>OLPX01000534.1_pt1 | contig 34807 bp, 41 predicted proteins | sample 1672491 | NCBI WGS metagenome assembly OLPX01 (sample SAMEA3136692, study PRJEB25190) | human gut metagenome | biome: human gut; feature: human-associated habitat; material: faeces | place: Austria | collected 2013 | reverse complement strand
CCAGCCGGATCAGCTCCCGGTTGAACACCTTTTCGTTGTGCCCGCTCTGCTCCTCCTCATAAAACCACCCCCGGGTGCCGCACAGGGCGTAGCCCCCGTATTCATAGCAGTTGTTGTGCAGAATGCGGAGGGTTGAAAAGCCGCTCTCCGCAAAAAAGCGGTTCATCTTGGCGGCGGTGTTCCACCAGTAGTCGTGGTTGCCCTTCATTAAAATCTTTCTTCCCGGCAGGGCGTCGAGCCAGGCAAAATCCGCTTCCGACTCCTCCAAGCTCATCCCCCAGGAGATATCCCCGGCGATAACCAGGGTATCTTCCGGCCGCAGAACAGACAGCCCTTGGGCCAGCTTTTCCACGTAGCCCTCCCAGGCCCCGCCGAACACGTCCATGGGCTTGTCGCTGCCCAGGGACAGGTGGGTGTCACCGATGGTGTACAGTGCCACTGGCTTCCCCCCGCGCTTATCGCAGCATGTCCAGGACCACGTCCATCATCTTCTCCTTGTCCACGCTCTCTTCAAAGCGCACCGCCTTGTCCCGGAGGCTGGCCAGGGGGACAGGGGCGGGCCGGCCGGAGACCTCCGCCAGCTGATCCAGGGCGCCCAGGCCCTCCCGCACCTGGGCAACGCCCAGGCTGTGGAGTACGCTGTCACAGAACTTAAAGGGGCTGGCGGTGGAGACAAACACCGTCTTCCGGTCATCCCCGGTCGCCTCCCGGTAGTCCTGCATCACCCCATAGGCCACTGCCGTGTGGGGGTCAATGAGATAGTGATGCTCCTTCCAGACCTGGGCGATGATGGCGCTGGTCTTGGCCTCGTCGCAGAAGCCGCCGTAGAAATCCGCCTGGAGCTTGGCCTTGATCTCCTCGGAGACGGTATAGCATCCCTTCTCCCCCAGCTGCTTCATATAGCCGGCCACCTCCTGGTCGTTTTGGCCCGACAGGGCGAAGAGGAGACGCTCTAAATTGCTGGAGACCAGGATGTCCATAGAGGGCGACATGGTGGTATGGAAGGGGCGGTTTTTGTCATAGGTGCCGGTGGCCAAAAAGTCCGTGAGCACGTTGTTGCTGTTGGAGGCGCAGATGAGCTTGCCCACAGGCAGCCCCATCTGGCCGGCATACCAGCAGGCCAAGATATTGCCGAAGTTCCCGGTGGGCACGCAGTAGTTGACCTTCTCCCCCATGGTAATCTTCCCCAGGTTCAGCAGGTCGCAGTAGGCGGAGATATAGTAGACCAGCTGGGGCAGAATCCGGCCCCAGTTGATGGAGTTGGCCGAGGAGAGGAAATACCCTCTCCGAGCCAGGTCTTCCCGGAGTTTCTCGTCGGAGAAAAGGGTCTTCACCCCGGTCTGGGCATCGTCAAAATTGCCGTGGACGGCGCACACGCCCACGTTGTTCCCCTGCTGGGTCTGCATCTGCAGGGCCTGGACCGCAGAGACGCCGTCCTTGGGATAAAACACCAGGATTTTGGTCCGGTCCACATCCTTGAACCCCTCCAGGGCGGCCTTGCCGGTGTCCCCGGAGGTGGCCACCAGGATGCACACGGTTTTGTCCTCCTGATTCTTGACCAGAGAGGCCGAGAGCAGATGGGGCAGGATCTGCAGGGCCATATCCTTGAAGGCCGAGGTGGGGCCATGCCACAGCTCCAGGCAATAGGTATCCTCCGTCAGGGGTTCCAGCGGCGCCACCCGGGCATCGTCAAACTTTTCCCCAGAGTAGCCGGCCTGGGTAAAGGCCGTCAGCTCCTCCTCGGAGAAATCCTCCAAAAACAGCTTCATCACCGCCACGGCCCGCTGGCCGTAGGTCTTGCCCCGCAGGTCCTCCAGCAGGGCGGGGGTGAGCTTGGGGAAGACCTCCGGGGTCAGCAGGCCGCCGTCCCGGGCCAGGCCCTGGGCGATGGCCTGGCTGGCGCGCAGGCGAACAGACTGATTTCTTGTGCTGACATACTTCATGTGATTCACATACCTTTCCAGAGACAATGCCGCGCCCCATGCTCCGGGCGCGCAAAAACAATTCTATGGACCCCGGCACCGCAGCGCCGGGCGCTTCCATCAAAACACGCCCTCCCAGTGGCGGACCACCGGCTTGCGGGTGCTCTCTCCCTGGGGCGCGTAAACCTCCACCACGTCAAACCGAGGCTGCAGCGGGGAGGGATGTTCCATTAAGTAATAGAGGGCGGCGGTGCGGACCCGCCGCTGCTTTCCCGGGGTGACAAACTCCCGGGCCTCGGCCATTTCGGCATTCCTGCGGAGCTTGACCTCTACAAAACAGAGGTAGGGGCCCCGGGAGACCACAAGGTCGATCTCCCCCTCCCGGCAGCGGAAGCGGGTCTCCAACAACCGGAAGCCCTGCTTTTTCAGATACCGGGCGGCCTGCTTCTCCCCCCCCAGCAGCTTTGCCGCTCCCCCGCTCACAGCTTCTTCAAAAAGGTCCGCCGGTGGATGGGACAGGGGCCGTACTGGCGCAGCCGCTGGTAGTGCAGCTGGGTGGGGTACCCCTTGTGCCGCTCAAAGCCGTAGACCGGATAGACCGCAGCCATCTCTCCCATGTACCGGTCCCGGGAGACCTTGGCCAGGATGGAGGCTGCGGCGATGGAGGCGCTTTTCCGGTCTCCCTTCACCACCGTCCGGCAGGGCACGGTGATGCCCTCGGACCGGTTCCCATCCACCAGGGCCAAATCAGGCCGGCGGGACAGGCCCTGTATGGCCCGTTCCATGGCCAGCAGCCGGGCCCGAAGGATGTTGATCCGGTCGATCTCCTCCACCTCCGCCCAGGCCACGGACCAGGCGACCGCCTCTTGGCAGATCCGGTCATAGAGAATCTCCCGCCGCCTCTCCGTCACCTGCTTGGAGTCATTGAGGTAAGGGTGGCCCCAGCCCCGGGGCAGAATCACCGCCCCGGCGTAGACCCGGCCGGCCAGAGGGCCCGCCCCCGCCTCGTCCACCCCGCACAGGCACCCGCAGCCCTGGGCAAACAGGCTGTTCTCAATTTCCCACAGGTCAGGGCGCTCCACTTGGGTCCGCTCCTCTCTCCAGGTCCTCCGGCAGTTCCAGGGTGATCCGGCCCATCTTCCCCCCCCGGAACTCGTCCAGGAGAATGTGGGCCATCCGCTCCAAGTCCACCTCGCCGCCGGAGATCAAAAAGCCCCGCTTGCGGGCGCCGGCCTCCAGCAGCGCCCAGCCGTCCATCCCTTCCTCCGGAACCAGCTTAAAGCGCGCTGCGAGAGACTCGGGCTTTCGCTGGGCCAGCAGCTGGATCAGATGGCATGCCAGGGTCTCCACGTCCATGATGGCGTCCCGGACCGCGCCGGTAAAGGCCAGATGCAACCCGATGGTCTCATCCTCAAACTTGGGCCACAAAATTCCGGGGGTATCCAGCAGTTCCAGCCCCTGGTCCACCGTGATCCACTGCTTTCCCCGGGTAACGCCGGGCCGGTCCCCGGCCTTGGCGGATTTCTTCCTGGCCACCTTGTTGATAAAGGTCGACTTGCCCACATTGGGAATGCCCACCACCATGGCCCGGACCGGCCGGCCCACCTGGCCCTTCTCCTTCCACCTGGCGATCTGCTCTTTCAGCGCCGCCCGCATCACGGGGGAAAACTGCTTGACCCCCGCGCCGCTGCGGGCGTCACACTCCAAGACCGAGATTCCCTGGGCCCGAAAGTACGCCCCCCAGACCTTGCTGGCGGCAGGGTCCGCCTGGTCGGCCCGGTTGAGAATGACCACCCGGGGCTTCCCCCCCACCAGCTCGTCCAAGTCCGGGTTCCGGCTGGCAATGGGAATCCGGGCGTCAATGACCTCGGCCACCACGTCCACATATTTGAGATTCTCCCCGATCATCCGCCGGGTTTTGGTCATGTGGCCCGGGTACCATTGGATGTTCACGTTCCTATCCTCTCCCTTCCCTGCCGGGGCAGCTGCCCGCCCTGGAACGGTGTTATTTCATAACTGATTAGTATACACGACTTTCCCCGTTCTGAAAAGGCTTTTCCACAAAAAAAGCGGGGAAACACCCTGGAAAAACGCCCCTGCTCCCTGGTTTTCCGGCGGGCCCGCGTCCAACAAAAAAGGGAGCGCCGGAGCGCTCCCCTTTTCGGAAACTCGTTGGAATTACAGCTTCTCCTTGACCTTTGCCGCCTTGCCCACGCGGTCGCGCAGATAGTACAGCTTGGCCCGGCGGACCTTACCTTTCCGGACGGTCTCCACCTTCTCAATGACAGGGCTGTAAAGAGGGAACACCTTCTCCACGCCGACGCCATAGGAGATCCGGCGCACGGTGAAGGTCTCGTTGATGCCGCCGTGCTTCTTGGCGATGACCGTTCCCTCGAACACCTGAATCCGCTCCCGGTTGCCTTCCTTGACCCGCAGGTGGACACGGACGGTGTCACCCACTGTGACGTCGGGGGCTGCCTTCTCAGGCATGTTCTTCTCAATAAAATTTTTCATGAGATCCATTGTCTTTTTCCTCCTGTAATACAGGTGTTCATGGGGAAATTTCCTATGCACGCCCTTGGTGCATGCCCCAGAGGACCACCCTTTTTCCATAGACGCCGTATATTTTATCAGGTCGCGGAACAAATTGCAAGTATAAATTGCAAGGTTTTCCCGCCCGCCCCGGAAATCCCCTTGACATTTCCCCGTATTTCTTGTAGCTTTTTCTTGTTTGCCTCAGGCGGCTAGGGGCGCCTCCCCGGATCGACCAGCCTCGCTCCCGTCCGAGAGACATGAAAATCGGAGGTTCTTTCTATGAAGCGCGGCAACGTCAAAGCACTGCTCCCCATCGGCGTCTTTCTGGTCCTTTACCTGGGCCTTGGCATCCTCTTTGAGTACGGTTTACAGATCCCCATGGGCTTCTACAACATCCCCATTGTGGTGGCCTTCCTGGCAGCCCTGCTGGTGGCCTGCCTCCAGAACCGGGCCCTTTCCCTGGATGACAAGCTCCTTCTCATGGGGAAGGGCGTGGGGGACAAAAACATCATCATTATGATTCTCATCTTCCTCACCGCCGGCATTTTTGTGGGGGTGGTGGGGCGGAGCAGCGCCGACAGCGTGGCCTATTTTCTGCTCTCCCTGGTCCCCGCCCAGTTCGCCGTGGCGGTTCTCTTTGTGGTCAGCTGCTTTGTGGCACTGGCCATGGGCACGTCGGTGGGAACCATCACCCTGATCACCCCCATCGCCCTGTCTGTGGCAGAGGCCTCCGGCTTCTCCATTCCCCTGTGTGTGGCCTCTGTCATGGGCGGGGCCATGTTTGGGGACAACCTCTCCTTTATCTCTGACACCACCATCGCCGCCTGCAACGGCCAGGGCTGCCCCATGCGGGATAAATTTCGGGTCAACTTCGCCATCGCCCTGCCGGCGGCGCTGGTCTCCCTCCTGCTCATCCTGGTTCTCTCCTTCGGGCAGTCCACCGGGCCCCTGGTCCTGGCACCGTACAGCCTCATTCAGATGGTCCCCTACCTTCTGGTTCTCGTGGGGGGAATTCTCGGGGGCAACGTCTTTCTCGTCCTGCTGCTGGGCATTGGGTCCGGGGCTGTTATCATGCTGGCCACAGGGGCCACCGCCCCCACAGAGCTGCTGGCCAACATGGGCTCCGGCGCCGCCGGGATGTATGAGACCGCCATGGTCGCCATCCTGGTCTCCGCCCTCTGCGCGCTGATCCGGGCCCACGGCGGCTTTGACGCCCTTCTGAACGGCATCCGGCGGGTCTTCCACGGCAAGAAGGGCGGTCAGCTGGGCATGGGCCTGCTGGTGGGCGCCATGGACATCGCCACCGCCAACAACACCGTCGCCATCGTCATGGCCAACCCCATCGCCAAGGAGATGTCCCAGGACTACGGCATCTCCCCCCGAAAGACCGCCTCCCTGCTGGACACCTTCTCCTGCATCTTCCAGGGTATCCTCCCCTACGGCGCCCAGATGCTGGTGGCCCTCTCCGCCGCCAGTGAACTGGGACATGAACTGTCCGCCTTCCAGGTCATCCCCAATCTGTTTTACCCTTTCCTGCTTCTCATCAGCTCCCTGCTCTTTATCTTCGTTCTCCCGCCACGAAAGGGAGACACCCTATAACCCTTCCTTGCCGAAGCTCCTTCGGGCAAGTTTGCCTTTTCAGGCTGGACCACTTCTGGTACAATAAACACAACACCCCACAGAAAGCAGGTGACTGCCATGGAGCAAGTCCTCGTTGTAAACCGCGCCGCCTTGGAGGCCCGCCTGGGCCCCGGTCCCTTCCTCTCCCAAAATCTCGAGACCATCCGTCAGTTCATTCTGGACCATCATACCTTTCTCCCCCGAGAACAGGCGGAGTATGACAATACCGTCAGGCAGATCATCCCCTATGTCATTCTGCGCCGGGGGAGGCACTATTTCCTTCTGCGCCGCCTGAAAAAGCAGACGGAGACCCGCCTCCATGAAAAGCTTTCCCTGGGGGTGGGCGGCCACATCAACCCCACGGAGGAAGCCGACGACGACCCCATCGCCGCCGGCCTGTGGCGGGAGCTCTCAGAGGAGGTCACCCTTTCTCAGATCACCTCCCTGACCTGCGTGGGTCTGATCAATGAAACCACCGGCGGCGTCAGTGACTACCACACCGCCCTGGTCTATCTCCTGGAAACCACAGGAGAGGTCACCGTCCGGGAGACCGAAAAAATGTCCGGCTCCTGGGCTTCTCCTCAGGAACTCAGTGCGGTATTTGACCGTCTGGAAACTTGGTCACAAATTGTGCTGGAAGAGGTGATCTCCCCCAACACTGTATAAATCATCCAACTTTGTCTTGAAATGCAGCAAAGAAATTGTGCATATATTTTCCTCTTTTTTTCAAAACCCTCTTGCTTTTTTCTTCTCCCCATGGTATTATTACTAAGCTGTTTGAAACGGCATCCGGGTGTGGCGAAGTTTGGTATCGCGCTTGAATGGGGTTCAAGAGGCCTTGAGTTCGAATCTCAACACTCGGACCAAAAGTTCCGAAAATCATCTTATTTGGGTGATTTTCGGAACTTTTTTGTTTGATTCTTTCTTGACATGCCTTGACGTATTCCCCGTTGCCGTATCTCAACCGTCCCGCTCTGCCCCGCCGCTGTTCTGCCAGCGTTTCCACATTTTCTTCTTTTCTCCGCTCTATGCCCCCTCATTCCAGGTACGGTAAAGCTCCGGCCTGTTCTCTTGACAAACCGGGGCGGGATGGTATAATGAAAAACAGAAAGGGCGCTGCTACTGCGGTTAGCCCATCAGAGTAGCATATGTTCTATGCTGACCGTTTGGGGGCCACCAAGCGGTCAGCACGCTTTTATGGAGAGTATGTAGGCCGCAAAGGCCAAGCATACAAAAAACTTCCAGAGAAAGTTTCCCATCCAAGCATCACCTCCCTTCGCAGGGAAGTGGCTAACCGCCGTCTATGTAACAGCGCCTCTTTCTGACCCCTTTCGGGGCGTATCCATCATACCATGCTGCGCCGCAGATTGTCAATTTTTGCTGTCCCATCCGTGGGGCAGCATTTTATTTTTTTACTCCCTCCCAAAACTCCGGGTTCGTCTCCGGGGACCAGGTGTTGGTGTCAATCTTGCTGCGCCAGGTTTTGCCACCAGCGGTGCAGCAGTCCCCTTTGGCGTAGGGGGAAGTGGAGAGGGAGAGGAAGGGCAGCGCCTTGTCCGGGTCAGTGGACCAGACAAACCCCCACTGGGCGGGCAGCTCCTCCGGCTCCTGGGGATAGATTTCACTGTCATAGACCTGGAGGAGCCGAACCACCCACCCGGCGCTGGACCGGCAGACAAAGCCATCTTTCTGGCCTGCCTTGCGCTCCAGCATGTTTTTGGCAGCCTTGGCCGCCTGGAAGTCCGGGATATACTCCTCTGTGGCACAGAGTTCCGTGCCGGTCATGGAGGGGGATTCTGCTTGCAAGTTGACTGCGGCAGCCTTCCCCGCCCGGCGCAGGGTATCCAAAACAAACTCTTTTTCAGTCAACGTCATTCACTCCTTCTCGAATTGCTGCCGCCATGGCGGCCCAGGTGACGGGCTCCTCCGGCTCTTCCGGCGGGAGGTCGGGGTGGTCTGCTTCATAGGCGTCCAGCGCCTCCTGGTTGGTCTCCAGGCTTGTCACAGCGCCGTTTTCCACGGTCAGGGTCACAAACCCCTTTGCCGCAAGATAGGGGCTCAGGAGATCGTCAGGTAGGGTCACACAGTTTGGAAAAGGTTGTCCCATGGGGTTGCCGTGGTTGCCGGTATCGTTCGGACTTGAGTTGATGTAATACATTTGTGCTCACTCTCCCTCCAAAAATGCAACATACTTATAAGTTTTACCAGAGGAATTCGGGAATTGAGAATAACTACCTTTGGATAGGGTCAACTTCCCTCCAGACCAGGTTGCACTCCCCGTATAATTTGAAATTCCGCTGCTTCCAGTCGGCACAATCCAATTTGTATCAGTGAACATTGTGACGTCGACGTTCAAAAAACCAATCAGCGGCCTATTTTTAAACGGAATTATCACGTTTTCTGTCCCTGTGCCAACGTATGAACCGTATTTGATGTATCCCAAAGAGGATCCACCAAAGTCCCCCAACACCCCCAGATACTCAATAGTGGTGCCTGCGGGGATGGCGGGGTAGCCAGTGACCTGTTGCATTTTATTGACAAGAAATCCATAATTATATGGATAACCGAGAGAGACTCCGTTTTCAAAGTAACTGACAATGGCATCATCGGGGATATAGACAAGGTTAGTTCCTTCACTTCCACCATTATCTTTTTCTCCACTCACAGTAATAAATTTACCTCTAATAGCACTTTGAATATTACTAACCCAGCTATCATTAGTGGCATTTGCGGTATAACTTTTTACATTTTCCTGTGTCAATGTCCCAGTATCGGAAACTTTAATTGTCTCGGAGTAATAATAATTGGACGCATTACCAGTCCACGCCGATGCAAACAGGTATCCACTCACCATATCCCCCAACACATACCCCGCCTCTTTCGCATCGTCTCCCTCCTGGTAGGCATTGCGGTTTGTGGAGGTTAGGTAGGTGATGTGGGTGCCAGCGGGTACATAGGGGTTCGATGTGACTTCCTGGTATTTATTAGCCGCCACTTCCAAATATCCAGAGGTATCAGGACGCTCTATGTCGAGAACCTCGATATCATCGGGGAAAAAGTAAACTTTTCCTACGATAGGAGGGTATAAAGGATGAATGTTTTCGGAATCCCATCCAGTAGGTGCGTCAATACAGATTGCAAAACTACCACTCAAACACTGCTTTGCTACATAAGCATCATTATTGTTTCCACTCCAAGTGGACTCCACATCTAAGAGGCTATAGTTATCCAAAGAGATAGTTCCGTTAGCATCAACAGATATCGTCTTCGAATATCTCCAAACGCCCCTCTCTGTTACGTTATCGTTAGAATATCCACCAAAAATGTCTATGTTTGAATTCTGAACGGGTCCCAACGTATACCCTGCCGGAACCTCCTCCTCCGTAACCACCGTCTTCCTCCACACATGGACGTTGCCGATATTTGCAAGGACATTGAACGCATCGTTAGGAGTTGAATTAGCTCCAGTAGAAAGGCCCAGCGTGGAGATCACCGTATCTGAGAGAAGATTTGCTTTGTTTAGAGGGGTTCCCCGCTGGGTCCAACCATCCTTGTTGATCCCATTGAAATCTACGGGAAATGTCCCGGCAATCATGGCCTGCAAAAAGTCCTCATAGGTTGGATAGAGGGACAAGGCTTCCCCTACTGTCTTTAGGTATCGTGAATTCCCGTTCCCTTTCATAATGGCATCTTGCACTAAAACACACCCTTTCTTAAAATTCTCCGCACATGGCCTCTCCCGCCATGAGATAGGATTTATCCATCCATTGGAACATGGATTCTACTTGGACAAGGATCTTTTCCAAATTGTTCGCTTCCTGGAAGGTGAAACTCTGCATATCAGAGGGGGCTTCTGGAAGATCAGGTACAAAGGGGAAAGTCTCTCGAATCCGTTTAACATTAGAAACATATCCCGCAGACTGCTCTAATGTTGGCTTGTCCTCTTTCACCCAATAATCTCTGCCCGGTTTTGGATTGACTGGAACATACGGGTTTACATACCCACGGGAATATAAACTATCTGAAAGGAACTCGGCAGCCGTTGTAACCCGGTTCATATCAGTTTCGTTATATGCTCCCTTATAGCTTGTCTGTGCAAGCTGAATTAGTTCTTCTTCTGTCTGATCTTCTTTGGATAAAATCGTAAGAAGTTCCTCAATGTCCGCCTGGCTACGGTCTGTAATGAGCCGTATGACATAAAGCCGAAAAGAAGAGGACAGACCTGCTTTGTCCGTTGCGGTAACAGTGATGTAGTTCTCCCCCACGCGAAGCGGCACCGTATGTGAGAACTGTCCGTGTTCATCAATAGCCGCTTCCTCCCCTCCCACAAGCAAGGTGACAGGAGATGTCGTCACATCCTTTGTTACCCCTTCCACCGTAATAGATTCATCGTCAACGATTTGCCTGTACTCATGCACAGTCAGCTCAGGCGGAACCGTATCTACAATGTAAACCGAAGATAAACTGGCTTGATTCCCGTCGTTGTCCTGGATGGAGGCGGTCAAGCTATGATTCCCTTCGCTCAGTTCATTTCGTGGAGTATAGGTGAACTGATAACCTTTCTCCGTGGCCTGCGTGGAAATATCTCCCTCGACCCCATCAATCAGCATAGACAGAGAGGATGGATCAATCCCGGAGCCGTTCTCCTCGTCAAATGCTTCTACAACAAAGGTCGGAACATTGGTTGTCAATATCCCTTCTGCCGGAGATAATAGCAGAATAGTCGGGGGGACTTCCTCTTGCACCGTCAACCGAAGCCCAGGGATATTCGTCCCATCCGTTGTGGTGGAAACGCCCTTGTCGTTTGTCGCGGTTATTTCTGTATTGAAATATCCCCCTTCTTCATTGTGGGAGGTTTTGGCCGGAACAATGACAGTCTCATATTTCCTTGTCGTTTCATTAAATGTAAGAGTGTATTCCTGTCCATCAAACGTCGCTTTTACCGTAGTTATCGACATGAATTACACCTCCCCACTCTGAAACTCACCCGACACTCTGATCTCTTCTTGCTCTATCGTCTGCACATCAAGTACGATCACTTGGAGCAATACAGAATCCCCGACATTTGCAGTCACTGGCGTGAACGTCGCTGAGATCACAATAGGAGACCACTCTTCTGCCATTTAGATCACCCCCATTTTTTCACCACTCCACAATAATGCATCCAGGTTTCCCATCCTGTCCCGGGGTACCGTCTTTTGGGTAGGATGCAATATAAGTTTCTGTATAGCCATCCTCAGAGGTCCACTGTGCATACTTTCCGTTTCTCCCCTGTTCGCCTCCAGCGCCGCCAGAACCTTCCAAGGCTGTTATAGTCCCTCCATAGTCAGGGCCTTTCTGTGCATATACAGCGCCGCTCTGGATGTCCATAATGCCAACCGGATATGGTTTTCCATTTGCAGAAGTGTACACTCCAAAAGTAGTGTCTGTGCCAGGGGTGCCGGGTTCACCGTCGTCCCCACGGCTGCCATTGGTTTCTCCGCCTGCACCGCCTTTCCCGGCAGTTCCACAAGAATAGTCATATTGTTGGTTTGCTATCGCGGTTACCTCGGTAATAAACACATTCCCGCCATCTCCTCCAATGCCGCCAGCCGTGTCTTCTGGGTCAAAAGAATCGCCCCATAGGATATTCCCTGCACCCCCTCCCATACCACCGGCCCCTCCCCCTATCAATGTAACGCGGAATTTCCCAGCCTCTTCCTTTACAAATGTTCCAGAACCTGTCAGAACTGTTTTGTTTGAGTATGCAGAATCATTGGGAGATTGAACGAGATAAGAGGGCATGTTTACCATAACGCCATCTGCCAGGGAGAGCTGTTGCTTATACAATCGAGCAGAGATAGTGGTGAAAAATTGAGTGTCTACACTCTGGATATCTCCGCATTCACTGGACGGATTGCCTCTGTGCTGTACTTCGAACGAACGTCCACCATACTCAAACAGGCAGGAAATAACCGCTTTTCTCGCATCATCCGTCGTATGAATAAATGGGTTATCTACACTTAAAGACACCTCGGATTCTGTGTTGTTTCCCGGAAAGACCACTTCTTCTCCATCATCCAACGTGAATGTAATGTCCGAAATATCATCATTTGCAGACATTTCAGGATAGGAGTTCATGTTGTCTAAGGTAATCCTGTTGCCCTCAATTCTTTGTAATTTTCCTACTCTCAATTTCCCGGTCTCAAAATCTTGTCTGGGCCAAGTATTTGTTGCCATGCATGCGAAACGAAGCATTTCACCGCACTTTTTCCCTGTACATTCTTCTTCTGCTGCTGTAATGGGGATATCCTTTACATCATCATCTACGATATAATTTTTCTGAAAGTTAACGCCAAGAGAAAGCATAATCGCCTCAATCCACCCAGAAAGCGTTGTGGGAAGTGTATCAGGGGCAACAAATTTCCTTTTCGTCAGCGCCCCAATAATATCCAGAAGATCAAATTGTACAGTTAAATCCTTGAGTTTCCACCCGGCGGATTGCTGATAATACGTTCCTGCGGGCAACCATTCAATAGTTCCATCTTCTAACCGCATTCCAAAATCAACAATGATTCTTTGACGATCTTCAATGGATGTGAAGAGCGTATTCGGAGCATAAGGATCAAATCTGTGGTTTTCGTTGTACAAAACAACTGTGCAAGTAGAATATGGAATGGACAATCCAGAGAATGTAACCTCAGAATATGTTTCAACTGATTTTAGAATGGACCTGTCCCAAATTTCATATAGGCCGACCATCAGCCGGGGGATTCTAACCCGTCGACCACCAAGGCTCCATTTCTTAATGGTAACGCGAATTTTTGTAGGGTTTTGAACGGTAAAGCCATCCAAAACAGTCAACATACTTTTGTTCCCTGTTTTTGTGTCTGACCAAAGAAGGGTATCGCCGCTGTAAATATCCAACGTAAATTCTGTTCCAATTCCATTGAATTCTTTTTCACTGAACCGGAAAGAGAATGCTTGCAATATACTTAGGTTTTGAATTTCAAACTCAATATAAGGATATGGTTCAGAAAAGACGCCGAAAGAATCACATAGAGATTCAGATACCCAACCAACTTGTCCTATCTGATCCATTGGGTCATCTGGTCGGATATTGAAAGTTCCGTCCAGAATCCATCTGTTAGGCTCCAAGGTCGCTATGTTCTGTTCGCTCTCTGTTGTGCCACGGTTTGTTACCTGATCTGTTAAGGAAATATCACTCTCATCATTTGTTGTTATGTTTGTTATGATCATATCTGGGTCATATAGGTCAAACACAACTCGCACAAATTGTCGCCTTGAATCAGATACAACCGCTTTGTCATAGGCTTCACTGTGATCAATCATGGCCATCAATCTCCTCAAAGGTCAGTTTGTATGCTGCCCATTCAGGCCCGTTATCTCTCCAGCGTGTGAGGGAGGGAGAGGGAGGCTCCATCAAGTGGAACCAACCTTGTACCAGCTCTGTGCCACCTGTGGATGGGAGAAAAAACAACTGATGCCGACGTGATGCTTTGAATGCAGTATTGAGCCGAGACATTGTTTCATAGTCGATAGATGAAAAGTTGACTTCTACCACCCATATAGTGGCGCGGATTTCTTCCACTCTTCTGCCGGATATCATCCGCTCAGATACGCCAAGTTCTTCCTCATAGGCGGTGTAATCCCCTTCTTCCAAGTCTTCGATTTCAATGCCATCAATTGACAAAAACATGTTTTCCATTTAATCACTCACAATTCTTGGGGACTGATCCTCTACTGCACGAATATCATTAACAATTGCTCTTGCAAATGCTTTCCCGTTGATATTCAGAACAATTTCCCTATCTCCCCGTGGTGCACTGGCAAAAGACACAGCGTTTGCTACCCTGTATGCGCTTCCGTTACTCTCTACCTGCTTGGCCTCCATGGCGTTATCCGTGCTGCGTGTGAGGCGATAGGAAGCACTCCCAGCACTCACAGTGACCGTTTCACGAAGCCTTGCCGCAGCGTTTATCCGGTTAATTTCCGCAATAATACCATCGGCAACTTTCTTTGCTGCGGCAATTGCGGTGGGACCTTCTTCCTGTACCCCAACGGCGAGGGATGTCATAGCGTCCTCTCCCGCCGCTTTTAGTTCATCAGGCATTTTGTCCACGAATTCCTGGTTGAGAGATTCAAACTCATCCTGATAAATCTGTGCTGCAATATTCTTTGCTGCTTCCGCCCGTTTCTGGTATGCCTCCATATAGGCAGTGTATTGATCATCATTTAGGCTCAACAGTTTTTCCGCGAATGCCGTTGCCTCATCCATCTCCATTTGAAGAATTTCGGAATAAAGGCCAGCATCAACCCCTTTTTCCTGCAAAGCGAGCATTGCATCCCCGTATCGTTCAATCTCCTGGATGTCCTTATCCAGGTTCAAAAGACGGGTTTCTCCTTTATAATCCGTCTCAAAAAGGTTGTCTCCAGACAATTTAGAAGCCAAGGAATCACGATCACTTTTCAGGTCATCCAAAGCGCTCTGATACTCATCTTCCATTTCCTCAAGAGCATCAATGGCGCTCTGTAATTCTTCCTTTTGAGCCTCTTCCTGCTTTTTTAGCTGCTTCTCATTCCAATCTTCTTTGAGCTCGGCTATCTCGTCCAAGATATCCTGTCGTTCATCAACTTCTGCCTCTTCCAGCCGTTCATACTTTTCTGCCAGACTTTTTTCATAGTCCGCAAGTTCCTTTTCATCTGCCCGCTTCTGCGCTGCGGCCTCAATCTCCGCAATCTTGTCATAAAGTTTAGAGGTTTCTTTTAGGACTACATCAGCAAGCTTGCCTGCGGCCGCCTGGGCTTTTTTCGCCTTGTCATTTAAGCCAAGTACCAAACCATCAACGGATTTCTCACCAATCCAGCGAAACGCCTTAGAAGGAGAATGGATGTCCAACGCATTCTTTGCCGCAGCGAGTGCACTCTTCGCCATATTGGACGCTGCACTAATCGCCTGGCTTGCCCCTGCATTGATACCCGCAGCAACACCGGAAGCAATCGCCAACCCGACACTTTTTGCAGAACCAGAGGCACCAGTTGCGGAGGAAAGAACCGCAGTAGTAACAAGGTTATTCAGCGCAGAAACAACATCAGGCGTCCCAGAGGATATCCCAGAAGATATTTTATCAATAATCCCAGTACTAATCAGAGTAGCAGAAGCTGTTGCACCTAACGCTGATTGAACGCCAGTGTCAATTAGCCCAGAGAATGCTTTGGTGAGCATGCCGCCAGATGCAGTGAGGCCATTTGCCGCAGAGTTTACAGCTGTTTCACCAACTGTTCCTGCCCCAGATGCAGCGGAATCACCAGCGGAGATTGTGTCTCCCACCACCCCTTTCATGGTAGATGGCATAGAAGATGCTGATATCTTGAGAGAGCCATCCGCATTCGTGCCAATCGTATACCCTACTTGTTGCCCACCAGATGCCGCTGCGCCTTGAGCGCCAGAAGTAGCATTGTCGACCGCGGTTTTAGTCGATTGCTCCATTTCGGCTTCCGTTGATGGCATGCGGCTTGAGTATCCGTCACCGAATCCTGCTGCTGTTTCGCCTCCATTTTGGGTTGCTGTCTGCTTCCCCGCTTCGCCCGCTTGATCTGCGACTTGCTTAGTTGCAGCCGAAACTACTTGTCCATTTTCCAAAATGGAATTTCCCATGAGGAAATCCCATGCATCCGCGTCAGTTGCCATTTCGAAGCCCATGGCCTGAACAACCTGTCTGGCACTTTCAATAACCTGGCGGATACTCTCCGGCAATACAGCGGCATTTGATAGAGCACCATTTGAAAGAAATTGAGGAATCTCAGCACCTGTCTGTGTAAATTGCTCCAGCTGCGATTGGAATATAGTTTGCATGCTCTGGAGCGCTGCGATCTGTGTTCTTTTCGCATCTTCTCCTAAAGTGCTCCAAGATTTCGCTGTAGAATCGGCGAAGGTTTTGAACGCAGCTGCCATATCTTCGGTTGCTTGGTCAACCTGGGCTTTGTTATCCCCTGTGAACTTAACTATATCCGACTGCAATGTAGCGAGAGCGTTTCTAAGTTCTGTTGGATCTGCTGCCGCCAACGCATCCTCGTAAGCAAGGATAACTTCCTGGTTATCAAGCATTGCTTGAGTAGTTTCCACAACTGCGTCTTTTGCTCTCTCAACTTTTTCTTTTGCATCGTTAATGGCCGTCGCGGAATGCTCATTTTGTCCAGCTACAGAATTTTGAACCCTTCCAAGCTCAATTTGGGCATCCTGGAGGTTTTTCACTGCATCGACATTGTTTTGCACTAATTCTTGCTGACTTGCAAGGGCCTCCTCATACTGCCCCTGCATAGCGTTCAAAGTTGCTTCCTTCTCCTTTTGGAAAAGCATATCTTTAATATTGTCAGCAAGTTTAACGTAGCTTTCCCCTTCTCGCTCGTGCATTTCAATTGCACCGGGGATAACATTATTTATTAAGTTCGCAAGGGCATTCGCTCTGTCTTCTTGTCCTTTTTCTACTTTTCCATTCGCATCGGTAAGTCTATCTAACTCAGCAATATAATCTTCTGTCTTGTCGATCTCAGCGTCTACTTTGCCAAGATTTTCTGCTGTGGTCTGTGCAAGCTCTTCCTTTTTTTGCTTCTGTTCCTCAATCCTATCATTGAGGTCGCTCATGGCGTCGTTAAGCTGCGCTTGGCTATCCGATGCGTCATCAGTTACTGCATTGTAAATAACGAATGCGCCGGCAATAGCCGTGACCGCAGCGAGAGCGGCCCCCCAGGGAGTTAATGCCATTACCGCATTGTAGGCCGTTTGAATGGCCGTTCCCGCCTTGGTGACCATACTAAGTGCCTTTACTGCTTCGGCGCCTGCTTTAACCCCTGTAACAAATTTGGAAATATCGCTGATAAGTAGCGCGGCCTTAAATACTCCAATTGCAGCTCCGGCAGAGGCAAGAATCGCAACAAAAGTTTTCACCGCATTAACAGCCTGGGTAAAATCAAAGTTTTGGATGAACTCCAACGCCGCATCCGCGATATCAGACAACGCCGGTTTGATTTGCTCATAGATCGAGATGGCAAGATTTTGGGCCTCAGTCTTGACCATCTGCGTTTTGTGCTCCAGCGTATCAGCCATTGTGCTATACGCTTTCTCTGTGGTCCCCGCGCTGTTCTGTAACTTCTCCAGGTTGTCGTTGAAGGTGTCAAGTCCCTGGGACACAATAGCGTTTGCAGCTTTGCCAGCTTCGGCGCTCCCCCAAAGATTCATAAGGGCTTCTGCGCTGCCATCAACATGATCAGAAAGAACCTCAATCACATCGCCAAGGCTCTTTCCTTCCTTCATTAAGGTGCCGAAACTCTTTCCGGTTTCTTTCTTGAGGATCTTCCCAACTTCGCTGCCGGTGTCGCCAAGCTCATTCAGCATGGAAGAAATATAGGTTGTGGATTCTTCTGTGCTGATACCTGCCTTTGTTAGGCTGACATAGGCAGATTCAAGGTTGCCCAGATTGACATTATAGGCGGAAGCTGTACTAATCGCTTTGCCCATTGCGCTGGCAAGCTGGTCAATCGTAGTAACACCAAGGTTTTGCGTCTGAATCAGGCTGTCCGAAATTGATTCAGCATCGGAAGCACTCATCCCATACGCATTGATGGTGGTTGTGAGGACAGAAAGCGCAGATTCTGCATCTGTGAATCCTGCTGTGGCAAGTCGGGTTGCATCCCCAACAAGTGAAACTGCATTCGCAGTATCGCCAGTTGCGGAAATGGCGTTGTAGACCGCCCCAGACAATTCACTTGCGGATACCCCCATCTCCGAAGACAAGTTTTGGATAGAACTTCGCATGTCTTCGACGGACATCTGTGAAGTGTCCATGATGGTTTCAACCTGGGCAAAAGAAGATTCAAATTCTGTCCCGATTTTACTTACCGCGACAAGTGCTCCAGCGGACGCAGTTGCGACAGCGGCAAAACCTTTTATAATTCCATTTAGTGCCTTCGACGCCACAGAATCAAGGTTTTGCAGTTCTTTGACCGTGAGTTGTGTGCTCTTCCTCTGCTTCTCAAGCGGGTCATTAGACTTCTTGGACTTTTCTCTCGATTTTTTGAGTGCCTTTTCTAAGTCTGCAAGAAATTCGTCATAATCGCCCTTAATTTCAATGATTACAGAACCATCTGCCGCCATGGGTTACACCACCTTTTCAGTGGGCCCATCGGCATCTCTGGCACTACTTGGACCGTTCTATTTTAATTTCAAACCAGCGCCCACAATTTCTACCTTTGCAACGTAGAAACAGCCCTTTACAAGAAGCGTTTTCACTTCGTAACACTGGCATTTCGTACCCGCACATAGGGCATCTGATTTTAGTTAGACCCTTTTTCCACATGCTTCTGGGCCTCCTGATACCGTTTCCGCACCTTTTCGATCAAGGCCGCGTCTCTCTCTTCGACAGTCTGTACTTCTCTCCTTCGATCATCTTTAATCGCATAGAGAGCCCGCATTTTTTTATAGTGTTTCTTTTCCTCTTTACTCATTTTGGAAATGTCGGCTGTGCGATATCGTATGCGCTGCATGAAAAGTGTCTCAGAAGGAAGATTGAATAAAAGACGACGAAAAGCCCACCAGTGCAAATCATCCTTAGATAGGTCTATCCCATACGTCGATAGAAAGGAGGCAAGGATTGCCTCTGAATCAATTTCAAAGTCATATACCCTGCCTCCTTTCTTTTTTGCTTGTCCCTGCGTTTCCTCTTTGCTTTCTTCCCCACGGAAAAACCACAACATCGCGTCGAACGCCGCGGATATATTGGAAGGAATTCCGCTTGGGTAAAACAAATTTAAGAGGCCTACAACATCTGGATTTTCTTCTTTCAGAATCTCAAGTTCGATAGAAATACCAACGCGGAAACTTGGGTTAATTGGGAAGAGTTGTCCGTCTACATCTACGCTGGTGGGGAATCCGTTAAATGGATTCTCTCTCACGGTCTTTTACTCTCTGTTCAGCTTCGGCCCGCAGCTTTGCCCGTTTTTCTGCTCTCCGCTCAAAATCATCTACGATGACAGGCGATGTGGAGGGCGTCAAATCTACCTTCATGGAATTTATGGTCGCCGAAACTTCTTCGCAGAACTTGGCATAAGCATTGATGATATCTCTTGCGTTTACATTGTCACCGAAACACTTCTTGCTTGTCCCTTCACCACAAAGCACATCAAAGAAATCCATGAATGCATTGCACATCATTCTGATTGCCTTAATGCCATTTTTGGCGGGATCTTCCTGAATCATTTCTTTCACACGTTTTCCAACGTCAGCGATCTCTGTCACACCGTTGGTATACAATTCCAAGTTGACGAGATCGAAAGTATCATACTGAATTTCCACGCCGTTGATATTGTAGGTCTCCATAATTTATCCTCCTGTCAGTTAAACACCAGAATCGTCGGAATATGTATAAGCAGCGGGTGCAGAAGTCGCCATGATATCGATGTCAATTTCAGAAGATGCGCCAGCATCGCCGGAACCATCAGAATTGACAATGATAGATGCTGTCCCCTTCTCTCCTTCTCCTGTCAACAGAGAGAAATACACATAAGGTTTAACTACTTTCTGTCCGGTGCCGAACTTGATTGCGTGAGACAACACAAAGTCTTGGAATTCATCCCCAAAGATACGATCACCAGTAACATTGAATGTACGCTGAGTAGATGTTTTGGTAGAAACTGCACCCTGTCTGATATATGCTTTTTCATCTGTTTCGGGGTTCAACTGACTATCCACCGATGCAATACCGGACTGGACTACAATATAATTGGCTACTTTTCCGGCTGATTCTTCCGCGATATCTACGGCAAGAACAAAATCATCATTTGTTGCGACCCCTGCAAACTCAGCGGAAGGGGTGTAATCAGCCATCAGAGCGGAAAGTTTCATAATATTTCCTCCTAATAAATGAATTTCGGCTCGTCGGCTCACGAAAAAATTTTATTCAGATGTGTAATCCATCGTCATAATAATTTGGTGATCTTCTGTTCCATCCTCATAACGATTAAATAGAACAGAATCAGGGTCACTTTCGCTTCGAGAAAATTTGACAACCTTTTTCCCGTCCTCTAATTGAGGCGTTGTCCCGTTGTTGATAATCCAATCTGCGAAGCTTTCCAACGTTTCATCAGCAGAGAGACGCTTATTGTTACTGTTCCCGGGGATAACACGATAAATGATCTTGAATGTATATCTCGCTTGATACGCACCGCGAACATATTTCCTAACCATAAATGTCCCCTGTGGCGTGGACAATGACATCCCCTCTGCATCATCCGGGACATAAGTGAAGTTGATCACCCCAACGGGCTTATCTGGCCAATTATTGAGCCAAGAAAGCAATGATCTTGAAATAGATTCTTGCTCTTTATTCGATATTTTTTGTGCCATAGATACCTCACTTAAAGGACTTTTTATAGGCCTCTTCCCACCTGGACATGAACTCTGCCTTTGCCGGTTCAATCCAATGTGGTCGAGCAGAGGACCTTGTAAATACCAAAGATTTTCCTGATGGAACCTTCCGAACTCCGGTGCGGGGTCTCCACGTCCCATCGGGAAGCCGAAATCTCGCAGCTCCTGTTTGAGGGTCTACGTAAACAATTCCTTCCCAGAGATAATGGGCATAAGGACCGGGATAGATAATTTCATCATCTAAAATCCTTGTGCGGGCAGCTAAAGTGCCATTCAACCAAGGTAGGAATTTGCTCTCTGTATCTTTCGCTACCTTTTTTGTAAGTTCTTTGTTTGCTCTATCAAGTTTCGCTTTGATCTTGTCAATATCAATATCGACATGAATAACGACACTTGCCATTAAGCGCCACCAACTTCCCAATGCTGCATCGAAGGAGAGCCAAAATCTTTTGTATCCACTTTGGTGATCCTGTGAACATTATCGTAAATCCGATTCATCCACTGAAAGTCCTTCCCTTGCTCAACGATTTCTCCCTTAACAAAGAAAGTAGTTGAGCTTTGCATAGAATCCGTGTCAAGGGTCCACAAATTGCTTTTATCTTCGGCAGCTTCATATTGCTTTGGGGTTGCAAATCTTTTAGGAAAACCTGTAATCCCATCAATAGCGTTTACATTAAATGGAATAAATAGGTTGACGACGTCTGCACCTTCCAGCCCACTTTCTCTCACATTGGCGGCATGAGCAGCATCAAAGAACACACCCCGCAAAATGGTAATGTTATAAACAGATTCGAAAGTGACTTCATCTTCTGTTATTGTGTAAACAGTTATAGAGTGTGGGGCGTACATGGAAAGCACCTCCCACCGCGATAGAGCAAGCCAGTTCTTCCAAGATATCTGGATACAATGGAAGACATATCAGCTGTAGAATTCTTCGCTAATTCTGCCGAACTTCGGTAACTCACAGAGTAACTACCAACCGTCTCACTGGACTTCTCTCCGGTTTCGCTTAGAGATGATTCTTGCGCTTTCTCAACAACCTTGTACTGCTCAGCAAGAGCACAACAAGCGTCCTTTATTTCCAGCATAGACGCATGCTCAGAGGCTTTTCCAACTGTGATGTAGTCCAGATATTCACTTGCCCGCTTTGCCAGCATTGGGAACTCAGATTCTGAAATCAACGTCCCAAGGTAGGTTTCTTTGTAATATGTATAATCCGCATATACCATAAGAAACCTCCTTTATTTTCCCGACTTTCTGGACGCTTTTGGTTTAGGGTCAAACGTAGCTTTTTTGAAGTTGAATATTACAGCACTTTGCTCATCAACTAAAACCTCAAAAGTATCATTTTCCTCAACGCGGAAAATAATATCTGCATCAAAGGGAATGTCCTGTTTGGTTGGCGCTCCATTCTTTTTGAACGTCATTACACTTCCGGTTTTCGTCAGATGAAACGGGAAATAATACCCGCTCTGCTCTTCTGGGGCGCTGCTGAATTCCGTATAATCAGGAACATAGTGGAATGTCCCGACTACGGAACCATCTTTCTTAACCTTCAAATCATCACCTACAAGCTCTGAGACTTGTTTCCCCAATAGGGCCTGACTGCTGGGGAAAAGCGTTAAGATGTCAGACCCCATTAACCCCCCGCCGGTTCGTAAATAGCAAAAGGGAATGCATTCTCATTTCCAACGTTATATGCGTTAATAGGGTTCGGAATCTCCCACCCAAGCCGCATAACGGCCCGGAGTGCAACCATGTCGTTCTGCATCAGGTTGTACAGAATATTACCAGTGGTGGGGTCCTGAACAATGCCGCTGTCAAACACCTTAAACGTAATGTCCTGGCGAATCGAATAGACCAGCTGGCTCCAGTCACCCACGATAGCAAGGGATTCCTCCGGGTCATAAGCGCCGTTTACGGGGAAGTACATGCTCATGCCATCCAGCGCGTAGCGGGTATCGCCCTGCATATCAGTCTTAAAGATAGGCTGACCGTTCTTGTCCACCAGGCCGCGCAGTTTGGCACGCATCTGGATAGCAGCCATTACGCCGTTTGGGATATAACCGCTTTCCTCCACTTTCGCGATCACGCCACCCTCGCCCATGATATCTTTGAAAATATCGCTGGTAGCCGTTACAACAGCATTTGCAGTAGTTGCAGAGGGGACAAGGCCATCTCTCCACGAAGTAGGCTTGTTGGTCCCATACAGAATAGCCTTATCAATAACTTTGCCAAATGCCTCTGACAGTCTGGGACGAACTTCACCCCAAATGTCATAGGTGCTATCATCAAGAACTGCTTCCGGAATGGGAACAATAACCGCAATCTCCTCAGCATGAATCTTCTTCTGATCCCACGCCATGTTAGTCACATTCTTAAGGGAAGCTTTGGAATCAGCCGTTCCGGAAGTTGCCTCGCCATTTACGAAGTAAGCCGTAGGCAGTGCGTCAAGCACATTCAAAACCTGTGTCTTGCTGGACATGTTAGGAAGCCGACGAGCCATCCGCAGCACAGCCGATTCAGCTACAGCCCCTTGAATGATCTCGCGGGTTACAGGTTCCGGGATAAGTCCGGATAATTTGCTTCTGTCAATGATATTAACTGGCATTTACAATCTCCTCTCATTTTAATGCACCGCGCAGCAATGCATTCATCACGTCATTTTCACTCGTTTTTTTAGACCCATCTCCAACCGGAGCAGTCCAATCAAATGTTGTTTTTTTCCTGTCAGCAGTCAACGAATCTACTGCTTGCTCAAACGTCGTTTTGTCATCTACCATTTTTAGGGCCTTAAAGGCAATAAATTCGGCCTCTTCCCCACTCAAACCCTTTTTAAGTACATACAAATCTCTTTTGAGTTGGTCTCTTTCGTTTTCTGCTGCGGTCAGTTTCCCGGAAAGAGCCTCTCTCTCCCCGGTCAACCGTTCCCACTTATCCTTTTCAGACTGCTGATTTTCTTTCCATGTACGGAACGCATTTAACTCAGCTTCATCCGGGATACCCTTTGTTGCCTTTGCTACCGCTCTTGCTTTTTCCTTACTGATAAGAGCGTCAACTTCGGCCTGAGTAAAGGTCACCTCGCCACCTGTCCCCGGTGTCGGGTCCTGTACAACAGGATTGCTAATAGGTTCAGCCATTTTATAAACCTCCGTTTTTTGTTTTTGGCCCGTCGGCCACCGTTTAACGCCCGTCGGCAAAAAAACGAGCCATTAACTACCAGTTGTGGTAGTCAATGGCTCAATGGCTCTCGATCAGTTATATTTAATTTCTCCAGACCAATTGCATCTGGTTCCATCCTGTCTTTTTTGTTTGCACACAACATATACGCCGCGTGCCCCATGCTTTACTGGATGAATTTTCTTCCCGCAATTTGGGCAACAAAACCATGTTTCACCGTTTATTTCTTTAATCAATATGTAACCGCCGCCCTTTCGTATTGTGTCGGAAGTCCAGCTTTCTCGCTGAACGCATCATAATATTTCCGAAGCCTTTTAATTCGAATATTTACAGCTTGCGCATCCTCTGACAGCGCCGCAGCTTCATACGCCTTGGCCTCTCTTCGTAGTTTCCTGAGCGTTCTTTCCACTCTCCGCTGCTCCTGACTTGCTTCATATTGATTATATTCTTTCCCCTGATAAACGAAGGGTGGTTTATCTATCTTCTTTAAGTCCTCGTCTGTATAGGTTCGATAAGATACTCCTTCTATATACGGATAATATCTGTGGCGGCAGTTCCACCCTCCGAGACCTGCGCCCTGTCCAAAGCCTGTCGTCGCCTCAAAGTCTTTATACTTTCCTTTTGAGGTTTTCGGCTTCTTTGACCAACGGTATACTTTTCCTTGCCATGACGCATGATTTTCAATTCCATACCCGGTATTTCTTGCGCCTGCATGGGCAGTTACTTCTACCAGATCGGTCTCCAAGTCATCTTGCAATGTTTCCATATAAACTGTATTCATTCTGTTTATGCTGGACATTACCGCCCGCCGGACAGATACATCTACTTGATCTCTATGTCCACTTTCCCAACTAACAGTTTTTAGGCCGCTGTCCGCCAGACCTTTCACGGCTTTTCTAATAGCCGAATTATAATCAATCGCACCGGACATAATCTCAAGTTCCGCCTGGTCTAACGCCCATTGATATGCCTCCAACGCAGACATGACTTTTTGAAAATTGCCCATCCCAACGAAGCCCATCGACCGAGTAATGTTCCTATATTCTGAAAGAGCTTGCTTTCTAATCGCCTCAACATCCACGTCGTTAATCATTAACTTTGGCGTTGTAATCGCTGCGATTGTCAACATTTCCTTCGCATAATTTTGATATCTTGAAACTACATCATCCAGTAGTTTATTTAACTCTTTCTCTCCAATCTCAGTTACAGAAGATATTGCTTCTTCAATTTTTTTGAGATCAATGCCATGGCTCCTTAATGCCCTGATTGCCTCAACTGTTACCTCATTAAGTTCTCCTGCTTTTTTTAGCCTCTTGCATATTTCAATAAGGAGTGTATCTTCGAGCCCCCTAAACAGCTCTGCGAGCGGTTCTGGCATCGAATCTAAGACTTCTGGAGTGAAAGGATATCTTGGCATTACTCGACCTCGTTTTGACCTTCTGTAACCATATCTTCCATTTTAGGCAGCATCCTCTTCGCAGTTTCATCGTCCTCGTTCAACCATTTTGCGCGGAATTCCCAATCATTCAGGATCCCTGCATTGAGTAATTGCATATCCCGTGAAAAGTCAGTTTGCTCATCCTCAATGATACTGTCATCAAAGTCAATGGATATTTCGACGTCCTCATTCACCCCAGCTCCCATCGCAACATTACCCAAACGAAGAATAATACGGCACAACTCAACAAGCACTTGCTCCAAAATGATTTCATGCTTTTTTATATTTCGAAAAAGCGTGCTGTTTTCACTTATTACCTGTGTTGCCGTAGATATATTCCCCTGATCAAACCTGTAATGGCTTTCTCCAAATCCACATTTACTCGAAAGCAAATTGAGTTGGTCTTGAATACCAGTGTTATGTTCTTGGGTGCGGAGTGTCATATCGATAGGAGTAATAACTGCCCCATCCTGGATGTCCTCTGGAAGCACATAAAACACAAGATCATCACTGTCAAAGACCGGTTCTCCGTCCAGATATTCCGTCGCCGACGGTTTGACCATAATTCTCTTTTTCCCAAGGGCAAACTCATTAACATAGCTGTCATAAGCAATATCTACGCCCTTGAGCACATCAATGGAATTTGCAAATACGGAAATTCCCAATGGAACGTTTTCGTTATAGTTGTTAGAGATATTAGGACGATCGATAACGAACTGCCGCCGATCCGAGTTTGTATGTACTACCGGTGGAACTTTCTCAAAGCCAGAAACGCTTGTCAACGAAACTTCGGATTCTACATTATTATTTCGATATCGGTATATCCGGTTCTCAATGTCATACATCCCGTTTGCTTTATGATGTATCTGTAGATAGCAGTAATCCTCTCCGTTGTCGGTAACGATACTGTCAAAAGCACACTCAGTAATAATTCCATTCTGCCACGCCAATGGCCAGATATGCTCCACGGTCACATAGTCCATCACAATTCCATCTGCGCTGTTTGGAATCGGCCCAGCTTCATCTACTTTCATGCCCACAACACGTGGGATAATTGCAACTGTTCCCAAAGCGAAAGCCTTTTCCTGCATCTCATTGGATTTGACCAGAAAATTATTTTCCTCAAATACACTGTTAACAAATTCCTGCTCTTTTGTTCCCTCAAGGGTTATTTGCACCTTCTCATTCATCAAGAGGTTTGCCCAATCCTCTGGGATTTTCTTGCCCATATTGAGGGTATACCGCTTGCAGCGGACAACGCTTGTACCGTTTCGGACCTTGTACTTGTGGAACCCCTTCACATCTCCGACATACCAAGACTTCCACTCCTGCACCTTCGTATAAAACTCTTCTGACACTGTGGAGTAACCAAGTTGTTTCAGTTTTTCGATAATATTCAAGCAGTTACCCCCATTCTCATAAATGCGCGTTCAAAGGCATACCTTGTCGCGGACAAAATGTGGTCATTCCTGTCTGGATATCCGCTGATAAATTCACCGTCTTTATCGCGTTCATATTCATAATTCGCAAACTCCTGGTATGCGTTAGGTGTTCTATGGCGGTCAATCACTATTTTCCTTTTTTGGAGCCACTTAAACCCATAGTCCACGCTTCCAGGCCCTTTCATTGCTGATTGTGCTGGAAGTCCGAACGCTCTTAAATCCGCCACGCTTTTAGGCTCTGCACTGTCGCATGTGATATAAGCGTCTGTGTATTTCTTCCCCTTTATCCAGTCTGCAAGATTCTCGTTAGGCCATTTATTCACATATAGCTCATCCAGCAAATATATCGTTTCTTGGTTTCTGTCGTAATGAGCGCGGATAAAGGCGAGTTGATCTGGGAACCACCCGAAGTCCACGCCCTGATAAATCCGGTCAAAATGAGAAATTTCCTTGTCTGTTATTTTCCGCAGTTCCAAATTCTCAAATACATTTCCACCGGTGCCCACTGCTTCGCCCAGATATTCATGTCGGTATGCCCGCTCATCTGTGGATTTCAAATGCTCAGCTTCCGACAGGAATTGCGACCCAAGCCATTCTGGCGGCGCTTCCAGGTATGTGCTCTTGTGACACAGCCTATCCGGCCTTTCTTCCAGACTATCTTTGTTCGCCCAATTATCACGACTAATGGGCGGATTATAGCTCTCGAAATTCCAGAACTTTGATCCACCACGCATGGTAGATTGCAGAATGTTTCGAATTTCGGCCCTGCCCGCAAACTGGTCCTTCTCCTCGAAATGCGTTACGGCGATATAGCCAAACGGGACCTTAATAGACTTGATTTTCATGGGGTCATCAGCGCCCCGGAACATAATTTTCTGCCCTGTAGGGCGATAAATCAACTCCATGGGCTGGACCTTTGCTTCCCAATACGAGGCCATTCCGAGCTCTCCAATAGCCCATAGGTACTGTGCATATACGCTATCTCGGATAGTGTTTGCCACCTTGCGAAGTACCAAAGCATGGGTATTCTTATTGGCCAGCAGAATGAGCGGCACCAACAGGGACACGCAGGAGGATTTGAGCGACCCACGCCCCCCGGACAGGTCATAGTGGGTATGTCCATGTTGGAACACGTCGCGGGCCAGCAGGTGGAATGCAGGACCAATAACGGAAGACAGACGAATTTCAGACATCTATGACCACCTTGACTTCCATATTTCCCTCTGCATTCTCGGGCGGCTTATCCCGCCATCTACCTGGCCTTCTGTTTTTTAACCAAAAGATTTGCGCTGTAGTGTCCCCAGCAAGCGCCCTTTTCAGCAAGGCATTTTCTACCTCGTAGTCCACGACTTCCTTGCCTTTTTTTAAGGTCTCACGGATATCACTGTATAACTTCTTCCACTCGTACAGTGTTTTCGCAGTAATTCCCATATTGTGAGCTATCTGCTCATCCGTGAGCCCATCCCGGGCCCATCCTTTCAGCAACAAAAGCCCATCTGGTTCCAGCCATTTTTGATACTTGCCTTTTGCCACAATGGGCTCACCACCTTATCATTATTGTATATTCTGGTGGTCCGCCCTGGAGTCGAACCAGGATGTCCCCGGTTATGAGCCGGGCGCTCTGACCATTTGAGATAGCGGACCAGATACCCCTTTCGGGGTATATCGGGGGTTTTGTCAGGCTTCCCGAAGGCCTGTTTGTAATTCTGCGCGCACCTTCACTTAAATTGTCTGCGTCTCCAACCGCAGGTTTCAGTGAAATGGAGAATGGTACGTGCTTCGGTTCACTTCGCGGCCGCAAAGCAATTTGCTGATTCGATAGAAGCACAATCTCCTTCCATCAAATTTCCCCAGCTGGGGATGGTCACCCGTTTTGGAGTTGCACCAAAATCCGCTCTGGCCGGGTGATAGGGAGGCGAGAACAAGGCTCGCGCTCCCAAAGAAAAAGGAGGTACGCCCGATATTGAGACCGCCTCGGAGCCGGGCGAAGGAGGAAGAAAATCTTCTGTTTTGTACATAGCGAGAAAGAAAATTCATTTTCTTTCTCGCGTATATGTACAAAACTATTTCCTGATCAAATTATACCTAAACGCTCCATTTCGGTCAAATTGTTAGACGATCTTAACACTTTGTTTACAATTCAGTTTTGTTTCTGTGTACGTAATTCCAACTGCATACGCCGCCCATACATCGGCAGAGAACCCATAGAACCAATCTGGATTCTTTTTGGTTCCCTTCCCGTTTTTCAGATCATGGGTTGCAAATCGGTCAATCAGTGCTCGGCGGATATTGGCATCCTTGGCCCTGCTGTCATGGCAGAGATGGAGTTTTTCATCCTGGCGGTATATGTAGTCCACTGGCTTCTGTGCTGCTTGCGTGAATCTCCCAACCCATTCGCAGGTTTCAAAAACATTGCGTCCAACCGGCATGCCATAGCTTGCCAAACGCTCAATCACCACAAGATCATACTTCTCCAACTGGAGAATCAAAAGGACCACGGCATTTTGTTCTTTGCCAAACCGCAGCGGACGTAAATCTTCGCTGTCTATGAAGCAATAGGCGCTCTGCTTGTCCCCTGGGTCAATCGCTAAGATTGTCATTCATTGCCCTCATGCTGTCAAATATCCTCATCAAGATCGTAGTGGTTAAACACCCACCGCAGGACCTCCACTAACCCGTCTTTATCAAAGTTGTAGTGGTCAAGCAGCCACCACAGAGCCTTCGCTAACTCGTCTTTTGTAACGCTACTGCACCTCTCCATGTATGCCACCTGTTCAATGGCAAGTCTCCTTGTTTTGAAGGGAATGCGTTCGTCGGTCAACCCTGTTTTTATAATATTTACGGCCTGATCGGGAGAGACATTGGAAGTTGGAAAAAGGATTTTACTGCTCATGCTGTCCGCCCTCCCCGTCGTGGATGGAGCCGCAGTGAATCAGATTTGGCCAGTTTTCCGGTTGGGCCACATCTTCCAGCGTCCAATCATTGCACAGTCCATTTTCGTCCGCCAACACATAGCGCCCTTCATCCTCCCAATAAGTCACGATACCGAAGAAGCCAATATACTCGTTACCGTCTTCATCTTCAGTCCATTCGCCCAGCACATCACCGGTGAATATCTTTTTAGATTCAAAGTGTTCGCCACACTCTTCCCGCGTATCAATATTTGTATACTGACAAACTGTAAAGGGGTTTACCTCAACTTCATCGTACTCGTGAAGGTTATCAATCCATCCGAAAAACGCAATTAGACTACCATCATGGATGCACTGGCATTTCCCTCGCCTTTTTAAGGTGCAATCAGCACGGTCATATACCGGATATCCTTCCACCCACTCGCCATCACTTAGCCGCTTGGCTTTGAAAAGGAGCTCTCTCATTCTGCACCTCCGATGATCTCGTCAAGGGTGATGATTTCATTTGGGCGAAGAGAAGGGAACAAAAAAGGGGTCGAGTGTTGCAATGACAAGTTTTCTGTTGAAAACTCTAATGCCGAAGCCGTACATCTCAATGCTTTCTGCCTCTGAGTATAACATCTTAATAGCCTTTGCCCTCTCTACCTCCTGCTCCGTCCAGCGGGGCTTGCGGATGATGCGGTCGGGGTGGTTGATAAAGTCCATCAACGTTTTTTCGTTGGAACTCAGTCTCCAAATGTCTGTATCCTCTTTAAACATTCTTTCCCCTTCTTTAGTTATTTTCCATAAATATTTATTCTCCTGACTTTTTTCACACTTGTAGTAAAACCTCTCTTCTGGTTCAACCCCCAGCACCTCGCAAATTCTTGGCTTGCTCATGCGAGCGCCATAAGAGCAATAGTCCGTTTCGGTAATTTCCATTCCGGACGATGGGCAAATCAGAAATCCCTTCTTGTTGATTTTTGCGTCCTGGTAATATTGGCAATCTTTACAGCGCACCACCTCCGCAACGTCGGCGGCGGGGACAGCAGATAGAGCGTCCCGACACCTTCTTGCAACCAGCTCATCGCAATCATCATGCATCTCATATTCCTGCCGCAAAACTTCAAGTTCCTGCACGGCAACCGCCCTCTCAATGTACTCCTTCATTCCCACTCCCTCCGTAGTGCGGCCTCAATTTCCAAAATCGAGAATGTATGACTTAACGGCTCTGCGTTCGGGATTTCAGTCTCCGCCGTGATAAATATATTTTCAGGCGTGTAATCCTTAATAACCGCATTGCACCAAAACCCTGTGCTACTCTTGTATGAAACTTTATCCCCAGGTTGGCACGGCATCACCACACACCGCCCCTCCCTGTCCGCCTGGGCCAAATAGCGGATATGGCTCAGTGCTTCACTTAATTTTTGCCCATCCACCAAATCCTCAAAAAAGTCTCTCTGCTTTGCAAGCAGTTCTATCTCCTCCGGCTCCAGGCCAGTTTCCTCATAGGCGGCGAGGCGGTCAACAGCTTTGTTTATCACCTCTTGTTGGATAGGGCTGATACAATCAATACAATCTTCCAGTACATACTTTAATTTCTCCGTCAACTTTTCCATGTTATTTCTCCTTCTGATCACGCGGCTTCTGAATATTCCATCTTGCTGTGCCGCCAGGATATTTTAACGGGATAACCATGATTCCGTTCTCTCTCATGATTTCCTTCATCCGCTCCAACTCGGTCTCTTGCTCTTTCAGCAACGTGTCCCGCCGTTCCAATTCTGCGGCCTGCTTGGCAATCAGTTTTGATTTCTGTTCCAGCTCGGCCCGCAGCTTCTCGTTTTCATCCTGGAACGTGGAGAGGCTGGTAGCAGCATCAAGCGCAACGCCCCTTTTCAATTCTTTCCCTTCAAAATATTCATTTAGTTGCTCAATCAACTTCTCAACATCCATCATGTTTCCTCCTCTCCCTCCGGCGGGCATATTCCGCCCCATTGTTCGGCCATCGCACGGGCAATGCCCGGGAATGTTTTGGAGCGTATTTTGGGGTCGCGTTCTTTGCCTCCTTGAAAACGCCGGTAATTCCCGTGCGCGTCCTTACATCCGCCGTTTACATATGGCTTATGCTCGTCCAGTATATCCGTCGGTTGCAGCGGCGGAAGCCCTTTGAGCCACAGACACGTCCGTTTGCTGTACGGGTGCCCATACTCATACGGCTGTATGGCCTGTGTGTATGGAGGCAGGTCTACAAGCTTCATGGGAGTCGGGTTTTCCACCGCTATGCGCGGACAATCCGCGTTCAGAAATTTCAGGAAAAATTCCCTGGCTTCCATCGCCTTTTCATACCGATCCGGAACAATTTCACCATTTACCCTCATGCGGACGGCCCCGGCTTTTGTCAGGTAAGTACATGGCGGATGCGCGATAATCAAATCCCACCGTATTTTCAGCAGTTCCAGTGCATCGCACTGCAAATGCCATTCGGGATGCCCGCCCGAACACTGCTCTATGTCACAGCTGTATGCTTCATGCCCCAGCGCCCGGAACGCCTTGCAGACCTCCTGTGACTCTTCACAGGCAACCAGTACTTTCATGCTTCTCCCTCCGGCGGGCGGCGGTACAGATTATAGGTCACTCCTAAACCCTTAATAGGCACATAGACTTTTTGCCATTCTCTGAAAATTATTTTATCCTGCGTAACAGCCTTGATAATATGCCACCCGCTTTGCAGCAGTGGGTCAAAGACTTTGAGATATACAGGCTCGTCTTTTATCTCCCGCAGCTGCTCCAGCGTCAGCGGCTCGTTCGGCGGGGTGATGGTGAACATTCCTTTTGTGATACTCAATCCTTTCCCCCCAGCGTCGCCAATTCCCCGCCGCACGCTGCATACCCCGCCTACAAGCTCTTTCACCTGTTCCTGTACTGCGTTCATGACTTCTCCTCCATCTTTTCCTTAATTGCAATCCCAAGCTGCTGCATCAACTCCGGAATCTCAATATCGGTAAGAATCTCATCTTTCAACGTGAGAATGCATTCATGGTTTTGCGGCGCACCGCCAACCCAAGTATTTTTATAAACTTCGGTCCGCTGCTTTTTATTGTCTATTCGGATATAGATGCCTTTTCCGTTGAGCAGCCCATATCCATCAATCAGCGGGCTATCAACGAGAAACGAGATATATTCCATCCCGTTCCCATCTGGCTCTGAATGACAGTATCCATAATACTGCGGTTTTTTCATGCTTTTCCTCCTGCAAGCTCCCCGCCGCACGCTGCATACCCCGCCAGATCAATCCAGCTATCAATGTGTTCCTGGTTTACAGATGCCCGAGCAATTTTGAGCAAGGCCATCAGAAGCGCTACTGTCGTTTCGTCCATGCACACGTATGTGCCATCAGGCACGCATCTGGCGCGAATTACGGGCTCCCAAAGTGCTGCAATGAGGGAAAAGATATCTTCCGGCTCGCTATATTCCTTGTTCCTATCTTCGCAAACGCACTTCTCCGCAGCGGCGAGAATTTCTTTTCTTGTCATGGGGTTCCCTCCTTCTTCTTCCTTGGCATTCCAAACCTCTGCGCCATATTCCCGTTGGAGTTTGATTTCGTTGCCGGTTAGAATCATGTCGGCTCCTCCATTTTCATTTGCTCTGGTTTGAATGCGCTGTCTTTGATGTCTACATAACGCACGGTCCCGTATTTCTCCAGGTCACAGGCAATCGCCTCCCGCGTCCCTTCGGGATTCTCGACACTGGACGGAATGGGCCGCAGCTTTACGATGATCTCCCACATGGCTCAAAGCTCCAACAGGCGGCAGAGGGTTCCCTCTACCCGGGCCATGGCATGCCGGGAGAGATGGTCCTTTCTGCGCTGTAAGCTGCGCTCCGGCAGCGATTTGACGTGCTCCAGGACCGCCACATAGGTTTGGCCTTGGACACTCTCCACGGCGATATGGGACGCCGCCGCGTAGCGTTCCCGGGACACCAAGGGCGCCGCCACCACGCACCCGGTTTCCCGGTTGTTCTCGGCGGAAGAGAGGATCAGAACCGGTCTGCCATAGTCCTTCTTTCCGCCTCGGTATCGGTCGGTTATGTAAATTTCGCCTTTGTGAATCATGCCTGCCTCCTTGCTGTCCGCCAGTTCCTTGCTCTGGAACAGTCCATGTAATATCCGCCTGCCATCTCAAACAGCCTTGAGCCGATGGCTTCATCGCCCCGGAGAATCGCCTCCAGCGTGTTCTCGCTGGAAAGGATGGTGGGCTTTTTGCTGATGTATCGCGCGTTAATCAGCTCGAATGCCAGGTGAACATCCGCCGGCCGAATTTCCCCCTTCCAGAAGTCATCCAGATAGAGTAGCGGCGTATTTTTCAAGGGTTCGGTTTCCTCCCGAAAATCGTCCCGATCATTTCCAACTGCCTTGGCCCTTCGCGCAAACTCCCGCCACGAAACATACAGGCCGGGTTTGCCGCCCTCAACGATGGCCCGGAAAATGGTGGTGCATAACGTCGTTTTCCCGCAGCCCGGGGTCCCGCAGATGATGAACCAGGAGGGATCTCCCGCCGCGATTTGCTGTACGTAGTCTTGCGCCATGGCAAGTGCTCTCCTCTGCCAGTTCTCCGGCGTTTTCCAGTTCTCCCAGGTGCAAGCCGCCAAGGCATCCGGCGGGATTCCGCTGCGGTCCATGGCCCCCATGGCGTCACGGATGCTCTGGCATTTGCAGCGCTGAAACCGCAGCGCCCCATTTTCCTCCACCGTCATGTACCCGCCCCGGTCATGGCACGTGGGGCAATGATAGCCTTTCAGCGTCCCGGGGGTCGCGTTGAAAAGTTCCGCCCGTTTCCGCTGTGCTGCGAAGAAATCAAAACGGCTCGTCGTCCCAGCATCCGTCAGTCGCGGAGGGGAGTTTGTCGATGATTGGGCCCTTGTTGGGAAGTCTTGCAAATGGATCATCCTCCTTTGCCCGCTTTTTCTTCTCGTCCTGGAGCCGGGTTACCACCCAGTTCAGAATGGCTCTGTAATCGCTCTTGTAGGTCTTCCCCGTCGCCCCTTTGTAGTTGTCCAGAATCTCGATCAAACGCTCGGTGTCGGCGGGGCCATGAGTGTCAAGCAGCTTCTGGTGCTCGGCATTGGTCATGGAAACAAACTCCGCCCATTGGACCTTGGGCTCTTGTTCGGATTCTCCGGCAGTTTTTTTCTTCTCCGTTTTCGCGCGCGCCCTTTTGCGGGGGGGGGTGGGAGAGAAAGGGGGATTATAGGGGGATAGAGAGATAGGGGTTTCAGGGGAAAGAGAGGAAGGGGGAAGAAAGGGGGGAAGAGAGGGCGGGGGTGCGTTACTGTAACTGTTACTGTAACGGTTACAGTAA
>OLPX01000523.1_pt1 | contig 35111 bp, 23 predicted proteins | sample 1672491 | NCBI WGS metagenome assembly OLPX01 (sample SAMEA3136692, study PRJEB25190) | human gut metagenome | biome: human gut; feature: human-associated habitat; material: faeces | place: Austria | collected 2013 | reverse complement strand
ACAGGTATTGGACAATTATCTGCTCTCTCTGTAACAAATGTTTGACAAACCTACAGAATATTCGGGGGAGGAAGCGGGAGTTAAAGGGGAAGTTTGTTTGACGTTATGGGGGGAATATGTTATGATAATGTAGGTTTAAAGTATAATTTTTCAGGTGGGTGGTAAAAGGCAGATGACAGATGAATTATATGTAGTTCGCTCATTTATTGAACATTATTCGTGTTATAAAGATAAAAAAATTGTGATTTATGGAAAAGGGCCAAAGACAAAGCAGATTCTGGATGCCTGTCCGGATTATAACATTGAAGGGCTTATGGACGGAGCCCTAAAAGGCGGATATATTCATAATAAAAAAATACTGTCTCCAGACGAGGTGGCAGTGATCAAACCGGATATCGTAGTCGTGGTTGCTAAAGTGGAGAGCACAGCAATCGTATATCAACGAATTGGAAAATTCTGCTACGATCATGCGATCCCTCTGTATGGAATAAATGGAAAAAACCTCCATGAGTATTATGGAGTCGGTGAATTTCATTCAATTAACTCTCCTTATTTTCTCAAATCGGAAGAAGAACTGAAGGCGCAGATTCGAAGCCATGAAATTATTAGCTTTGATATTTTTGATACGCTGATTATGCGGAAGACGTTTAATCCTCTGGATGTATTTGAAATTGTGGGCAGTAAGGCCCGACGGCTGGGACTGGTATTTGAGGATTTTTTTGGACTGCGGCGAAAAGCCGAGATGGAGAATCCGATTCAGGAAGTAAACCTCTATGAAATCTATGACGAATTCCAGCGTCTGACAGGCATTACGGATGCTCAGAAAGAACAAATGTGTAATCTGGAGATTGAAGTGGAGAAGCAGGTTTTAATTCAACGTGCCAAAATGGTGGAAATATTTGAATATGCTAAGCGAATTGGCAAGAAAGTATATTTGATTTCAGATATGTATCTGCCTCAGCCGGTGATTGAAGAGATTCTTACAGAATTAGGAATTCAGGGATATGAAAAACTGTACCTTTCCAATACGCTCCGGCAGGCCAAATGGAGCGGCCTTTTCAAACGATTTAAAGAAGAGGTTCCTGGAGAATCCTATCTTCATATAGGCGACAATGAGGACGCGGATGGTAATTATGGCAGCCAGGCGGGCCTGGATGTTTATCTGATAAAAAAGGCGGTGGATATGCTGGAACTGTCTTCCTACGCGCCTATCACAAGGATTTTGAACAATACAAACGGGCGTTCCCTTGTGGGGCTGTTTATCGCCCGGGTGTTTAATGACCCATTCTGCCTTGGGCAGACGGACGGAAGACCTGGGATTAATGCTGTGGAAGATATGGGCTATCTGTTTACCGGGGCGCTTCTTACCACATTCATTCTCTGGATTGTAGAATGCATGAAGAAGGGAGACTATGAGGACATTCTCCTTTCAGCCAGGGATGGCTATTTGCTGATTAAGCTGTACCACTTTGCGCTGGATACCCTGGGATTGGAGAAGCTGCCACGGGGAATATATTTCCAGACCTCCCGAAAGGTATGTGCTGCGGCTTCAATGGATAATGAGATCGATATCGGGTGGTTATCCAGAGTTCCAACCTACTGCTCGTATGAGAAGATGATGCATGAACGTTTTGAAATCCCGGAGGCTGAGGTATTGCCCTATGACTGGGATCACGAAACAGATGTATTTTCTTATGCGCTAAAGCATAAGGACAAAATTTACAGAAGCTCCCGTAGGATTCGCATGAATTACTGGAAATATATGGAACAGATAGGGCTTCATATGGGAAGCAAGTATGCTTTTCTGGATTTCTGTGCAACGGGAACTTGTCAATATTTTCTGGGTAAAATAGCTCCCTATGAGCTTCACGGATTGTATTTTTGCCGATATTTCTGCGAAGGAAATATTGTGAATCAGGTATCAGCAGACGGATTATTTAAAAATTATGCTTTTTATGCAACAGAAAGTTATTTTTATGAGCACTATCTTTTTTTGGAGACTATTATGACTTCTTTTGAACCGACCCTTGTCAGCTTCGACGGTCAAGGCAATCCAGTGTATGGGGTGGAGGAACGGTCAAAAGAGCAGTTGCAGTATGTAAAAGATATGCATGAGGCTATCAAGGCCTATTTTGAAGAATATGTATCTTGCCTTTATGTGCCCGAGCAGGAGATTGATAAGGAGATTGCGGACCGACTGTTCAGCTTTATGGGAAGCGGCTATACGAGGCTGGAATGCGAGGCGTTGAATCATCTGGAACTGGAAGACGGGCTTGGGCGGGGAACAATCAAGATCCCCAAAATTAACTGAGTATTTGAGGGAGCGGCAATGGCGAAACTTTATTGTAGACAGAACCTGGTTGAGACAGAGATACCACAGTCAGATCGGGATATCCGCCGGTATATTGAAGAAAACAAAAGCGAAGATTATGATTCGGTGATCGGAAATGATCCGCGATGGGAAGTTTTTTTACATCTGTCCCAGATGAGAACATCTTTGGTAAACTGGTATGAATTTAAAGAAGGCAGTACACTTCTGGAGATTGTAGGAGGCTTTGGGGCTCTTACCGGAGTTTTCTGTGACCGTTGCGGGAGCGTAACGGTTTTGGAATCATCACCATACCGGGCGGAAGCAATCTGTAAACGATATGAGAACAGGAAAAATCTTTCTGTGTATGTGGAAACGCTGGAAAGTTTTCAGACCTCTGAAAAATTTGACTACATTGTGCTGGTTGGAGGGCTGGAGAATATTGCCCGGGCCGGTATGCTTGCAAAAGACTACAGTGTATATTTAAAAAGGTTGGAGGCGTGGCTCAAGCCGGATGGAAAACTTCTTCTGGCAGTGGATAACCGATATGGGCTTCGGTATTTCTGTGGGACGCCGGAGCGCCATACGGGGAAGCCGTTCCGCGGGCTCAATCAGTATCCGGACAGTCCGTCGGGACGGGCTTTCGCCCGGCAGGAGCTGATAGCGATTTTGGAAGCGGCAGGTTTTTCATATCACAAATTTTACTATCCCTTGCCGGATTATATGGTCCCTCAGTTGATCTACTCTGAAGCATATCTACCCCAGAAGGACGTCTGCGAACGGCTGGTATTTTACTATGAGGATACAGCTTCGTTGGTGGTGGACGAGAGATTGCTGTATGAAGATATTATTGAAAACCAGGTATTTGAATTTTTTGCCAATTCCTTTTTTGTCGAGTGCGGCTGGGATAAGGGCTGCTCGGTAATCTACGGGGCTCTGACCACTGACCGGGGGCCGGAATGCGCGCTGGCCACAACGATACATGATAATGATACAGTTAAAAAGAAGGCATTATACTCCGCGGGGATAAAAAGCGTCCGCAGTGTGTATGAAAATATTCAGGAGTTGGAACAACGAGGAATTCACGTAGTGCCTCATCAGTGGGAGGACAGGGGAGTCGCCATGCCCTTTGTGAAAAGTGTAACGTTTTCTGATTATCTGAGGAGTATTGTAAAAGAGAAACCGGATTTGTTCGAAGAACTTCTGGATATGCTTTACAGTCAGATTCTGATGTCTTCTGACAGGGCGGCCGACGAGGAAAATACCCTTCTCGAAGGAGCGGATAAACACATTGATTTTGGGCCGATCCTAAAAAAGGCGTATATTGACATGGTACCGTTTAACTGCTTTTATGTAAATAATGAATTTGTCTTTTTTGACCAGGAGTTCTCCAGAATAAACTTTCCGGCGAAATATGTGATGTTTCGGGCGTTGAAATATACATATTTGTCGATTCCTTTTGCAGAGGAATATGTTCCCCAGAGAAAATTGATTGGGAAATATCACATGGAAGAGCTGTGGCCAATATTCACGAAAGAGGAAGACCAGTTTGTGGGTGGCAATAGAAGGTATGATATTTACCGGAATTTCTATTCCAGGACATGGGTTGACAGGCAGCAGATATACGATAATGGAGACAGGCTCCTGAAAGGAACAGTTTGATGACGGATTTACGGAACGATTTTTACGATAAAGAGCGGATATGCGGTCATGTGGTGACTGAAAAAATGAAACGGATCTGGGCGGTGCAGCTGGATTTACTCAGAGAGTTCAAACAGATCTGTGAAGAGAATGGCCTCCGCTATTTTTTGTGGTCAGGCACGCTTTTGGGAGCGGTTCGCCATCAAGGATTTATACCATGGGATGACGATATCGATGTGGCTATGCCCAGGGAAGATTACGACCGCTTTCGCAGCCTTGCCGGACAGGGCCTGAAAAAACCATATGAACTTCAGACCAATGAAAATGACAGCGGTATTTTCAGAGGAGGTCTGATGCGATTACGGAACAGCGATACGACCGGAGTTGAAATTCAGGACGTGGAGCGCTTCTGTAACTGGGGAATTTGGATCGATATTTTAGCACTGGATTACATTTACAAGGATGAAGCGAAGCGAGGGGAACAATTCCGAAAGATCGGAATTTACAAACGTCTATGTATGCTTCAGACTCATGGAGAGAGTTATTGGGAATTTCAGAAGCTGTCCAAATGGAAGAAAAGGGCATATCGCCTGATTGTAAAACGTCTGGGGAGACAAAAGCTTTTAGAGCGCTACGATGAAGCATGCGGGATGTGTCCGGAAGAGGAAGGCCGGTATATTGGCCCGTTTACCGCTAGTTTTATGAGGGATTCCTATCAATGCTTTTACAAAGAAGATTTTGTGGACGCTCAGGAATTGGAGTTTGAGAATATGCTGCTAGCTGCGCCGGCGGGCTATGAGCGTTATCTGAGCATGGTAAACGGAAATTACATGCAGTATCCGCCGGAGGAGCTGAGGGTTCCCAAGCACAGAGGGATTTTTGATCCGGATACCCCTTATAGCCTGTGGCGTCGAAGACTTGCAGGGGCCTTCCGTGGAATAGAAGGAAAAACCATCGTTATTTTTGGCGCAGGAAACATGTTTGAAGACTATATGAGGCGTTACGGGGAACGTTTTCGTCCCGCCTTTATTGTGGATAACGGAAAAAGTAAATGGGGGAAAACGGTTCATGGAATTATGGTGAACTGTCCTCAGGAGCTACTTGCCGTGCCTAGGGAAAATCTGAGGGTGATTATCTGCAATATATATTACCGGCAGATTGCAAAGCAGCTGGAGGAAATGGGGATTGAGGACTATTATCTCCATATTGAGAACCGGGATTGGTTGAATGATATCCTCTTTCCGGAAGAGAAAAATGCGGAGGACGATAAACTAAAAATACAGCCGATTCACGTCAAGCCGGGGTACAAAATTGAGCAGAGTACCGGCTTTTTGGGCGAGGGATGTCCAGACTGCATGACCAGCGCAGAGTTTTATCACGCGGATGCGGGCAGTAGAATTGTTTGGCAGAATCCGGCGTATGAATATGGGATTGCCACCTACTCCGCTGCGGTTGACGGTACCTATATTTATACTTATTGTTACCAGAAAGAGGAAAATTGGACCAGCTATAATCATGATTTCTCTGATGAGATGTTCAGAAAACGGGATTATGTGTTCAGCGATGAGCGGTATTTCCGTATTTGCATTCGCAGAAGCGATGGACAGAACATTGAAGAATGGGAAGCCGGGAATGTGGAAAATATCCTGCGCTATGAGACCCATGAGTGGCAGTACGAAGAAAAGGCATATTTCGCTGACGAGATACGCGATACGGCCACAAAAGTGCTGCGCAGCAAGAAAAATTCCCTGACTCTGGGCGTGATCGCGGATACCCATTATGCGGTTGGAGGAACCTGGGAAGATACGGCCCGTAATATCAGGGCGGTTCACCGTCAGGCGGGCTTTGACGGGATTGTTCACCTGGGAGATCTGACGGACGGTATGGTTGCCAAAGATCTGACAAAGCAATATGCTGAACGGATATTGAGAGATTTGAGACAGAATCATATACCGGTGTATGTGGTACAGGGAAATCACGATTCAAACTATTTTTTAGGTAACCAGGAACCTATGGATGATGAGGAGCAATATGAGCTCTATCAGAGCTTTAACCGTGTTTGGGTTTCGGGGGAAGCGGGGAAGCTTTGGTATTATAAGGACTTTAGTGAATTGAAACTCAGATTGTTGTTCCTGCTATCCTTTGACTACCGGGAGAAGGTACGCTACGGGTTTCCTGAGGAGGAGTTGGACTGGGTTTCGGAGACCTTGGCGCAGCTGCCGGAAGGATATAAGATCGTGGTATTTGCCCATGTGCCCCCGCTTCCGCAGATCCATTACTGGAGTGATCAGATCCGCAATGGTGAGGTGCTAATCCATTTGCTGGAAGAACATCATTTGTCTCACAACCGGAATATTATGGCATATGTTCACGGACACAACCACTGCGATCAGATATACAGAGAGCGCGAATTTCCGATCATCTCTATAGGATGCAACAAATGTGAGTATTTTGAAGATAAGAAGCCGGAAGGCGCATACACACCGGAACGGAGATTGGGAGATGTTTCCCAGGAGTTATGGGATACTATGGTGATCAATACGAAGGAAAACAAAATTGACTTTATACGATTTGGAGCTGGGGAAGACAGGATCATAAAATTGTAAGCCCTATTTCCTCTAATATGTGGTAGAATAAGTAAAAGGTAAAATATGAACGATACAAAGATATGGGCTCACAGGGGGGCCTCCGGCTATGCGCCGGAAAATTCATTGGAGGCCTTTGAGAGGGCGGTCCGCCTAGGAGCGGATGGAGTCGAACTGGATATTCAGATGACACGGGATGGAGAGCTTGTGGTGATCCATGATGAGCGGATCGACCGGGTGAGCAATGGAAGCGGAATGGTTGGTGAGTATACCCTGAGCCAACTGCGACAGTATGATTTCAATCGAACCAATCCCGAATTCTCCAATGTGAAAATACCAACGCTGGAAGAGGTTTATGATCTTTTGAGGGGAACGAACCTGGACATAAATGTGGAATTAAAGACTGGTATCTGCTTTTATGATGGATTGGCAGAACGAGTACTGGAGCTGACTGGGCGGATGGGCCTGGTAGATAAGGTTTGGTTTTCTTCCTTTAATCATTACAGTATCTGCAGGCTCAAGGAATTGAATCCCAAGGTTAAAACTGGACTGCTCTACTCGGATGGTATCTGCGATCCTGTTGGATATGCAATTATGGCGACAGGAAATGGTTCCCCGGTTGATGCTCTTCATCCTGCGTGGTATAATTTGCAGTATCCGGGTGTTGTGGATAAAGCTAAAGTGAAGAATATGAAAGTACACGTCTGGACCGTGAATTCGGAAGAACATGCCCGTGTGTGTTTTGAAAAGGGTGTCGATGCAATTATAACCAATTATCCGGATTTGGCTAGGGAATGGCGGGAAATGTATGATGGAGGAAAACGGAGAGAACGCAAATGAAAAAAGTAATTACATATGGCTCCTTTGACCTGTTTCATGAAGGACATTACCGTCTTCTTCAGCGGGCAAAGGCGCTGGGGGACTATCTGATCGTAGGGGTAACTACTGAGCATTATGACGAGTCCAGAGGGAAGCTGAATGTGGTGGATTCTCTGATGGAACGTGTGGAGCATGTGCGTCAGACGGGACTCGCCGACGAGATCATCATAGAGGACCACGTTGGGCAAAAGGTCGAGGATATACAGAAATACCAGATTGATATTTTTACAGTAGGCTCGGATTGGATTGGGGCCTTTGACTATTTAAAGCAGTATTGTCAGGTGATCTATTTGGAGAGGACCAAGGATGTGTCCAGTACCATGTTGCGTGCGCGAAATTTCCCGATTATCAAGCTGGGAATCATTGGGTGCGGAAGAATTGCGACCAGAATGGTTCCGGAAGTAAAGTATGTCAGCGGCATTTATGTGGAAGGGGTATACAATCCGCATATCGAAAGTGCAGAGCGGTTTGCCAATAAATGTGAATTGAATTTTTACACGGATGATTTGAAAGAGTTTTTTGAGAATATAGATGCAATTTACATTGCCTCTCCCCACGGTACACATTATAGTTATGCTAAAGAAGCGCTGCTGAACGGAAAGCATGTGCTGTGTGAAAAGCCGATTACTCTGAAGCAGGAACAGGCGATTGAACTGTATAAGCTGGCGGCTGAGCAGAAGTGCGTGTTAATGGAAGGAATTAAAACAGCTTATTGTCCAGGATTTATTCAAATGCTGGGAATAGCCAGAAGCGGCGCGATTGGTACGATTCGGGACGTGGAGGCTTGTTTTACCAAATTGACCAGCCCGATCCTGCGGGAACTGACCGATACAGAGTCCGGAGGAAGCTTTACTGAGCTTGCCAGCTACACGTTATTCGCTATTATCAAGCTGCTTGGGACCAATTATCAAGAGGTACGTTTTGAAGGCTTTAAAGGGGATAACGGCCTGGATATTTATACCAAAGCCTATTTGAAATATCCGTATGCCATAGCCACCTCTAAAACTGGTCTGGGAGTGAAATCTGAAGGACAGTTGACCATATCCGGAACGAGGGGATATATAAAAGTAGCGGCGCCATGGTGGAAGACGCAGGAATTTGAAGTGTGCTATGAGGATGTGAAGCAGAACGAGCGGTATTTTGTGAAATATCTGGGTGAAGGGCTGAGGTATGAAGTCAGCGATTTTGTGTCGGCACTAAACGGATTTGAGAAGAGTGAGTATAAGCTGACTGCAGAAGAGTCAATCGCTATTTCGGGATTGATGGAGCATTTTTTGAACTATAAGAATTCAGGGGAATGTGCGCATGTTACAGTTGGATGACAAGCAGTTAAGACAGCTTCAGATGATAGAATTGGAGATGCTGGTTGAGGTTGACCGTATCTGTAAGAAGTGTGGAATACAATACAATATTATTGCAGGAACCCTTCTGGGCGCAGTTCGCCACGGCGGCTTTATTCCATGGGATGATGATGCGGATGTGGCCATGCTCCGGCCGGAATATGAGAAGTTTCGGAAAGCTTGTAAAACAGAGCTGGATACAACCAGATTCTATTTCCAGGATCACCGTAATACCAGGGGATACCGCTGGGGGTATGGGAAACTGCGCAGAAAAAACACTCTGTTTCTCCGGGAAAACCAGGAGCACATGCCATACAAGCAGGGTGTTTTTATTGATATATTCCCTCTGGATGGGGTGCCGGATAACTATTTACTCAGGAGTTTGCAAAATCTCCACTGCTATTGTGTGAGAAAAGTTCTGTGGTCGCCTGTCGGCCAGCTTGCCGCACCAAATGTATGGAAGAAGGCTTGGTTTGCGGTGTTAAGCAAGATACCGGCGCAGGCGGTTTTTCGGCACTATCATCTTATGATTCATAAAAGCAACTTGAAAGAAACGAAAATGGTTCGAATTTTGATGTTCCCGACGCCGAATAAGGCTTTTGGATATTACCGGAAATGGTATAAAGAGGGTGCGCCGATTACGTTCGAAGGAAAGATATTTGATGGAATAAAAAACTATAACGAATATCTGAGTTTTAAGTTTGGAAACTATATGGAGCTGCCGCCGGAGGGGGAGAGGAAGGTGCATCCGGTGAGTGATATTAGGTTGATACAGGTGTGAGTATTGCTATTGCGGGAGGTGTAACAAATGAAAGAGTGTACAGATTGTTTAAATAGATTGAGTGGAGATTGGGCAGGGATTAACAGTTGCACGTCAAGTGAAGTAACGTTGGAGAGTGGTGACGGCTCAGATCTTGATTGTGGGGTTGAGATTGGGTTGGGGGGGGGGTAATAATTTATGGCTTAGGAATTGTAGGAAGACGGAATCTGAAGAAAATAAAACAGGATTTTCAGATACAGTTTATAATCGATAATAGCAAAAAATATGACAGCTATGAAGGGTTGGCAGTAAAAACACTGGAAGAAGCTGAGACGGAAATAAGAAGCCACAAAATTGTTATTATGGGTACAGCCAGCGCATACCGCAGCATGGCAGCAACCCTTGAGAAAAAAGGTTTGCAGGAATTTAAAGACTACTGTGGGATTGAGCAGTTTTTGGTCGAATGGTATTGGAAGTATAAAAAAGAAGTATGTCTTTTACAGGTAGATATTGCGGTTACATTGAAATGTACATTATGCTGCAGGGATTGCAATATGTTTATACCGTACCATGAAGGCAAAATATTTACTTTTGAGGAGATGAAGTGGAATTTTGATTTGTTCTTTGGGCATGTCGATTATCTTTCCAGTTGCATTTTGCTCGGTGGAGAACCTTTGCTGAACCCGGAACTAGGTAGACTGATTGAATATTTGGGAATATCCTATGGGAATAAAATTGGTAAAATTGGAATTATAACAAATGGCACATTAAAGCCATCGGATGAATTGTTAAGAATAATAAAGAAATATGATGTTGAAATAAATATTAGTGATTATACAAAAGAAGTACCATATAAAGAGTGTTTTGATAAAGTGGTTGAGTGCTTTGAACGTGCGGGGGGTGTAGTTCAGATAAAGAAAGATTTAACATGGTGTTCATTTGGGTTTCCTGTAAATAGTTTTAAATATGAAAATCCAGAGGAGCATATGCATAATTGTTCTCCTCTGTGGCATGGAGTAAATAGTGGAAAATATTATTATTGTAATGTGGCGTGGAGTGCTGGGCGGCTAGGGATCTTTGAGGAGAATGAGTCGGATTATATTGATCTGGAAACAGTTGAAGATAAAAGTGTGCTGCTGAGACATACACTTGGAGAGATTGAATCAGGGTTAAAATTTTGTGAATTTTGCGGTGGGGTTGGAAATGATAACTGTGAGTATGTATCAGCGGGGGTTCAAATAAAAAGGAAGGGTGCATAAAACATGTCATCCAATTACAAAACGGAAAGTGATTTATTTCGAAGTAATTTCGAACACATTAAACACAAAAGAATTGTAATATATGGGATTGGGCGATATACAGCAACATTAATGCCGGAAATTCCTGATTTTAATGTTGTTGGTTTTATGGATAGAGACCAGGACAAAATCGGAACACTCATATATGGTCTTCCGATTTTAGAGAAAGAGGACGCGGAGGCAAAAGCGGATTTAGTTATTATAAATACAGTGGAGTCTTATTGGAAAACAATTTTTGTGCGAATACAGGATATACAGCTCCCGGTGTATTATAGAAATGGCAGACGGGCAAGTTTAGAATATAACCATAATGAAAAATTGAAATATTGGGAAGCTTCATATGAGGAATTGGCCCAAAAGGCTAAAGAATATGACATAGTATCGTTTGATATATTTGATACATTGTTTATGAGAAAAACATATTTGCCTAAGGATAACTGGGATGTAATTGGGAAGCAGATTTGTTCGGTATGGGGGGAGCGTATTAACTTTTGCGAAATGAGAGAGCAGGCTGCGCATATAAAAAAGAACGAGAATAAGACACTTGATGAGATTTACGAAATGCTTGCTGAAAATGCGAATTGGAGTAAGGAAAAGACGGCAAGAATCAAAGAAATAGAATGGGAAGTAGAATTGAATTCTCTTGTGCCGCGTAATGATGTGGTAAAGCTATGTAAAAGTTTGATGGATATTGGCAAACCGGTGTTTTTTATTAGTGACATGTATCTGCCTTCAGATTGGATTGCTTGTGCATTAAAAAAAGCGGGGATCATATGTAATGTTGAAAACATTTGGGTTTCATGTGAGATAAAAGCAAGTAAATCGAATGGGAGCCTTTGGAAGCTATATAAAGAATATATTGTAAAAGAGAAAAGGGCGCTTCATATCGGCGATAATAAAGAGGCGGACATTAGGAATGCTGAAAGAGAAGGAATTGATACATTTTATGTTATGCCTGGAAGAGACATGCTATCGTATTCATCAATGAAGAATATAGAATCAAAAATCTGTTCGCCAGCTGCTTCTCAAATGATGGGACTAATTATAGGCCGGTTGTTAAATTCTCCATTCTGTTTAAACGAGAATTGTGGAAAAATTCAATTTAAGAATCCGGAAGACTTTGGATATAGCGTTTATGGACCAGTTATACATACATTTTTGGTGTGGCTGATCCAAAGATCCTTGGAGGAAGGAAAGGATCAGCTTTTGTTTGTGGCACGAGATGGTTATTTTCTAAGCGAGGACTACAATTTTTTGGTAGATCACCTATTGCAACAGAAAAAGGATTGTCCAAAAGGAATGTATTTATTAATTTCGAGAAGGGTAATTTTGAGTGCGATGGTAAGTAGCAAAGCGGATTTTGATGAGTTTGCATACTTTCCTTTCAATGGGACTTTTAGTGAATATATGTTTACCCGTTTTGGTATTGAGTCTCTTATGGAGAAAGATGCCCATATGATGGAGACAATTATACTGCCCGGAGATAAACACAAAGTTGAGATGTGGATATTACCATATATGGAGCAAATTGAACGTTTAATTCATGATAATAAAAGAGAGTATTTGCAATATTTGGATTCATGTAAAATTTCATCCAATGCTGCTATTGTCGATACATGGTATTATGGAAACACTCAATACTGTTTTAATAAGTTAAGGCAGAAAAAAATAGATGGATACTATTTTGCAGCAAATTTATCACCTCAAAATCGTTGTTACATGACTAATAAAATGACAGCGTGTTTTCAAAGAAAAGATGATCTTCAAGCTGAAGAGAGTAATTTATTTAAAAAGGCATCTATTACAGAAAGCTTGTTGACTGCGCCCTATGGAATGATTCAAAGGGTCTGGGGGGATGGACGGTGTTCTTGCTTGGAATTAAAGAATAATCAAAAATATTTCTCTGTGAAGGAACGAATTAATGATGGCATAAAAGAATTTATGGTAGATTTTTGGCAAGGAATGAAACACACAAAAATAACTGAGTTAAGTATAGATGCCTGGTTTACAGATCAATTATTCGGGTGTTGGTTTGAGGGGGGGTGTGACCTGTCTCAAGATATAAAAGATAGTTTTTGGACAGATAATGCCATGGTACAGGGACGGGAGTTTAAAATATTTGAATGATATTGTTGGAGGTAATCAAATGAAAAAATCCGAATGATATCGCCTTCCGGATATAATTCATCTATTTTTTCAGAAGGCAAATGAAATCGGAACTTTTACGGGTTTCGCTCACTACCAGAATCGCCTGCCCTGTAAGCAGCTCAATCCCTGCAAGGAGGGATAATGTACCAAGACGCTTATACTTATAGTCGCGGTATACACAACCGTTTTAAGTGTCGCAGGATGAACACAAATCCTCACTGGTGGTTGAAATCTCCTGAATTCCCGGCTTTTCATCACAGTAAATCATATTGACCATAGGGGAATCTTCCGGGATAATGAGATTTCCCTCTTCATCAAACTGTAAGGACACCTGCTTGTAAACAACTAATACTTCGTGCATTTTTGTTTCAAAATCAGGGTCTCGCGTTTCGCAATAGTATTTGATTTTGAACGGCTTGATTTCCTGCCTCTTGAGGATTTTTAGATCATAGACTTTGTGATCGTGGAGAGTCTGGGATGACCAGCTGCCTGGGCACACATTTAAATGTGTTTATGAAGGTTTTTTAATGTCCACAGTTCCTGTGAATAACCGAGATCGGCCGGACGCTGGCAGGAAACATCAATTATCCAGGCTACAGCCTTATCTGTAATCTCGACGGGACGCCCCACTGATTATCAAAAAGAGCACTATCTCTCCCGCCCTGCTCATGCTTATTGATGCACAGATGGACTGTATTGGTGCTGATGTCATATATGGAAGCAATGTCTCTTATGGACACATCATTTGCTTTATCCAGAAGAATATGTGCCCGTATGACCATCTGTGCCTGGATTGTCCGCTGTTTAGTCAAGGAGCGCAGATATTCATAGTCACCGTCATGGAGTTTTAATTCGGATGTCTTTAGGGGCATAATAGAATCCTTGCTTTCTACAATGAATGATTCAGTATACACCAAAAAACAATTTGTGACGGTTATTTATTTTGTAATATACTAGTGGATGGTTCGTTTTTTAGCTCCTTGTGGAGTAGCGTTTTTAATTCATCGTAATCATGCTTCGTATCCTATTTTGCGGGATTTTAAATGGATTTAACAACCTATAAACCTTGTGAAAATAATCTTACCCGCAGTCATTTTTGCCAATGGATGAATCTTGTTTATTTGCGTTCTTGCTGACGCGCTGTTAAAGGTTATCAAATCAGAAGAGATGAAATGATTGAACAGTTATTACAGTAGGTTAATTCTTTGGAGGATACCGTTGTTGTTCAGATAAATTGAATCGCTCCGTTTAACCGGACTATCCAGAAACTCAAAGCGCAGGTCCACTAGAATTATAAGAACAGCTTCAGGTCACTTTCCAGTGATGGTAAAAAAAGTCGCCTCCCAAATACCTGCAAAAACCTTAAGGAAAGAATGCGGGCAGCCAGGAAAAGCAGACGGGCAAGTATTTTGCTGTGATTGTAGCACCAGGTGATAACATAAAACATATGCTGTTGGCCGGTGAAGGTTGTTAGCATTAAAAGGAAGCACGAGATTCCCTTTGACGTGTTTAAACTATAAGCTAGTTGACAAAGCTCTGTGCGGATTAGAGGCCTGAAATGGCAGACAAAATCAACCAAAGAGTTACAGAATTTGACCTTGGGCATTTTGATGAGAGGGGAATCCGCATGGTTAAGAAACTCCGGCTGCTTTCAAAGTAAGGACGGAGCCAGAAATTTTAACAGCCAATAAATTTTATATATAACGAGTAAACAGATTTGTGTCTGCTACAAAAAACGATATGCAGTGGTAGCGGATACACTTTTATTATAATTTCGAGGTGAAAAATGCTTACAGACAATCAGTATGTTGTAGAATCATTTGAAAAAAATTTTGGCAGATGTAAAAAAAAGAGAATGGTACTCTATGGAAAGGGCCCCTATACGAAAGCCATATTACAAGTGGCTAAAGACTATAATATCATCGGAATCATGGATCGGGACATAAAAAAAGGCTTTATATACGGTTTGCAGGTGCTTTCCTATGAGGAGGTGCTGGAACAGAATGTTGATATTATTATTGTAGTATCTAGGCCGAATTCGATAAAAGAAGTATATGATAGGATACATGCGTTCTGCTCTCTGAATTATATACAGCTTTACGGAATTGGTGGAGAAAACCTTTTAAGTCAGTATAATTCTGAAGAAGATAGGGACGAGAATGTGATTTTTGCGTTCCAAAAACACTTTGAAATTTTGAAAAACCAGAGGATTGTGCTTTATGGAAAAGGTCCGCGTACTCGAATTATTTTAGACGCTTTTCCAGATTATAATATTATTGGTATTATGGACAAGACGTTAAAGGAAGGCAGCTGTTATAATAAAAAAGTGCTGTCTTATGAAGATGTGTTGGAACAAGAGGCTGATATTATTATTTCGGTTACAAGAGAATGGACTACGCGTTATGTGTATAATCGTATTGGTACATTCTGTCAATATAATCATATTTTGCTGTATGATATAGAAGGTAATAATCTGTTTGAAACGATGGGGCCGATTAGAGAGGAGATAGAATCAGACCCTTACTTCGATATAAGCGAAGATAAGCTTAGGGCTGAAATTGAAAAACATGAAGTGATTAGTTTTGATGTTTTTGATACCTTGGTTATGAGAAAGACGTTGCTTCCTACTGATGTTTTTTATATTGTTGAAGACAAAGCGCGTAAAGAGGGAATTATAATTCCATCTTTCAGAGAGTTTCGCCGCATAGCTGAAGCCGATATTATACAGTCGAACCCTAATATTTATGATATCTATATGCGCTTGCAAGCGATAACGGGAATTCAAGATAAAATTCGTAATAGGTTATTAGAGTTAGAACTTGAGGTGGAAAAAAATGTTTTGGTTCCTCGGGAAAAAATGGTTGAAATCATGCAGTATGCAATAAAGCTGGGTAAAAGAGTATGCCTGATTTCTGATATGTATTTGCCGGAAAGACTCTTGAAAAGTTTTCTTACCGATTTAAATATCGTTGGTTACGAAAAGCTGTATGTTTCTTGCGATTATAACGTTGCAAAGTACAATGGAATTTACGAAATATTTAAGCGGCAGATTTGCGGAGGGTCATATTTACATATTGGGGATAATGCGGTTGCAGACGGAATTTGTGCGGGTAATTACGGAATAGATAGCTTTTGTATTAAGAAATCATTGGATATGCTAGATATTTCTAGTTACGGAATTATAAGAAGCTATTTAACAAATGTAAACGAACGTTCGATGGTAGGAATGTTTATTGCTAAGGCATTTAATAATCCATTTTCTTTATTCCATACAGCAGGTAGACTAGAGGTTGATCAGATATATGACCTGGGTTATTTGTATATTAGCGGAGTAGTGACAGACTTTATTCTATGGTTGATAAAAAAGTTGAAAGTAGGAATGTATGATCAGGTACTTTTTGCGGCTAGGGATGGCTATCTTATTGATAAATTATATCGCTATTATCAAGAATGCTGCAGAGAAAGAGGGATGCCAGATGCATTATATTATCAGATATCTCGGCGATTAATTATTAACTGTGGTATGGAAACTGATGAGGATATCTGCTGGCTGTGCTCCCTTCCGTATGCATATGATCCGGACCAGATGTTGATGGATAAGTTCGGATTCTGTAAGGAAGAATTGCTATCATATAGCAAAGAGAAATATCCAGATGCGATCAGCTATGGGATTGCAAATAAAGAACTGATATTTCGTAAATCTGCGGAAATTCGCAAGGATTATCAAAATTATATTCATAATATTGGGATTAAAGACGGAATGAGGTATGCGTTTATTGACTTGGTATCATCAGGAACGTGTCAGTATTTCATGGAAAAGATAGGGCTGTTTGATTTTGATAGTTATTATCTTTGTTTCTATGTAGGGGGGGATGAGAAGAGAAAAAAAATGGATCACAGCGAAAGATATTTCTGGAACAATATAAAGGATAATAATTATATAGATTATACAGAAGAAAGCTGGACTCATCGTGAATATTGGTTTTTAGAGACAATACTTACGTCTGACCAGCCATCGCTAATAGGCATTAGTAAAGAAGGGAATCTAGTATTGGATTCAGAGCACCGTACAGAGTTAGAACTGAAGTTTTTACATGAGATGCATGAGGCAATAGAGACATATTTTAAGGATTTCGTCAGCAATTTGTATATTGATACTGTTGATATGTCATCAAATGTTCCGGATCGTTTATATAGCTTTAAAAACTTAAAATATACCTATGAACATTGTGAAATTCTGGATCAGTTTTCTTTATTTGAGGATTTGGGGCAGGGAAGACTGGCGATAATGCGTCATTAAAAGAAGTATATTAACGGCTCGCTATGGAATGCCAGCGAATGACAACTATCAGAGAAAATTAAAGATAGCTTCTGGAGTGATAAGGTGATGGTGCATGAGAGAATCAAAAATATTTGAGTAAAGGGTGGAGAATATGATCAAGAGATTAGGGATATTTTTACTTACGATTCCATATTACAAGGATTCGTACATTACATATATGGTTAAAGAATTTTCACAATATGTGGAAGATATAGTTGTAATATGTGACATAGAAAAACAAATTCAGGAGCTGAAGCAGCTTGAAAAGTATGCGTCTAGTATTATTGATGGATTTAATAATATGGAACTTCAGAATGTGTTAGACGAGAAAGGCTTAATCAACTATGATCAATTACTGATTTGGGATGATAGTATATATGGACCATTTTATTCTATGACTGAAGTATTTAAGGCGTTTTCTTACTCGTTGAGCGATATGTTTGGTATAAGTCAAATAGAGAAGGAAGGTAGTGCTGGGGAAAAATTATTAACATACTTTTTAATCCTTAATAATAAAGCTATACAGGTTGCTAGATTTAAAGGATATTTTTCTGAGATTAATCAAGCGAATGGTATAGAGAAATTATATAATGGTTTGGTTGAGGCTGGATTGACGTGGAGCAGTTATATTTCTATAGAAAATAAAAAGAATGAGAAAGCAGTTTTGGCAAAGCCGTACAATCCTAATATTCTGTATGCTTATATGCTTATAAAAGATTTTATGTGTCCTTTTTTAAAAAGAGAATGTTTTGAAGATGATAATTTAAGCCTAAATTCAGGAGAAGAATTAAGATGTGCGATTAACTATATTACAGAATACTGTGACTATGATGAGACATTGATATGGAAAGATTTGATAAAGAGAAAAAATATCTTAGATTTGAAAAATCTACTCCATTTGGAATATGTGTTGCCCTGGAAAGCATATGGAGAAAATAAAGATGTGGCTGAATATAGTTGTGCAATTATAATACATTTATACTATGAGGATTTAGTGGATACTTGTTTTACTTATATAAAAGAAGTGCCAAATTCTATTGATGTATATATAACGACGTCAAGTGATGGAACAAAGTATAAAGTGAAAGAAGCCGTAGAAAAATACAATTTATGTAATTGTATACTTATCGACAAAGATAATAGAGGAAGAGATATAAGCTCTCTCTTGGTTGCGAGTAGAGAGATTGCATTAAAATATAAATATTTTTGTTTTGTGCATGATAAAAATACTTTACATATTTCAGACAGGTCGGTGCCACGATCTTATATGTATAATATATGGGAAAATACATTAAAAAGCAGGGCATATATTTATAACATATTGGATTGTTTGGAAGCGAATAAACAATTAGGGTTGCTATGTCCTCCAGTTGTATATCATGGTTATTATATGGCGTTTGAAGAAGAAGACTGGAAAATACAAAAAAATTATAAACGAATACAAGCGTTGGCGGGATTTTTAAATATAACCTGCAATTTGGATATAAATAAGCCTGCATTTACATACGGAACAGCATTTTGGTGTAAAACAGACGCATTGTTACCCCTGCTGAAAACTTCTTTCTCTTATACCGATTTTCCAGAGGAACCTATGCCAAGTAATGGAACAATAAGCCATGCAATCGAGAGAATATTTGGTTATGTGGCGCAGTCACAGGGATATTATACAGGTGTTGCTATGAATACAGACTATGCCTCTTTGCGTGGGGCGAATTTGAATTATATGTTCAATATGGCGGTGAGTAAAATGAGACAGACTTCTTTTATCGTTACATTTGATGACATAAAAAGGTGTGATGAAAAAACTAAAGCGATTGTGGAGTTTTGTAATCAGTGTAAAGAGGTTTATATCTACGGAGCAGGGAAATATGGAAAAGGGATTGCAAGATTATTTTTAGACAAAAAAATTGACTTTAAAGGGTTTATTATTTCAGATGGTAAAGCGGTTTTAAGTAGAGAATTGATGGGGCATCAGATTTATGAATTGTCAGAAATCAATTCGTCCAATCAAACAGGAATAATATTAGCTATGATGGAAATCTATCAAGAGGAAGTCAAGATGGAATTAGAAACTCGAGGATTCAATAGATTATTTAATCCTCTTTACTGTAATTGAAAATAATTGTGATTGGATCCACGCATTTGCTTCAAAGCTATAAAAGACAATATAAATTCAGATGAGAGATTAATAAAATAATGGATATAAAATTAAGCCGTAAACTAAGAAAAAAGAATATTGTTTTATTTGGCGCCAATGATTTTTGTAAATATATAATAGACAATTTTGAAGAGTATAATTTTATGGGTATATGGGATACATCTATAACGACAACGCATCTATATGGATTAAGGATTCTCCAAGAAGATGAGGTGGTTTTTCTTAGAACAGAGATTCTTGTTTTGACCCAGAGACTGTCATATTGGAAGGAAAGCTTTCGTGAAATTATTACCTTTTGCCAACAAAATGATATCAGATTACTTGATGTGTTTGGGTATGATTATACAGATAAACTGGAGAGATGGAAAAATCAAAGATTTTCTTTTACTACTTCATATTTAAAGAATAAAGTGGTGAATTATGATGTGTTGAGCTTTGATATTTTTGATACATTAATTATGCGTAAAGTATTTAAACCAGAGGATGTATTTCTCATAGTCGAAAAAAAGGCTGCAGATAATGGGATTTATTTCAAGAAATTTGCTGAAATGCGAGTCAAAGCGCAATTAGAGAGTGGTTTAAATAACCCTGATATTTATAAAATATATGATCAGATACAACTCATGACGGGCATCTCAGAGCGGGATAAAGACACAGTATTAGCATTGGAAATAGAAACGGAGAAAGAAGTGTTAATACCGCGAAGAAGTATGGTTGAAGTTTTGGAGTATGCCATAAAGATGGGAAAAACAGTGTGCTTAATTTCGGATATGTATATACCTCGAAACATCTTAAAAGATATTTTGGATCAATGTGGAATAAAGGGATACAAAGACATTTTCGTTTCTTGTGATTATAAAAGACTTAAGTTAGAGGGACTATTTGATGAGTATAGAAAAAAAATAACGGGGGAATACTATTTACATTTTGGGGATAACCTAATTTACGATGGATATTGTGCGAATTTTAGTAGCATTGAAGCGATTGTCATTCCGAGTGCTATTGATATGTTAAATCAATTTAATGGATTTCAAAAAAAAGCTTTGAAGTATTCTTTAGGAGAACAAGCGCTGGCTGGATTAGCGGTTTCTAAAATATTTAATGATCCATTTTGTGTCAATGCTGAACGAGAAATAAAATTGTCAAGTTTATATGATTTTTCATATGCAGTAATTGGGCCTTTAATGATTTCTTTTATGACTTGGTTTATCAATGAGTCAGAAAGGGAGGAGTATGACGCCATACTATTTTCTGCACGAGACGGTTTTTTAATAAAAAAGCTATATGAACTAATGCGAGGGGAGTCAGACAGAAAAACATTGTATTTTCTGACATCAAGAAAGGCGGCAGTTGCAACAATTTCGGATCAAGAGGCAATAATTCAATTATTTATAGATTCGTCTTTGAATCTAAGGCCGCATCAAATTCTGCGGGAAAGATTTTGTCTGCCATTTGAAAAAATATTATCATATGATGAAGATAGATACAGGGGGGATATCGGTAAGTATATTTGGGATCATAAAGAAGCAATATGCGAAAATGCAATATTAATGCGAAAAAATTATTTTAAATATATGGGTAATATGGGATTGAAAATAGGGAAAAGATATTTGTTTTTTGATTTTGTGTCATCGGGTACCTGCCAAAAAGCGCTGACTAAGATTGTGCCATTTGAATTGGAAGGGATTTATTTTGCTTTTGATTTAGAGCATAATGACGAGAAATTACCGGTGAAATCGTTTATGAACTTCGATGACACATATTTTATGCGGAATTATAAATTTGTAGAGGCGATTTTATCCTCTTATAAACCGTCACTATGGGGGTTTGATGTAAATGGGAAACCTGTATATTGCCCAGAGAATAGATCTCAAGATGAGCTTATTAAGTTGAGGGAGATTCATTCCGGGATTATAGATTGCGTAAAAGATTATTGTAATATTAATTTGGGGGTAGGAAAAGCGGATATTCCAAAAGAATTTTGGGAAGGATTTTTTAACTTAAAAGATTATATAAAGTGGGAAAAGGAAGTTCCTCTTACATTAGTGGATGATTGGATCGGAGAGAAAATACAGGTAAATGTGTGATTTATGAAGAGGAGGTAATAAGTGAGAGAGATAGAATATCGCATGGCTAGTTTTAAAGAAAAATGTAGTCGTTTTAAAGACAAAAATATTATACTATATGGAACAGGCATTAATGCAAAAGTATTGTTGGATAATTTCCCTGATTATAATATAATGGGGTTGATGGATCAGAACAAAGAAGGTAAGTTTATATATGGAAAAAAGGTATTAAGCCAGGAGGAGGTTATTGAGTTACAGGCTGATGTGATCATAATTGCAGCTCAGATTGATTCAGCTCAAATCGTATATCATAGAATCGTTAATTTTTGTATAACGCATCATATATTATTATATGATATTTATGGTAATAATATAGTAAAAATGCGGAGGCTATTGCTTAACCAGGAAATATTATATTGTAAATATAATGAAGACTATTTAATAGAGAGAATAAAAGAGTATGATATAATTAGCTTTGATTTTATGGATACACTGGTGATGAGAGATGTTATCTCACAAATTCCGATATTTAATGCAGTTTTGTTAAAGGCTGAGACTCAAGGTTTAAATATTCCTGGATTTATTGAAATGCGATCTAAGATGGCGAAAAATAGAGGCGGTGACTATACAAGTTTAGATGATATATATGGGCTGATAGGGAATATGGCCAATATTACGAAAGACGACGAAAAAATTTTAATAGGGCTAGAGCGTGAGGAACAAAAAAAGCATATTGTATTGAGAAAAGCGATGAAAAAAGTTTTAAATGCTGCAATATCTAAGGGAAAAAAGGTGTATATAATATCGGATCAGCCGTTATTACGAGATGATATAGTGGAGATATTAGAAGAAATTAAAGGGCCTGTTGACTTGTTAATTGAATTTGAGAGCGGGTGTACGAAATATAATGGGCTCTATAGAAAATTAATTGAGAGTGAAAGGGCACATAAGTATTTGCATATAGGAGATAATAGTGTAGCAGATGGCATTGCGCCTTTGACTTATGGAATGGATGCTTTTGTGATAAAAAGTGGGGCGGAAATATTGAATGCTATATCGGAATCCTGTTCCCTTAATATTGAAACATCCACAAAAGAATGTATGATAGAGAAAGGGATATATATATCAGAAGAACTTAATAATCCATTTGTAATGTGTCAGATGGGGAAAAAATAATAGATTATATTATTCAGTAAAATATGAAAGGAAAAGGTAATTATGCGTTTGATTGTTTTCGGAACGGGATTGTACTATAAGAATCGCAAAGGGTCGGAGACTCTTACAAAGAACGAAATTGTTGCATTTTTAGATAATGACACACAAAAACAGGGAAGTCAGATAGATAGTATATCAATTATGTCTCCCGTTGCAATTCAAAAATTAGAGTATGATTATATCGTTTTAATGAGCAGATTTCAAAAAGAAATGCAAGATCAATTGCTGGAATACGGAGTAGATGATGAAAAAGTTTTAACATACGAACAGTTAAATAATCTTTATGAAAATGGAAAGAATGCAATAAGAAATATCGCAATTTTTGGTACGGGAAGATACTATAACAATAGAAAGGATAATCCGTGGTTAAAGGCATACCGCATTATAAGTTTCTTGGATAATGATGAGAAAAAACAAGGAAAGTTATTGGATGGCGTTTTGATACAATCCCCAAATAATGTTCACCAATTAAAATACGATAAAATTGTGCTTGCCAGCATCTGGCAGGATGAAATGAAGGCCCAGTTATTACAGTTGGGGGTTTCACCAGATGAAATTATTGGTTTTAATGAACTATATTTGCTTACTGCTGGGAAAAAGGGGTTTTTTAAAGAACCAGAGTTGTTGGATATTTCAAGTGCGGATACTCAAATAGAACAATACGAAGAATTAATATTTCCGTATTTTGAATATCCGAGGGTAACGATTATAATTCCTGCGCATAACCAATTCAACTATACATATGCTTGTTTGAAATCTATTAAAAAATATACTGCAGATGTATCTTATGAAATAATTTTAGCTGACGACTGTTCTACCGATGCAACTTGTTGCGCTGAGAAGAAGATAAGTGGAATAAATATAATTCATAATACGTTGAATTTGAGATTCCTATTGAATTGTAATAAGGCTGCGCACAAAGCTCGTGGAGAGTTTCTTCTATTTTTGAATAACGATACTCAAGTTCAAGCCGGATGGTTGGAGCCAATGGTTGCATTGTTGGATAGAGATGAGACTATTGGGATGACTGGTGCCAAATTGATTTTTCCAGATGGAAGTTTACAAGAGGCAGGAGGAATTGTTTGGAAGGATGGAAGCGCGTGGAATTATGGCCGTGATAGAGATCCGGAAGATGCAGAATTTAATTATGTTAAAGATGTCGATTATATCTCCGGCGCCGCCATTATGATCCGCAAAAAATTGTGGGACGCGATAGGCGGATTCGATGAACGTTTTGTACCAGCATATTGCGAAGATGCAGACTTGGCGTTTGAAGTTAGAAAACGAGGAAAGAGGGTTGTTCTTCAACCGCTGTCAACAGTCGTCCATTTTGAAGGAATATCTAATGGTAAAAATATTTGTGAAGGATTAAAAGCGTATCAAGTTATAAATAGCCAGAAATTTGCAGACAAGTGGAGAGAAGTACTGAAAGGCGAACATTTCGCTAATGGCACTAATGTTTTTCTCGCGAGAGATCGAAGTAAAAATAAAAAGCATATACTTGTAGTTGATCATTATGTGCCTAGATATGATAAAGATGCCGGTGGAAAAACTACATATATGTATTTATTGCAATTTGTAAAAAAAGGTTTTAAAGTTACTTTTATTGGAGATAACTTTTTGAAGTCAGACCCATATGGAACAATTCTATGCCAAAATGGAATTGAAGTACTCTATGGTTCAAATTATGCGTTAAATTGGAATAGATGGTTGGAGCAAAATGGTAACTATTTTGACTATATTTATTTTAATAGACCTCATATTACAATGAAATATTTAGATTGGGCCAAAAAGTGCAGCAATGCAAAGATATTGTATTATGCGGTAGATTTGCACTTTTTGCGGGAATATAGGCAATATCAAATAACAAAAGATGAGAACTTGTTGGAATCATCAAAGCGCTGGAAAAAAATCGAATATGAAATTGTAAAAAAAGTTGATGTTGTCCATGTAGTAGGGACGTATGAACAACAGTATTTACAGCGAGAATTTCCAGAAAAGATCATACGAAATATTCCTGTTTTTATTTATGAACATATTCTTGCGGATATCCCTAAAAATTTTAGCGAACGTAAAGATTTGCTATTTGTTGGGGGCTTTGAACATACACCAAATCTGGATGCAGTATTATGGTTCGCAAAAGAGGTATATCCGCATATTATAAGAAAATATCCGGATATTAGATGGCATATTGTTGGAAGCAAAGTGCCAACAGAAGTAAAGCAGTTAGCTTGTAAGAATATTATTGTTGAAGGATTTCTTCCGGATGATGAGCTTGAGAAATTATACAAATCATGCAGATTAGCTGTTGTTCCCTTACGTTACGGAGCAGGAGTGAAAGGAAAGGTTGTTGAAGCGGCATATTTTCAGATTCCGCTTGTTACAACATCGATTGGAGCAGAAGGGTTATCGCAAAAAGAGAATACAATGCTTGTCAAAGACTCTGCTGACGATTTAGCGCAGACGATTTGTGAATTATATGTGGATTTTGATAAGTTATATGAAATGTCGGAGAACGGAAAAAAATTTATAGAAGAATATTGTTCACCGGCTAAGGCAGAAAGTGTTTTGAATTTAGATATGAAAATATAATGGAAATTGATGAAAAGGGGCTAATATGATAATTACACAAACACCTTTTAGAATGTCTTTTTTCGGTGGAGGAACCGATTTCCCTGATTTTTACAAGGAAAATGGAGGAGCTGTTATATCAACCACATTTGATAAATATTGTTATGTTACCGTTAGACATTTACCGCGTTTTTTTGAATATAAAACGCATTTGACTTATTCAAAGATGGAATATGTTAATGCCTATGATGAAATTGAACATCCTGCAATTCGGGAGGCAATGAGATATATGGATATGCATGAATTGAGATTAACATATGAGTCTGATTTGCCAGCTAGATCAGGATTAGGGACAAGTAGTTCCTTTGCAGTCGGTATGCTGAATGCATTCTATGCTCTAAAAGGGAAGTACGCAGATAAGAGAAAGTTGGCGGATGAGGCTATATATTTAGAGCGAGTATTATGCAATGAGTCAGGAGGAGTTCAGGACCAGATAGCTGCTTCATATGGAGGGTTAAATCGTATTCAATTTGGAAGTGATGGATATAGTGTTAATCCTGTTATAATTTCTCCAGAAAGAAAAGAAATACTATGTGAAAATTTGATGCTTTTTTTTACCGGCTTTTCAAGGTTTTCATCAGATATTCAAAAAGACACACAATCTAAATTGAACGATAAAAAGGGTATGCTGCTAGAGATACTCGCTATAGTAGATGAAGCTCAACAAGTTTTAACTTCTAAAAGCGATTTGAATGAATTTGGTAGACTGTTGGACTACAGTTGGAGACTAAAACGAGGGATCACAAGCAAAATATCTACAGAATCAATAGATGCGCTTTATAGTAAAGCGATAAACGCAGGTGCAATAGGCGGAAAGCTGCTGGGGGCTGGAGGAGGAGGATTTTTACTGTTTTATGTTGAACCGGATAAGCAAAATAAGGTGAGAAGAGCATTGGAAGATTTATTGTATGTGCCATTTGAGTTTGATAATGTAGGAACAAGGGTAATCCACTATGCGCCGGAAATGTATGAACCGGTATTAGAATAATATTTTGAAAGGTTGGAAATGAAAAAAAGAATTGCTATTGTAGGGAGTTCAGGCTATATATCACAATTTATTATTAACGAAATATATACACAAGTTGATATAAAAATGATTGATAGAATTAAAGACGATGGTATTTGTTATTTAGATCTTTCAAATGCAGACGAATTTAATTATGACCAGTTGGCGGGAATTGATTATATTATTTTTACGGCAGCTATATCAGGACCAGATGAATGTGCCGCAGAATATGATGTGTGCTGGAAAATAAATGTTATAGGTACAATAAAATTTATTAGCAAAGCCATAGAGAGAAACTGTTGTATCTTGTTTTTTTCCAGTGATGCAGTTTTTGGTAATATACCAGGGATGATTTATAATGAAAACTCTCAGACGCGTGCAATAACTCCGTATGGAAGAATGAAAAAGGCTGTTGAGGACGAATTTAAAGGTAATAAATATTTTAAAGCTATACGATTGTCTTATGTTGTATCATCTAAGGATCGATTTGTTACATATTGCTTGAATTCTATGAGAAATGGGAATACGGCTGAAATATATCACCCATTTTATAGAAACTGTATATCTGTACAAGAAGTAGTTCAGTTAGTAATTTGGCTACTTAATAATTGGGAGGCAATAAAAACACCATTTATAAATGCAGCAGGAAGTGAATTGGTCAGTAGGTTACGAATTGCAGATGAAATAAATCAGTTGTATAATAATAAGCTGAAATATATAATTGTAAAACCGGCAGATGCATTTTATTCTAATCGACCTGCGATAACACAGATGGAAAGCCTATTTATATATAACGAGGGCATTATAAAACGAGAGCCATTTACAAGAGTAATAGCTAAAGCATTGGAAGGAGTAAAAATATGAATAGGAAAGTCTTAATAACAGGGGTTACAGGAATGGTGGGTTCCCATCTGACAGATTTTTTGTTGGAAAAAACAGATTGGGATATCTATGGAGTTTGCCGTTGGAGAAGTCCGATGGATAATGTTGGACATCTTCTTAAACGCGTTAACGAAAGAGACCGAGTTTTTTTTGAATATGCAGATTTAAATGATCAGATATCCCTTATTACAGTATTGAAAAATGTTAAACCGGATTATGTTTTTCATTTGGCGGCTCAAAGTTATCCTAAAACAAGCTTTGATGCACCGATTGATACATTGAATACTAATATTTTAGGCACTTGTAGGTTATTAGAGGCAGTAAGACTTATGATGGCAGAAGATACATCGTATCATCCAGTCATACATGTTTGTGCGTCTTCAGAAGTCTTTGGTAAAATACCGGTTGAAAAAAAACCAATAGGTGGAATACATGAGGACTGTCCATTTCATCCCGCTTCTCCGTATGCAATTTCAAAGGTTGGAACAGATCTTTTGGGCAGATATTATGCTGAAGCATATAACATTACGGTAATGACAACAAGGATGTTCACACATACTGGTCCGAGGAGAGGGGATGTGTTTCATGAGTCAACTTTCGCAAAACAGATTGCCATGATTGAGAAGGAGATGATTCCACCAATTGTAAAATGTGGTAATCTGGATTCTTTGCGCACCTATGCAGATGTTAGGGATGCAGTAAGGGCATATTATATGTTAGTGACAATTAATCCTATCGCAGGAGAGTACTACAATATAGGTGGTAGTTATACTTGTACGGTAGGGGATACATTACGAACTTTAATTTCGATGTCAACTAGGAGAGATGAAATAAGAATTGAACAGGAAAAAGAACGTCTCCGCCCTATTGATGCAGACCTTCAGGTTCCAGATTGCAAAAAGTTTAAAGAACATACCGGCTGGCAGCCATCATATTCATTTGAAAAAACAATGGGGGATCTGTTGGATTATTGGAGAGATCGGATTAACAGAGGCGAGTCTTTTTTGACAAGATAGCATATTTTCGGGATCCATCATGATGTCTGCGCCTCCTTCCGGGTGGATTTCAGGCCATGGCGTTCCCGCATGGAGACTTTCACGTCGATCAGTATGTCATAGGAATTATGCATGATCCGGTCCATGATGGCATCTGGAGATGGGACTGTCCGTTTCCGGATCTGGATTGATCCTTGTGTATCAGTCCGCAGGTTTATACTGGGTACAGAAGACCATAGATCCCTTCTGACATCGGGCTTCCACGATCTCCAGCAGATCGCAGGATTCCTGGCCGGTGAGCGGACGGATCAGCCACTCGTCAAGGACCGGCAGGTCTGCTTTCTGATACGACTTGATGGTTTTCTTCAGAATACCGCATCCTTTTGCCACATTCAGCTAATCCAGAAGTTCCGGAATGCGGATATATTTTACTGCTTTGAACTTCCGACAGGCAGCGTGTCCGAGGGCACAGGCAATATATGTTTCCCCGTTACCGGAAACTCCTTTCGGGATGGCGTGGTGACCGTCCGATATATACTGGCAGGTGGAAAAACGCAGTATCTCTGACTTATCCAGTCTGCGATCTTCGTGATACTCAATACCTTCTATGGTAGCGTTCGGAGTAGAAAAATGGGCATTTTTGATGTATTTGGCAAGCCTGTTCGCCTGGTATCGGTTCCATTCTGCATCCACAAGGAGACCCAACTGGTCCTCGAAGCCGAGTAGTTCCATAGGTTGGGGAATACTCCAGCTGGTATTCCAGTTCTGCGGCTATTTCGGTGAGTTTCATAACCTTCAGGGAATCGATTGTGCTCTGGTTGATCATGCCTGCGCACCATCTCTTTGGAAGTATGCAGCGCCACGGGTGATCCCGTGCCCCTTTGCCTCTGCAAATGCGGCTAGAACTGCAGCCCCCCGGACTTTATCCTGACCGTTTTTCAGGATGGTGCTGATATTCCGTAGAGATGGCTCTGAACTGCACATCAGCACCCGATCGCAGGCATGCTCCAACCGTTCCAAGCCGTATCGGTCACCAAGTTTTGTAAGGATTGCACAGGATTTGTATCCCTGTTCCGGCTCCCTGCCAGATGACAGAAAGCGCTCAACGACATGTTGTGTAACTGACCCACCGTCTGTGCCCGGCGAGTGAACTCATCTGCATTGTAAGAGAGGTATTTCCGGTGCTCCATTGGCATATGCTCCAGCTGGGTGACCGCATCCCTGCGCTGTCTGGAAACTCTTGGATGCGAGTCCACCCTTGAGCCATGAAAGAATACTTCCACGGTAGCTTTTGTCGGCAGGATGTCCAGTTTAGCTCTTCGAGTTTTTCTGCTACGGTCTGCCTGACTTCTTCGAAGGAAAAGAACTTAAGGTTACGCAGGGCTGCAATGACCCATGTGGTGGCAAATTTCACAGTCCCTTCTGCAAGGCTTTTATCTTTCGGATGCAGGACCCTTGCCGGCATAATGGCTGTTTCATAGTATTCCGCCATTTCCTGATAGCTTCTGTTCAGGACCGTGTCATACCGGGTATTCTTTACCACACCGGTCTTGAGGTTATCCGGTATCAGCAGCTTCGTCACACCGCCGAAGTATTCATACGCATGTACATGGCAGAGCAGCCAGTTTGCGGCCTTCATGTCCTCGCAGGCCTCCACATAAGCGTAGCAGCTACAAGGAAGAACGGCAATAAACACATACGCAGGATAAGTCTCGTCAGTGATCAGATCCCGATAAGGGATGGTGGTGCCAGCCCAGTCTACCTGCCTCACTTCTTCGGGTTTGTGCTGGATGCGCATGGTCGCTTTTGTGAGGCGTGCCTATCGGCGGTATTTGTCACAGAACTGGGAATACATGTATGGTATGTTCCACTCAATACTACAGGTACTGCAGTATTCCGCCTAGAGGAGTGAGAGATTGACACCCGGTTTTGCCAGTTCTCTGTGAATGTAGCTGTAATCCGGCTCCTTTCTGGGATTGACTGCATCCAGCCTGTCAGGATACAGCAATGCCATGATGGTTTCGCTTGTGACAGTGTCTGAAAGCGGCCAGTCCAGTCCGTTTACCTGTGCCAGATGAAGCACCTCACTGATGGTATTTCTTTAACTGTGTACACTTGCAGCGATCTGGCGTTGTGTGTAGTTGAGACTGTTAAGCTTCAGAATTTCCCGATAATTTACCATAATTATCGTCCTCCTATAATGATTAGTTACACAAGTGTGTGCAAACTCATTATAAGAGAAATCTAGGGGAATAGCTCACCTTCCGTGATGGTGGCTCTTTCTCATCGCTACAGTGATTCTAAATGACCGTGTAGATGGTATTCAATGGTGGGAATATACAACATTTTAACTAACGTGTGTTATCTTGTAAAGAACAGAATGTTAAGGTTATGTTGCGGAGTCAGAGGTTAAGAATGAAAGAGTTAAAATGCTAAGGGTTTGAAGAGGAGAATAAGGTATAATGAAGAGGGTTTCAATTATAGTTTTTATCCTAATATTATTGTATCCGATGTTCGGTTCGACAATAGACGATATATTGCAGTTAGAAGGTGTTGAAAACGAGAAAGAAGTAGTGGGATTTTCTGTGGATAATTTATGGAGCGGTAAAACGCAGGATTACTTAAGTGATGTTTGGAGTGAGGTGATACCTGGGAAGGCTCTGCTAGTAAAACTAAGAAATGAAATAATATTTTCTTTTTTGAAGACATCACCTAATGAAAATGTAATTATGGGAAAAAATGATGATTTATATGAACCAGCATATATCTATTGGCAAACTCAGATATATGAATATTCTGATGAGGAATTAGATGAAGCAGTAGATAAGCTAATAAAAGTACAGCAAATATTAAAAAATAAAGATATGTATATTTTTATTACCCCATCGAAAGCTAGATTCAATCAAAGTGACTTTCCGGTGCAGTTAGAGTTGTTGAAATCATATGGATGCCCCAATGCTGATTTGTATACACGTTTTATTGAGCGCTTATCTAAATCAAACCTTCGTTATTTTGATTCTGTAGAGTATATTTCCCAAAATCTAAATAAGAAAAAATGTCCGGTTTTTTATAAAACAGGCATACATTGGAGTCGTTTATGGGGAAATTATGTGGCAGCAGAATTTGCTAACTATATTACAAATACGAGTGAATGGGATTTGCCTAAATTAACGGTTTCGAGCATAGAAACAAACCTAGCAAAGCATCCTGATGCAGATCTTTTAAAAACATGTAATGTATTTTCTTCACCATATGATAAGTATTATGAGCCGATAGTTTTTGTTGACGAGGGGGGAAGAGATAAAAGTAAGCCTAAATTTTTTTGCCGAGGTGGCAGTTTTATGGGGCAAAGTTTGGGGATGTTAATAGATCTGAATATTTTTGCAGAGTATACATATTTCGAAAATAATTACTATCGGACATCAGCTAATGTAGAGAATACATTTATATCCTCTTATTCAGCCTATGATGAATTTCCGGTCTTGAGCTATCTTGAAAATTCAGATATAGTTGTGTTTGAAATTAACGAAGCAGCGATATATAATATGAGCTTTGGATTTTTAGATTATTTATTGGAAAATATGTATGATAAAAATTGAAGGGATAAAGAATAATAATGGTTTTATCATCCGAACTGTTTTTGTTTATTTTTTTGCCTATTGCATTAGCGATCTATATGATAGTTTATAAAATTAAGAAAAGTAAACAGAATTTGGTATTATGCATTTTATCGGGTATATTTTGTGCTTGGAGTGGTATACATACTTTTTTAGTGTTATTTTTATTAACTATAATGAATTTTTTTGCAGGCAAAAATATTGAAGCAATAGTAACACATAAAAGGAAAAAGAGAGTATTTCTTTTGGCGATTATTATCAATATCCTTATTCTGGTGGTATATAAATATACTGCATTTTTTGTAAGTAATTTGGATTGGTTGGCAAATACTATTAAAATGCCATGGCTCCATTTTGATGTACCTAAAATTCTTGCTCCTATGGGATTGTCGTATTATACTTTTTCTGCAATTTCCTATTTGGTTGATATCTATAAAGGCGATACAGAAGCGTGCCCGGAGTTTGGCGGAGTGTACCTCTATTTATTAATGTTTCCAAAGGTTATTTCAGGCCCCATAATGCGATTTGGGGAAATGAAGAAAGCGTTATCAAATAGAATAATTTCTGAATCATCATTTTATAATGGAGTAACAAAATTTATGCTGGGCATGAGCAAAAAAATTCTATTGGCAGATAGAATGAGCGTTCTTGCAGATGCTGCTTTTAATTGTGAGTGGCCATTGTTTTTTGGTTATGCATGGTTAGGCGTAATTTGTTATGCGTTGCAATTATATTTTGATTTTTCCGGATATACGGATATGGCACTGGGATTAGGATTGATGTTTGGTTTTAAATTAAGGGAAAATTTTAATTATCCATATATTGCAATGAGCATTAAGGAGTTTTGGAGAAGATGGCATATAACTTTGTCAGAATGGTTCCGAGATTATATATATATACCATTGGGAGGAAACCGAAAAGGAAGTATAATAAAATATAGAAATTTGTTGATTGTGTTTTTTTTAACCGGGTTATGGCATGGTGCTGGATGGAAGTTCGTTTTGTGGGGGGGCGTTCATGGGATATTTTTGCTATTAGAATCTCTTTTTTTGGACAGATTAATGAAAAGGGTTCCATCTTTTATAAGACACTGTTATTGTATTATCGTAGTTTTAATTGGCTGGGTATTTTTTAGAGCTAATGGTTTAAGAGAAGCTATTATGTATTTAAAGAGAATGTTCTATTTTAAAGTTGAAGGGGTTGTTAATATAGAAATTCTCCCGCATTTGACATTTGAGTTTTTCTTTTTCTTTATACTAAGCGTATTTTTGTGTACACCTATGTTAACCTATGTATTAGATAAAGTAGAAGAGTATACTGTTTGGAAAGGGGGATTGAAAGATATTTTTGTATTATTAACTTTTATTATTTCGATATGCTTTTTAATGGGGGATTCTTTCAATCCTTTTATATATATGAAATTTTAATAAGTATGGCGAATGAATTTCTGACCAAGACTGTGTTATTAGTCCTTTACAAATTTTAAATTTTGCTATTTGATAGCTGATAGTTATCTGGTTAAGGTATCAGGTAGTATTTCATTCTCTACCTTACTGAATTTTTTCTGGTGTGGGTGTGGGTGGGGGGGGGGGGGCATCTCGGAAAATGTACTATTGGATTGCGCCACATGATGTAGTTTAGCACAAAGCAGCCTAAACGTGTTCCGACCATTAAGAAAAATTCTCTGATCGCTATGTATGTTCATAAACTTGTGTCACACTGTGTTAGGAAGTCCATGTATGTTAATGGTTTCTTTATACCGCTTTTTGTTGTTGGACTAATTTATATTTCAAGTAGCTTCTTTGTGTTTCTGAGTATTGTGATATCAGATTTCATGCTAGTATGTGGTATGATGTTAATGACATTCTATGAAAAAAGATGTTTTAGCGTGATTAGTGTATGTAGTAACCGGAAATTTTAAGGATCGTCTCTGGCTTTTTGGGATTGTTATTACTAAGAAAAAACATACACTGGTAAGTGCTACTCCTTTAATTGGTATATTATTATATTTCTAGCCAGTAATATGATGTTATTATACCCAGTTCAATAGTCCCTATAGTGAATTTTGTGTTATAACCCTATTCTATTGAATTACTATGAATCACATCTATTTTTATAAAATTTAATTTGCGAAATTAATTATAGGTTATTGTTACGAATGTTTTTACTAATAGAAATTTCCGCTTCATATATAAAGGAAGGTAGTTAGTATGAGAAGAAAAACCTTAAATATAGTACTCTTTTTGTATCTCTTTTTTTTAATATTAAATTTAGCAATAGCATTGACAAGTACAGTTCCATCTATTGAACCAGATGAATTAACGCCACTGGGGGTTTCTGCTTTTTTGGCAGGAAGGCATTGGCCGGTACCAATATATCCACAGAATTATTATGGATATATTATATCGTTTATATATGCCCCATTTTTTGTTTTAATAGATGATCCGATTATTTTATATAAAGTTTTAATATCATGCAATGCAGTCCTTGTTTCATTTATTCCTGTTATTGCATATAAGACAATGAATGTTTTTTGTAAAGATATTGAATGCAAGTATAAAGTTTGGATTTCTATAGTGGTGGGCTTGCAACCGTGCTATTTAACAGCATCAAAAAGAGCATGGAATGAAACGATAGTATTTCTTATGGTATGGTTAGTTCTCTATTTTTTTGCGAAGTGTTTAATGAACAGAGAAAATAGAAAAGATAAATTTTGGGGATCGTTTGGAATTGCGTTATCATTAGTAATAGGCTATATGGCTCATGGACGTTTTTTGGGAGTTATAGTCACCACAGTAATTCATGGTATTGTTTACTGGTTCTTGAATAAAAGAAGTCTATACAATCCTATTGTATTTGGCAGTATCATAGTGACAGGAGGAATTGGTGACAGAATTTTAAAAAGTTATCTTTTAAAACATGTATATTTGTTAGACGGTTCTGAAATGATTAGAAATACCTTAAGTGAAACTTTGATACGCATATTAAAAGAAGGAATTTCGTTGGATATTATAAAAAGTGCAGCCAGTGCATTTTCGGGTTATACTTTTTACTTATTATTAGCAAGTTGTGGAATATTAGTATTAGGTACCATATTTTTATTCGTTTTAGGAAAAAGGTGTTTTTTTAACAAAGAAAAAAGTTGCGTTTACGTTTTATATGAACAATTATTTTGGTTGGGTCTATTTGTATTTACACTAATTTTAATGGCAATTACAATGACAGTACTCTTTTTTATAGATTTTTTATAGTATAATATAT
>OLPX01000520.1_pt1 | contig 35251 bp, 36 predicted proteins | sample 1672491 | NCBI WGS metagenome assembly OLPX01 (sample SAMEA3136692, study PRJEB25190) | human gut metagenome | biome: human gut; feature: human-associated habitat; material: faeces | place: Austria | collected 2013 | reverse complement strand
CTCCTTGATAAACAGTTTTATTATTTCAACTGTCTACCTAGAAGGGAGCATATCATTCCGCACAAACTGTCCCGGGGGCTTTCCTTCTATTCCATATATCCGCCCTTCATCGGCGATACTGCGTGCTCCGAAAACAGATGCAGCACGCCGTCCTCATAGCGCCCTTTCGGCGCCTTCCAGTTTTCTTTCCTGACTCTGAGGATCTCTTCCATCTCCTCCGGCGTCCGCTTCTTTCCTTTCACGCCGATAATCCGCAGAACCCTGGCGTCGATATCCAGCTCGATTAAATCGCCTTCCTCCACCAGCGCAATGGGCCCGCCGTCGGCAGCCTCCGGCGATACGTGGCCGATCACCGGCCCCTTCGATGCGCCGGAAAAACGGCCGTCCGTAATCAATGCAACGCTGGCCGCCAGCTCCGGGTCGGAGCAGATGGCCTCGCCGGTGTAAAACATCTCCGGCATGCCGCTTCCCTTCGGCCCCTCATAGCGGACGAAGACGGCGTCGCCCGGATGGATCTCCTTCTTGATAATCGCGTCGATGGCCGCTTCCTCGCTGTCAAAAGGCCTGGCGTTCAGCACCTTCTTAAACATCTCCTTCGGCACGGCCGAATGCTTGACGACGGCTCCCTCCGGCGCCAGGTTCCCGTAGAGAATCCCGATGGTTCCGTTCTTCCCAAGAGGTTTCTCGAACGGACGGATAATTTCCTCCCGGTCAATCCCATATTTCTTTAAATGTTCCGCCGCTTTTTCGTAGTAGCCGCTCTTTTTCACGTCCTCCAAGTTTTCCCCGAGGGTCTTTCCCGTCACCGTCATCACGTCCAGGTTCAGCATGGACTTGATCTCCTCCATGATGGCCGGCACGCCGCCTGCGTAGTACACGTACTGGGACGGCCAGAAGCCGGTGGGACGCACATTCAGTATGTAATGGGCATTTCGGTGGATCCGGTCAAAGGACTTGGCATCCATGGTAATCCCGAAGGTATGGGCAATGGCCGGCAGATGGAGAATCGCATTGGTCGAGCCGGAAATGGCGGCATGGACGATGACTGCGTTCTCAAAGGACTGTTCCGTCACCATGTCGCGTGCCTTAAGCCCCATTCTTGCAAGACGCACTGACTGGCGGCCCGCCTCCCTGGCAAATTCCTTTAATTCCTCACAGGTCGCCGGAAGCAGCGCGCTTCCCGGCAGCATGAGCCCAAGGGCCTCGGCCATGACCTGCATGGTGCCGGCCGTCCCCATGAACGAGCAGGCGCCGCAGGACGGGCAGGCGTTGTGCTTGTAATATTCAAACTTCTCCTTTGTGATTTCGCCTCTCTGGTACATGGCGCTGTACTTTCCCATGTGCTCCAAGGTCAGGTAATCCGGCCCGGCTTCCATGACGCCGCCGGTCATGACAATGCTCGGGATGTTCAGCTTTCCGACTCCCATCAGGTTCCCCGGAAGCCCCTTGTCGCAGCTTGCGATGAACACGCCGCCGTCAAAGGGCGTCGCACTCCCGTGGATCTCGATCATCTGGCTGATGATGTCCCTGGAAACCAGGGAGTAATTGATCCCGTCATGGCCCTGTGCCATGCCGTCGCAGATGTCCGTGACGAAATATCTCGAGCCCTTTCCGTTCTCCTCTGCAATTCCCTGGCGCGCTTCCTCCACAAGCTCCAAAAGATGGGCGCTGCCGGGATGGCTGTCGCCAAAGGTGCTCTCAATCAGGATGCTGGGCTTTAAAAGGTCTTCCTCGGTCCAGCCCATGCCCATCCTTAAAGGATCCATCTCCGGCGCAATCTTCCTCGTCTCCTGGTTTATCAGTTTCTCCATACCGTTTTCTCCTTTTCATCAGCCGCCTAAATATGCCTTTTGGATCTCCTCGTTTTCGGCCAGCTCGGCTGCCGGGCCGGAAAGCGTGATGACGCCGTTTTCGATTACATAGGCCCTGTCGGCTGTTTTTAAAGCCAGCTTGGCGTTCTGTTCAATCAGAACAATGGTAATTCCTTCTTTATTCAATTCCCGGATGTTGCGGAAAATATCGGCCACAACCACCGGCGCAAGTCCCATGGACGGCTCGTCCAAGAGAAGAAGCCTTGGATGCGCCATCATCGCACGTCCCATGGCCAACATCTGCTGCTCACCGCCGGAAAGGCTGCCGCCCTTCTGGTGCATCCGCTCCTCAAGCCGCGGGAACAGCTTGAACACACGCTCAATATCTGCCTGGGGATTTTCCCCTCTTGGTCTAGTATAGGCCCCCATCTTCAGATTTTCAAGTACCGACAGCTCTCCGAAGATCTGACGGCCCTCCGGAACCTGCACAATACCCATTTTCACGATTTTATCGGCCGTATTTTTCCCGCCCAGCTCCTGTCCGTCAAAGGTAATCGTCCCTTTATGGGGAAGCAGGCCGGAAATACACGTGAGAAGCGTCGTCTTCCCCGCCCCGTTGGCACCCACGATGGCAACAATTTCCCCCTGGTTCACCGTAAGGCTGATCCCTTTGAGGGCCTGGATATTTCCATAAGAAGCGTACAGATTTTCTATGTTCAGGAAACTCATTCGTCTTCCTCCTTGCCAAGATATGCCTCAATCACCTGCGGATCGTTTTTCACCACACTCGGGACGCCTTCGCAGATCTTCCCGCCGTGGTCGAGCACCGTAATCATGTCGGAAATGCCCATGACAAACTTCATGTCATGTTCCACGAGAAGAACCGTGACTCCGGAATCCCGGATTTTGTAGATGGTCTTTGCCAGCTCATCCGTCTCCGATGCGTTCATGCCAGCGCACGGCTCGTCCAGCATCAGGATCTTCGGCTCGCTCGCCAGGGCCCTGGCAATCTCCAGGATTCGCTTTTTTCCGTAAGGCAGGCTGCTTGCGAGCGTCTCCTTTTCATTCCCCAGGCCCACATATTCTAACATCTCCTCGGCCTTATGGTAGCATTTCCACTCTGCTTCCTTCATCTTTTTCGTGTGGAACATGGTGCCGAGCACCGTGGATTTCGTCCTGGAATGGTGGCCGATCATGACGTTTTCCAACGCCGACATGGATTCAAACAGAAGGATGTTCTGGAACGTCCTGGCGATGCCCCGTTCCGTCACCTGGTGGGGCTTTAGCTTTGTGATGTCCTCGCCGTCAAAAAACACACGGCCGGACGTCGGCATGTAAATTCCGGAGATCACGTTGAAAAACGTGGTTTTCCCCGCCCCGTTAGGGCCGATGAGCGCATGGATTTCGCCCCGTTTTATTTCCATGTCCACTTCATTGACGGCCTTCAAGCCGCCGAACTGCATGGTAATTTTCTCTGCCTTCAGTAAAATGTCTTTTTCCATCTGCTCACCCCTCTTTCACTGCTGCCTTCTTCGCCGCCATTTTTTTCGTGACCTTATTTGCCAGGTTTTTGATGCCGCCGTAAATTCCTTCCGGCATGAACAGCATCACGAGGATAATTAAGATTCCGTAAATACCGTCCAGGTAATTGGAGAACACCCGCAGAAGCTCCGGGAGCGTCCCGATTACCAGCGTTCCGGCCACAGGGCCAAAGAGGCTGCCCATGCCGCCGCAGACCGTCATGGTTAAAAGCGTGATGGACGTCTTATTGAACATGTCTGCCGACAGGTAGCTCATATTCAGTGCATAGATGCAGCCGGCAAGGCCTGCAAGCGCCGCTGAAATGCCGCAAACCAGGAATTTATATCCGTTTACGTTGATGCCCATGGCAGCGGCCGCGATGGGCGCGTTGCGGACAGCCTGCATGGCGCGGCCGGTCTTGGAGTAAATCAGCCGGTAGCAGAATAAAAAGACGAGAAGCGTCACGGCAAGCGCCACGTAGTAAAGCTCAAAATTGCTGAATTTGTGGCCGAAAACCGTGAGCTTCGGAATGCCCGTAAAACCGTTGGCTCCGCCTGTCAGCCATTTTTCGTTGGTGATGGTGATCGTCACGGCTTTCGCAAAGCCCGACGTTGTCATGGCCAGGAAAATCGTGGAAAGCTTCGAGCAGGCAAGGCCGATAAACAGGCCGCAGACAAACGAAATCGCCACGGCGCCGATGATGGCAAGCAGGAAATGGACGCCCAGGGTCTTATTTAAAATCGCATAGGCATAGCCGCCGATGGCCATAAACGCCGCATGTCCCAGAGACATCTGCCCGGTGTAGCCGATCAGAAGATTTAAGCTTGCTGCAAGAATCCCGAAATAACAGTAGGAAATCAGGATATTCATCATGTAATTGTTCTTCGGGCCGGCGACGAGAGGGGCCACCAGCGCAACCGCAATCATGATCCCGATTATGATCCATGTGGATTTTTTCGCTTTATGCATGGTTCGTCCTCCTTATACCTTTGTAATCTTCGCCTGACCCAGAATTCCCTGTGGCCTCCAGAACAATACCACCAAGAGAATCAGGAAGGTAAACACGTCTTTATATGCCGTGGAAATATAGAGGGAACAGAGCGTCTCCGCCACGCCTAAAAGCACGCCGCCCAGCATGGCGCCCGGCAGGCTTCCGAACCCGCCCATGACAGCCGCGGTCATGGCCTTCGTTCCCATGGAACTTCCCATGGAAAAGCTTACGGAGTAGACCGGCCCCATGAGGACACCGGCCACGGCGGCGAGACATGCCGCAATGGTGTAGGTGGCCGTGATGATTGTCGTGATTTTCACGCCCATTAAAGACGCGGCTTTCCGATTCATGGACACGGCGTTCATGGCAATTCCCGTCTTCGTCTTTTTCATGAACAGCGCCAGTGCAATCATCAGGCAGGCGCAGATTCCGATGACCCAGAGGTTCTGAGGCGTTACGGCGATGGAATCCCCGAAGAACGGGATATGGATGGCCTGGTTGTCAAACATGGCCGGAAAGCGCTTGATGTCCGAGCCCCAGACGATCTTTGCAATCTGCTGCACCACGTACTGCATGCCCAGGGTTGCGATGAGAAGCGCGTTCATGGGGCGGTTATACATGGGACGGTAGGCCAGCCGTTCAAGGCCAAGCATCACAAGGGAGGTAAGCAGGGCCGCCCCGGTAAATACAAGGACTGCCGGGAGCCCAAGTCTTGTCGATAAGGTAAGGCCGATGAAGGCGCCGAGCATGTAAAAGTCGCCCTGTGCAAAATGGCCCATTTTTAACGTGCTGTATATGACGCTGTAACCAAGGGCAATCAGCGCGTAGATGGCCCCCTGGGAGATCCCGCCGATCAGGGCCTGTACGAACATTGTCATATCCGTGGTCTCCTTTCCTTTTAAAAATGGGCCAGAATTTTCATTCCGGCCCGATTGTCCTGTCTTTTAGTTCGGATATACTCTGCTCTGGCTGTAATCCGGTCCCCATTCTGCGATATTCATCTGGGCAAGTCCCTCGCCGTTGTCAAAGGCACTGTAATCGAAATGTCCCTGAACACCGTCGAAGGAAGCGTTTCTGAGCTGCTCATTGAGCTTCACGGAGAAGTCCTCGGCCTCTACGTCATACGGCCCAAGGTTGTTGAGAGCCGTCACCAGATGGAATACCGAATCATAAACTCTGGCCGGTACGTCGGCCGGATCCTGGTTCTGTACATCGGCTTCCTTGAAGTCTTCAATGAATCTTACGATAGATGGGTTGCTCTCATCCGGGATATAGCCTACCGGGAACACAACGCCTTCCAGGTCGCTTGCATCCCAGGTCTCCGTCATCTGGGCCTGGCCCATACTGGTTCCGCCTGCAAACAGGATTTCCTCCGGCACCTTGCCCCAGTTCTGCTCGATGTTCTTCATGCAGGTATTTCCCTGGGACTGGTTGAGGCCCCAGAAAATCACAGCCTGGGCGCCGCCGTCCTTCATCTTTAAAACCTGTGCCGTGAAGTCCGTGTCCTCATTCGTCATGGCATCCCTCGTCACCAGCTCCAGGTTATATTTTTCCTTCATAACCTTTTCGATATGGTCTGCTGCGGAAGAACCGCCCTCCGTATTGATATGGATCATGCCAAGCTTGTCGTAGCCCTTCTCCTCCACGAGATACTGGAGAAGCGTTTCCGCCTGGATTAAGTCGGTTCCCGTCTCGATGCAAAGGTACTCAAAGCCCTGGGATACGGAAGCCGGGCCGGATACGATTCCAAGAAGCGGCACCTGCGCCTCCTCAAACATCGGGCCGGACACAAGAACCATGGTCGTCAGCATATGCCCGATGGCCACGTCTGCACCGTACTGGTCGAGGACATAGGTGGCGGCTGCCGGCGCACCGTCCGTGGCGCCCTTGTCGTCCACATACTCAAACTCCAGATTATAATCCTTTAAAAGCCCGTCCTCTTCAATCGCCTTCATGGCTGCTGTGATGGATGCCTGGTATAACTCTCCGAATCTGGCGCTTGTTCCCGACATGGGGCACATAACGCCGACCTTTACCGTCGGCTTGTCAGCAGCATCCGCGCTGTCTCCCGACGCGGCAGCCGTACTTTCCGTTCCTGCGGCCGCTGCCGTCGTTCCTGCTGCTGCCGTCTCTTCTCCGCCGCCGCTGCATCCTCCCAGCGCCATACTGAGCATTGCCAGGGCAGTAAGCGGAGCCAGCCATCTCATTTTCTTTTTCATCATACTCCAACTCTCCTTCTCAAGTTTCCCGTCCGGGGTGCTGATGCCGTTCTTCTCCTTTTCATCTCCAAAGAGCAGCTTCATAAGATACGACATCATACGTCTTATGTTTGTAAGGCCACTATATCATTTTCACAAGTTTTTTGTCAATATATTTTGCCGAATTATATATTTTTTGTGTACTTTCTCCATTTCCATTTTTATTTTTTGTGCATTTTATCTTTACAAGTCCAAGTCATCCCTTTATTTTATCGTTTCTGCCCAACGATATCGTGATTCCGCTTAAAACAAAACAGCCGGAAGCCGCGGAACGCATTTTCACGCTCCGCGGCTTCCGGCCGAATGTTCCGGCAGTCTGTCCCTTTATTCTTTTTCCCTGTCGCTTTCGGCCAGCACCTCAAATTTCCGCATCCGATCCCGGTTGTAAATCAAATGCTGCGTCATGGCCGCCTTCGCGCCGATGGGGTCCCGGTCAGCAATGGCCTCCGTAAGCTGCCTGTGTGTGTCGATGGTCTCCTGTTCCAGGGAGTAATTCGTCATCTCCACAAAATAGCTTACGCCCTTCGTGATAATCGGGATCACGTTCGGCATCACCTGGTTTTTCGTACTTTTTGCAATCCTTGCATGGAACTCTACGTCCTTTTCCAGATGCGGGACACCGGCGCGGATCATCTCCTCCACCTCTTCGCAGAGCGCCCGGATCTCCGCAATGTCCTCATCGGTGGCACGGACGGCCGCCAGCTCCGCGATCTGCGGCTCCAAAAGCATGCGGATTTCCAGAAGATCCTGGGCCAGCCTGTACTTGTCCTGCATATACTGAAAGCCAAGCGGGTCATCCACGGCTCCGGGACACTCCCTCACAAACGTCCCTTTTCCCCTGCGGATCTCCAGCACGCTGCGGCTCACGAGAAGCTTTACCGCCTCCCGTACAGTCCCGCGGCCCACGTTTAATAGCGATGCCAGTTCAAATTCATTGGGAAGCTTTTCCCCTGCCGTAAGAGCCTGTTCCCGGATCATGTCGGAAATCCGGTCGGCCACCTGTTCGGCCAGGGATTTTCCGCTCTCCTGTACGGCTCCAAAACCTGCCAGTTTCTCAAATTCTACTGTGTCCAATTTTTACCCCCCCCCCCACGCACACCGTGCGGCGGTGCTTATTTTTTCATTCTCCGGGATACCGCCGCCTTCCGCGGCTCCCTCTATTTCCCATTATAGTAAATTCCTGAAATACCTGTCAACCACAAACCGACGTTTTTCGTGCAAGACATACGACGTCATATTTCTTGTTGTGTTTCCGATGGCGATGTGCTATGATAGCGGCATAGACCCGGACGCGGCTAAAAACGCCGTGCCTGGACACGGAATCCGCGCCGGAAATCGCTTTTTGGGCTGCGGCGCAAAAGGTACCAGATACAGAAGTAAATCACGCATCCCGCCGGCCGTCTCCGGCGGGGAAAGGAGGAACCATGGAACATCCCACCGGACAGAACACATCATTTGCCGACCATGTATGGCTTCACGGAAACATTTACACGGAAGATCAGGAAAATCCCCGTGCCGAGGCACTTGCCTCCCGCGGGCAGGAGCTTGTCTTCGTCGGAACCAATGAGGACGCCGCCGCTTTCATCGGCCCCGAAACATACGTCCACGACCTTGAGGGAAGAACCGTCGTCCCCGGCTTTATCGAAGGCCACATGCATCTCCAGTCCTACGGCGAGAGCCTTTTGACGCTCCCCATCCGCGACCGCTCCAAAAACGAAATCCTGGCGGCCGTAAAGGAGGCGGCAGAGACCACGCCGGCCGGCCAGTGGATCTTAGGCGGCATGGGCTGGAACAATGAAGTCTGGGAGGACCCGTCCTATCCCACAAAAGAGGAGTTGGACGCTGTTTCCCCCAATCACCCTGTCATGCTTCCCCGCATGGACGGCCACATGATTTGGGTCAACAGCATGGCCCTCTCCCTCTGCGGCATCACCGAAAAGACGCCGGATCCCGAAGGCGGCGAGTTTTTCCGCCGGGCTGACGGGACGCTTACGGGCTGTGCCGCCAACGCCGCCAGCGAGGCCATAAAACGGCATATTCCCGCCCCGGATCAGGAAAAGCGGCTCCGTGCGCTCCTAACGGCCCAGGAACGCCTGCTCTCCTACGGAGTCACGAGCTTAAATGACATGTCTACCTCCTGGGACAACGTGTGCGATATCAAAAAACTTCTCACCGACGGGCAGTTTAAACTCCGCTTCCACGGCGCGCTTCGCGGAGCCATTGGGAAACAGGCGGATCCGAAGCTCCACGAATACTTCCTCGCCTGCCCGGAGGTGGATCTCTTCGACCGGCACTACACCGTCCGCGCCGTAAAATTCCTGGCAGACGGTTCCGTCGGCGCCCAGAGTGCCTGCCTCTTTGAGGATTACAGCGACCGCCCCGGCCACCGCGGGACAAAAATGTTTACGGACGAGGAATTTTATGAGGCCGTAAAAGAAGCCGCCTCCCACCATATGCAGGCCATCACCCATGCCATCGGCGACGCGGCCATCGACCAGGTTCTCACGGTCTATGCGCGTGTTTTAAACGAGATTCCAACACCAGACCACAGGTTCCATATCGAACACTTCCAGACCGTGACCGGAGACTCCAGGGAACGTGCCAAAGCCCTCGGCGTCATCGCTGGTATGCAGCCGACCCATGCGCCAAACAGCGCCTCCATGGCCTTAAGGCGTCTCGGCCATGACCGGGCCTCCCGCGCTTACGCCGTCGGCCTTGTCTTAAGAGGCCTTGGCATGATCGCCGGCGGCTCCGATGCGCCGGTGGCCCCGCCCAATCCCCTTGACGGAATCCATTCCGCCGTCACGCGGACCAACGGACGTCTCGAGCCAGAAGGCGGCTTCTTTATGGAGAACGCCATTTCCAGGGAAGACGCTTTAAAGGCCTACACCGTCTGGGGCGCCTATGCCCAGTTTACGGAAAACCAGAAGGGCTGTTTAAAAGCCGGCATGCTGGCTGACTTTGCCGTTCTCGATGGAGATCTCATGACCGTCCCGGCCGATGAGCTCCTCAACCTCCATGTCCTTTTCACCGTCATCGGCGGCGAGTGCGTGTACAGCAAAAAAGACTGACATAACAAAGGCGCAGCACCGAAGCTGGTACTGCGCCTTTTCTTACCTGTTTTTACGAAAGCCCAATCAACACACCGAGAACCACTGCTGCCGATGCACAAACAAACAGCACTGCCTGGAATTTAATCTGGAACTTCGCCCATTTGCCCCAGTCAAGTCTGGCAGCCGCAAGGGCGCCGAGGAGACAGCCGGAAGTCGGGACAATGAAGTTTGTAAACGCGTCGCCGAGCTGGAAAGCCAGAACAGCCACCTGACGCTCGATTCCCACCAGATCCGCAAGCGGTGCCATGATCGGCATCGTAAGGGCGGCCTGTCCGGAACCGGAAACGACAAAGAAGTTGAAGACCGACTGGAAAATATACATGAACCAGGCGGAAATCACCGGCGGGAAGCCCTGCATTCCCTCGCTGATGGCGTGCAGGATCGTGTTGAGCACCGTGCCGTCCGTGGCGCTCGTTCCGCCGAGGACGATGATGATGCCCTGGGCCATTCCGACACAGATGGCTGCGCCCAGAAGGTCTGCCGCGCCCTTGTCAAAAGAGGTGGCAATGTCGTTGATCCGCATGCCGTTCAGATGGAACACAACGCCGATGATGCCGGACACAAGGCCCATCACGAAGAACTGGGAAGCGATTTCCGGGATATAATATCCCTTTTCCACAACGCCCCAGATCGTCCATGCCATGCAGGCTGCAACCGTCAGGATCACCAGCTTGTGACCAAGGGTAAACGGCGGCATCTCCTGTCCGTTGGCCGCAAATTCCTTCCGGTACTGCTCGTCTGATTCATAAGCGACGGACAGCTTCGGGTTCTTCTTGATTTTCTTCGCATAGCGCATTGTGAAAATAATGCTGATGGCCGTAAAAATGATCCACAGCGGCACGCGGAACCATGCACCCGACATGACCGGGAGTCCGGAGATTCCCTGTGCAACCGCGAGGCTGAAGGGATTCTGCCAGGAGGTACCGAAGCCGATCTGCGTCGCCACATAAGAACACATGATTCCCACGACAGCGTCATAGCCCATGGCGATAAACATGGGCACAAGGATCATGACAAACGGGATTGCCTCCTCACCCATTCCGAACACAGCTCCGCCCAAAGAAAACAGAGTCATAAGAATCGGAATCAGCAGGATTTCCCGTCCGTTTGTCAGAGCAATCACGCGCATGATGCCGCTGTCCACGGCTCCCGTCCGAAGGACAATGCCGAAGGCGCCGCCCACCACCAGGATAAACGCGATGATGCCCACGGCCGTTCCGTTTTTGTCGCCGACGGTCATGCCTTCAAAAACAAAGTTCAAAATGCCCTGTCCGCCGTGATCCTCGGTTCCCCAGAGCGGCGCAACCTTCGTGATCTTATTGCCGTTTTCATCCAGAACATAGGTAAAGCTGTCCGGATCCAGGACCGTTCTCGTCTTTTCCACGCCGTGATCCATGTAAGTGATTTCTTTTTGCTCATATTTGCCCAGTGGGACAAACATTGTGAGGACTGCCGCCACCAAAATCACAAAGAAAATGATGATGTAAGTATGCGGCATTGAAAACTGCCTCTTTTTCTTTTCCATATTTGGTAAACCTGCCTTTCACTTTTTCTTTCGCACACCTTGCTTTATTTTACCGCTCAAAGGTTCCCCTGACAAGGGCTTTTCCGTCTGAAACCATCAGGCGCCCCTTTGCCATGACCGTATGAAGCTTTAAAGTTTTCTGATCCGCCAGAACCAGATCCCCGTCGGCCCCCTCTGCAAGCCGCCCCTTTTGTTCCAGCTTCAAAAGGAATGCAGGATTCGATGTAACCGGCTTCAGCGCATCGGTCAGGGACACGCCGTCCTTTAACACGGCATCGCACAGCTCCCGGTACATGGACGATACCTTTCCCACGCCAAGTCCCTGGAAGCTCCCGTCAGGGCCGAAGACAGGAAGACTCCCCTGTCCGTCCGATGAAAACGTCACATGATCGGCCGGCACACCTGCATCCAGAGCCATTTTAAGACCGGTGCTTGCCTTCACCTCGTCCGGCTCCAGGAAATCCGGATCTGAGCTGGTAGTCAGGTCAATATAGCCGCCGCAGTTCTTCGCATAGTCGATGCCGTCCGCCATCAAAGACGTGCTGCGGTTGATATGGGTCGGCAGCATGTTGGATGCCGGAATCTGCGTATTTTCCAGCACATAGCGCAGATAGGAAAGCTGCTCCTTTCCGTCTCCCATATGGATGTTCACGAGGCCGGCCTTTCCGGAGAGAATGCCTCCGACCCGCGTATCTGCAATAATCTTTGCGAATTCCTCCTTCGTCGGCTGCGAAGAGCGGTGATCGGCGATGGCGATTTCCCCGGTTCCTATGACGCGGTCCAAAAGGATAATATCATCCATAATATTCCCGGTCAGCGTCCGCACCGGCACCTGGTAGGAACCAGTATAGGCATAAACCGTAATGCCCTCTTCCTCAAGGCCCTTTGCCTTCGCAAGAAGGTTTGTCATGGTACGCGTGCAGCCGTCCGTTCCCAGGAGTCCGGCGACTGTGGTAACGCCTCCCATTGTGATGTCCGTCAGCATGATTTCCGGCGTCCGCGTCCTGGCTCCGCCTTCTCCGCCGCCGCCCAGGATATGGACATGGGCATCAATGAGGCCTGGAAACGCGGCCATGCCGCTTCCGTCGATCACTTCTGTACCGTACTCCGAAACCTCGGGAAGTCCCGGCGCCATTTTAAGGATTTTTTCTCCGCCAATAAGCAGATCCATGACACCAAGATCTTCCGGCGCAAAGACATGGACATTTTTAATCAAATACATACGTTATCTCCTTTGTACTGACATTTATCATACTATAACATACTTTAATAGAAAGGTCACTGAAAATCTGTATTTTCCGAAGGTTCCTGCTGTCCGGCACCCTGAATGGCACCGGAAAACAGCAGCTTCGTGATGCTCTTATATTCTTCCAGGCTTTTTGCCTTCTTTAACTTCCTCAAAAGCTTTTCCTCACCGGGAAAATGTCCCTCTAAGTACGCCCAGAGTTCCTTCATCTTAAACAGCACGTTCCTGTCCCCGGAAAATACGGCGGCATACTGGCTGCAAAGCTCGTCCAGGAATGCCGAAAGCCGTTCTTCCTCTTTCCGTGCACCGGCCGTTTCGCACCTGCCTTCGCCCGCGCAGGCCTTTTCCCCCAGCGACGGATCCATGAGAAAACCGCGGCCGAGCATCAGCGTCTTCGTCTCCGGAAAATCCGCACAGTGGCGGCGGATATCCGCTTCTGTAAACAAATCGCCGTTATAAACCACAGGATTTCTGCTCCCGTTCACCGCCATTCTGTACGCCTCCATGTTCGGATGGTTTTTATAAAAATCCGTCTGGACGCGCGGATGGATGATTAACTCCGCAATGGGGTACCTGTTAAAGATTTCCAAAAGCCTTTCAAACTCCCCGGGATCCTCTTTCCCGATCCGCGTTTTTACGGAAACCGCCTGGCGGCTCCCCCGCTTTTCCATGCCGGAAAAGACGGCGTCAAAAAATGAATCCAGTTCCTCCGGAAATGCCAGGAAGCCAGAACCCTTTTTCTTTGCCGCCACCGTCCCCGACGGGCAGCCCAGGTTTAAATTGATTTCCCGGTATCCCATGCCTTCTAAAAGCTCTGCCGTTTTTAGGAAGTCCTCCGCCCGGTTCGTGAGAATCTGCGGCACAAGAGGGACTCCCTCGTTGTTCTCCGGCAGCACGTCCCGAAGCTCCCTTCCCCCGATCCCCTTCTGCGGCCCTGGCGCGAGAAACGGGGTGAAATACTTTGCAGTGCCCGGATAATAGTTCCTGTGGACGCGGCGGTAGATGTATCCTGTGATCCCCTCCATCGGGGCAAAGTAAATGTTCATGTTGTGAAAAGCCTTTCTGTTCTTTTGAGGGTGGTAGGGAGATTGTAGCATAGAAATGGGCGGTTGTCGAATCTAAAAATATTTTTTCTTGGAAAAACAAGATTGCATTCCCCACCCCCATGCGCTAAACTGATACTGACCCACCCGCGGTCCCCATCAAAAGAAAAGGAGCTTTTCCACATGAAAATATACATGATCCGCCACGGCGAGACCGACTGGAACCGCGAGCTGCGCCTCCAGGGGCGCGAAGACGTGCCCTTAAACGCGGCCGGAAAAATCCAGGCTGCCGTCTGCGGGGATGCCTTAAAAGGCCTTGGCATCCAGGCCGTCTTCACAAGCCCCCTAAGCCGCGCCCGCCTCACCGGGGAAATCCTGGCCGGCCGCATCGGCCTGGATCCCGGAGCCGTCCTGGCCATGGACGGCCTCATCGAGCGTGACCTGGGCGAATTCTCCGGGAAACTCATCAAAGACCGGCAGGAATACTTCTCGGTCTCCGCCGGTCAGGACTCCTGCGGCATGGAGCCCTTCGAGCAGGTGGGCATCCGCATGCTTCGCGCCCTTTCAGACCTCTCAAAATCCGGCTTTTCCTCCGTGGCCGCCGTTTCCCACGGCGCAGCCATCAACGTCCTTCTTGCCAGGCTCTCCAACCACACGCTCGGCACCGGAAAGACAAAACTTCTAAACGGCGGCATCAGCCTCTTAGAGGGCAGCGCTGCCGAGGGCTTTTCCATCACCGTCTGCAACGCATCGCCGGACGAATTTCGCCGCATCGTCTCCCCTTGGCGTCCATAGCCGCCGGGGGCGGTGCAGCCGTCCCCTCACCACCTGTCTCTCCGCTCCAGCCCGTCAAGCTCCACCTGCGCCAGCCCGTTCTCCATGCACAGATTTCTCCCGTCGTTAAAGAGTACGAGCCCCCAGATCACGGCAATCCGTATCATCTTCCTGATATAAAACTCCACATGCCCATAGCCGCAGAACGCACACCTGGCAATGCTGTACAGATATGCATCCGACGCCGCATCATAGCACTCCTGGTACTCCAATCTGTGCTGTGCAATCCCCATTTTCCAAAGCCGCCTCCGTATAAATGGCTCCCCGTAAACCTCAAACGGAAACTTCTCGTACAGCAAGAACACGTCTTCCCCCTTCCGCATTCCGATCTCCCTGATGGCGCGTGGAAAATATTCATACAGCTTCTGCCTGCACAGCCGCACCCGGTTCTTTCTGTAATATGCCCGCCTGTACTCTCTCTTTCTCGCCTTTTCCATTCACTTTTTCGCCGCACCGTCAAGCTTTCCCTTCCAGGCCGCTATTTCATCATCCCATTTCACCATGTACACAGCCGGGAACCCTGCTTTCATCTTCCGGAGGATTTCTGCAAGCTCCCTGCTTTTTGCCGTCCCTGCCTTCGTAAACGCGTGTGCATGTTCCCCATTTGGATTCAAGTACACCGTCTGCATGTCCCTGCTGAAAGCCAGTTCAATTTTCCGTGTCCCCATCTCCCGCCTCAAAGGCGCGCTCAAGCGAATCTCGCCCTTTTCCGTCACCGTCATTTTTTTCTCCGAAAGCATGCCCCTCTCCGGCTCCAAAATAAAATACTGCTTCCAGTCCAGAGAAAGCGCCTTTACAGCCCCATCCATGTCTTCCCCCTTTCTGCCATGTTCTGCCTCACGCTTTTCGCTCCCGCTGTCCGCATTTTCTCCCTTCGCACTGTTTTCCATCTCCCTTTCCGCTTTCCAGTAAACGCCTTTTTCCTCCCCGCACATCAAATACCCGTTCTTCTTCATCTGGAACAACACGTTGTTAAGCGCATGTCTGTCCGTCTCAAGATCAATGCCATCTGCCCTGCACGTCTCCCGCAGTTCTCCGATTCCATGCTGCCTTCCGTCCTCATACACCCTGCGGATTACCCCGCGGATCCGTTCATATTTCGTCATTTCTGTCTCCTCCCTCTTATTCTCCGCCCTGCTGCATCTGCCCTTCCCACTCTCAACTATAACTACAATGCAAGTTTACTTCAAATAAGGGACAGATACAACAAAATCCAACACTTTTCGACATACTCGGATACCGCAGACTTTCCCCTGGACATTCCCGCTCCGATTCATTATACTATCAGAAAGACCATCTGCCATCGCAGAAGAACAGGAGAAAACCATATGTACAGCTTTACAAACGATTACAGCGAAGGCGCCCATCCCAGGATACTGGAAGCCATGATGAACGCCAACCTGACCCAGAATGTTGGCTACGGCCTGGACGCCCACTCCCTTGCCGCAGCCGGCACCATCCGCCACCTTGCAGACGCGCCGGATGCCGCCGTCCACTTCGTCGTTGGCGGCACCCAGACAAACCTGCTTCTCATCGCAGCGGCGCTCCGCCCCTACCAGGCCGTCATCGCCGCTGCCACCGGCCACGTCAACGTCCATGAAGCCGGAGCTATCGAGGGCACCGGACACAAAGTCCTTGCGCTGCCGACGACCACCGGAAAGCTGACGCCGGAAATCATCGCGCCATGCCTGACCGAGCACTGCGATGAACACATGGTACAGCCAAAGCTTGTCTACATTTCCGACTCCACTGAGCTCGGCACCGTCTACACCAAGGCGGAGCTGGAGGCCCTTCACCATTTCTGCCGCCTCCACGGCCTCATGCTCTATCTGGACGGCGCCCGTTTAGGCTCTGCCCTGACCTCTGCGCCCAACGATCTGACCTTAAAGGATCTCGCAGCCTTAACCGACGCATTTTATATCGGCGGCACAAAAAACGGCGCCCTTCTCGGCGAAGCGCTCGTCATCCAAAAAGACAGCTTAAAGGAAGACTTCCGTTTCATGATGAAAAACCGCGGCGCCATGCTGGCAAAGGGTTTCCTCGCCGGCATCCAGTTTGAAGAACTGTTCCGGGACGGCCTCTTCTTCGACCTTGCTGCCCATGCCAACGAGATGGCTGCCATCCTGCGGGACGGGATCCGGAAGGCCGGGTATTCCTTTGTCTCGGATTCCCACACAAACCTTCTCTTCCCCATACTCCCCGACGAACTTGTTGATAAGCTCGGAAAAGACTTCACCTTCGAGCGGTCGCAAAAGCCCGATGACAGCCACACGGTCATCCGCCTCGTGACCTCCTGGGCCACGCCGGAAAAAGCTGTCCGCGACTTCCTCTCCGCTCTCGCTTAAAATCCAGAAACGCCAGACACGGGTGCGCCGTCAAACGCTCCCCGTGTCTTTTTTCTCTCATTTGTCAACCATTTCACTTTGTAACAGTTGACAATCTTCCCCCCGCCTGCTATATTAACGGCATGAGAATAAGAAAGGACAGAGACAAACATACCATGGAACACGCAAAACCATCGTCCGCTCTCCAAAGGCTGGCCCTCGACGGGCTCCTGACGGCGATGCTGGTTCTCCTCGGCATGCTCAAACTGCCCTCCCTGATTCCCGGTGCGGAATTCCAGCTTTCGGCTCCCTACGCCGTCTGCCTGGCCGCTGCCGTCGGTTTCAGGCGCTATCTGGGAATCGGCATCTGCTCCAGCCTGATTCAGCTTCTTTTGGGCACCCACACCATCTGGAACGTCCTCATCGCCATGGTGTTCCGCATCACGGCGGGAGCCATCGCCGCCAAAAAACCGGAAAAGAGGCTCCGGCTGCTTTTGGCAGGCCCCATCGGAACCGGCTGCGCCCGCCTGGTGCTGGCCGCCATGCTCCGTGTCCCGGCTCTGCCGCTTCTTGCCGCGGCCGTTCCCGGAATGATCTTCACAGCCGTCTGCACGGCACTTTTTTATCCGGCCTTTTGCCGGGCCGCCGCACAGGCCGGCTTTCCCCGCTTTGGAAAACCGGTTCCATGCAGGCAGAGCCATCCAGAAAAAACGTACAGGGGAAAATCATGAGCACAGACTTATACAGCATAAAAATGCGCGCCAGCCGCAAGGAAAACGGCAGAGAAATGCACATCTCCGGCGCAGAAAAAATCGTGGAGCAGGACAGCCTCCAGTCCATCTGCGCCCAGCTTCTTGAACGGGCCATGCACCATTCCAAAGGCGAAGCCGATTTTATCAACCTGAAAGTAGAGCGCGTGGCCGCCGAAGACGTGATGTACTGCGACGGGCTTCCCGTAACCACCTGCGAAGTTCCGACGGCAGAGGAAGGACGTGCGAAAATCTTAGAGCTTTTAGACCGCTCCGGTATCCCAAATGGCCGGGAAATATTAGAACAGTTAAAAAATACCTGGGGCATGCGCGGCGCCATGCTGCTTGACGCCGACACCTTAGAACGTCTGGAGCCTGACAATGAGCGGGGCGTGCGCGCCACCTACATGGACGCGGCCGGAACCGGCGACGACCGCTCCCAGAAAAACCATTTCAAAGAAGCGCTCGTGCTGGCCACCAAGGTGGCAAATCACAAGAACATCATCGGCGAAATCTGCATTTCCGACGACCCGGACTATGTGACGGGATACTTCGCATCGAAGGAACTGGGCTATGTGCGGATCACAAAACTAAAAGAGATGGGATGTCCGGACGGAGGCCGCATTTTCCTTTTCCGCGGAAAACCGGAAGAAGCAGACGACTGCATCCGCTACCTGGAACATCAGAAAATGCTGATCCGGCTTTAAAGACAAGGGGGCAAACAGCCATGGACAAATGGGAACGAATCGACAGTGAACTTTTGCAGCTAAAAAACGGCAGCCTGTTCCGGAAAATGACCGTCTTTGACTCTGCACAGACGGCCGTCGTCACAATAGAAGGGAAAAAGCAGCACCTGTTTTCCTCCAACAGCTATCTGGATCTGAGCAGCGAGCCAAGAATCAAAGAATATGCCGGCCGGATTCTCAACGAATACGGCGCCGGTTCCGGCGGCTCCCGCCTGACGACGGGAACCACAAGAATCCACATGGAGCTGGAACAGGCCATCGCCGCATTCAAAAACAGAGAGGCCGCCCTCGTATTCAACACCGGCTACATGGCCAATGTGGGGATCCTGTCCGCCCTGACCCAGAAAGGCGATATCATTTACAGCGACCAGTTAAACCACGCCAGCATCATCGACGGCTGCCGCTTATCAAAGGCTGACCTGGTAGTTTACCGCCACAACGACATGGACGATCTGGAAGAAAAAATCAAGGCACACCCGGGAAAACGCGGCATCATCGTCAGCGACGGCGTGTTCAGCATGGACGGCGACATCGTAAACCTCCCGCGGCTCACCGAGCTTGCCGGCCGCTACGGCCTTCTCTCCATGATCGACGAAGCCCACGCCACCGGCGTCATCGGCGCCACCGGCCGCGGCACCGAAGAATATTTCGGCATGGAGGGCTCCGTGGATGTGCTGATGGGCACTCTCAGCAAAGCCGTCGGAGGCGAAGGCGGCTTCGTCTGCGGCTCCCGCAGCCTGATCGAATACCTGGTAAACAAAGCCAGAAGCTTCATCTTTTCCACCGCCCTCTCCCCGGTCTCCATGGCCGCTGACTTAGAAGGCCTGCGCCTCATCATGGAACAGCCGGAGCGGGTACAAAAGCTTCAGGAAAACATCCGCTTCTGCTGTGCCGCCTTAAACGCCCGCGGCATCGACGCCGCCTCCGAGACGGCGATCATCCCGATCATCATCGGCGGCGAGGCCCGCGCCATGCGCGTCATGGAGCTTTTAAAAGAACGCGGCTATTACATCTCGGCCATCCGCTACCCCACCGTCGCAAAAGGCAGCGCCCGGCTAAGGCTTGCCCTCATGTCCTCCCACACCCGCGAAGACTTAGAAGGGCTTGCAGACGCTTTAAAAGAATCCATGGAACTTTCCGAAAACGAATAATCCTTTCCGCAAAAAATCCGGCGGCAGTCTCCAAAAATGACTGCCGCCGGATCCATATATCCGCCCGTCTCGATTTAATTTTCTGCCAGATAATCAATGGCCGTCTGTGCCAGAAGAGCGGCTCCTCTCCAGAGGATGTCCTCATCCACGTCAAACCGGCTGTTGTGGAGCGGCCAGGGCTCTTCGCCCTCCTTCGCCGTGCCGAGCCATACGAACGCGCCCTTCTTCTCCAACAGATAGAAGGAGAAATCCTCTGCCGGCATGGCCGGAAGCTTCACGTCCACAACGTCCTCCTCGCCGAACAGGGAAACGGCCGTCTTCTTAATCATGGCCGCATCGGCCTCATGGTTCACAAGGGCCGGATAGCCGCGGCCGTAAGTGATGTCGGCCGTCGCGCCCGACTGGAGACAGATGGCGTCGAGAAGCTTTCTCATGGACTCCTCCACCATATCCCTGGTCTCCTCATTGAGGGTACGGACCGTGCCGTCCAGCACACAGTCGCCGGCAATGATATTGTATCTGGTTCCCGCATTGAAAATACCGAAGGTCACAACGGCGTTGTCAAGGGGGTTCACCTTCCTGCTGACGATGGTCTGGGCCGCCATAACAAACTGCGCGCCGAGAACAACGGCGTCGATACCCTGATCCGGCTTTGCGCCGTGGGCCGTCTTGCCGTGGATCGTGATCGTGAAATGATCCGTCGCAGCCATTAGCGGGCCTGCCTTGATTCCGATTTTCCCGTGGGGAAGATCCGGCCACACATGAAGCCCGTAAACAGCCTCCACGTCATCCATATACCCCGACTTTAACATCTCCCTGGATCCGCCGATGGGGGATAACTCCTCTGCCGGCTGGAAAATCAGCTTGACTGTTCCCTTAATCTGATCCCGTCTCTGGCACAGAAGCTCTGCCGCCCCGATTAACCCCGTCATGTGGTTGTCGTGGCCGCATGCATGCATCACGCCGTCGTTGCGGGACTTATATTCCACTTCATTCATCTCCTGGATCTGAAGCGCATCCATATCAGCGCGGAGCGCCACAGCCTTGCCCGGCATGGTTCCCTTGATTACGCCGACAACACCGTGTCCGCCCACATTTTCAATGACCTCATCGCAGCCGATTTCCTTTAAATATGCGGCGACTTTTTTCGCTGTCTCCACCTCATGCTGAGAAACCTCCGGGTACTCATGGAAATCTCTCCTGATCTTAGAAAGCTTCGGCATCAATGCCTTTGCCGATTCAATGATACACGTCATGTCATGCTCCTCCTGTCTTAAACGGAAAAGAACCCAAGGCCGTCCGACGATGAGTTCTTTTGAGATTCAGTTCCTGATTAAAATTTATTTGCAGCAAACTTCGCATCCTTGCCTTCCAGAACGGCGCAGATATCCTCTGCAACCGTCTCACAGCAGCGGATGACGGACTGCTCCGTCGTTGCAGCCGTGTGCGGCGTCAGGATTACATTGTCAAGGCTGTATAACGGGCTGTCAAGCGGCAGCGGCTCCTTCTCGGTAACATCGAGGCCGGCGCAGTTGATGACATTCTCCTGCATCGCCTGGATTAACTCTGCCTCATTAACCACCTCACCGCGGCTCGCGTTGATGAAGGAAGCCGTCGGCTTCATGAGCTTGAACTCTCTCATGCCGATGCTGTGCTCCGTCTCAGGCGTCAGCGGCGTATGAAGGCTGATGAAATCTGCCTGCTTGAATACCTCATCCTGGTTTTCCACAAGAGTGATCAGATCGCCAAGCTGATCCTGCTTCAGGAACGGGTCATAACCGATCACGTTCATGCCGAAGCCGCACTTTGCGATGGTTGCAAGCATACGGCCGATTCTTCCGCAGCCCACAAGTCCCAGGGTCTTGCCCTGAAGCTCATATGTATTCTCAAGTCCGAAACGAACCTTATAATTTCCGGAACGGAACTGCTTATCTACATACTGATAGCGGCGGGCACACGCCAGCATTAAGAAAGCAGCCTGCTCTGCAACAGACTGTGCGTTCTGGCCGGGTGCATAAACCACGCGGATGCCTCTCTCCGTCGCTGCCGGGATATCGATATTGTCAAGGCCTGCTCCCTGCTTACCGATCACCTTCAGATTCGGGCCAGCCGCATCCATCATGGCTGCCGTAACCGGCTCTGTCCGGCACATAATTGCCTCCGGCTTCAGCGCCTTCAATTCCTCGACGTAGCCTGCCTCGTCAAAGAAATGGTTGGTTACAACAGCTTTTCCGCCGGCTGCCTCAAAAATCTTTGTGGCAACGTCGCTGATCTGCACTGTGTAAAAAACTGTAAATGCCATGTTTATCCTTCCTCTCTGAATATAATGGATATCACAGGATGATGAATCCCGTAATACTAATATAGGGGCGCCGCGGAAGAAACTTCTCCCGCAGCCACCCCCGATATTCTGAATGAATTCAGTTTTGGGTATCCCCCTGATTACCAGGCAATGCCCTGTGCCATCATAGCATCAGCAACCTTCTGGAAGCCAACGATGTTAGCACCAGCAACCAGGTTGTAGCCAAGGCCGTACTTCTCAGCAGCTTCTGCGGAGCCGTCATGGATACCTGTCATGATCTGATGCAGCTTAGCGTCAACCTCTTCTGCTGTCCAGGAGTATCTCTCGCTGTTCTGGCTCATCTCAAGACCGGATACAAGAACACCGCCGGCGTTAACTGCCTTGGACGGAGCAACAACCATGTTCTCCTGCTCCATTAAGAACTTCAGAGCGTCGTTGGTTGTCGGCATGTTAGCAACTTCGATGTAGTATTTGATGTTGTTGGCAACGATTCTCTTCGCCTGCTCCATGTTGACATCGTTCTGAGTAGCGCACGGCATTACGATATCAACCTTCTCGCCCCACGGTTTGTCGTTCGGAACGAACTTGCAGCCGAATTTGTCAGCGTAGTCCTGAACGCGGTCGCGTCCGCTTGCTCTCATTTCGAGCATGTAGTCGAGTTTCTCTTTCGTTGTGATTCCATCCGGATCATAGATGTATCCATCCGGTCCGGACAGAGTAACAGCCTTAGCGCCAAGCTCAGCAAGCTTGGTAGCTGCGCCCCATGCTACGTTACCGAAACCAGCCAGGGAAACGGTCTTGCCAGCAAGTGTGTCATTCTCATGTTTCAGAACTGCTTCCAGATAGTAAACAGCACCGAAACCAGTAGCTTCCGGACGGATCAGGGAACCACCGAAGGAAAGTCCCTTACCTGTGATTGTGCCGTTCTCGAAAGCACCTCTGATGCGGCGGTACTGGCCATACAGATAGCCGATCTCGCGTGCGCCTACGCCAAGGTCACCAGCCGGGATATCTACGTCCGGACCGATGTGGCGCTGTAACTCAGTCATGAATGCCTGGCAGAATCTCATTACTTCTGCGTCGCTCTTTCCTCTCGGGTCAAAGTCAGAACCACCCTTTGCACCGCCCATCGGAAGAGTTGTAAGGCTGTTCTTGAATGTCTGCTCAAATCCTAAGAACTTCATGATGGACAGATTTACGGACGGATGGAAACGTAAGCCTCCCTTGTACGGTCCGATAGCGCCGTTGAACTGAACGCGGTATCCGCGGTTTACATGAGTCTGACCATTGTCATCTACCCATACGACACGGAACTCTACGGTTCTCTCCGGCTCTACCATTCTCTCAAGGAGAGCTGCTTTTTCATATTCCGGATGTGCATCTACAACCGGGCCTAAAGAAGTTAAAACTTCCTCTGCTGTCTGAAGGAATTCAGGCTCATTAGCGTTTTTTTCCTTTAACTCCGCCAATACTCTGTCAACATACTTGCTCATTTCGCAAATACCTCCTTAAATATTTGGTTGTCATTAACCCCTGTGCATCTCGCACGAATAAGAGACTTAAAATACGGTCTTGCGGTGTTTATTGAAGCTTTGTGTCTCAATATCGGCCATAAAAAGCCATTCTGCGGGCGGTATTGCAGTTATTTCTCAAACAGTTGGAAATCCATATGTAATATCGTTTTTTACCGCAGAAAAAAGGAAGCCTTCCGTCCCTTTCCGCGCCAGCTTCCTGCCGTTTCCCTTTCCGTCAGGGTTCTGGCACCGCGTCTTTTTATTTAAGACTTATGTATTTCGCGTCTTTTATTATCCATATTTTAACATAGGCTTTTGACTTTGTCAATATTATGTGTTACGATTCTAGGGGGAATCTGATTTATCGACACATTTGTCATTAAAAGACGCATTTTCCTTCGGAAAGGAGTATTTTCTATGATTACCATCAGCATCGTAAGTCCAAAAAAATCCATGGATGTGATCCGCAAAGCCATTGCCCATCAGGATTTCGGCTGTTCCTTCCATAAATATGTCTATGATAAGCTGGAGGAGATCACGGATATTTATGAGCAGTGCAAGTCATTTTCCGACGTGATCTTCTTTTCCGGGGAGCTTGGCTACTCCTATATGCTGACCCATATCGACGATATCCAGGTACCCTGCGCTTTCGTATCCTATGAGGAAAAGGACATTTTATCCATCCTGTTAAACTTTGTCCTGCGCTATCCCCATATCCCGCTATCCCGGGTCTACATGGATTTCCTGACGCCGGTCAACGATTTCATGAACCTGAAAACATATCTGTCGCCGGATTACATGCCCTACTGCTTTGAAAATCCCGAGTACAATTATGAGACCTTGAGGGAGCGGGTGGAAGAGCTCTGGAACTCCGGGAAAATCGACATTGTGCTGACCCGTACCACCAACCAGCTTGAGGTTTTGAATAAAATGAAAATCCCTTATATCCACTTCCTGCCTTCAGAGGAAATGGTGCGGAATTCCATCCGGAGCGCCGTCAATTCCGTCCGCTTAAACCAGCAAAACCGGGCCGGCAAGCTGGTGATCCTCATTAAGCTCATATATCCGGAATCCATCACTTCCCATGACCGGGAGTATCTGGAGATTACACTCCACAAATACCTTCTGGACTTTAGGCGGGAGTACGGCTACGACTTCTCCGTCCACTCCGTCTCCAACCGCTTTGAGCTCATGGCCGACAGCGATTTTTACAAAAAGAACTTCGAGCGAATCCAGGATCTGATCGCCTTCCTGGATGGAAAAGACAGCCTGGAGTTCCGAATCGGCGCCGGCATCGGAAGCTCCGTCGGTGAAAGCCATTACCAGGCCGAAGCCGCTCTCCAGGAGGCCATCCGCTACGGGAAAAACGACGGCTTCCTGATCCACGGAAATGATAATGTACTGACGGGGCCCTTATCCTTAACGCGCACCTTAAATTACAGCTATTCCAACATAAAGGCACTGGAGTATTCCCAGAAAAACGGCATCAACGAGAGCAACCTCTTAAAGATCGTCGGCCTCTTCCAGATGGATAAGGACACGGTCATGACGGCTGCCTCCCTCTCCCAGTGGCTCAACATCACCAGCCGGAGCTGCAACCGGATCCTCCAGCTGCTTCTCGACTCCGGCCTCATCGAGGAAATCGAGCCGCAGAAACAGGAGGGGAAAGGCCGCCCCACCAGGCAGTACCGGTTTTTAAAACAGAATTTCATCCACACGTTTTTCTAGGCATGGATATGAAAGGGGACGGAAACCAAAGCTTTCCGTCCCTCTCTTTTTATGCGTTTGCAAGCTGTTTTCCAAACTCCCTGCACGCCTCCAGTGCATCGTCGTCCGGCGTCTCGTGGGCGATGACGCCTTCCCCGCCCACCAGCACAGCGCCGGCGTTCTTCATGCGTTCTTCCCAGTCCCGCATCCACTGGCCGTCGCCCCATCCGTAGGAGCCGAACAGGCCGATCTTCTTTCCGGAGGCAAACGTCTCCACTTCCATGACGAAGGGCTCCATATCGCCTTCCTCCAGCACCTCATCCCCCATGGCCGGGCAGCCGAGGGCAAAGACGGGCGCCGCCTTTAAATCGTCCATGCTGACCGAGGAAATATCAAGGATCTCGGCTTCCTTTCCGGCCTCCGCGATTCCCTTCCCGATGGCCTCCGCCATGATCCCCGTGTTTCCTGTCTGTGTCCAGAATGCTACGATAATTTTATCCATGTTTCATTTTCCTCCTATATGGTTATTGCTCTGCATCCCTGTCTTGTAAAGGATGTCAGGATTTCCCGGATTCCATTTCCGCTTCCGGCAAGCCGGATCACGGCTTCCCTCGCCCGGTCATAGCCGGCAAAGGTTTCAAGTGCTTTCGGAAGGTCTCCATATACCTTCCAGTATCCCGAATACAGGAAGTCTCTTCCCTCGTTCCGGATAAAGCTTTTTACGTCCTCCTCCGGATATTCCAGAAGCAGGCCGATCTCGTGGGGAAAGCCGCCGCGGCCTTCCATGTGTTTCTGGTAGCGGCCGGAAACCTGCCGCAGGATTTCTGGAAGCTCCATGCCGCCGTAGCCCCACTCCTCTAAAAGCTCCCGCACGCCGTCCTTTTTTATATGTGCTTCCATCTCCGCTTCCCGGTAGAGCAGCACGGAAATCCTCCCGTCAAGCTCATAGAGCACATGGCAGGAAACCGGCGTCGGCGCAAACAAGGCCATGACAGCGCTGCGCTTATCTGCCCCCACATTCAAAAGGTTCGACAGCTTCACACCGGCAAGGAGCGGCGCGCACTGGAGCGCCACCTGGGTTTCCAAAAACCTCATATCCAGTCCCCGCATGATGCGGAATGCCTCATCACTCATTGACTCCCTCCCTTTCGGATTAACAGCACCGCTGTTCCAAAATCTCCGTCAGCGCGCTGCCGCTGCTGGTGTGACAGCGGACAATGTCGGTTCTCGAGCTGTCCACCTCGTCCAGCACACAGCGGATCATCTTGTGGGATACGGTGCTGGTGAACAGGATCAGAAGATCCGGCGTGCCGATCTGCTTGTCGAGCCCCGTCCTCATCTGGGTGAAGACCTTCGCCTTATATTTGTGATCCTGGCATATTTTTTTATATTGTCTGACCATGCGGTCATGGCCTCCGATGATAACTACACTCATTCCGTTACCTCCATGCTGTATGGCCGCAGCTTTCATATTCTGCCGCCTGTTCTCTCTGTCTGTCCTGCTGTCCTTTGCAGCGGGAAAAATACGCTCTTTTAGTTAGTTTTGTCTAACTCATAGCTATAAGTTAGCATAAACTAACTTTATTGTCAAGACTATTTTTTCCAGTTTTCAAAGCGCCGCCATCGGCCTCTGCATCCGGCCTGCCCGGCCGCGAAGCGTTTGACCTTTTCCGCCAAGTATGGTACACTGGATAGGGGATGTCCAAACTACGGTATTAGGAGGGATTCTATTTTGAAAATACAGGAATCGGCTGAGAATTACTTAGAAACCATACTGATGCTGAGTCAGCAGCAGCCGTATGTCCGCTCCATTGACGTTGCCATGGAACTGGGGTTTTCCAAGGCCAGCGTCAGCGTCGCCATGAAAAACCTGAGAGAAAACGGCTATGTGCAGGTCGACGATTCCGGCCATCTCTCCCTGACGCCGCAGGGCCTTCAGATCGCGGAAACCATCTATGAACGCCATACCATGATTTCCGGCTGGCTCATGAAGCTGGGCGTCAGCAAAGAAACGGCCCTCGAAGATGCCTGCCGCATGGAACACGTCATCAGCCCGGAAAGCTTCCAGGCCATAAAAAACCATATTAACGGACAGGGAACGGAGAAATAGTAAAAAAGCCGGGATGAGGAAAGGCTTCATCCCAGCTTTTTTTCATTCAGTGCCATCACTTCGTCCGGATATGGAAATACCGAGAGGTAATGTTCTCCTGTCCGGCCGCGTACCGTTGTCTCTTTCATGACATGGTACCACCGTCTGACCGCTGTCTCCAGCGTCCGTCCCCGTTACAGCTTGGAATAGCCGTAGGGGTTAATCAGTGCATCCAGCTTCCTCCCCGCCTTGCAGATCGGGCAGTCCCGGTAATCGGTGTACTGGTAGTCCGGGACGTCCTTCACTCCGAAGACGGCTTTCACCGGGATTCCATCTACTTCGTCCAGGCTGCTGAATACCGCAGAGATCACATGCAGAATCCCGCCGTAATACTGGATGCTCTCAATGGCCTTGTTGACCGTAAGGCCCGTCGTCACCGTGGACGTTAAAAGGATCACGTTTTTCCCGGCTAACATCGGATAAAAATTCTCACGGAAAATAAGCTGGCTGTTGCTGTTGTACTCGGGGCGGATGATGTAAATAGTCTGGTGGGCATTCATGGACAAAAATCCGCTCCTGGTCAGCTCCTCGGCGAGAAGCGTGCCGATGACCTCCGTGCCCTCGATGCACACGATGGTGTCCACGACCATGTTGTAGAGATACATCTGCGCCAGCACCCGGGCAATCTCCTGAGCCTCGCTGACGCGGCTCTTGATGGTTGTCAGGTCAACATAGTAGTTTGTGTGGGCATGGTTCGTCGCAAAATGTCCCTTTACGACCTTTAACGGGACGTCAACGCCGCCTGCTCTGATCTTCTCATACTTCATCTCCATAAGACAGCCTCCTTCTCTGTTTTTCACGTACTTGTCTGGTAGTTCCATTATACTAAATTCCGTCGGCTATCTCAAGGAAAATTTACATAATTTATTTAATATTTTATTAAAGTCAGACGTTTCATGCGTCCTCTCTTAATAGGCCAGCACCTCATGGCCGTCCTCGGTCACAAGCACCATGATCTCCCACTGGGCCGACGGCTTCCCGTCCTCGGTATAGATCGTCCAGCCGTTTCCGTCGTCCACATAGATGCCGTCCGTCCCCATATTCACCATGGGCTCGATGGTAAAAATCATGCCCGGCGCCATTAACATCTCCGTCCCCTTTCTGGACACATAGCTGACAAACGGCTCCTCATGGAACTCCAGGCCGACGCCATGGCCGCCCACATCCCGCACCACCGTATAGCCGTTTTTCTTCGCATGCTCATGGACGGCCTGCCCCATGTCGCCGAGATATCCCCAGGGCTTCACTTTTTCAAGCCCTTTATCCACAGCTTCCTTCGCCACACGCACAAGCCGCTCCTTCTCCGGGCCCACGTCCCCGATCATGAACATCCGCGACGAGTCGGAGAAAAAGCCGTCCAGAATCGTGGAGACATCCACGTTGACAATGTCGCCTTCCTTTAACACCACATCGTCAGACGGGATGCCGTGGCAGACCTGGGAATTGACCGACGTGCAGACGCTTTTCGGAAAGCCCTCATAGTGGAGAGGCGCCGGGATCCCGCCGTGCTTTGTGGTAAACTGGTAAACCCAGTCGTCGATCTCCTGGGTGGTGACGCCGGCGCCGATCCGCTCCGCCACGTAATCCAGCACAGCAATGTTTAATTTCCCGCTCTCCCGGATCTTTTCAATCTGCGCCGGGTTTTTAATAATTTTATGGGACGGCACTTCATGGCCGGAAAACCTGGCACGCCCGATTTTCTGGTCGAAAACCATGTGGCACTCCCCGTATTTTTTCCCGCTGCCGCACCAGCAGGGATCATCTTTTCCAATTCTGCGAAACATCGTTTTTCCTTTCTTTATGTGGTTTCCTTTAAAAACACGTAGGTATCCCTGGACGATTCCATTTCGGAAAACCGGTAGCCCAGGCAGGAAAACCCTTTTAACTCCTCTTCCTTTTCGATTCCATGTTCAGCCATGAAGCGCACCATTTCGCCGCGCGCCATCTTGGCCTCCGTCGCCTTTACCTTCACCTTCCCGCCGGACTTTACCCCGAATACGCAGGTAACAAACCGGACTCCAGGCTCCAGATACGGCTCCACGGAGCGGCTGTACTCCTTCGAGGCCAGATTCACAATGACCGGCGCACGGTCGTCTCTTATGAGAGCCTCATAAAGCCGCCTCCCCCAGAAGCCATAGAGATCCCCGGATGCCCCGGCCGGAAGCTTCGCCTGCATCTCCAGCCGGTAGGGGACAACCCGGTCGTCCGGCTTTAAAATCCCGTAGAACCCGCTTAAAATCCGCAGGTGTTCCTTTACATACTCCCACTGCCCATAGGAAAACAGCTTCGGCGCCATGTACTGATACTGGATCCCCACATAGGCCAGAACCGCCGGCGTCTGGGCCCTGGAAAGCTCCATGGAGCGAAACCGCAGGAAATTCTCATGGGTGATGGAATCATTGGCCTTAAAAAGGACTTTTAGCTCCGGCTCCGTCATGGCCTTCAGACGGGAAAGCAGCGTCTCAGCCTCCGAAAGGAACTCCGGGAGCCCGCCCGGCTCAAACAGGTCGCTGCACTCTTCCATCTTTTTTGCAGGTGAAATGATAATTTTCATCGTATTGCGTCCCCGCTTCTTGCGTATTTTTCCAACTTTATATATAATAGTGGTGGAGCCGGATCACCGCCGGCCCCAGTATCCTATCATACAGGCATGATTGCTGTTTGTCAATTTATCGAAAGAGGTGTTGCAGATGAAAGTCTTAATTACAGGCTTCGATCCTTTCGGCGGCGAGGCCATCAACCCGGCCTGGGAAGCCGTAAAGCTCCTGCCCGATGAGATCGCAGGCGCTCAGGTCATCAAGATGCAGATCCCGACTGTCGTCGGCAAATCCATTGAAAAGGTCCATGAAAAAATGGTATCCGAACAGCCCGACATCGTCATCAGCGTCGGCCAGGCAGGCGGCCGGTTCGGCGTCACCCCGGAACGTGTTGCCATCAACGTCACCGATGCCAGGATCCCCGACAACGAAGGGAACCAGCCCATCGACGAGCCGGTTTTTGCCGATGGAGATACGGCTTACTTCTCGAATCTTCCTGTGAAAGCCATGGTACAGGCCATCAAGGAGGCCGGTTATCCGTCTGTGCTTTCCAACTCCGCCGGAACTTATATCTGCAACCACGTGATGTACGGCATCCTCTACTACATACAAAAGGAATTCCCGTCCGTCCGTGGCGGGTTCATCCATGTCCCCTACGCCCCGGCCCAGGTGACGGAAAAGCCCGGCACACCGTCCATGGCCATCTCTGACATTGCAGGCTCCCTGGCCGCTGCCGTCGCTGCCGCCGTGAACTGCAAGGACGATATCCGCGCCGTAGGAGGCGAAATTCACTAAATCATAAGGAGGGTAATTATGGAAAAAATCAAACGCCACCGGAATGTCCTCTGGTTCTTCATGGCAGGAATCTGGTTTCTCCAGTTCAGCCTCAACCTTCTCTATCGGAAATCCTTCGACCTGCTTTCCATTCTCCAGCTTCTCAATGCCATCGCCGCTGCGGCTGTCGGCATTGTGGAAACGGCCAACTGCCGCATGGAGAGCAGAAGCCAGGAATAACCGTAACCATGTAAGTTTAAAAGCGCCGCAAAAATCATTTTCCGTGATTTTGCGGCGCTTAATTTTATCCCTCTAAAACACCATCTGCACCAGCACCATGTAAAAAACCGTGCCGCCTGCGATGGACACAAGCATCTGCCGCTTCCAAATATGCAATCCGGCTGTCACGGCGATGGCGAGAAGCTCCGGAAGCCCATGGTTTCCCGAAAAAAACTCCACATTTTTCAGACAGTAAACCACCAGCATGCCGAAAATAGCTGCCGGAAGCGCCTTGCCAAGGTACTGCACATAAGCCGGCGTCGGCCGCTTCGGCGAAAACAAAAGGAACGGAAGAAACCGCGTCGCCATGGTGCCCAGGGCACAGATGGCAACCGTAAGAATCTGTTCTGTAAGCGTCATGAAAGTCCACCTGCCTTTTCAATGGGTTTCCGGAATACGGTTAAAAGAACCAGGATGCATGCCATCGTCGGAATCATAAACGAATCTGCGCCGAAAACAGCCAGACAGGCCGCCGACGCAAAAAGGCCGATGAACGCCGTATGATGGCGCTTTTCCTTCATCCACTGTTCGAGGAAAATCACCACAAACATGGCCGTCATCACAAAGTCCAGCCCCTTCGTATCGAAGGTGATGAACGAGCCGAGAATCCCGCCCAAAGCTGCCCCGGACACCCAGTAAATCTGGTTTAAAAGCGTCACGAAAAACATGAACCAGCCCTTGTCGACGCCTTCCGGGATTTCGGCCGAACAGTTGATGGAAAACGTCTCATCGCAGAGCCCGAAAATCAGATATGGCTTTTTCCAGCCCGTCCCCTTGAGCTTGTCCAGCATGGCGATGCCGTAAAAAAGGTGTCTGGCCTGGATCATCAGCGTCATGATTAAGGTCTGGAGCGGCGCAAATGTCCCGAGCAGCATGGATACGGCCACAAACTCCAGCGAGCCGCCGAAAATTGTAAGCCCCATGAGCATCGGATACCAGAAGCTGAAGCCTGACACGTTCATATAAATGCCGTAAGTGATTCCCAGAAACCAGAAGCCCGCAAAAATCGGGATCGTGTACGGGAATGCGGCCGCAAATGCCTTTCGCCTTATGCCGCCGGACACGGCCGGCGTCTCGATAGTATGTTCCATGTGAATTCTGTCCCCCTCTGCCGGATTTTCAGTCATACTCACGATTATACCGCCGGATTCCCGGAAGGGCAACCGGTTCCTTTTCTGCTTTTTTCAGATTTTATCAAAAAAACCAGTGTTTTGTTGATTTTATTTTTCGCATCTGTTAGTATATTTTTATAAAATATCATTCTTTCAGAAATCAGGTGAGATGCATGCAGAAATTTCCAAAAAGCTTCTGGTATTTTGCCGGATCACAGCTTATCACAAATTTATCGGACGGGATCACAACCATCACGCTGACACTCCTGACTCTCAGCGTGTCAGCCTCTTCCTCCCATCTCGGATACGTGATGGCTGCACTTTCTGCGCCCTGGTTTCTCCTGTCCATTGCGGCCGGAATCGTGATTGACCGGCAGGGCGCCTACCAGACGGCAAAACGGGCAAACGGCCTCCGGGCCCTGGCCTTTTTTCTCTTTGCCGCGTTTTCCGTTTTCGGAAAGCTCTCCATTCCGCTCCTTGCGGTCTTTGCGTTTCTCATGGGAACGCTTGAGGTGCTCTGCGACAACAGCCACTCCATCTTCCTCCCGCGGATTTTGGAGAAAGACCAGCTGGAAAAAGCCAACAGCATCGTATCCACGGCCGAACTGGCTTCCAATAAATTCATCGGCGTCAACCTGGGGAGTCTTTTTTCCATGCTGTCAGGAACCCTCTCCCTCTGTGCGACAGGCGTCTGCTACGTGATGTCCTGCCTGTTCCTCTCTCTTTCTAAGCGGGCCGGTCGGGGCACGCCAAGGGAAGCCGCCTACCGCCCGGCGCCGTCCCCCTCCCGGCTGACAGGAAAATCGTTTCTGTCCGATGTGTCCTTCGGGCTTTTGTATCTGTTCCGCAAAAAGGACATCGGCTTTTTCGTGCTGATTGGTTTCATCCTGAACCTGACTGCCGGCATGCAGCTTGCCTTTTACATTTTATATATCACGGAAACCCTGCATTACAGCCAGCAGGTCTACTCGCTTTTAATCTCCTTTGCCGGCATCGGCTCCCTGCTCGGCGGCGTGGCCGTCTACTTTGTCATCGACCGTTTTGGGAGATATTTTGTCCTAGCATTCTGCTGTGCGGCGGTGTTATTCCAGTTCCTGTTCCGATACGGAACCGCGAGCCTTCTGCCGCTCTTTGCCGCCTCCCTTTTGGAGGGGCTTTCCGTCACGGCCGTCAATACCATTTCCATGTCCCACAGGCAGAGGGAAATCGAGCCGGAATGCATGGGAAAGGTCATGGCTACCACCCGCTTCCTGATTGTGGGCGCCACGTCCCTGGGCTCCCTGGCCGGCGGCTGGGCCGCGGAATCCATAAGCTACCCGGTTCTCGGCCTCGCCATGGGAGCCGCCTCGTTCCTGACGGTCGCCTTCTGTACGGTAAAACTTAAGCCATATCTCAAAACGGGCAGCAAAAGGAAAGGAGAAACAGCATGATAAGCAAAAAAGAACTGGACGAACTGCTCGACCGCTTCCCCGAAATGAAGCCCATTGCCGGCTTTTCCGGGACTGTGGAGGAGTTTTATCTTCAATATGAAAAGCCGTTTACGGCTCCCATCCTAAAGCGTCAGGATTTTCTTCTTAGAGCCATACGGGCTGCCGCAGCGCCTGTCTGCCCGGAGGCGGAGCTGGAGTCCATCGAGGCCGCACTTAAGGAAAATTATCTGGTGTCATCAGCGGAACACCATGCCTCCATTTCCTTCAACGAAACCTTGAACATCGTGCTCAACCAGTACCTGATCAAGTGCCGTCAGAGGCTCCCGGTGATTTCGTTATCCTGCGCCACGACAGCTATGACAAATGAGCTCTATCCCCGCGGCGTCGTCTACCGGGATTTCAAAATCCCCTTTGCCGCCAGGAACACTCGCTTCGCTTACAATACGCCGCCCATGAACCGGGACACGTTCTTTCAGAAACTGAAAGACCTGAAAAAAGACGGCTCCATTATGGAAGAAGAATTTTCTTTTCTTCAAGACTGGTTTGAAAGCCAGTGGGAGTTTTTGGACGGCCATGATTTCCTCGATCAGATCAGCCTCTTAAACAAACGGCTCTGGAGAGATTTTCTCGCCGAAGATGCCTGGTACCCGAGGCTCAATTATTTCATGATTCCCCTGGAGCGCGTCGTTCACAATCTGCTTATGGCTGACTGGAAAGCCGAACGGCCGGGGTGGGTCTTTGCTCTTTTGTTTTCCAAAGATGGGCGGGAGCTCATAAACCGCGTCCTGGACAGAACCCGCTCCTGCTGGGACAACGAAAAGAAAACCGGCACCTTTTTCTTCTGGGGAATCCGGGAAAACGGCCGGCCGGAAAAGCTCTTTTTAAAGGATGACTTTCTCCTGTCCGCCGACGGCTCCCTGCGGTATTTACTGGAAGCGGAAGCCGTCATGAAAGAAATCCAGGCAGGCCGCCTTGTTGCCTCCACCGCCCTGTTTTTTCTCTATGTGGTGTTCTTTTGCGGGCTCACGGCCATGGGCGGCATTCTCCAGGTCAACTACCTGGCCGGGCTGAAACACCGGCTTCTGAACGGAAATCCCCTGGGCCTTGCAGAAAACGACCTTTCCGTCATCCGAAGCTCCGTCACAGGCCTTTACGCCAATTTCCAGGGCTCTCCGTGGACAGACGGCGGCATCAGCCGGATCCGAAACAAACTGTCACGTTCCAGCCTTGAGGCTTACGGGGCGCAAAATCATTTCAGCCAGATTCAGGAATGCCTGGAATTCCTGTACCATTTTTCCTATTAAACACTTATAAAAAGGAGGGGTTCCATCTATGAAATACTTAAAAAAGATGTCCGGATATCTCGTCTACCTTTCCCCGGTCAATCCGGAGGACTTTGAAATTTCCGCCAAGTGGATGAACGACAGGGAGGTGGCCGAAAATCTCTCCGTCTTTCACAGGCAATATTCCTTCCTTAAGGAAAAACAGGGGCTGGCAGAATCGGCGCTCGACAACTATTCCTTTGCCATTGTGCGGAAAGAGGACGACCGGCTCATCGGCTTCTGCGCCTTTTATAACGTCGACATGACTCACCAGCGGGCAGAATTTTATATTTATCTCGGCGAGGCGGAATTCCGCAAAAAGGGGTTCGGCCGCGATGCGCTCCTTACACTGCTCCGCTACGGCTTCTGCGTCTTAAACTTCAACAATATCATGCTGCGCGTCCTCTCTTTCAACGAAGCTGCTTTTTATCTCTATGAAAGCGTGGGCTTTAAAATCATAGGACGCAGGCGCGAGTCCTTCTATAAAGACGGCACATATTTTGACGAGATTTATATGGATATGACGAAAAAAGATTTCTTTGAGAAAGGCACTGTCATATAATGCAAAGAGGCCGTGGAATCAACTTCCACGGCCTCATTTCACATACCTTCAAAACCACATATTGAACACATCCATCCACCCACAAACCTTCTGGTTAAGCCCTCGACCGATTAGTAACAGTCAGCTCCATACATTACTGTACTTCCACCTCTGCCCTATCTACCTCGTCGTCTTCAAGGGGTCTTACTTCTTTCGAATGGGATATCTCATCTTGAGGGGGGCTTCACGCTTAGATGCCTTCAGCGTTTATC
>OLPX01000517.1_pt1 | contig 35391 bp, 44 predicted proteins | sample 1672491 | NCBI WGS metagenome assembly OLPX01 (sample SAMEA3136692, study PRJEB25190) | human gut metagenome | biome: human gut; feature: human-associated habitat; material: faeces | place: Austria | collected 2013 | reverse complement strand
AATTTTTATTCAGTTATCAAGGTACATTTAATGTATCTAAAAGATATTATACGAGGAGAAGGAAAGCATGAAAAAAGAGTATGCTTATCCGGCAGTCTTTGATAGAGGTGAAAATGGAGATGGCTATCAAGTGAAGTTTACAGATCTGGGGTATCAGTTCTGTACCTTTTCAAATTCCATCTCAGAATCCGTTAAGTTAGCAGAAGATGTCTTATCACTTAGGCTTTACGAATTAAAGGAAGAAGGATGTGTGATCCCGCCACCATTCTCGCAAACCCCCATTGAGCTTAGGGCATCCAATTCGGAACGGCATTTTTTTCTATCGTAGCTGGAGATCCGGATGAATTAGGAGAAGAACTTCTGGATGCGATGGATGATCCGTCAGAATATCAGTACGATGCAGACACAGGAAAATTGCAGCCAATACATACACAGGAAGAAATACTGATCGGAAAGCAGCTGGGGAAACTTCTGAAAGAGAAACGAGATCAAATGACAGAGGATGCATTCAACGCTTGGTTAGGAGCAAAAGTTACAAAAGGGAAGCTTATCCAGTGGGAGAACGGTGAGTTTCATTTGGATGAACACTTGGATATGGACATTTGTAAGAAACTTGGATTAAGCTGCAAGATAGAGCTTAGGAAAGATTCTCTTTAAACCAGATAAGAACATCTTGATTTTTTTTACTGACATGATAAGATATAGATAAGGGTAATCCTTATATTTTAAGGCGCACATGAAAGCGTGGATGAAGTACACTTAGTACGTTAGAGGGCAATGTGCCCTCTTTTTTTTCGCCCAAAATCGATGGGATATGGTATGATAGAGATAGAAGATTATTCCAAATGGAAGGAAAGAAGGGGAACTGTGCATGAGCTGGATCAATGGGATCAATGAGGATGGAAACTTGGAAGTCAATGCCGCACATTTTGATGGTCTTCCAAACATCGAAGAGAATACCTTGATGAGAATTATTGTGGATGAAAAAGAACGGATGGTGATCTTTCGAAAACGTCTGTTTCGGAAAGAAGAGAAGGACCAGGATATCCTTCTGTCGTTTGATCAGATTTTAGGTGCCGGTTTTATTACCCGAAGCAAACTGGTGAAAAAAAGCGTTGTAGGGCGTGCTTTTGTAGGAAGTCTATTCTTTGGGGATACGGGTACGATTCTAGGAATCATGTCTGGACAGGGAAAGAAGAAAAAGAAAGAGCTGTGCTTTGCAATTTCATATTCGGATTCTTTTGGGGAAAATCGTCTTCTGTTATTTGACGATACGATCAGTCATCCGAAAGCACTTCCGAAACGGTTAAATGAGATTGCCAAAATAAATCATCCGGCAGTGAAAAGAAAAGAGGGTCCCATTCGGCTCTAATGCCTTTTTAGAGGGAACGATCTGATCATTCTTGCTGATTAAATAAAAGAATGATGTTATAAATTTATGTTTTGAAAGTGGGGAGGAGTACAAAAATGTTATCTTTCACCAGTCAATAGAAGGTAATAAAAGACAAACTATGGGGTCTGAAATAAAGATTGGGGATATTCGTTTGTCAGAATATGAAGATGATTGGAAATAAATTTTTTGATTTTAGCTAAGTTTTAACACTGAAATTACCTACATAATTTTTTGTTAGATAGTCATTATTAGACTATCTAACATTTTTATTTTGATGAATTCTATACCACTCAGAAACGGTTAAGTTGCCATTTGTTGTGATGATGCGATTTCCGTTTTCTGTGAGATACACAACCCGACCAACTAGGTTTTCTCCCGTTGCGGCATCCACGCCCTTGATCTTTTGACCTCTGGGATGAATCGCTTGATAGGATGTCGATTCCTTGGTGCGATCTTTAAAATAGTCTTTTTCCATGTTATCTCCTTTTTTAATACTCTGATCGTAGTATAACAAAAAATAATTCTTATTCATACTATTTATGAGAATAGAAAGGATGAGGCGTTATGGATCAGAAGTTAAACAATGGAAAGATTTTTGTAGAAATACCGGATTTCGAGCATGGCAATGTGCCTGTTTCCTTAGCAGCAAAGGTCATGCACAAAGATGTTTTGTTTGTTCGATTGGGGCTGCAGCAAGGAGAGCTGCCATTTGGCAGTGCTTTTGTTAAGGAAGGAAGCAGTCAATATGACTATTATATTTCTCCATTTTTATTTTGGCAGTATACCGGTTATGTCTATAGAGGAGATGACTGCGTTTAAAAAAGAGAAGCAGCACGCTTTTCTTTTTTTTGTGCTTTATGATATAATAGCGCATAAACTATTTGAATAAAGGTGGTGAACAGGATGGACTTATTTATTCCAAAAGAGACCTTAGACATATTATCTTATAAATCAACGTTGGGAAGAAGTTTAAAACAAATTTCACTTCGGAATACCCCATTACAGCGAATATTAGAAGATATAGAGAGATATCGTGCCAGCTATATTGATGTATTGGTACAGGAGAATTTAATCGGTTCGAGATTTAAAAGTGATGATTCTATCATTCGAAAATATGAAAAAACGATTAGAACCGGCGGCGGATTCAAACAGTGTTTTAATGACATTCTTGGATTCAGACTTAGATTCGAACAATATCCTGAAGACTATCCGGATTATTTTAGAGTTGTAGATTTGAGAAAAGGGAAAAAGATTGACGATGGTTATCGTGCCATTCACTTGTATTACCAAAGAGATAATCTGGCATATCCAATAGAAATTCAGTTGTGGTGTGGAAAAGATTATTTATTTAACATTTGGAGCCATAGATACGTTTATAAATATAAAAATGCTGAAATAGGGAAAATACTTTATAAGGAATATGATGATAAAATAATTAGTAGTGAAAAAGATTTTTTGGAACGTCTAAATTATTGGGAAGGAGAGATAAATGGGAGATAAAAATATTTATATTGTTGCGAAGATCTTTGATAGGCAGGGATGCTTAGCATATAAGTGTAAAACCGTGAATGAAGCACGTTGTTTACCAGGCACTTTAGAGGCTTTGCGGGCAGATGGAGTTCAGATTGTCATCCTTGATAGTCCAGATATTTATTCGGAATATGAACCTTATCAATATGTAGCGGATATGAAAGATTTTATCGATATGGTTAGTAATATGAATCGTTCTGCGTAAGAGACAGTGATTGATGAAGATGTACGAGTTAGAGTTCGTTAATAGCATCTTAATAAGAAATGTTCTCCATTGCTATCATTTGCTTTCAATAGGAATGTATAGGTGACATATAGGTTACAAAAACGACGCAAACCCCCCTGTTTATGCGGATTGTAAGCTTCGATTGAGGAGAGCGCCAAAGAAGGTAAGTTCTAGTTAAAAGTTCAAAAATATATCAAGAAATGGCTTAAAACCGTGGTTTTTAGGTCATTTCTTTTTTTATACAAACAATATGGAAGGAACTGTATAAAAACTGCAAAATCACTTTCGTATGTTACTTATATGTTACACTTGGGTTAAGCAGACACTTACTGTATCCTATATAATAGGAAAAGCATTTTGGATCAAAAAAGAAGAACTATGGTATATCACAGTGTTCCTTAATTCATTATGAAAGTATTTTTAATATAAATAGTATGGAAAAATAGGAGTTATTTAAGAATTATGTATGAAGGACTTAAAATAAATATATAATACAAAGAAAACGAACGAAGAATGACAAGCCTAGAAACTGCTCTGGGGTGTTTCCTCGACAGCTATATATGATTGGATGGGAACCTTTCCTATAAAGGTCGCTATCGCTTAGGTAACCAATTCATATTTAGGCATCCGGCAGTATTATTCACCGTAAAAGATAAAAATCGTTGTCGGCTTTTTCCTCCTTCATACTTAGCATGATAAAAACTGTGATTTTTATGGATTTTTTCGTAAGATCCCTTTTGGAAGAAGCTGAAAGCGATGAGTTAAATGGCTTCAAATCATGGGATAATGATGGTATAATTAAGTCGTAATTTAAGGAAAGTATAACAATTAAGTTAAAATTGTGTAGAAGACTAAGAATAGTGTATGGTGTATAGTTAAAAGCGTATAAATTTGTTCAAAAGAGTATGTGACCGAATCCGGTCATACACTCCTCTTACTATTATCCTGAAAATGAGGGTTTGTCCTCTTTTGTTTATTTATAGATTACAGATCACAAAGTTTTTTTAGCAAAGTTATTGAATTCGATAATAATTCCAATACGCCTCTATAAAATCCATTAATTCTTGTAATTCTTCCGGATCAGGTAAAAGACCGGCAACCCTTTTTCGCTTTTTCCCTGGTGCGTAATAATGGATTAAAATCTGATACCTTGGCTTAAATGAACGTGGCCCAGATACATCATTCTTTTTAACTTCTGTGATCCAATCCCAAGATATATCATTACCTCGTACGCTGATTTCTTTTTCGTTCATATAAAGTTGTGGTATTTTTCTTCTGCAATAATAGATTAATTGTAGGGCGCCTATGCCGAAGAACAGAAAACAAAAAATGGAAAAAAATAATCCAAAAGAACTAAGATGAACATTTCTGATGATACACAGAATGCCAATATCCAAAAGAACTAAAAAGAAGATGTTTATCAGATCTCCTTCATTATCATTCCAACAAAATTCAATTCCATTTTCTCAAAATTTCTGCATAGTTCTCACTCCTAATGATTTTTCTTTAAATTATTATATACCGCAGAGGAAATGGCGTCTATCTGCATCCCATAGTTAAAATAGATTTTTAGGGTTACGAAAGAAAATCTCTTTTCGACATACTAAGAATTAAGAAGGCAAGGATCTAAGGAATGGCTTAAAAACATTGGTCTGAACCAAAAGAGAAAGGAAGTTATTAAAAATTACTATCATCCATATCCAGCCTTTTTCTATATCCAAATCATATGTTATAATATAATTACGACAAAAAAGAATTCGGAGGGAGAAAAATTGATTTGTCCGAAGTGCGGGAAAGAAAGTGTAGAAGATGCTTTGTATTGTGAGTGGTGTGGCACCCATTTGAAAAATAAAGAGATTTGTCCGAAATGTGGGAGAGGGAGTGTTGAGGGTGCCTTATATTGTGAATGGTGTGGTACATCTTTAGAGCCTAAAACCAGTCACAAAATCTATCTCATTTACAACAATAAAAAAAAGTATAAGAGTTCTATTTTGATAACTTTAGCATTTGTGTTGGGCGGATTTTTTATATTAAGTAACAGCAATGAAGAGTTAGCGGAATATCACATTAAAGGGCCGGGTCGATTCCTTACTGGAAATCCTCTCGGTTTAAGATTGGTTGGATGGATTCTTCTTATTGTATCTATGCTGATACTGATATTATATTTATATGGTTACAAAAAGCAAACGACCAAACCCATTATTAAATTAGATGCAGAAGGTATAGAGAGTTATTTTCGTAGTAATGGTTTTATAGGAAAGATTTGTTGGAATGAGATTACAAATTTATATCTTACATATGTGCAAGGTGCAAGATACTTAATCATTGATTTTAAAACTAAAAAAGAGGTATACGAAGCTTCAAGAAAATATGGATTGTTCGATAACCACTCGATTAAAAAAAGAGATTTAAAGTCAACATGCTTATCATTGGGTATGGTAGATATGAGTGATGAAGAAATTATGGATGTTATATCTACATTTCAACAAGAGTATAAAAAGAAAACTTGATACAATCTTAATGTGTCTCTATAAAAACAGATAATAGATTTTTAAATAATATAGGGAATTGACTAAAGGCCTAATCTGCTTCTATAAGCTGATTTTAGAATCCAGCTTATAGAAGATCATTTCTTATAGAAAAGGAGGCAATAAAGAAATCACTATAGATCATTCTTATGAACATCATACCAGAGTGTGTGAAACTTTTTCTGTAAAATAGAACTCATAAGGTTTTTCTATGATAAAATAAAAATCATAGGAGGGCCTTTTATTATGGCAAGAGAAAAGAAACCCGTACACAGAGTACAAATGACGGAAGGGAAACGCAGCATAATCCATCAGCGCCTGGAGGAATACGATATCCAAACTGCTGAAGACATTCAAGATGCCCTAAAACCTCTCTTTGGCGGAACCATCACTGTGTCCAGTCCATTTCTTCGTGATATCCATCATTGCCAGATACAGCATTTTCAGAAGGCTGTCATCCGTCGGAAAGACCGTCTTGGATTTTGTCACTTTCCGAAGCTGCCGGTTGAAGCCTTCAATGGCATTGGTTGTTATATCAGCCGTCTGACTGCTTCCGGGTATTTGAAATAAGTCAAAAGCGCTGCCCAGTTATCGTGCCAGGATTTATAGATTTTAGGGTATTTAGCGTCCCATTTGTCCTTGAACAGCTCCAGTTCGTTTTAGGCAATTTCTTCGGTTGGTGCAGCATATACACCTTTCAGATCTGCTATCAGTTTCTTGATATCCTTGTATGATACAAATTTTGCGGAATTCCGAATCTCATGAATAATATACTGTTGTATCTCTGTCTTTGATTAAACAGCTTCTATCGCCTGCGGAAAGCCGGTAAGTCCATCAACGCCCCGGTTCTTAAGACTAATCCTAAAAGATAACCAAAGTTTTGCACTTTCATTTTCACCTACATGCATATCACCATAGCTGGTATGCTCGGTCTTTTGTGAATGTCCGTTATGGCTGTTGTCAGTATCCTTATTCCGGTGATCATATTTTGAATAACCGAGTTCTTTGTTAAGTTCCTTATCCAGTGCACCTTCCAGAAGCACTGACATCATGTCACGCATGACGGAGTTAACATCCGTGCCGGTTTCGATGCTGATATCATTTAATTTCATATAATCATGCATCATTTCCCTCATTGCTGCTTTTTGTGGGCTGTCATTCTCCCCTGCCATAAATAAAACCTCCAAACTGAGTAATCTTATCTTACATCAGTTTGGAGGTTTACAAAAACTATGTGATACTCCCGTTTGTTGATTATAAAAGCAATTATAGTGGTGTTAATGAGTGAAATCGTTCTTCATAAACTTTGATCAAATCATCTCTAAAGTCAGGATGTGCAATCTCAATCAATGCTTTTGCTCTTGCTCGAAGTGTTTTTCCCTTCAAGTGAGCGATACCATATTCTGTGACTACGTAGTCAACATCATTTCTTGAAGTTGTCACAGCAGCTCCTTCATCTAGTAGCGGAACAATCTTTGAGATTGTTCCTTTTCTTGCAGTAGAAGGCATAGCAAGGATCGATATGCCGTGTTTTGCCATAGAAGCACCTCGAACGAAGTCTACTTGTCCACCAACTCCACTGATCTGAGTCAATCCAACGGATTCTGAACAAGCCTGTCCCATTAAATCAACTTGAACACTAGAATTGATACAGATAATATGGTCATTTTTTGCAACGATTACTGGGTCATTGGTAAAGTCCGCAGGGTACATAGCAACATCTTCATTGTGATCTACAAAATCATAAAGACGTTTTGTTCCCATAAGAAAGTTTGCTACCATTTTTCCAGGAAGTAGTTCTTTTTTTGCGTTTGTAATAACTCCGGCTTCTGCTAATTCAACCACACCGTCTGAAAACATCTCAGAGTGAATTCCAAGATCCTTCTTGTCTTTTAGGCAAAGAAGTACCGCATCTGGGATTGCTCCGATTCCTAATTGAAGTGTGTCTCCATCCTGGATCAAAGATGCACAGTTAGCTCCGATGGCTTTTTCCACATCAGATAGCACTGCTGGCTTTAATTCTGGAAGAGGTGTTGAATGTTCTACAAAGTAGTCGATTTCAGAAACGTCCATTAAACTGTCACCATAAGTAAAAGGCATTTGGTCGTTTACTTGAGCTATAACGATTTTAGCATTTTGGGCAGCGCCTTTTGTATAGTCTATAGAAACGCCAAGACTGACTCTTCCGTTTTCATCTGGAGGTGTGACAGAAATCAGTGCCACATCTACTGGAAGTTCTTCTTCAAACAATCTTGGGATTTCATGGAAGAAACAAGGAGTATAATCTCCACGTCCCTCAGCAACTGTCTTTTTGGTATTTGCACCAATAAACAGAGCATTGTGACGGAAATGTTTTTCCATTCCTTCCTGTGCATATTCACTTTTTCCAAGTGAAACCATATGGCAGATCTCTACGTTGTGAAACCATTCTTTATTTTCCGCCATTACGGTAAGAAGATAAGAAGGTTCCCCTGCAGCGTGTCCCGTTACGACACGTCCGCCATCAGGAATAATTTTTAAAGCAACTTCAGCTGAAGTTGATCTTTCTTCATAAATCTTTTTCCAGTCCATCGTTTCCTCCTAAAGAATCCTATTCTTCGATTTTTGCAATTGTCTTAGCAAGTTTTTTCTTCATAGGAAGGTTACCTTGACGAGCAATCATGATTCTTTGTGCCTGAGGTGATCCGGCTCCGTGCATAGACTCTGTACGATATCCAACAGCAGCACTTCCAAGGGTTAAGTTTTCGATCAAACGTAAGATACGTAGGCGATTTTCAGTAGAAACATCCTCCACGCCACGAAGGTATTTGTCTATGTATCCTCCTAATTTAGGATTTTTTAAGTCCTTTTCAGATGGTGCAGTTACCATTAATCCACCAGCAATATCTTCTGCAAGACGAGCGATTTCATAAGGGAAACGAGTGACATTTTGCTTGCATACATTTGCCAATAGTAAGTCGATCATGTAGTTTCCTGATTTTGTCTTTGTACCTTCTGCTGAACAGGCAATACCACAGCAGTATAAAGTTTCATTTAAGTGAGTCATTTCGATTAATTTGTCTTTGACATGAGAGGCTCTTTGAGCTCCGTTGTATTCTGCAGCAACAGCAGTAGCACCAATCAAGACGTCACCAACACCTACTTTACATCCACCGTAAGATTGTCTGTGGTATCCAGCAAAACGTTCTACTAATACTCCAGCAAATTCATATTCTCCATTTAAGAAGATTCTATCATTTGGTACGAATACGTTATCAAATACAACCAAAGCTTCCATTCCACCAAATTGAGAGTTACCAACGTCGATTTGGCTTCCTTCTAGTTTTCTTGTGTCACAAGATTGACGTCCAACGATCATGAAGATTCCTTCAGAGTCAGTTGGTACTGCAAATGAAACCGCATAATCTTTGTCATCTTCCCCCATGGCGATGGTAGGCATTACGATCACTTCGTGGGAGTTGATGATACCAGTTTGATGAGCTTTTGCTCCGCGAACAACGATTCCATCTGGACGTCTTTCTACTACATGAAGATATAGATCTGGATCAGCTTGTGCATGAGGTGCTAAAGAACGATCTCCCTTTGGATCTGTCATGGCTCCATCGACTGTTAAATCCTTTTCTTGTACATACTTTAAGAAGTTTAAGAAGTTTTCGTGGTAGTTCGTTCCGTGAGCTTCATCTGTTTCAAATGTCGTACTATAAACTGCGTTAAATGCATCCATTCCTACACATCTTTGGAAACAAGCAGCTGTCTTTTGTCCGCATAAACGTTGCATCTTAACTTTCTTTACTAAGTCGGCAGTGCTTTCATGAATGTGAGTAAAACGGTTTACGATTTCTCCTGTATATGGAGATTTTGTTGTCATTAACTCTTCGTATTCTGGATTTTCTGCTAAGTCATAAGTTGCTTTGACTGAATTTAATGATGGACGTAAGATTGGGTCATCGACTGGGTTTTCGATTTTCTCTCCAAACATATAAACTTGAAGATTTAACTTCCTCATACTTTCCACATATTCATTTCCTGTCATTAAAGCCATAATTGTATCCTTCCTTTCTTGAATCATGAATAGTTCAAATGTTCCAAGTACATATAGCGTACTGAAATTATGATTGACTAAAAAGCAAAAGCCGTGCCAACTTAAAAAATGATAAGATTCTGAAAAATGAATGCAATAAATGCAGAAATGCAACAAATCTACGATTCAAAAATGCAACAAGAAAATATTTGTTGCAAAAATGCAACAAGAAAGAAGGATAGAATTTAAAAGGTATCTGAATCCACACGAAATGAGGATGGCATAAGTTTTGCTATAATAAATAAAATGAAAAGAATTATAGTAGGAGGAAACAGAAATGTTACATGAAATAGAAAAGGTATTAGAAGAGGACGTAAGACCACAATTATTATCTCATGAAGGAAATGTAGAAGTTGTAGATGTTACAGATGGAGTCTTAAAAGTCAGATTGCTAGGACAATGTTCTGGATGTCCATCTGCTACACTAACGACAGAAGAATTAATTGCAGAAGCAATGAAAAGTCGGATTCCAGAGATCAAGGATGTTGTCTTAGTCAATGAGGTGAGTCAAGATTTGATCAATATGGCTAAGAAGATCCTAAGTCACGGAAGATAAGGAGCTTATTATGGAAATTGGGGTCAAGTTTTGTGGTGGCTGTAATCCAAGATATGATCGTGGACGAGAATTAACTGCACTCAAAGGAAAGTTTCCAGATGTGACTTGGGTTTGTGGAAGTTCAGATCAAGTATGTGATTATTGGTTGGTCATTTGCGGGTGTTCAAGAAGATGTATAGCCACGCAAGAATTGTTAGTGCGAAAGGAAATCTTATTACTAGAAAGTCCTATAGATTTTCAAAAGGCAGTGAAACAGATTAAAAAGGATCAAAGATCCAGAGGAAAGCAGGAACGAAAGGCTCTTACCGTTGGAGATGAAGCAGCCATGGAAAAGAAAGTGACCAAAGAGGTGGTAGAAGCATTTGCAAGTTCAACAGGTGACTATAATAAGATGCATATGGATACAGAATTTGCGTCTAGACAGTGGTTTCAAAAACCAGTTGCTCATGGGATGTTTTCATCAAGTCTTCTTTCGTCTGTTATGGGAATGAAGCTTCCTGGAGATGGAACGATCTTGATGGAGGAATCTAGCCAATTTCAAAAACCAGTGTACCTTGGAGATAACATTACAGCAAAGATCACATTTCATTCCTATCAGGAGGAACGTGTATTTTATATTGGAACATTCCATGGAGTATGCACCAATCAAAATGGTGAGATTATCACCGAAATGAAAGCAAAACAAATGATGATGAAACATTTATTTCAGGTAAAAGAAAAAGGAGAATGAAAATGACAAACTTAGAAAAATACAACAAAGTTTTTCAAGTAATTTTAAAAAAAGAAGGAGAAGAATTAAAGGAACTTCGTTATCGAGGAGTTCCGGAATGGGACTCTATGGGACATATGAATTTGGTAGGAGAACTGGAGGAGAAGTTTGATATTATGCTGGATACACCAGATATGTTAGCCTTTAGTTCTTACGAAAAAGGAAAAGAAATTTTAAAAAAGTATGGGGTTGAAATTGAGAAAGAGGATGCCTAGACTATTTGTCTTAGAAGATCGTTTGACACAGAGTAATTGTTATCTGCTAGAAGAAGATGGAAGTGTTCTGATCATTGATCCAAATGACCATGAACGAATCCTAAAAATCATAAGAGAACATCAATGGAACATAGATTATATTTTATTGACTCATGAACATTGTGACCATATACAAGGATTAAATGGGGTGCGTAGAGGATACCCGGAAGCATTGGTCATCGCAACCGCTGTATGTAGTGAGAATCTTGGAAACCGGATCAAAAATATGAGTGGTATGATGGGTACTTATTTACACTTCAAGTATGGAGGTGACAAAAAGTATGTTTATTCATCGATTTTATGTAATCCTGCAAATCTTACGTTTGATCAAGAATATGAGTTTCATTGGAAAGAGCATATGATTCAAATGGAACTTGTACCAGGACATACCATGGGAAGCTGTTGTATAAGAATGGATGAAACGATTTTATTTTCAGGAGATTATTTGATTATGGGGGAAGAAGACATAACCAGATTGCCAGGAGGAAATGAAGAGGCATATGAAACTTATGCAAAGCCTTGGATCGAGGCGTTAGAAGATGGAATTCATATTTATCCTGGACACGGAATAGATTATATCTTAAAAAAAGAAAAGAGGTGAAAATGTGGAATATGAAGAGCTATTAAAACAGGCACCATTTGGTGTTTCACAAAAAGAAAAAGAGGTGTGGTTTTATAACTATTTTACAGAATTGACTGCATACCATAAAGAACATTGTCCAGCCTATGCAAAGTTGTTAAGCGCCCTTCAGGTTCCAGAGGCATTTTCATCGATGAGTCAAATCCCTATGATGCCAGTATCTGCATTTAAGGATATGAAACTTCGAAGTGTGGAGGAAGAGGATGTTTTTAAGGTAATTACATCTTCAGGAACAACAGGTAAGAAGGTGTCGGAAATCTATTTAGATGAGGAAACAGCAGCGAACCAACAAAAAACGTTAGTCCGAATTATGGAAGAAGTGATTGGAAAGAAGCGAATTCCAATGCTGATCGCAGACTCTCCAGAGGTGCTGCAAGATCGGAATATGTTTTCTGCAAGAGGAGCTGGAATCTTAGGATTTTCCATTGTATCTTCCAGACACCAGTATGCCTTTAACAAGGATATGAATCTAGATGTCAAAGGAATCGAAGCATTTTTAGAAAAATATAAGAATGGTCCCATTTTAGTCTTTGGCTTTACCTATATGATCTGGAAGTATTTTTATGGTGCGTTAAAAGAAAGTGAAAAAAAACTTTCGATTCCCAATGGGATCATGATCCATGGAGGCGGTTGGAAGAAGTTGCAGGCACAAGCGGTATCAATGGAGGATTTTAAAAAAGGTATTCAGGAAGTCAGTGAGATCAAACAGGTATATGACTATTATGGAATGGCAGAGCAGACGGGATGTATTTACTTAGAATGTGAATATGGTCATCTCCATGCAAGCACATATTCAGATATTTTGATTCGAAACATGCAGGATTTTTCGGTTTGTGAAATTGGAACGGAAGGAACGATCCAGGTACTGTCACCGATGGCTAGATCATATCCAGGGCATTCGATCTTAACAGAAGATCAGGGAATCTTACTTGGAATCGATGATTGTCCCTGTGGGAAAAAGGGAAAATATTTTAAAGTGACTGGAAGAATGCAGCACGCAGAGGTCAGGGGGTGCAGCGATACATATGAAGGATGAAACAATCATTAGATTAGCAGGAGGCTGGAAAGGATCTGAAATCGTTGGGAGAACCCTTTTAGAAGAATGTGTGTTATGCTTTTTGGAGGATTTATCCAAAGAAATTCGCAGCAATCCCATGACAAGAAATCGAGAAGACTGCGCGGCTTTTGCATTCTGGTGTCGAAGAAAACATTTAGAGTCATGGAAAGAAGCACTGAATGATAGAGAAAGCAGACTTGGATGGGGAATGATATTTCACATTGCACCGTCAAATATACCAACGCTGTTTGCGTATAGCATGGTGTTTGGTATGTTGGCTGGAAATGGAAATGTCATTCGGATTTCGAGTCGAGTCATGGAAGAGAGTCTTCCATTGTGCCAGATGATCGAGCAGGTGATGCAGCAGAAAAAGTATCAGGATATTTATGAAAATACGTTACTGTTTACTTGTGAACGAGGAGATGGCTGGATTGAAACCTATACAAATCTTTGTGATGGAAGGGTTATTTGGGGTGGAGATAAAGCCATTGAAGAACTTCGCAAGATTCCAGTGAGGCCTGGTGTGACAGAACTTGAATTTGCAGACCGATATTCCATTGCAGTTATTGACACAGAATGGATGAAACAACGATCAGAAGAAGAGCTTCAGCAGCTTTCTTATCAGTTTTATAATGATACCTTTGCTATGGATCAAAATGCATGCTCTAGTCCAAAGTTGATCGTTTGGAAAGGGGAAGACAGAAAGTGTTTTGAAACGTGGTGGGAGCAATGTATGGAAACCGCAAAACGATATGAATTAAGTCCATGGAAAGTTAGTCGTAAATATGAAGAAGTCTGTCTAAACATCATGGAAACCGATCAAATAGAGAAGGTTCGTTTTTATGATAATCGAATCTATGTGGCAGATTTGCAAGAATGTCCTAGAAATCCAGAACAGTATGATGGGAGATTTGGTTGCTTTTATCAATGTATCATTCAAAATCTAGAGGAATTGATGCCAAGCTTAAATCGAAAGATTCAAACTATAGAGTATGCTGGTGTTTCACCAAAGGAATTGCAAGATAGGATTGTAGAATTTGGAGCTAAAGGTGGAGACCGTATCGTTCCATTGGGACAAGCACTTTCTTTAGATTATATGTGGGATGGAATAAATGTGATAGAACATCTGTCACGCGTGATTTGTACAGTAGAAAGAAGGGGAAACTAAATGTATTTTTTTGAAGAACAAGTATTAGATGAGGATCGGATCTATTTAAGATCAGAGAAGGAAGGATCAGTGACATATGGAGAGTTGGATTGCTTTTGCAAGGAGATGGGAACGCATATGGAGAAAAGAACGCTGGTGTTTCTTCTATGTCAAAATACCGCAGGTTCTGTTCTTGGATACATAGCATGTCTTCGAAATCGAGTGGTCCCTCTTTTGTTAGATTGCAAAATGGATTATAATATGTTAAAAGATTTAATCTGCCATTATGAACCAGACTATGTGTTTGCACCAAAAGGACATCAGGGGTATTCTCCAGATGAAAGGACACAATTGGTATATGAGGCATATGGATATAAGCTGTACGATATTTCAAAGGAAACGGAGACGAAGTTAAATGAGGATTTAGCTCTTTTATTGACGACGTCAGGAAGTACTGGAAGTCCCAAATTAGTCCGTCAAAGCTATGAAAATATTCAGTCCAATGCAGAATCCATCGTGGAATACTTAGAGTTAAATGAAAAAGAGCGTCCAATCTCGACACTTCCTATGAATTACACTTATGGCTTGTCGATTATAAATAGTCATACTCTTTGTGGGGCAACGATCTTATTAACCGAACATACCATGTTTGAACATGAATTTTGGGAGTATTTTAAGGCAGAAGAGGCAACTTCCTTCGGAGGAGTTCCGTTTACTTATGAGATGTTAAAGCGAATTCAATTTTTTCATATGGATTTACCGTCTCTTAGAACAATGACACAGGCTGGAGGAAAACTTTCGAGGGCTTTGCAAAAGGAATTTGCGTTATATGCGAAAAAAGCAGGCGTTAAATTCGTGATTATGTATGGTCAGACAGAAGCTACGGCTAGAATGTCCTGGCTTCCGCCAGAATGTGTTCTGGAAAAAGCAGGAAGCATTGGAATACCGATTCCAGGTGGAGCATTCTCTATTGTGGATGGTGAACTTGTTTATGAAGGGAAAAATGTAACTTTAGGTTATGCAAAGTGTAAGGAGGATCTGGCAAAAAAAGATGAGCGTCATGGCGTTCTATACACAGGGGATCTGGCAAGAAAAGATGAGGATGGATTTTACTATATAACCGGGCGGAAAAAACGATTTTTAAAGATCCTTGGCAGCAGGGTCAATCTTGATGAAATTGAGCAGATTTTAAAAGGAAGATATAAGGATGTTTGTTTTGCTTGTACTGGTGTGGATGATCGATTAGATATCTTTGTGGAAAAAGGAGCTGGTCTTTGTTCAGAAGAAATCGTTGACTATATTAGTAAAAAAATAAAGATGAATGATGGAGTGCTTCAAGTGAGGCAGATCGACAGTATCCCGTTGAATCATTCTGGAAAGATACGTTATAGAGAATTGGAGGAAATGTAGATGGCATATGGGTTGGAACTCCAACAGGGGTTATCACAACAACTGAATCAATTTCAATTACAATCATTGAATATATTGTCGTTGGATAATTATGAGTTGGATGAATTTTTGCAAAATGAATTTGCAGAAAACCCATTGCTAGAGTATAAACCACAAAGTGAAAGTCCACAGATGTTAAGTGGAAATGCAGGCGGCTACCGAGAGACTGAGAGACCAGAGATCAAAGACGAATCTCCCAGAGACAAAAAAACATTTTTTATGGAGCAATTGCATCTTGTACAATTTACAAGAAAGGAACTGGATATTATGACATATCTGATAGACTGTCTTGAAGATTCAGGGTTATTGCATGTTTCTTTAGAAGAAATCAGTGATAATCTTGGTGTCCCTTTAGAAGAGATCAAAGCGTGTCATGATGCATTGATCAATCTAGAGCCAGCTGGTGTTTTTGCAAGAAACCTAGAAGAATGTTTGATGCTGCAGTTGGAACGAAAAGGATTGTTAGATGATGATCTTGAGAAAATTATCCTAGAACATTTAAGCGATGTGGCGACGGGGCATATTGCTTCGATCACAAGAACTTTGGGTCTTTCAACGGTGCAGGCAAGAAAGTATATTCAACAGATCCAGCAACTCAATCCAAGACCTTTTAGTGGATATTCATATGAAAAGGCAGAGTACATTGTTCCTGATATCATCATCCATAGAAATGGAGATGAGTGGAAGATTGAACTTAACGATAACTGGATAGGAAATTATTCTTTGAATGACTATTATCTAAAGATGATGAAGGAAATCGAAGATCCGGAATTGAAAGAATATTTTCAGAAAAAGTATGAGAGAAGCCGCTTTATCATCGCAAGTATCGAACAGAGAAGACAGACTATTACAAAGATTGTATGGGCTGTTTTTAAGAAGCAAAAAGAGTACTTTACTAAGGGCGGAAAGCTAAAACCCATGTGTATGCAGGATGTTGCAGATGAGACACAGATGCATGTCTCTACTGTCAGCCGTGCTTCCAAAGGGAAATATATTCAATCCCCATTTGGAACCGTCTCGATCAAGGACTTATTTGCATCTTCCTATTCGTTCGGGAATCAGTGGAATACAGCAGATGATATCAAGGAGGCAATTTGGAAGTTGATCCAGTCGGAAGATCCCAAAAAGCCATATAGTGATCTTAAGATATCTCAGTTGTTGTTGGAAAAAGAGATGAAGATCTCGAGAAGAACGGTGGCGAAGTATCGAAAAGAGATGGGGATCTTGGGGACGTATTCGAGGAAAGATAGTGAAAGTTTCGGATGGTAGAGCTTTTTAGCTCATCGATTAAGACTTGGGACCATAAAAGGAAAAATCGTCAAGGTCATGAATTGATTATAACCTTGGCGATTCTACCTTATCTTGAATTTGAAAATGAAGATTATCTAGTCTGTTTCTTCGATTGCGTCTGGTGAATTTTCTTCAAGAACAGGGTTCTTGAAGTTTCCATTGACTAAGATGTAAACAATGATACCAATGCAAAGTCCCCAGCTAGCACCCTTGATGGCAAGGATAGCAGCCATAACTCCTGCGATACCACGTTCCATATCAGTGCCGATCATACTAAGGCCAATCTTACAACATACATAACCTTGAACAATTAATGTAAGTGACAATGCAGCCGGGAGGATTGGCTGTACAAAAGATGCAACAGGAACCAATGCGACACAGATAAATGTCATCCAACGGAAGGTACCGACTCCACTGTAGATGGAATCCATAGATTCACGGCCTTCTTTGTAGCGTTCAGAAATGGCTGCGGTAACAGCTGCCCACAATGGGCCGCTTAATACAACATAAGGACAGAAGAATCCTTCCACTAAGTTACGTAATGCACTGATGACATTTGAACGGTTTGAATTGAAGTCAATCTTCTCATCGGTACGAATTTCATCTGCCTCACGAATCAACTGTTCACTCGAAACGAAATCACCGAATGCAATGATGTAAACAGCAATTGCTGTTGGAATCACAGAGATAAAGGTTTGGATGGAAGGGAATCCAATTCCAAATGGACTCAAAGTTTGGAAAATCGTTCCGATATCCGGAATCTTGATGATAGATCCAAGCACAAAGTTTGGTGCTGGTAATTCTCCAGATAAAGGTCCAATGATAACAGCGATGATGATCGCTGGTAACATCCCAAAGTTTCCAATTGTGTGCCAAAACTTACTTTTTTCCTTCGTTCGTCGGAATAGCAAGGAAAAGAGCAAGAAATAAGCAATCAAAGAGCCAATACCAACAGTGATAGGGTATAATCCAAATCTTCCTCCTGTTTGGAATTCACCCATTATCGCAGAAAATCCAGCACCCAATAAGATACCAGCTTTAATCGCATTTGGAATCAATCCAATGATCTTTCCTGCCATTCCACTCAGACCCATACTTAAGAATATAAGTCCAACTACAATTTGAAGTGCAATCAATGTTTTGATTCGCTCAGGCCCTTGTTGAGATTGGGTCAAAAATGCAGTAATCAAGGGAAGTGCCGGTGTAATCCAACCTGGAACCACCGGGTCACCAAGCAGAGTGTGTAGATTGTATAAAAAACCGTTAAGAATAACCATGCTCCATGCGATTTCATATGGAACGCCTAAGACTTGCTCCAGGATTGGGATCGCCCCAAGACAGGTTGCACACATTAAAATAGCTTGAAGACATTCAGAAAGTTCCCAACGATAGTGAATAAATGGAAGTCTGATCTTAAAAATACCAGCGGGTATGTATGGCTGTTCCATACCCTCTTTACGTTTTAATGCCATATAATATTCCTCCTCTTCGTATAATAAAATTTATTTGCTAATGATATAAGAAGCAAAAAAGGTGCCAACCTTAGAACCTTGGTTTTGTGTTAAAATTAAAACAAAATACGAATCATTTTTGAAACGTGTTGCAAAAATGGATCAATACGTAGATAATAGGGTTGAAAAAATTAGACAGAAGAGAAAAATAGGAAGGAGATGCTATAATGAAAAAAATTAATTTATTTCGGACAAAAGAAGAAACTTTGGAACGCTTAGAAGCGATCATTGAACATTCTTTTGATGGAATTTATATTACAGATGGACATGCGAATACCGTGATGATTAATCGTGCCTACGGACAGATTTCTGGATTAAAAAAGGAAGAGGTTATGGGTCGCAATATGAAGGATCTTGAGAAAGAAGGGCTCATATCGATCTCAGGTTCCTTAAGGGCTATTCGAGAGAATCGAGTGGTAACGTTGCCACAGGAATTTAAGACTGGGAAAAAAGCAATTATTACAAGCTCCCCAATCTATGATGAACATGGAAATATTGTTATGGTAGTGACCAATGTACGTGATTTGACGGAAATACACTATTTAAAAGAACAGGTAGAAGAACAGCAGCAGCAAGAGGAGCGTTTGCGTCGAAATCTGGAGCATATGCAGGATAGACTTTTGAAAAAGGATATCATCGCACAAGATGAGAATACATTGAATGCCATTTTTAAGGCGGATAAAGTAGCACCACTTGATGTGACCGTGATGCTGCAAGGAGAAACCGGAGTTGGAAAAGAAGTATTTGCGACCTATATCTTTCAAAATAGTTCCAGAAAAGATGAGAACTTTATCAAAGTTAATTGCGGAGCCATTCCAGAAAATTTATTAGAAAGTGAATTGTTTGGATATGAAAAAGGTGCATTTACAGGTGCCAACCGAACGGGAAAGATTGGATTATTTGAATTGGCAGATAAAGGAACTATTTTCTTAGATGAGATTGGAGAACTTCCTTTGGCGATGCAGGTGAAGCTGCTTCGTGCCATTCAAGAACAAGAGATTACAAGAATTGGTGGAAGTAAGCCGATAAAGATCAATGTAAGAATCATTGCTGCAACGAACAGAAATCTTGAAGAGATGATGCGGCAAGAAACATTCCGAGCGGATCTATATTATCGATTGATGGTATTTCCAATTTATATTCCTCCGCTTAGGGAACGAAAAAATGATATTATGGCACTGGCAGAATCTTTTTTGGATAAATTAAATAAAAAGTATAACTTTCAAAAAAAGTTTTCAGATAGCAGTAAATATATTTTAAATGAGTATGCTTGGCCTGGGAATATTCGAGAATTAAAGAATATCGTTGAGCGAGCCATTATAATTAGTAATGGAGATGAAATCGAGCCGGATGCCATTCCGATCGTAAGCCAAAGAGAAGCTGCACAGCCGGAAGGAAAGATGTTAAAGCCAGTGAATAATCTTGCTCAAACTTTGCTTGAAATTGAAGCCGAATATATGAATCAAGCTTATGAAAAGTGCGGAAATGTAAGAGACGCAGCTAAGAGTTTAGGGATGAATCCATCAACCTTTGTACGAAAACGAAAAAAATATGAAGCATATTTAAAAGAAGGAGAAGGTCAAGGATGGACACAACAAAATTAGTGATGATAGGCACAGGAAATGCCATGTAACCACGCGAAGCTATATATTGAATGTGGACTTTCCGGCGCTAGCAGAACCCAAAATGAACCCTTATGACCTTTATGCATAGACCAGCACATGCAATCTGGAATAGAGATGATGATGGAAATATTCACTGATGATTCAGCAAAAATATCCAGCAGGGGCCTCCTGCTGGATAAATTTTTTTTATTGTTTAACTTTCTGCATAACAGGCCGCGGTGATCTTACAGCTCATTAATCGTCTCCGTAACAGATATATTCCGAATCCTTTTTGCCGGCCCATAAACTGCGGCAGCGGCTGAAAACGAAACGAGCAGAAGTATAAGGATCAGAGATTTGACAGGCAGGCTCCAGACAGCATAACCGAAATGTGAAGTGATGAGTATATCGTACATTGTTTTGCTGAGAAGCAGGCCGAACGCACATCCGGCAATACAGCCGGATAAAGCATAAGTAAACGATTCGGCAGCGATCATTTTCGTCAGCTGTCGTTCATCCATGCCAACTGCCCGCATTGCTCCGTATTGTTTGATTCTTGCAGAGACACTCATAGAAATGCTGTTTACAATATTCAATACTGTCACTAAAGTAATGATTGCCAAAAATGCGTAGATGCACAGCACGAACGCAGTATAAGTGCCGGAAGTGCTCTGGCTGCGCTGATCACTGAATTTATATTTGCTGCCTGCTATATTGCGGATGGCTTTGATATTGTCATCGGTTGCGTCTTTTGTGGTCTGTATCATTACAAGAGAATAATCTGAAACACCGGTTAGCCGCTGAAAGGTTTTTCCGGAAGTAATTAGCGTTATTTTTTTATTTGTACTGCCTCCACTGTTGAACGGATCATATTTTAACAAGCCTGCGATCTCTAATTTTGATGCCCCTACCTGTATTTTATCACCGATTTTTAAAGGACTTTTTTTATCCCAGGTTGCCAAAACATAATGGCTGTCTCCGTATACTTTTGAAATATCGCTGCCCTTTTTTAATACATCATCTTTTGTAAGGCAGTCTAAATCAAAGTTATCATAAGAAATTATATCAGTTTTGTCTGAAAGTTTTGTTTCCCTGTCTAATTCTGCGGGAATATCAAAAATGCTTCTGCGTCCATAAACGTGCTTTACTCCTTCCATACCGCTGATTCTGTCAAGCAATTTTTCGTCTATTGAATTAGAACTGCTGCTTGAAATCTGGAGATCAGGGGTGCTGGATAACTGAGGCATAAGACAGCCGACAAAATCAATAAGAACCGAAAAACTTAAAAAGAGAATGATGCTGAGGGCAAAGGACCCTGTCATGAGTATAAGATTTTTCTTGGCTGATACTGCGTGATGGATGCCCAAGGCAGTTTCGATTTTAAAAAAACGTGTATTTACTGCACGGTGTATGTTTTTTGTACTTTCAGAATTTCCGGAAACAGCAGTAACAGGGGATACCTTCGCTGCCCGTTTCGCAGGGGATCTTGCAGCAAGAAGTACTGTGACGATTCCTACAATAATCCCGCTGATAATTCCAATGATGCTGATACCAAACAGAGGGATATCAGAAAATTCCTCTCCGACAATAAAACGCAGAGCGGCACACAAACCCCAAGCAGACACGGTTCCAAGTATAAGTCCTGCCGGAACTGCAGTTTTACACCAGTTCAGTGCTTCCAGCCGGACAAAACGGATGATCTGACGTTTGCTCATTCCGATGCAGCGCATCATTCCGAAAAATTTTGTTCTTTGAGCTACGTTGCTGTTGATGCTGCTTGAGATCATCAGCACTCCGGCTATCAGAATCAGGACAAATAATACTGCAGCTGCCAGATAGATCGTTTGTCCCATGGCACTGCCGCTTAAATCTTGAAGTGACAGTCTGCCATGTTTCTTCATCAGTCTTGTCTGTTCCATCCTGACACCCATGTCTGCCATGCTGAAAACAGCTGTTACTAAAAATACGGCAAAGATGATGCAGAGCAGCGTCATGCGGTTTTGCCGTCTGTGTACTTTTGCGGAAATTGGGATCAGGCTAAGATAGCTTTTCATTCGCGGCACCTCCCAAAATCGGTCAGGACACCGTCAGATACCTGCAATATCCGGTCTGCAGACTGTGCGATGCTGCGGCTGTGGGTAATCATAACAATGGTCTGTTCATATACTTTTGCGGCTTCTTTTAGCAGAGCAATGACTTCACTGCTGTTTTGTGAGTCCAAATTACCTGTTGGTTCATCTGCAAGGATAAGAGAAGGACGAGTAATCAGAGCACGGCCTATCGCCACGCGCTGCTGCTGGCCGCCGGATAATTGGCTGGGCAAGTGGTGGCGGCGTTCTTTCAGATTGAGGACAGTAAGAATTTCTTCCAGATAATTTTGATCGGGTTTCTGGTAATCAAGCAATACAGGGAATATGATGTTTTGTTCAACACTCAATTCCGGAATTAAATTAAAACTTTGGAAAATAAATCCGATATTTCTGCGGCGAAAAATTGTCAGGCTGCGTTCTTTCATTGCAAAAATATCTTTACCGTCAATCAATACTTTCCCGGAGGTTGGTGTGTCAAGTGCTCCTATCATATTCAAAAGTGTACTTTTTCCGGAGCCGGACTCGCCGACGACTGCGACAAATTCGCCTTTCGGAACGGAAAAAGCAGCGTTTTTTAGTGCGTGTACGGCAGCTTCGCCACTGCCGTAAGTTTTAGAAATTGATTTAACTTCCAATAAGTCCATTGGATAAACACTCCTTTCTGTTAAGTCAAGGATATTTCCTTTTTTTAATCTTTTTTCCTATAGATAGAATATCACTCCAATACTACCGGAAGATGACACACAGCCTACAATTTTGTAGGAATTAAGAAATTGATCGTAAAGGTTGTTCCAACCCCTAATTCACTGCCAGCCTCGATGGTTCCACTGTGTGCCTCAACAATCGCTTTCGCAAGCGGAAGGCCCAGCCCGATGCCCTGTGTATCTTTAGAAAAGCGGCTGCGGTAAAATCTTTTAAAAATGTGGTGCAGATCTTCCGGGTGGATACCGCTGCCATTATCTTTTATGGAAATTTGAACAACCGACGGGAACTGTTTCCATTCTATACAGATCCTATCGCCTTTTTTTGTATGGTCAAAAGCATTCTTAACAAGATTGCCGATGCCCTCAATCAGCCAGTTACGGTCGCATAATAATGAAATGCTGTCATCCCCGGACAGATGTATTTCTTTTTCCTCCTGCCGGGCGCGGTACAGGTAGTGATCTTTTATATTGTTCATCATCTCAGACACATTTTCCATGTTTTTATCTACTACAATCGTTCCTGCGTCAAGTTTTGTGATTTTCAGAAGATTTTGTACAAGGATTTCGATTCTGTCCAGCTCCCGTTCCGAAAGATCTGCAAACTCTTTGATCGCAGGCATGTCTTTTGTTTCTTCCTGAAGGATGCCGTTATAGATATTGAGGGCAGCGAGAGGGGTTTTTAACTGATGAGAAATATCAGAAATAGTGTCTTTTAAGAACCTTTTTTCTTTTCCGGCATTTTCAGCATGGGCATTTAAAATAGACACTAAAGAATTTACTTCATGGAAGAGCCTGTATAATTCTCCCTCGTCGTTACATTCGATGCGTGCATTCTGGTTTCCGGAAATATATGCTCTGATCTGTGTGACGGCATCCTCCATTATTTTATTTTGTTCCCTGAAGTACAAATAGGCGGTTACTAATAATGAGATACTCATACACAAAGAAGCAGCCAATATATAAGATGCCGCATTTCCGGTTTTCAAACCTATAAAAGCAGTGGAGAGAAGAGTATATACTGTGATAAACAGCAATTCCCAACAAAAAAATAATTTAATCTTTCTATTTATTAATATTTTCATACTGCACCTCAATCCATTGTGTTCCATTTGTACCCCATACGCCGGACGGTCACTATTTTTTGGGGCTCTCTGGGGTTATCTTCGATTTTTGTGCGGAGTCTGCGAATATACACAGTTAGAGTGCTGCTTTCTATAAACTTGTCATCATAATCCCAGAGTTTGCTCAGAATCTGTTCCGGTGAGAGAACAATATTCGGATTTTCCATAAAGAGACAGAGCAATTTATATTCGCCTGCGGTTAAATCAATCTGTGTTCCGTTTTTATAGACTTCCATTTTCAGAAGCTGTACTCTTATTCCGTTTGAGATTAATTCAGTATTTGCCTGAGTAAAATTACTGCTTCTGCGGAGCAGGGCATTGATCCTTGACAAAAATACTGCAAGCTTGAATGGCTTTGTAATATAATCATCGCCTCCTAAATCAAGGCCCATGATAATATCCGTTTCCTCATCGGCCGCAGTCAAAAACATAATGGGCACTTTGGATGATTCACGTATTTTTTTACACAGTTCGTAGCCGGAACCATCGGGGAGTGAAACGTCCAGAATAACTAAATCAAATGTACCGTTTGCCCATAAAATTTGTGCTTCATTGCTTGTGCGGGCAACCTCTATTTCATATCCCTGTTTTTTCATGGCATAGGATAAACCGCTGATTAAACTTAAATCGTCTTCAACAAAGAATATACGTTTCATTTTTTACACTGTCCTTTCCGACACCTTCTCTCAGAATCTATACGGTACATTATATAAGTTTGACCGAATAAAAACAATAAAGGATGAAAGCAGTAATATAAAATCAGTTTTTGAAACTTGCCCGCATTGTCCTCAACCGCCAGTACCGATTGTGGATCTGAGACAGCAGGTCGACGTGACGGAGGGCGGATATGACACCACACTTCAGCCATCAAAAACAGACGGAGGAAAAATGATCATACCGGTTCTGTTGGAGAATAGAGGATTAAAAGAAAGCTATGAGTTATGGCAGGTGGGATTTTATGCGGAAGATCCGGACGAGGGGGAAGTTTTATTCTGTCTTGCACAGGCGGCACAGGCTAAAAATATTCCCGCGGAGACGAAAAGCCCGGGCTTTTCTGTTACATGGGATTTTTGTTTTGATATTTCTAATACTGCACCATTTGATGTAGTGATGAACTTTGTTGGATTAGTAAACATTGAGGCATAATTTGTTTTTATAATACTATTTGAACAACCCGACAAATTATGAATATAATACAGTAAAACAGTAGTTGGAAACTTTTATGGATAACAATACTCGTGGGAGATTGATTCAACAAGGAAATCTGATGCGGATCAACAACGCTTTCGTGGAAGAGACTTCTTGTGTTAATAATTCAGTTGGAAGTATTTTGATATCTTATTCTGTCCCGGAAAGAAATCGGTCTGATTCGATTCATTATATACGTTTAAATTTAAATAGGAATACGGTGATCTTAAATTCTTTTGGACAGAGCATGTGTATATGCTGTATTCAGAGGGGAATGTGGGTGAATGTCATATTTTCATCACGCATGACAAGAAGCATACCGCCTCAGTCCAATGCGGTCTCTGTGATTGTACAAAGGACCTCTTTGCCGCCGCGGCCGCCATTGCCGCCTCAGCGCCCTTCCTCGGTGACAACAGGAAGGATTGTTTTAATTGATTTTGACAATAATTATATCGTTACGGAAAATCCAAGGAATATCAACAGTCAAAACAGATTTTTGATCACAAATTCAACTACATTTACTAACCAATTCGGTTTGCCGATCAGACTGCGTGATCTGCAGCCCGGAAATATGGTGAAAGTGACTCATGCTAATTTTCAGACGCCTTCTGTGATACCTCAGACGACTGCATTCCATATACAACGGATATAATTTGAGAAATCGATGAATTTAAGGAGAAGGTTTTATGAAATAGGCGGCATTATTTGTTTTATTGGATCAATATGCTGACTGGGAGTCTGCCTATCTGTCCTCTGCTCTCTATATGCTGGGAGACAGCAGGTATGAGGTTAAAACAGTATCCCTGATAAAAGACAAGGTTTCATCTATCGGAGGTTTTCATGTTCTGCCTGATTATGATATTTGTTCCGTCCGGGATGAATATGAGGCTTTGATCCTGATCGGCGGGATGGCGTGGAGAGATGAAAATGCAGGCCCTCTTTTTATTTTTTAAGAAAGATCTTGTCACGCTGATGTGTGAAAGCTTTTCCTGAAAAATAAAAAACTCTCCGCGGGCTGTGCACAGATGCGTAATGAAAAACAGCAGAAATTTTATTATAAAATTTCTGCTGTTTCCGAACTTAAAGGAATAAAGAAAATGAGTTGGTGGATGTTATCATCTTAGCATCCTGATTTGTTTGCGAAAGATTCACAGTCAGTGCATTCTTTTGTTGTTGGATTAGGCTCATGAGTTCCGATTTTGATTGTCTCTAAAGTACAGTAGTCAACGTCGCCTGCATGGTAGGCACAGTTATTTATTGTACACTCGATACAATCGTTTTTTTCATTTGATTTCATAACAAAGCTCCTTTCAATTTATGATACAACCTTAGTATCTCCTTAATCTAAAAAAGGATACATAACATGTTGACACTAAATAAAATGTTCGTTATCCTTATACGTGGCAAGCAAAAACAGGCCATAAAAGGTAAATGCAGCTTAAAGACAGGAGAAAAATATGGCAAAAATGAAACAAAAATATTTATATATAATGGGTGCAGCGGCGGTGGTCGTCATTGCAGCACTCACAGCAGTACATATTTATTATAAAGACCGGTGGTATCCAGGAAGCAGAATCGACGGCCTCAAAGTATCCGGAATGACCTATGAAGAGTCGCTGGATGAGCTCAAACAGACTGCAGACCGTTACAGACTTACTGTAAAAGGCAGGGAAAAAGGAACCTTAACGATCACAGGCAGGGATATTGACTTAAAGGTAAAGTCTCTGGAGTCGGTGGAAAAACTGTATCAAAAGCAGCATAAACAGAGTGTCATTTTTTCTTTTATGAAGAAGGAACAGAGAAATTTAAAGGACACGATTGATTTTTCAGAGAAGAAGCTCTCGGCTCTTGTAAAAAAATCGGTTTTGGTGACCGGGGATGACGGCTATAAGCTGATGAAGCCCGAAGATGCAGCGATCGAATACTCCAAAGAGAAAAAGTATGGTGTGCTGAAAAAAGAATTAGAAGGAAATATTTTGGATCAGAAGGCCTTTCTGGGACAGTTATCGGAAGCCATAAAGGGGCTGAAACCTTCTATGGACCTGATGGACCAAAAGACATATCCCGGTGTGTATCAAGAACCCGGACTCAGAATCGATGACGCCGAACTTACCAGGATGCAGGAGAAATATAATCAGTATTTGCTGCACTGGATCCAATGGGACATGGGAGACAATACAAAAGAGACGATGACACCTGAGGTTTTGAAAGACTGTATCAAGGTCAATACGAAAAAACATACGGTGAAGCTTAACAAAACTGCCGTGGAAGACTGGGTGGAAAAATTCTGTCTTAAGTATAAAACGGTAGGTATTGCCAGAAAATTTACGACTCATTCAGGCAAGAAAATAAAAGTAGAAGGCGGAGATTACGGATGGAGGATCGATTACGACAAGGAGATCGCCAGAGTCCTGAAATTGCTGAAGAAAGTGCCGTCAAAGGAATTGATTGAGGCTTACCAAAAAGATCCGTCGGATAAAAATCAGGAAGCTATGACTGCAAAATTAAAACCTGTTTATTTTAATAAGGCCTATCGGAAAGATTATCAAAATCCCCAGAATGACTGGGATCATAAAAATTACAGTGAGGTGGATCTGTCCGCCCAGGAAGTATTTGTATATAAAAACGGCAAGAGAGTATTTTCTGCAAACTGTATTACGGGGAAACCGACTCCTGACCGCATAACAAGGACCGGAACTTACTACGTGAAGGAAAAACGGCTGACCAAAACTCTGGTTGGTGCAGATTACAGTGTAGACACGAAGTATTGGGTCAGAATCATGTGGACCGGAACCGGATACCACTGGAGCAAGAGGAGCGACTGGGGTCTCTGGTCTCCGAGCAGATATAAAGTGACCGGTTCCCACGGGTGTGTAAACCTTCAGCTCTCAGACGCCGCGGCCATATATAAACTTGTGGAGAGCGGAGATCCGGTGTTTATCCACTATTAAGTGTTCTTAATACTCAACATTCATCAGGAACAGACCCTGGGGCGGGGCGGTGATACCTGCATCTTTCCGGTCTTTTGACTGAAAGACATGAAGGATAGATTCAGGATCTCTGGTTCCTGCACCGACCTCAGCCAGTGTTCCGGTCAGAATCCGGACCATATTATAAAGGAAGCCGTCGCCTGTGAAACTGATCCGGACTTCCCGGTGACCTTCTTCAATCACAATAGAAGAGATCGTTCTCACAGTTGATTTCTTTGTCTTTTTGACAGAAGAGAATCCTAAAAAGTCGTGGGTGCCTAGACAGAAGGAGGCTGCCTTGTTCATTTTTTCTATGTCGAGTGTTTTTGGATACTTCCACAGATATTTTCTTTCAAAAACATTCACGGTGCCGGGGACAGCGATGCGGTACTGATATGTCTTTTGTTTTGAATTCAGCCGGCTGTGGAAGCGCTCTGAGACTTCATCTGCCGTCAGAAGTCCGATATCGGAAGGCAGATATTTCGTGAGGTACTCTTTGATCTCCTGGCAGGAGAAGCCGCAGTCTGTATGGAAATTGGCGACTTGTCCGCAGGCGTGTACGCCGGCATCTGTGCGGCCGGAACCGATAACCTGGATGGATTCCCCGGTCATTTTCGAGAGGACCGACTCCAATTTTCCCTGGATCGTGTTGGCGTTTACATTTTTGCCAAGCTTCTGCCAGCCTTGATAGCGGGTGCCGTCATATTCTATTTTCAGGCGGATATTGCGTTTCATCATTTCCTGTACTCCTTTTTGTGCGGGATTTTTTAATCTGCTGGACTTCATTATAGGGGAAGATGCCAAAAAATACAAATCATAGTTTCTGCTGCAGGCTGTGTACAGATGCGCAGGGAATTTATGATATAATAGAGGACAGAAAATATCAGGAGGAGAGATGAAGTTTCGGATACCGGATTATTATGACAAATTTAAATGTATAGGTTCTGACTGCACAGACAGCTGCTGCGCGGGATGGGATATCACTGTGAACGATGAGACCTATGAAAAGTACACCCTCGTGAAAGGATCATTCGGAGACCGTCTCATGAGATCTGTCAGCTCTTCCTGTCCTCATCATTTTCTCATGGAGGAGAGAAGATGTCCTTTTTTAAATCAAAAGAATTTATGCGATATTTACATTCATCTGGGAGAAGATTTCCTCTGCCAGATCTGTACAGACCATCCACGGTTCTATGAAGTTTATGGCAGCCGGCAGGAAGCGGGACTGGGACTCGTGTGCGAAGAGGCGGCAAGACTGATTTTGACCAACAAGAAAAAGGTCCGGTTTCTTGATAAAAATTTGGATGAAAAAAAGGAAGAAGAGGAGCCCTGGCTGGAGCCGCTTACGCTGGCAAGAGACTTGATCATCCGTCTGCTTCAGGACAGGGAGCAGACGCTGGAGAGACGTTTGCGACAGACGCTGTCGGCGGCAGCTGTCTTTCAGGAAGATTACATTCGCGATGATATGGAGGCCATGTATCTGCATATACATAAATGGAAGACGAAAGAAAGAGTACAAAAGCCGCGGATCGGTCTGAGAGAATGGTTCACGGAATGTCTGGAATTTCTTCTGGATCTGGAGATTCTCACCCCCGAGTGGAAGCAGGCTTTAAGCCAGGCATCTTTCATGTTTCGGGAGGGAGACATTTGTTTTTCTGATTTTGACGGAATCTTTTATGAACATTTGATGGTGTATTTTATATACCGGTATTTTTTAAGATCCGTTTATGATTTTCAGCTGTTGGATAAGGTTAAATTTGCGGTTTTCAGTTGTTTGGCTGTCCGGGGGACAGAGGCTGCGGCTTCGGGAGAGGGGAGCCTGACGTCTTTGGATATTGCCCGTCTGTACTCAAAAGAAATAGAATACTCGGAAGAAAATATGGAAGCAGTCAATGAACAAATTTTGTTTTCAGACATGTTTGACACACAGAGACTGTCAGAGATGGTATCTGCAGTGTTCAGAAGTTCATATTTATCTGAAGAGACAGGGAGAACTTATGAATAAGATAAAAAAATATCTGGTGTTTCCGGCAGATTCTGCTTACCGGATTCAAATTGAACAGAACCTGACCGCCAATATTTTTAAAACTCATACGATTTTTCAGCTGCTTATTTTGGGCTGTCAGATTTTGATGCTCTATTCGATATCGACACTTCCGGGAGGCGTTTTTTTGAAACCGAGAAGAACCGCATATTTCTGATCACTCTATATCGGAACCGGGTTTTGTCAGAATATGACCGTATTATTATCGGAGAACAGTATCAAAAAATCGCCGAGATCAATAAGGAATTGAATCAACAGGTGATCCGTGACCGTCTGACCGGGCTTTTTAACCGCAGTTATCTGGAAACTTCCCTAAAAGAACAGTTCCAGACCGTACAAGAGAAGCTCGGAAACATTGCATGTATGATGATTGATATTGATTATTTTAAGCAATATAATGATCGGTTTGGACATATATCCGGAGACCAGTGCCTGAGAACTTTCGCAGGCTTCCTGGAGAAGGAAGTGCAGAACAGGTCAGGAAGCCTGATCCGTTATGGCGGAGAAGAATTTCTCGTATTCTTATTTGGGCAGGATGCTGAGGAGGCGGAAGAAACTGTGTAAAATTAAAAACAAGTAAACTGCCTCAGCAGACATAGACCAGTCTTGCTTCCGGAAGACGCAGACTCACATAGTCTGTCAGCACCGACTCTGCTTCCAGACGCAGTTCCTTCCGGTAGCGGTATTTTCCTCTTCCGCCTCCGGACATAGACTGATTGTCATAGAGGTCCGGGACCTCCGGAAATGCCTCTTTGTTAATAGCATTCTGTACAAAACTGTAAGTCATAAAAATCATCTCTATAGTCATCGCCTTTTTTGTTTTTTCTGTAAGCCCGTCGGCCAGCTGATCGATCAAATCCATGTATTTTTCTTTCCATCCATCATTAAGAATGATGGGAGCGATTAGTATTCCTACGGGATATCCGGCCTCACACATAGCGTTGACTGCCCGTATTCTCTGATCCAGAGGTGAGGTTCCAAGTTCGATGTGGTCGATGATCTCCTGAGGGTTGACGCTCATTCGAAAAATGGTTTTTCCCTGATGGTCAAGGCCGAGCAAAGGTTTTACAGATGCAAATTTGGTCGGAAACGTAATCTGTCCTCTCCCCTCACGGGCGAAAGCAGGTATGACCCATTCCAGATTGCCTGTGATCATATTTTCTAAGACAAGATCGCTGTTGGAGCCTATCTCAAATGTCTGGGGATCAGCTCCTTTTTTTGAGTTCTTTATCAACCGTTCCATCATCTCTTCCCGGTTTACGAAAAGCCTTAAATAGGCGCATTTATTATAATTGCATACCAAATAACAATAAAGGCACATGGCAGTGCATCCGGACGAGGTGAATGGGACCAGATAATCGGATATCTTATGGTTTTCCGTATATCGGTGGGTTTTTCTTGTGCCGATGATCAGGAAGCGTTTCATTTTTGGAAAATCGCTGTTGGGCCTTTGGGTCATCTCTTCGATTCGGTTATGGCTTTTGATCTCATGCCAGGGCAGATCCGCAAAATCTCTTTTTAATTTTCGGCCGAGGGGATAATCAAAGATTCCTGGTTCATGATATACGGCGGTAAATAATCTCATAAGCAGTTCTCCTTTTCGTATTTGTTTTAGTATTCCAGAAAAAAACGAGATATATTGATTGTTGTCTGATTTTTGGTAAGGATTTCATTGGAAATAATAGAAAATTTTCTAGTTAAAACAGATTTATTATGTTATAATAAATGAAAACAGATTTGTTTGCATGTAAAATGATGGGAGTTATAAATTGGATGAATATTCAGCGTTGATGATACATATAAAAAAGAGAATGAGGTATGAGCCCGCAGAGGAGCAGAATCTTCAGATTTATCTGACCAAAGTGGCGGAGCAGCTGAACAGCCTTTTTGTGGACAGCATGATATTTCCGGTGATCTTCGGAAGGCATGACGAACTTCAGGGCCTGTTTACATCTTCAATGTCCGCAGCCTCTTATTTCCGGCTTTTTGAGATCATGTGTTATCCGGTCGCCGTCACCGGAGGGATCGGAATCGGAGAGTGGACGGTACGGATAGAGGAAGGGACTTCTGCGCAGCAGCAGGGACCAGCCTATGACCGGGCAGAAGAGGCCATGAAGACTGCTGCAAAGAAGAAGACACAGAGGCTGCGGATCCATTCTTCCAGAGAAGACGGCATGGCAAACTATCTTCTGAATGTCTCCAAGGACATGCTGAGCGCACAGAATTCTATCCAGAATCGTCTCCAGCTGATCGCAGAGATCCTGTACCCGTTTGTTGAGAACAGGACGTGGATACGATTTGAAAATCATGGTCTCAGGCTGCTGACATTGAAGGAGAATTTTGGGCCTGCGAAACAGATGGTTGATAAGATCGCAAAAGTGCCGGAACAGACGATCTCCTGGAAGAAGAACGTTTATGTCCAGGAACCGATCTTCATCACTGGCGAAAAAAAGGAAGGAGAAGAAGCTGTCATTCTTAAAAATGTTTCCAGCAACATTGCGGTGACCGCAAAGAAAAGCCGGCAGAACGTGGAAACGATCATGAAACGGGGGAAACTGCTCACGATCCGGATCATGGATTATATGGCACTGCAGTATATAAAACGGTATTACTGAAAAGGGAGAAAGAAATATAAGTATGGAAAAGAAGGAAAAAAGATTTGCTCTTTTAATCGACGCTGACAACATATCAGCAAAATATATCAAGCCGATTTTGGACGAGCTGTCCCAGTACGGCAACATTACATACAAGAGAATCTACGGCGACTGGACAAGTACGCTTCATGCCAGCTGGAAAGAGGAACTGCTGGCCAACTCCATCACGCCGATCCAGCAGTTTTCTTATACACAGGGGAAAAATGCGACGGATTCAGCAATGATTATCGATGCCATGGATATCCTTTACACCAACCGGGTGGACGGCTTCTGTATCGTCTCCAGTGACAGCGACTTTACGAGGCTTGCCAGTAGGATCAGAGAGACAGGACTCACTGTGATCGGCATGGGTGAGGGGAAGACTCCCCCGGCTTTCCGTAAAGCGTGTGATGTTTTTACAAACCTGGAACTCCTGATCGAGGACAAAGAGGAAAAGGAAAGCAAACCTATTGGCCGCAAGGATATCGAGGCAGCGATCCATTCTATCATCACTGACAATCAGAACAGCGATAAAGAGACGACGCTGGGAGAGATCGGGACAAGGCTGTTAAAGAGATATCCGGACTTTGATGTGAGGAGCTATGGCTACAGTCTGCTCTCTAAATTTCTGGAAGAATTCGATCATTTCAGGCTGATAAAGGATGGCAATATTGTCACTGTTTCTCTGAGAGAAGATATTGACATGAAAGAACAGCTGGACCACTATGTGACGGCGCTGGTGAAAAATACAGGAAAGAAGGGGCTTGATCTGTCTGATCTTGCAAATAAAATTTATGCAGAATATGAGAACTTTAAGGTGCAGGACTTTGGATACAACCGGTTCAGCTCATATGTGCGGAGCATCCCGGGCATGCAGCTGGAGAACAAGAACAATATTACAAAAGTAACATTTTCAAAAAAATAATACCGCTAAGGCAAAAAAATTTTCTAATAGAAATACGAAAGCAGATAAATATACAAACCAAACGAGGTATTTTAAATATGAGAATTTTTTTATGGGAAATCAGGGAAGAACAGGGTTACAGTTTGAGAAATCTTGAAAAATATACGGGCATCAGCCATATGCATATCTATGATATTGAAAGAGGGCTGGTCAGTCCCACGTTGGAGGAAATCGAAAAGCTGGCGGGAGTCATGAGGATCAGTCCTTACCGTCTGTTTGATTTTCGTCCGGCCATACAAGTTAATTCCAATTAAAGAGACTGCTGCAAAACGCGCATGAGTGTTTCTGTTTGAAACAGAATATCGGGTTTTGCAGCAGTCCTTTGTCAAACGAATATGAGGATCATTGGTATTAGAGATCTCTTCCACAGCGGCCGTAAAAGGTTAAAAGATAAAGTCCGCAGATGCCGACCAGATCATAGACGAGCCTTGAAAGCATCGTCATGCTGCCGAAGAGAAAAGCTACTAAATCAAACCGGAAGAAGCCAATCAGGCCCCAGTTGACCGCACCTATAATTGTAATTGTCAGTGCTATATAATCTAATGTTTTACTTCCCATAGCAACCTCCTTTTCTATTTATAATCTTCCCAGTCTTAGAAATATTATGCATGATATTTTGGCACTATGGTCAAAATATTAATTTCCGCCGGGACCGTCTTTTCTGGGACGTTCAGACTCGGGAAGAGGCTCCACGATATGCGGACGTTCTTTTTTTGCGTCTTTTGGTTCCTGCTGTTTATGCCTGTGGCAGTTGGATTCGTGCATTGCGATCACTCCTTTCTTTTTAGTTCTCTTAGTATGTTTGCAAAAAGTCCGGACTATACAGTATAATAAAGACAGAAACTACGAATATAGATTGAGATTAGGATAGGAGGGATTTTATGGTGGGAAAACAGAAAAGCACCTGTGAGTCTTGTGTAAATTATGTGTATGACGAAATGTGCGGTTACTATGTATGTGACGTAAACCTGGACGAAGATGAGCTGATGCGGTTTATGACATATTCTAATTATAACTGTCCGTATTTTCAATTAAATGATGAATATAGTATTGTTAGAAGACAAATTTAAACAGGAAAAGATGTATGAAGTTAAAAAGAAATCGTATGGTATCCTGGACAATGGTCATTTTGATGATGGCGGTGATCTTTTTATTTTCTGCGAAGACGGCAGATGCGTCTGAGCAGATGAGTATGGGAGTAACCCAATGGATATCAAAGCTGATCGGGATATCCCCGGCAGAGGCGGGAACATTCGGAAACAGCCTATATGATATGCTGTCCGTCATGGACCACTATGTGAGGAAGACAGCCCACTTTTTGGAATATGCACTGCTCGGAGTGCTTGTGTGCCGGGCTTTGAGGATTGATGTAAAGAAAAAGGCCCATCTTCTGGGTGCGGCATTGGCGTTTTGTTCTATCTATGCCGTGACAGATGAACTGCACCAATATTTCGTACCAGGAAGAAGCTGTCAGGTCAAAGATGTCATGATCGACAGTTCGGGTGCTCTGACCGGCATCTGTCTTTGTATGCTGGCATGTTTTGTATTAAAAAAATTAAAGGATAAAGCGTAGAACTTTCCTATGAAAGATTAGGGTGTCAAAAGGTCATTGACCTTTGATATAAATTTGTACCTTGAAAATT
>OLPX01000513.1_pt1 | contig 35440 bp, 36 predicted proteins | sample 1672491 | NCBI WGS metagenome assembly OLPX01 (sample SAMEA3136692, study PRJEB25190) | human gut metagenome | biome: human gut; feature: human-associated habitat; material: faeces | place: Austria | collected 2013 | reverse complement strand
CTCACCACACCGGACATGGTCCGTTCCGGACGCGTCCTCCAAACCTCAGTTAAATTTCCAATTCCTCATAACTTCTCTTCAGAATCTGACAAGACTGCTCCAGCTTTTCACTCTCCTCCTCGCTCAGCGACAGAGGCAGCACTCTCTGGACTCCGTTCTGGTTTATAATGCATGGCACTCCTGTAAAGATGCCGGACTGCCCATATTCCCCTCTCAGCATGGCGGAAACAGTGAGAACACTGTGTTCGTTCCCGAGAATAGCTTTGGTGATTCTCGTCAGGGCCATTCCTATGCCATAGTAGGTGGCGTTTTTGGCCTCGATAATTTTATATGCCGCTGTGCGGACCTCCTCGGATATCTGTTCCAGCTCCTGGGCGCAGATGGAACCATGGGATTCTTCGCACAGCTCTGTGATAGATTTTGTGGCAACCATAGCCTGGCTCCAGGGGACGAATTCCGTATCTCCGTGTTCTCCCATGACATAAGCGTGGATATTGCGGGGGTCCACCTTCAGATATTCACCTAACAGATACCGGAGTCTTGCCGTATCGAGCGCTGTGCCGGTACCCAGGACGCGCCGCGGATTGAAGCCGGATAGTGTACAGGTGATACGTGTCATTATATCAACAGGATTGGTGGCAACTAGGAAGATCCCGTTAAAGCCGGATGATGTCACCGGATCGATAATGGATTTAAAGACTTCCGTATTTCTTTTTAGAAGATTCAGACGGCTTTCACCTGGCTTCTGCGCTACACCGGCGCAAATAACTGCAATATCGGCGTCACTGCAGTCGTCATATCTGCCTGCATAGATTTTCATGTTGGAACCGGAAAAGGCAAGTCCATGGTTCAGATCCATGGCTTCTCCGATGGCTCTTTCTTTATTCACGTCAATTAAAACAAGCTCATCGCAGACATTCTGGTTGAGCAGGGCATAAGCATAGCTCATTCCCACCATTCCTGTCCCGATCAGTGCTATTTTACGTTTGTCAATTCTCATAATGCCTCCTTTACCTGGCGAAATTGGATTGTTTGAAGTTATAAATGCCCACAAATGCGGTAATTTATTCTCTGACAAAAGTTAGGAAAAACTAATCACATTATGGAATATTGTATCCCGATTATGGGAAAAATGCAAGTATTAACTGAAATACATGGATAAGCGGATTTGCAGTGAAATGCAAAGTTTTTATGGATTACTGCTTTTCCAATTTCTTAAAATGTGTTATGATATTAGGAAATATTTGCTATGATCAGAAGATATTTGTCTGAAAGCAGTAAAAATCATACGCTGCGGCTTTTAAAGACGGCGGAAGTATGATTCTATACGATAGAGAAACAGTAAACGGAGGGAAGTTTATGGAAGAGAATAAGAATGTAATAGCTGAAACGGGAGATAAGGAGGAGGTTGTATCCAAGAACTTTATCGAGCGAGAGATAGATAAAGATCTGGCAGAGGGCGTTTATAGTCATGTCCAAACCAGATTCCCACCGGAACCCAACGGATATCTTCATATTGGACATGCCAAGTCCATTATTTTGAATTCCGGACTGGCAGAAGAGTATAATGGTAAATTCAACCTGCGTTTTGACGATACAAATCCGACAAAAGAGAAGACAGAGTTTGTAGAGTCCATCATTGAGGATGTGAAATGGCTCGGCGCTGACTTTGAGGATAGGCTGTTCTTTGCTTCTGATTATTTCCAGACTATGTATGACTGTGCAGTCCTTCTTATTAAAAAGGGAAAAGCATTCGTATGTGATTTAACGGCTGATGAGATCCGCGAGTACAGAGGCGATTTTAATAACCCCGGCAAGGAGAGCCCATACCGCAGCAGAAGCGTGGAGGAGAACCTGGAGCTGTTCGAAAACATGAAGAACGGACTCTATAAAGACGGAGAGAAGGTCCTGAGGGCAAAGATTGATATGGCATCCCCGAATATTAACATGAGGGATCCGGTAATTTACAGAGTTGCCCATATGAGCCATCACAATACAGGCGATAAGTGGTGCATTTATCCGATGTATGATTTTGCACACCCGATTGAGGATGCGATAGAGCATATCACACACTCCATCTGTACCCTGGAATTTGAGGATCACCGTCCTCTTTATGACTGGGTAGTAAAAGAATGTGAATTTGAAAATCCGCCGCGTCAGATTGAATTTGCAAAAATGTATCTGACCAATGTAGTTACCGGCAAACGTTACATTAAAAAGCTGGTTGAAGACGGAGTGGTAGACGGATGGGATGATCCGCGTCTTGTCACAATCGCTGCACTGAGGAGAAGAGGGTTTACGCCGCAGTCGCTCCGTAAATTCGTAGAGCTGGCCGGAGTATCCAAGGCTGACAACTCCATTGACAGTGCGATGTTGGAATATTGTCTGCGCGAGGATTTGAAATTATCAAAGGCAAGGGTCATGGCAATCCTGGATCCGATTAAGCTGGTGATCGATAATTATCCGGAGGGACAGATAGAGGAATTGGATGCACCAAACAATCTGGAGAATGAAGCGCTGGGTTCCAGAAAGCTTCCGTTCAGCCGTGAACTTTATATAGAAAGAGAAGATTTCATGGAAGAACCTCCAAAGAAATATTTCCGCCTGTTCCCTGGAAATGAAGTCCGTCTTATGAATGCATACTTCGTAACATGCACCGGCTTTGAGAAGGATGAGAACGGCAATGTGACGGTTGTCCATTGTACCTACGATCCGGAGACAAAGAGCGGTTCGGGATTTAATGCAAGAAAAGTGAAGGGAACGATTCATTGGGTGGCTGTACCGACGGCCTTGAAAGCAGAGTGCCGTCTTTATGAAAATCTGATTGACGAGGAAAAGGGAAAGCTCAACGCCGATGGTTCCTTAAACCTTAATCCAAAGTCACTCACCATACTCAGGGAATGCTATATGGAGCCGGGCCTGAAAGATGCAAAGGCGTTTGACAGCTTCCAGTTTGTGAGAAACGGCTATTTCTGTGTGGACTGCAAAGACAGTGCTCCGGGGGCTCCTGTATTTAACCGGATTGTATCATTGAAGAGTTCGTTTAAAATCGCAAAATAAGAATTAAGTATAGAATCCGGTGAAAATGATTAGCCGGGTAAAATAAAGTTATAATTATAACAAGGTAGAAAGAGAGTGCTAACCACTCTCTTTCTTTAATTGAAGGCGGTGACCTGTGCGCATGGAGGTACCGGTCCGCCCCAGCGCTTAACGTGAGACAAGCAGTGGATTTGTAAGAAGAGAAAATTGTGGAGAAAATTACAGAAAAAAGTCGTATTGTTAAGAAAATGAAAAAGAAATTGGCGGGTTTCGGAATAAATGGAACGATAATATGAATTGTGGGAAGAGGGCGTATAATAATGATAATAAACATATAAAATTGTGCTGCAAAAGGTCGAAAAACCTTGATTTTATAAGAGGTTTTCCCTAATTCGTGAGGTGTTTTTTTGTGCATATTTTATGAAAGCCCCGGTTGACATTCAAGGGGGTTACTGTTATAATTTAGCCATAGTGAGCTTGCCGTGATTAAAAGCGTACTGCAAGTTTCACAAAGGGCTGATACCCTTTATATTTTTTGGGCTTTTAAAAATGGAATGCATTCCATAATGCGGAATTTTGTTTGGGGTTATTTTAATAATATAATTTTTCACAAAGGAATGCAAAACGAATAATGAAGGTCTCTTATGAGATCTGCTAAAAAGGAGGTGCAATGCACGTATGTGGACTGAAGCTACAATGCCTTTTGGGCAGTCGGTCATCGTATCCCTGCTGGGAATTTCAGTAGTGTTCATCACGCTGGTTACGTTGGCTCTGGCAATCGTTTTAATATCTAAAATCCTGCGCTCGATTATCAAGGACGGAGCTCAGAAGCCGGCCCCGGCCGCTGCTCCGGTTGTATCGGATGAAGCCGATAAAGAGACGCTGGCGGTACTTATGGCTACGATTGGCATGGATCTTGAATTACCGGCTGATCAGTTTAAGATTGTAAACGTAAAGGAACTCTGATAGTCATCAGGAATGGAAGGAAATCGAAAGGAAGGTTACAGCAGTTATGAAGTATACGGCTACCCTCAATGGAAAACAGTACGATGTGGAACTTGAAAGAATTGGCGAATATGAGCCAATCCCAAGATATGGTGAAGCAGCACCAGCACCGGCAGCTCCGATTACAGCCCCGGCAGCAGCACCTGCTCCAGTAGCAGCAGCACCTGCTCCAGCGCCAGCTCCGGCTGCTCCAGCTCCGGCACCAGCAGCAGGCGGCACAACAGTAGAAGCTCCAATGCCAGGTAAAGTACTTGACGTAAAAGTGGCAGCAGGCCAGGCAGTTAAATTCGGCCAGGTTGTCATCACAATGGAAGCTATGAAGATGGAAACTGAAATCGTTGCACCGGCAGACGGTACGGTTGCACAGATCCTTGTGAAAGCAGGAGATGCTGTGGAGACCGGAACCGCAATGGTTGTTCTGAACTAAAAAGATAGGATTCATGAAAGCAATCGAAAGGATGTAAAAAGATTATGAAATATATTGCTACGATCAATGGCAAAAGATATGAAGTTGAAGTAGAGAGAGTAGAAGGCTACAAATCTCTGGACCGCAACGGTGTGGCTGCTCCTAAGGCACCAGCACTGGCAAGCACGGCACCGGTACAGAGACCGGCAGCTCCGGCCCCAGCAGCACCAGCCCCGGCAGCAGCACCAGCACCTGTAGCAGCACCGGCTCCGGCAGCAGCAGGCGCCACAACGGTAGAGGCACCAATGCCGGGTAAAGTTCTGGATGTGAAGGTAACAGCAGGACAGGTAGTTAAATACGGCGATGTAGTAGCGATTATGGAAGCTATGAAGATGGAAACAGAAATTGTTGCACCGGCAGACGGCACAGTAAGCCAGATTCTTGTTAAGGCAGGAGATCCTGTAGACACTGGAGCTGCCATGGTTGTCCTTAACTAGGAGGTAGAGTAATGAACTTTTTTGAAATCATGGGGGAAATGCTGGCACAATCCGGTTTTACGGCACTTACCTGGAAAAATCTGGTTATGTTTGCCATTTCCTTTGTCCTTTTATACATGGCGATTAAAAAGCAGTACGAGCCGCTTCTTCTGCTTCCAATCGCTTTTGGCATGTTTCTTGCAAACCTGCCGTTGGCAGATTTAATGAAGGAATCCGAGCCATGGTACACCCAGGGTGTTCTGCGTATCATGTACGGCGGAGTTAAATCCAGCTTATTCCCTTGTCTTATCTTCCTCTGTGTAGGAGCGATGACAGATTTTGGACCTTTGATTGCGAACCCGATAAGCTTACTGCTTGGTGCTGCGGCGCAGTTCGGTATTTATATCGCATTTATGCTGGCTAATGCAACGGGCCTCTTTACGGTAGGCGAAGCAGCTGCCATCGGTATCATCGGAGGAGCTGACGGCCCTACAGCTATCTATATTGCCAACAATCTGGCACCGGATTTGGTAGCGCCAATCGCGGTTGCCGCATATTCCTATATGGCCCTGATTCCAATGATTCAGCCGCCGATTATGAAACTGCTTACCACGAAAAAAGAGAGAGCCATTGTTATGAAACAGCTCCGCAAGGTAAGCAAAGTAGAGAAAGTAGTATTCCCTGTATTCGTAGTACTGTTCTGTTCTCTGCTTCTTCCGTCGGTAGCCCCGCTTCTGGGTATGCTGATGCTTGGTAACCTGTTCCGTGAGTCCGGCGTTGTTGAGCGTCTTTCCGACACGGCACAGAATGCGCTTTGTAACATCGTAACCATCATGCTCGGCACAACAGTAGGTGCTACGGCAAACGGAGATATCTTCCTTCGTGTACAGACAATCGCTATCATCGCCATGGGACTTATGGCATTCTGTTTCTCAACAGTGGGCGGTGTCCTGTTAGGTAAGCTTCTCTGTGTGGTAACAGGAGGAAAAATCAATCCTCTTATCGGTTCCGCAGGTGTTTCTGCCGTTCCTATGGCAGCACGTGTATCTCAGACAGTTGGTTCTAAAGAGAACCCGACGAACTTCCTTCTGATGCACGCGATGGGACCAAACGTGGCAGGTGTTATCGGTTCTGCTGTGGCAGCCGGTTTCTTCATGCTGATTTTTAAATAATTTACGGTAGTCATTGAAAATTTTAATAAAAGGAGGCTTTATTGTGAGTAATAAAGTGTGTACATTACAAGAGGCGGTTGCTAAGTATGTAGAAGACGGCGATTCGATCTCCTTCGGTGGTTTTACAACCAACAAAAAACCGATGGCAGCAGTCCGCGAGATCCTTCGTCAGGGCAAAAAAGATTTTATTGCATGGGCCGGTCCTGCCGGTTCTGACTGGGATATGTTAATTGGTGAGGATCGTGTAAAAGCATATATCAACTGCTATACGGCTGATTCCGGTGTAACCAATGTATCCCGCCGCTTCCGTAAGAAAATCGAAGCAGGCGAGCTGATCTATGAGGATTACTCTCAGGATGCTATCATGTTCATGCTTCATGCCGCTTCCTTAGGACTTCCATTTTTACCAGTGCGCTTTATGATCGGATCCGGACTGGTAGACGAGTGGGGAATCAGCAAGGAAGTTCGTCAGACAATTGACAAACTTTCCGATGACAAGTTCGTATATGTTGAGAACCCATTCAAACCGGGTGAGAAGGTAGTAGCACTTCCTGTTCCTGAGCTGGATACCGCTATCATCCATGTTCAGAAGGCATCTCCGGACGGAACATGTATCCTTCTGGGCGATGAGTTCCATGATATTGATATCGTTGTAGCTGCCAAGAAAGTTATCGTTACATGTGAAGAACTGGTAAGCAACGACGTGATCCGCAGAGATCCTACACTGACAAAGATTCCTTGCTTTGCAGTTGACGCAGTTTGCGAGGTTCCTTACGGTGCATTCCCGACACAGTGCTATGGTTATTATGACTATGACAACGCTTTCCTGAAAGCATATGGTTCAGCCAGCAAGACGGAAGAAGATTTCAAGGCATTCTTAAATGAGTATATTTATGATATCAAAGATAATGCAGAATTTCTTGAGAAGATCGGTATTAACCGTCTCCTTAAATTGAAAGTATCTGATGGATATGGATATTCTACAGATGTGAGCAAGGAGGATTAATCATGGCTGACTACACAAAGTATACAAACAAAGAAATGCAGGCAATTACACTTGCCCAGCAGATCACAAATGACAATATTGCAATCGTAGGTACCGGACTTCCGTTAATCGGTGCATCCGTTGCAAAACGTTTATTCGCACCGAAATGCAACCTGATCGTTGAGAGCGGACTGATGGACTGCTCACCAATCGAGGTTCCGCGTTCCGTAGGTGACCTTCGTTTTATGGCTCATTGCGGATGCCAGTGGCCTAATATCCGTTTTATCGGATTTGAGGCAAATGAGTGGCTGCATGACACAGACAGACTGATCGCTTTCATCGGCGGCGCACAGATCGACCCATACGGAAACGTGAACTCCACCTGTATCGGTGACTATCACGCTCCGAAGACTCGTTTCACAGGCTCCGGCGGTGCAAACGCAATCGCAACCTTCTCTAACACAATCATCATGATTCAGCACGAAAAACGCCGTTTCATGCAGAAGATCGACTACGTTACAAGCCCGGGCTGGATTGACGGACCTGGCGGACGCGAGAGACTCGGCCTTCCGGGCAACCGTGGACCTCAGGCAGTTGTTACCGACCGCGGTATCCTCAAATTTGACGAGAAGACAAAGAGAATGTACCTTGCAGGCTACTATGAGACATCTTCACCGGAAGACGTTATCGAGAATACAGGATTCGATATCGACGTTTCCAGAGCAGTTAAGCTGGATGCACCGGCACCGGAAGTTATCCGCATGATCCGTGAGGAGATCGATCCCGGACAGGCATTTATCCAGGTTCCGAAGGAAGAGCCGGCTAACTAATTTACTGTAAACAAAAAGATCCTACATACGCTGCGGCGGCCGAAAACTTCCGCAGCGGTATAACAATAGTTGAGTAATTATAGAATAGGAGAAATGAAGACATGAATATGTATTCAATGCCAGGATATTTCCAGAACATGCCTACAATCGGTAAAGAGCTGGTTAATCCAAATCCGGAAAATGAGCAGGAGATCAAAGCTGTTGAAAGCGACATCCATGAGTCTATTAAAAAAGCTCTTGATGCCGGTATTACTTCTGAAGAGAAGTTAAATGAGCGTGGGCAGTTATCTGCAATGCAGCGTATCAACGCATTAATCGATCCAGGTACATGGTGCCCGTTAAACAGCCTTTTCAATCCTGAGAACAACAAATTCGGCACAACAAACATCGTGAACGGTCTTGGCCGTGTAGATGGAAAATGGGTTTATATTGTAGCTTCCGATAACAAGAAGATGGCCGGCGCATGGGTACCAGGACAGGCAGAGAATCTGATTCGCTGCTCAGACGCTGCTAAGATGATGCATCTTCCGTTAATTTACCTGCTGAACTGCTCCGGTGTAGAATTCCCGAACCAGGACAAGGTATATCCAAACAGACGTGGCGGCGGTACACCGTTCTTCCGCAATTCTGAATTAAACCAGTTAGGTATTCCGGTAATCGTAGGAATCTACGGAACTAACCCGGCCGGCGGCGGATACCACAGCATTTCCCCAACGATTCTGATTGCACATCAGGATGCCAACATGGCAGTCGGCGGAGCTGGTATCTTATCCGGTATGAATCCGAAGGGATACATTGATGATGAAGCAGCAGAGCAGATTATTGCCGCTCAGATCGAAAACAGCAAGCTGAAAGTTCCGGCACCGGGATCTGTTCCGATCCACTATGACGAGACAGGATTCTTCCGTGAAGTATACCAGAACGACTTAGGCGTAATCGATGGTATTAAGAAATACATCAGCTACCTGCCTGCATACAACTTAGAGTTCTTCCGCGTTGATACACCAAAGGCTCCGCAGCTTCCGGCTGAGGATCTGTACAGCATCATCCCGATGAACCAGAAACGTCCATACGACATTTACGAAGTAATTGCCCGTCTGTTCGACAACAGTGAGTTCTCCGAATACAAGAAGGGCTACGGTCCGGAGATGGTAACAGGTCTTGCAAAGGTTAACGGTCTCTTAGTAGGCGTTATCGCTAACGTACAGGGTCTGCTGATGAACTATCCGGAGTACAAACAGAATTCTGTAGGTATCGGTGGAAAGTTATACCGTCAGGGTCTTATCAAGATGAACGAGTTCGTTACACTTTGTGCCCGTGACCGTATTCCGTTAATCTGGTTACAGGATACAACCGGTATCGACGTAGGCGACGAGGCTGAGAAAGCTGAGCTTCTTGGTTTAGGTCAGTCCCTGATCTACTCCATCGAAAACTCCAAACTGCCGTCCTTAGAGATCACAATCCGTAAGGCAAGTGCAGCCGCTCACTATGTACTCGGCGGCCCACAGGGCAACAATACCAACGTATTCTCTATTGGTACAGGTGCTTGCGAGTACTATGTAATGCCAGGTGAAACTGCTGCAAACGCTATGTACTCCAGAAAACTGGTTAAAGCGAAAAAAGCAGGCGAAGATTTGCAGCCAATCATCGGTAAAATGAACGATATGATTCAGATGTACACAGATAAGTCCCGTCCAAAATACTGTACGGAAAAAGGTATGGTAGATGAGATTGTCGACATGACAGAGGTGCGTCCATACATCCAGGCATTTACAGAGGCTGCTTATCAGAATCCGCAGTCAATCTGCCCGATGCATCAGATGCTGACACCAAGAAGCACACGTGAATTCGAGACATTTGGTAAATAATGAATTTGTAACTGTAAAAAAAGTGAATGTATAGTTAAAAAACGCCACGTAATTCAAACAATTGATAGATGATAGTACGATAGTAGATAGTAAAAAAGTCTGAGACTTTTCAGATAAATCGGGCAGAGGCTGCTGGAACCTTTGCTCGATTTATCTGTATGTCCAGGCAGATAAAGGTTTTTTAATAACAGTCTTATCAATAATTTTATAGCGTTTTAAACATTTTCCAGCGACTTTTAGTGGTGGGTGTGGTATAATGTCCACGTAAGCAAAGAGCAGTGCGAAAAAAGACGAATTAAATTTTACGTTGTGCTCGCACATAAGAAAAATTTAATTCGTCTTTTTTCATAGGGCGCCTGCCCGTGAGCGAGATGTAGCAAAGCGGAATCGAGCAGCACTGCAAGGACATATCTTTGCTTCAAGTTTTCAACCTACCCAACCACCCCAACACTCAGTTAACGGAGGAGACATAAATAACTATGAGCGGAATTTATACTTTAGGTATCGACGTCGGTTCCACAGCCTCCAAGTGCATCGTTTTAAAAGATGGCAAAGAGATTGTGGCCAAATCACTGATAGATGTAGGCGCAGGTACCAGCGGACCGCAGCGCGCGATTGAAGCCGTGCTAAATGAGGCAGGCATGAAGAAGGAAGACATGGCATATACGCTGGCAACAGGCTACGGCCGTACCTCTTTGATGGATGGCATTGCCGATAAACAGATGAGCGAGCTTTCCTGCCATGCCAAGGGTGCAACTTTTCTGTTTCCAAATGTCCACACTGTCATTGATATTGGTGGACAGGACGTAAAAGTTCTGCATATAGATAATGGTGCAATGACCAATTTCCAGATGAATGACAAGTGTGCGGCAGGAACGGGACGGTTCCTGGATGTTATGGCGCGTGTTCTGGAAGTAAAGGTTGAAGAGCTGGGAAGACTCGGCGCCATGTCCCGGAAGAAAGTGGGAATCAGTTCCACTTGTACCGTTTTCGCCGAGAGTGAGGTTATAAGCCAGCTGGCAATGGGAACCGATAAATGTGATATTATCGACGGAATCCATCGCTCGGTGGCTCATCGTGTCACAGGGCTTGCCCACCGTATCGGTGTGGTACCGGATGTCGTTATGACCGGCGGAGTGGCTCAGAATGAAGGCGTTGTAAAGGCGCTTCAGGATGAGCTGGGATGTCCGATCAACACTTCCCCGCTGACACAGTATAATGGCGCGCTTGGCGCCGCCCTGCTTGCATGGCAGGCGGCCAGCCGCCGTCAAAGCAATTCATAGAAAGAATGGAGGATAATTATTATGGCAAAACAAGTTAGTCCTGGCGTTCTCGCACTTCGCAAGGTCGTTGATGACGTCCACAAAGATGCGCGCGAGGCCAAAGCAAGAGGCGAGTTAGTCGGCTGGTCCTCATCCAAGTTCCCTTGTGAGCTTGCAGCAGCTTTTGATCTGAATGTTATGTATCCGGAGAACCAGGCTGCCGGCATCGCTGCAAACCGTTACGGTGAGATGATGTGCCAGGCCGCTGAGGATCTTGGCTATGACAACGATATCTGCGGATATGCCCGTATCAGTCTGGCTTATGCAGCCGGTGTGCGTGTATCACGCAAATATGATGCTGAAACCGGTGAATACATCATCGATCCTGCTACAGGCAAACCGTTAAAAGACGCAGAAGGCAATGTGGTAATCGACGAAGCAACCGGTAAACCAAAGAAAGATCCAAAGACACAGACTCCTTATCTTGTACTGGACAATCTGCTTGAGATTGAAGCTCTTCCGGACGGCCCGGAGAAAGAAAGACGTCTGGAGGCAATCTCTCCAATCCGTCAGATGCGTATTCCGCAGCCGGACTTCGTTCTCTGCTGTAACAATATCTGCAACTGTATGACCAAATGGTATGAGAATATTGCCCGTATGTGCAACGTACCGCTGATCATGATTGATATTCCGTATAACAATACAGTAGAGGTTCATGACGATAATGTAAAATATGTACGCGCTCAGTTCGATAAGGCAATTAAGCAGTTAGAAGAACTCACAGGCAAGAAATTTGACGAGAAGAAGTTTGAAAAAGCCTGTTCCAATGCTAACCGTACCGCACAGGCATGGTTAAAGGTTTGCGATTATCTTCAGTATAAACCGGCTCCATACAGCGGTTTCGACCTGTTCAACCATATGGCTGACGTCGTAACTGCACGTGCCAGAGTGGAAGCCGCTGAGGCATTTGAGCTTCTGGCAGACGATCTGGAAGAGACAGTTAAGAAGGGTGAGACGACAACTCCGTTCCCGGAGAAATACCGTGTTATGTTCGAGGGTATTCCTTGCTGGCCGAAGCTGCCTAACCTGTTCAAACCTCTGAAAGAGCATGGCGTCAACGTTACTGCCGTTGTTTATGCACCAGCTTTCGGTTTTGTTTATAACAACATCGATGAGATGGCCCGCGCTTACTACAAAGCTCCGAACTCCGTCTGCATCGAACAGGGTGTTGACTGGCGTGAAGGTATCTGCCGCGACAATAAGGTAGATGGCGTTCTTGTTCATTATAACAGAAGCTGTAAACCGTGGAGCGGTTATATGGCTGAGATGCAGCGCCGTTTCACTGAAGATCTGGGCGTTCCATGCGCAGGTTTCGACGGTGACCAGGCTGACCCGCGTAACTTCAATGCCGCTCAGTATGAGACCCGAGTACAGGGCCTTGTGGAGGCAATGGAAGCAAATAAGCAGGCAAAGGAGGCAAAGTAAGGATGAGTATCAACGCATTATTGGATGAATTTAAAGTAAAGGCTGCCACTCCAAAACAGCAGCTTGCTGAATATAAAGCTCAGGGCAAGAAAGTAATCGGTGTTCTGCCGTATTACGCACCGGAAGAGCTTGTTTATGCCGCAGGTATGGTGCCGATGGGAATCTGGGGTTCCAATAACAAGACTATCAGCCGTGCTAAAGAATACTGTGCAACTTTCTACTGCACTATCGCACAGCTTGCTCTGGAGATGCTGTTAGACGGCACAATGGATCAGCTGGACGGAATCATTACTCCAACCATCTGTGATACACTGCGCCCAATGAGCCAGAACTTCCGTGTTGCTATGGGAGATAAGATGGCAGTTATCTTCCTTGCTCAGCCTCAGAACCGTTTTGAAGATTTCGGTCTTCAGTTCAGTGTTGACCAGTATACAAATGTTAAGAAAGAACTGGAAAAAGTTGCCGGTAAAGAGATTACCAACGAGGCGATTCAGGATGCCATCAAAGTATACAATAAGAGCCGTGCGGCCCGCCGTAAATTCGTAGAACTGGCAAGCGCACACTGCGATGTCATTACACCAACCAAGCGTTCTGCAGTACTGAAATCCTTCTTCTTTATGGAGAAACCGGAATACATAGAGAAGCTGGAAGAATTGAACGCAGAGCTTGAAAAACTTCCTGTCTGTGACTGGCAGGGAACCAAGGTTGTTACATCCGGTATTATCTGTGACAATCCAAAGCTTCTTGAAATCTTCGAAGAGAACAACATTGCCATCGCCGCAGACGACGTTGGCCATGAGAGCCGTTCCTTCCGTGTAGACGCTCCGGAGGATGAGGCAGATGCATTAATGGCACTGGCAAAACAGTTTGCCAATATGGACTATGACGTTCTTCTGTACGATCCAAAATCTACAGAGAACCGCCGCGGCGAATTCATTGCCAACATGGTAAAGGAAAGCGGCGCTCAGGGACTGGTATTGTTCATGCAACAGTTCTGTGACCCGGAGGAAATGGAGTATCCATACTTAAAGAAGGCATTAAATAATGCAGGTATTCCGCATATCAAACTGGGTATCGATCAGCAGATGCGTGACTTCGGTCAGGCAAGCACAGCTATCCAGGCATTTGCAGATGTACTCGAGATGCAGAAATAATCGAATAGATAAGCGACAGTTGCTCCCCGGTCTCATTATGTGGCCGGGGAGCTTTTGATGTAATGTTTTGTTATTTGCGGTTATGGATAGTTGTATCCTGTCATTTAGTTTGGAGATTTAATGGAGGTCTGGAGGACGCGTCCGGAGCGCACCAGGTCCGGTGTGGTGGGGTTATGTGTCTGAGTCTTCAGTCCCCGGCCCAGGTTGTCGCCGGGGACTGAAGACTCAGGTGAAGGTTTTCACGACACCGGATTTAGCAGTTATTGCATTTTTCTATATCTAAAACATTTGATATATTTCATCATTAAATAACAATACGGACAACACGGTAATACTTCAATTCAATGTACGATCCAATATCAAGCTAATATTACACCAAATCATAAAAATTGAGCGGAATTAAATCCGGTGCTATTCTTCCGGCATTCATTCCGCTTAATCTATTTAGTAAACACTGAGTGGACGCGACAAGGTTCTCCCCCCCTCACTTAACGTGTGAGACAATCAGCGGCCGCAGGCCGGCGGACGGGCCAACCACCTGGCGGAGTCTTTCGTCTCGGCGAAAACTTCATATACCCACCCCACCACCTCGTCCGCTGGCCGTACCGGTGGCGTTCTCACCTACCTATCTAAATTCATGCATTTTAATTCTTCCTATGCAGAAGCAGCAGCCCTCCTCCATACAGAACACAGAGGATCAGGGCTTTCACAACAATAAACAGAAATTCCGCAGGCAGGGCCGGCCTGAGCGTTTCCAGCGACGGCGCTGCAGCATAGAGGATACCGATGGCGACCAGAAGGCACAGCGTTGGTTTTACAATCATTGTGCCGGCATTCAGTCTCACGGGAACCTGGCCTGCCAGAGTATGGATATGGAGCGCAGCAAGTACCAGCTCGCTGAAAAGGAGGCCGGCCAGATAGGCGTGGATGCCGTACATGGGGATACAGAATACAACAACGGCCAGTGTGATCAGCATTGAGATCGCGTTGTGAAGAAAGATGGTGGATGTTTTTCCGAGGCCGTTTAAGATGCTTCCCATCGTGGTTGACAGATACATGAAGGGACAGAGCCATGCCAGGATCGTGATAAAGGTTCCGGCATCTTTGTTATGGTAGACGCTGATTCCAAGGCCGTCTCCGAAAAGAGTAAAGATTCCGATGCAGAGGATTCCCATATACAGGCTGTAACGGAGCGCCATGGCAATCGTGCGTTCAATTTTTCTCTCATTGCCGGCTGCCTGTGCTTCTGAGACAGTGGGCAGCAGAACGACCGCAAGGGAATTGGTGATAGCTGACGGAAAAAAGATAAAGGGCAGCGCCATACCGGTCAGCACACCGTATGTACTCAGGGCCTCGGCATTAGACAGGCCGAATTCCAGCAGTTTATTGGGAACGAAAATAGCTTCCAGACTTTGCAGGCAGCCCAGAATCAGCCGGTTGCCCATCAGCGGCAGGGCCATTGCCATTAATGGCGCTGCCAGCGATAGAAAGCTGTAGGCAGGCTGTGATGTGCGGGAGCCTCTTCTGTCGTCTGTTGTGAATGTGTAGTAGAGGAAGCTGAAAATTGCCGATGCGGCTTCACCGATCAGCATGCCCCAGACAGCCAGTGAAACAGAAATCGTTTTTCCATTTGTAGCAGCGACATTGGCGATCAGTAAAACTGCGCCGATGCGAATAAATTGTTCCAGGAGCTGGGACAGAGCCGGCACAGCAGTTTTTTTCATGCCATAGTAATAACCGCAGATACAGGCATGGATGGCGGAAAACGGAATAGACAGCGCCATTATCGGCAGAAGCGGGGCGCACTGCGGTTCCAGCAGAACGTGTTCTGCCAGAAAGGGAGCGGAAAAACGTATCGCAATCATAAGGATTACCGAGATGGTCAGTGATATCGCCAGCCCGGCCCGGAAGGTACTCCGGCCTTTCTTCACATTGGCTGCGGCCAGACGGGAGATGGATGTCTGGATTGGTCCGGCGCAGAGTGCAAAGGCAATTCCGTGGATAGGAAATATCATCTGGTAAATGCCCAGTCCTTCGGCCCCGATGGTCCGGGACAGAAATATGCGATAGAAGAAACCGAGAATCCGGCTCAGGAATCCGGCGGCTGTAAGCAGGAGAGTTCCGGTGATTAGTGGATTTTTTTTCATGAGGACTCCGAAAAGAGACTTATTAATATATATATTTCATAGCCGTGAAATTATTCGGCCGGAGTAATTTCATTGAAGCATAAGATCGGAAGCCGCAGGGAAATATAGTAAAATGCCCTTCTGTACAATAAGGCACTGTTATCACGTTGTTTTCATACTATAATATAGACCCTAAGGTCTTTTTCAGAGGTAAAATATTATTTTTTTATAAATTAGTAATCATTCCTACTTGTATTTTCTGGATTTTACTATATAATAAGAAGCGTAGATGAAGCTTTTACCTTTATTACTACAAATAAGAAGAAAGGCGGATTTTTTATTATGAAACAGATTATTTATCTGGACAATGCAGCTACGACAAAGACGAGACCGGAGGTTGTAGATGCGATGCTTCCGTATTTTACGGAATTTTACGGAAACCCCTCTTCCGTATATGATTTTTCGGCAGAACCCAAGAAAGCCATTGCTCATGCGAGGGAGACGATTGCCGGGGCACTGGGAGCGAAGCCGAACGAGATCTATTTTACGAACGGCGGTACCGAGTCTGATAACTGGGCGCTTATTGCGACGGCTGAGGCTTATCAGAACAAGGGAAACCACATCATTACCACTAAAATCGAGCATCATGCCATCCTCCACACCTGTGAATACCTGGAGAATCGCGGCTTTTCCGTGACATATCTGGATGTGGATGAGTATGGTGTTGTGAAATTAGATGAGCTGAAGAAAGCGATACGTCCCGAGACGATCCTGATATCAGTAATGTTTGCCAATAATGAGATTGGCACAGTTCAGCCGATTAAGGAAATTGGCGAGATTGCGGATAAAAACGGAATTTTGTTCCATACCGATGCGGTACAGGCATTTGGCCACGTTCCGATTAATGTGGATGAGTGCCATATCGATATGTTAAGCTCCAGCGCTCATAAGTTAAATGGCCCCAGAGGAGTAGGTTTCCTGTATATCCGCACCGGGGTTAAGACAAAAGCATTTATCCACGGCGGCGCCCAAGAGAGGAAACGCCGCGGCGGAACGGAGAACACCCCAGGAATTGTCGGTTTTGGCAAAGCGGTTGAGATAGCTATGGCTACGATGAAAGAAAGAACGCAGCAGGAGAAAACCCTCAGGGATCATCTGATAGAACGCGTTATGAAGGAAGTTCCTTTTGTACGTCTCAACGGACATCCATCAAAACGCCTCTCAAATAATGCAAACTTTGCATTCCAGTTTATAGAAGGGGAATCTCTCCTGATTATGCTGGATATGGACGGAATCTGCGGTTCCAGCGGCTCCGCCTGTACATCAGGCTCCCTGGATCCCTCCCACGTGCTTTTGGCCATTGGCCTGCCCCATGAGATTGCCCATGGCTCTCTCCGTCTGACCCTGAACGAAGAAATTACGATGGAGCAGATAGACTTTACCGTGGAGAGCATTAAGAAGATTGTGGCGCGGCTGAGAGCTATGTCTCCTTTATACGAGGATTACATGAAAAAACAGGCGTCGGCGCACGCATAACGTGTGCAGCAGGACGCATAATATTTGAGATACGGGCTGAAAGGAGCAAAATACATGTATTCAGAAAAAGTAATGGATCATTTCGAGCATCCGAGAAACGTCGGAGAAATAGAGAATGCAAGCGGCATGGGAACGGTTGGTAACGCGAAATGCGGCGATATTATGAGGATTTATCTTGATATAGACGACAACCAGATTATCCGTGATGTTAAGTTCAAGACCTTTGGCTGCGGCGCCGCAGTGGCGACCAGCAGTATGGCAACCGAGCTTGTAAAAGGCAAATCCGTGCAGGACGCTATGCAGATTACGAATAAAGCCGTGATGGAAGCACTTGACGGATTGCCCCCAGTTAAGGTACACTGTTCTTTGTTAGCAGAAGAAGCAATCCATGCGGCGCTCTGGGATTATTCAGAGAAGCATGGTATCAAAATAGAAGGACTGACTAAGCCAAAGACAGACATCGGTGAGGAAGAAGTCGAAGAAGAGTACTGATACATGGAAAAGAAAAAAGTTGTAGTCGGCATGTCCGGAGGAGTTGACTCCTCCGTGGCGGCCTGGCTTTTGAAGGAACAGGGATATGACGTAATCGGTGTGACAATGCAGATCTGGCAGGATGAAGAGCCGGAGATTCAGGAGGAGAACGGGGGCTGCTGCGGGCTGAGCGCGGTGGACGACGCCAGAAGAGTGGCGGAGAACCTGGGGATTCCATACTACGTCATGAATTTTAAAAGAGAATTTAAAGAAAATGTAATGGACTATTTTGTGCAGGAGTATATCGAGGGAAAGACTCCCAATCCCTGTATTGCCTGCAACCGTTTTGTGAAATGGGAGTCACTGCTCAAGAGGAGTATGGACATCGGGGCTGATTACATTGCCACCGGCCATTATGCCAGAATCGAGCAGCTTGAGAACGGCCGTTATACCCTGCGCAAATCTGCGACAGCGGCGAAGGACCAGACGTATGTACTGTACAATCTGACCCAGCATCAGCTTTCCCATACGCTTATGCCGGTCGGTGAATACACGAAGGATGAGATTCGCGGGATGGCGGACAAGATTGGACTGAACGTGGCCCATAAGCCGGACAGCCAGGAGATTTGTTTTATCCCGGATCACGATTACGCTAAATTTATTGAGGAAAATACCGATTGCCGTTTACCGGAAGGCAATTTTGTAGATAAAGACGGCCGTGTACTTGGCCGCCATAAGGGCATTACGCACTATACGGTCGGACAGAGGAAGGGACTGAACCTCGCGCTTGGCCGTCCCGTATTCGTGACCGAAATCCGCCCTGATACGAATGAAGTAGTAATAGGAGACAATGAGGACGTTTTTTCCAGAAGACTTACCTGCGGTAAGCTGAACTGGATGGCAGTGGAAGGACTTCCTGACGATGGAATGAAAGTGACTGCCAAAATCCGTTACAGCCATAAGGGCGCACCCTGCATGATCCGAACAATCGGTGAGGATCTGGTGGAGTGCGTATTTGACGATCCACAGAGAGCTGCAACGCCGGGACAGGCCATAGTATTCTACGATGGAGAATATGTTGTCGGAGGAGGTACTATTTTATGATAAAAGCAGCAGGATGCAGGGGGGCGGCAATACTGTTAAGCTTATTTCTGACGGCAGCTGCCGTCACAGGCTGCGGCGGTAAATACGAGCAGGTACCGCTGCCAGCCCGGGAGGAAACGCAGGTCTCAGAGGCAGAGGACGTTCAGGCGCCGGGTGAGAGCGTGGAAGGCGCACAGGAGGGCGAAGCCGGGGAAAGCAGGATGCTTGTGCTGGAAGATGCCCAGGACGTGCAGGCGGCACAGGAAGCGGACGGCGTCGCGGTGGCAGAGATGAGCTCACTGGAGAGCGGATTGACGACTGCCAACGGTTTTACGGAAGTGGATGAGACTGTTTATATCCTGGAGGATAAGGTCAATCTCCGTAAGGGATGCGGAACGCAGTTCAGCATTGTAACACAGCTTAATACAGGCGACAGCATCAAGAGAACCGGATACAGCGAAGGCTGGAGCAGGGTAGTATACAAGGATAAGGAATGCTATGTCATGTCTGAATTCCTTTCCAAAGAGGATCCGACAGGAGCAGGCGGCGAGAATGTGATGGCGCTGGAAAACCAGCCGGTGCAGGCAGGCGCGGATGGTTCAGCGGCTGCAGGCGGACGGATCGTGGCCATCGACGCAGGCCATCAGGCTAAAGGGAATTCCGAAAAGGAACCAATCGGTCCCGGCTCATCGACAATGAAGGCCAAGGTGGCGGCCGGCGCGGAGGGAATCAGCACGAAACTGCCGGAATATAAACTGACGCTTTCGGTGTCCCAGAAGCTTAGGCGGATTTTGGAAGAACGCGGATACAAGGTTATTATGATACGAGAGTCGAATGATGTGAACTTAAGCAATGCGGAGAGGGCGGAGATAGCCAACAAGAGCGGCGCTTCCATCTTTGTGCGGGTTCATGCCAATTCGCTGGACAACAATAGCGTACACGGAACATTGTCCATGTGCCAGACGGCCAAAAATCGCTATAATGGGAATCTCCATGCTAAAAGCTATTCATTGTCAAAAAAGATAACGGATTATGTCTGTGCGGCAACCGGATTCAAGAACAGAGGTGTGCAGGAGACCGACAGCATGAGCGGCATTAACTGGTGCACAATACCGGTGACGATTATAGAGATGGGCTTCATGAGCAACCCGGAAGAAGACCAGAAGATGGCGCAGGATGATTACCAGGAGCTGATTGCGGCGGGAATAGCCAACGGTATTGACGCTTATTTCAACGAATAGCCGGTAAGGCAGGATAAGTTTATCCGCCCTGCTGCCCATACTTTCATAAAATAGAAGAATTAATATAGAAGACGGTTTGCAGGGGCCTGCAAACTGTCTTTTTATGCGGTTTTACATATTATTTACCTGGTTAAACTCGCGTTCCGGCATCCAATATGATATACTGCATTTAAGCTACAAAATACGACTATACAATAGGAGGTAATAACGTGACGAATCAAAAGAAAAGAAGATTTCTGTCTCTGCTTCTGACTCTTTTAACGGCCTGCTCCCTTATCGCAGGAACCCCGCTGACAGCGGCAGGATCCCAAATAAGCGCCCGGGGCAGCGGGAATGAACGGGCAATCCCGTCGCAGGATATTGTAATTCTCTACACCAATGATGTGCATTGCGGTATTGATGATAATATCGGTTACGCCGGACTGGCTCTTTACAAGAGGCAGATGAAGATGGAGACGCCCTATGTGACACTGGTGGATGCAGGCGACGCGATCCAGGGAGCGCCTATCGGAACATTGTCGGACGGCGGTTATCTGATTGATATCATGAATAAGGTTGGATATGATTTTGCTGTGCCGGGAAATCATGAATTTGACTACAGGATGCCCAGATTCCTGGAACTGGCAGGAAAGCTGGACTGTGGTTACTACTCCTGCAATTTTACAAGTCTGGCAACGGGAAAGCCGGTATTTGCCCCATATAAGATGTTTTCTTACGGAGACACGCAGGTGGCTTTTGTCGGGATCTGCACACCGGAGAGTTTTATCAAATCATCCCCAGTTTATTTTCAGGATGGGGCCGGAAATTATCTGTACGGATTTTGTGAGGACAATACAGGCGAGGCACTCTACAGCCGGATCCAGGAGACTGTGGACGCGGCCAGAGCGGCAGGTGCGGATTATATTATTGCCGTGGGCCACCTCGGTGAGAACGGGATAACAGAGCGCTGGTCATCCGACCGGGTGGTTGCCGCAACGAGTGGAATTGACGCCTTAATTGACGGCCATTCTCATGAAACGGTTCCTGCTAAAATGGTGAAAAATAAAGAGGGCAGGGAGATTCTTATCACTCAGACGGGGACGAAGCTTGAAAATATAGGTAAGATGACAATTAAAACAGACGGAACCATTAAAGCGGAGCTGGTTGCCCAGGTTCCCGGAGATTCACCGCAGGTCGAATATACGGTCAGGAAGGGAGATTCACTGAGCCGGATTGCAAAACGAGAACTTGGCTCATATGACCGCTGGACGGAGCTTTATGCCGCCAACAGACGCCTTATTACAGATCCGGATCTGCTCAGGACGGGAATGAAATTAGTAATACCCGGCAGTGTCCTGATCAATGCAGAGGGGAAGGCGGTCGATTATGCTACGGATGCATATATTAAGGGCATCGAGAAACAGTACCAGGAGACACTGAAGGTGGTTCTCGGGTACTCAGACTATAATCTGACGACTCTGAATCCGGCAACCGGACAACGGGCGATCAGGAACGCCGAGACGAATCTGGGAGATTTGACTGCCGATGCATACCGCATGGTTTTGGGAGCCGATATAGGACTTAGCAACGGAGGCGGAATCAGGGCCGATATCAAGACAGGAAACGTTACATATAATGATACACTTGCCGTATTTCCTTACGGTAACATGGGGTGTGTTGTGGAGGCCACAGGCCGCCAGATCAGGGATGCTCTTGAAATGGCTTCCAGGAATTACCCGGAGGAAAGCGGAGGATTCCTGCAGGTTTCCGGTCTTACATATCGGATCGATCCATCCGTACCATCCGGCGTAAAGGTGGATGATAAGGGGAATTTTATAAAAGTGGACGGCGCTTACCGTGTGGCGGATCTCCTCGTTGATGGAGAACCGCTTGATTTGGACCGAATTTACACGGTCGCATCCCATAACTATATGTTGAAAGAGGGCGGCGACGGTATGGTGATGTTCGGCGGCTGTAACGTCATTCAGGATGATGTAATGGTAGATGTGGACATTCTTTCAGCCTATATTAATAATCAGCTCGGCGGCAGTGTGGGTGCCGATTATGCTGAACCGGCAGGCCAAGGAAGAATCGTAATCCGATAAGAGAAAGGAACTGAATAATACTAAAATAATGGATGACAAATTCAAAAATATTTAGTATAATATCAAAGGTGCAGTTGTTGTACAAACGGCTGCACCTTACAATATGGAGATGTACCCAAGTGGCTGAAGGGTCCGCACTCGAAATGCGGTAGGTCGGGTAACCGGCGCGAGGGTTCAAATCCCTCCATCTCCGTCTAAGGAAAAAGCTGCATTCCCGCCTGTGATTCAAGGCGGGAATGCAGCTTTTTTAAATATACCACAGTGGTTTTAATTGTCTCCCTCCGCCACGATTTCTTCCAATACCCGGATTAAATCGAAAACTGTTTCCAGGCGGACGTTGCGTTCCAGGATACAGTTTTTTAAATCGATAGACAGAGACTCAAATTTGTCCCGGACTGCCGGGGATACATAGGATGCCATATTATCACCTCGATATTAGGGTGGCACTGAGCCGGGATTTTATACGTTTTCTATTTTTTATTATTTTCCAAGCATCTTCTTCAAATCTTCCTCCGGCGTTCCGGTCGGTGAAATCTGGAACTGTTCCACCAGATATCCCAGTACATTCTCCGAGAGGAATGCCGGGAGAGTCGGACCAAGATAAATATTCTTGATTCCGAGATGGAGCAGTGACAGCAGGATGCAGACGGCTTTCTGTTCATACCAGGACAGCACCAGTGTCAGCGGAAGGTCATTTACGCTGCAGCCGAACGCGTCAGCCAGCGAGGAAGCCACACGGATGGCGCTGTAGGCATCGTTGCACTGTCCCATATCCATCAGGCGGGGCAGGCCGGAGACTGTGCCAAGGTCCAGGTCATTGAACCTGTATTTGCCGCAGGCGAGTGTGAGGATGATGCTGTCATCGGGAGCCAGTTTTACAAATTCCGTGTAGTAATTTCTTCCGGGCCGTGCGCCGTCACAGCCTCCAACCAGGAAGAAATGGCTGATGGCTCCGGCTTTCACCGCGTCGACGACTTGATCTGCGACCGAGAGAACGGTACCGTGGCCAAAACCGGTTGTCACTTCTTTTCCGCCGTTGATTCCGGTGAATTCCCTGTCCTCCGGGTAGCCGCCGAGTTCCAGCGCCTTTTCGATAACAGGGGTAAAATCCTTATCTTCGTCAATATGGACGAGGCCGGGCCAGGCTACCACTTCTGTCGTGAATACGCGGTCAGAGTAGCTTTCCTTCACCGGCATCAGGCAGTTGGTAGTGAACAGAACGGGAGCCGGGATACCGGCAAATTCTTTCTGCTGGTTCTGCCATGCGGTTCCGAAATTCCCTTTCAAATGCGGATATTTTTTCAGAAGAGGATATGCGTGGGCCGGGAGCATTTCCCCATGGGTATAAATATTGATGCCTTTTCCTTCCGTCTGTTCGAGAAGGAGCTTTAAGTCATATAAATCATGGCCGCTGATGACGATGAACGGGCCTTTTTCCACTGTGAGCGGGACTGTGGTGGGAATCGGGGTGCCGAATGTTTCCGTATTGGCCCGGTCAAGTAATTCCATACAGCGTAAATTGACCTCGCCTGTTTCCAGCACGATGGGAAGCAGTTCCTCCATTCCCCAGTCTTCTCCGATAGAAAACAGCGCTTTTAAGAAAAAGCGGTTTACAGTCTCATCACTGTATCCGAGAACCATGGCGTGGTAGGCATAGGCCGCCATTCCGCGGATCCCGAAAAGAATCAGTGATTTTAAGGAGCGGATGTCCTCGTCCCCGTACCACAGTCCGGCCATGCCGTAATCATTATTTTGGCCGCAGGGGGCGCCGCAGCCCCGGCAGTCCGGCACAATGGCGGCTTTTTCTTCCTGTACCCGGCGTATCATCTCCCTGATGGAATCGCCGTCAAAACTTACATTGGTAACAGTGGTAAAGAGTCCTTCCAGAATAATGCGGCTGGTCCTGCCTGTGACAGGTACGTCCCGGCAGGCACGGGCCAGGCCGATTAGGGCTCCTGTCAGTTCATCCTGAAGTGCGGATACGGAAGAGGTCTTACCGCAGACTCCGGCGTTTCCGGTACATCCGCTGCAGCCGGCAGTCTGCTCACATTGGAAGCAAAACATTTTATTTTTATCATTCATTATTTTTCGTCCTTTTCATATGGGAATACGACAACGAGTAACATCTTAAATTGTTCTTTTGCAAAGACCGCATGCGGCTTTTTGGCAGGCATAACCAGGGTTTCTCCGGCGTTCAGCAGGTGTATCCTGCCGTCTACGGTGAATTGGCCGGTTCCTTCCAGGACGGTAGCCATGGCGTCCCCGTCCGAATCATGGGTGCTGATTTCCTCGTCCTTATCAAAGGCAAAGAGCGTGATGCTTACAGCGCCGTTCTGGGCCAAGGTTTTGCTGACAATCTGGCCTGGCTGGGTGACTACCTGGCCGCTCAGGGCCAGCGCCTCTTCGTGGGCAATGTTTTTAATATACGGATACTTCATAGGGGCCTCCTCTCTAATCCAGAATCTGTCCGTCTGTGGAAATTGTGACAATCTGCCAGGGAATAAATTTCCCGCTGGCTAACAGAGCATTTTTTGCTGCATGTTCGATTCCGCCACAGCAGGGAACTTCCATGCGGACAACGGTTAAACTTTTAATATCGTTGTTTTTAATAATTTCCGTCAGTTTCTCAGAGTAGTCCACGGAGTCCAGCTTCGGACAGCCGATCAGGGTGATTTTTCCATTGATGAATTCGCTGTGGAAATTGGCGTAGGCGTAGGCGGTACAGTCTGCCGCAATAAGAAGTTTGGCGCCGTTAAAATAAGGAGCCTTTACCGGGACAAGTTTAATCTGTACCGGCCATTGGGACAACTGGCTTGTCAAAACGGCAGAGCAGCCCTTCCGGTCCTCGTCCGGCGCTGTTTCGGCATTGCTTCTATCGGCCGACGGTTCCGCGTTCGTCGAAGGCCGGGGAATTGCGCGGCTCTGTGAGCCGGGACAGCCGCAGGGAAGAGGAGCTTCTGAATGACCGGCCGTGTGTACCGGACCGGCAGCCCCCATTTCTTTTGCAGCTTTTGCTTTGACTGCCGCTTCACCGTAAGCGGCCGCCTCCCTCTCCTCAAAAGTAATAGCGCCCGTAGGACAGGCGGGGAGGCAGTCACCGAGTCCGTCACAGTAGTCGTCCCGCAAAAGCTTTGCCTTTCCGTCTACCATGCCGATGGCGCCTTCATGACAGGCGGCGGCGCAGATACCGCAGCCGTTACATTTCTCCTCATTAATTTTAATAATTCTTCTTATCATCTATTTCTCCTCCCTTTCTTTGCCGTTTAATTCGTGTCCGGTTTGTAACAGTTCAGACAGGTTCGTGCAGTAACAATAATATTTCTCTTGAACTTGTGACTACAGTATATTAAAATTGAGACAATATGTCTGTTGTAATTACAACGAAAAGGAGATAAAAATGAAAAAGTTTCATTTTACCGAGACCAGTCTTTTTTGGGGATTTTCGGAGGAAGAGGCGGAAAGTGTCCTGAAATGCCTTTCCGCCGTTAATAAAACGTATAAGAAGGATGAGTACATCTTCCGCATGGGAGATACCATAACGTCTGTCGGCATGGTGCTTACCGGCTCCGTTCAGGTGATACGGGAAGATTACTGGGGGAACCGGCAGATTATCGCCGTGATGGGAGAAGGACAGCTTTTTGGCGAGAGCTATGCCTGCGCCGGCGGGGAACCCCTTATGGTCAGTGTGATGGCCGAAGAGAATACGGAAGTATTGTTTCTGGAGGTGGGGCGTCTCTTGACGGTCTGTTCCATGGCATGCCGGTTCCATTCTAGGGTGATACAGAACCTGCTGAAGGTCATAGCGGGAAGAAATCTGACTCTGACGACTAAGATTGACCATATGAGCAAAAAAACGATACGGGAAAAAGTGCTGTCTTATCTTTCTTACCAGGCTGAGAAACAGGGAAAGAACCGGTTTGAAATTCCGTTTAACCGTCAGCAGCTTGCAGACTATCTGGCGGTGGATCGCAGCGCGCTGTCCGCAGAACTGTCGAAAATGCAGAAGGAGAAATTGATTTCCTACGACAGGAATCATTTTAATTTACCGTAAAGAACAGAATGCTTACTTTTCACACGGGAATGTCCCGAGTGGAACACAACCGTGTGAACAATAACGAAAAACGGAACCACGCGATTCTTATAATCGTAAGAAAGTTGTAATGCCGTATAAATTGATATTATCGAATATCGATAATATAATGATATTATGAAATATCGATATTCGATAATAATGGATAATAAAAGAGAGAGGAGGCGCTGTTTATGGCGAGAGAGCAGTTCCAGAGCCTGACGGAACAGATGTATTATATTCTGCTGGCACTGCTGGAACCAAGATGCGGCGTCGATATATCGCAGAAGGCCATGGAAATATCCAGGGGGAGAATGCAGATCGGGCCGGGCACCTTATACACGCTGCTGGCAAAGTTTGAGAAAGAAGATATGATTAAAGAGGCAGGGGGCGAAGGCAGAAGGAAATATTATCAGATAACAGATCACGGGCTGGCCATGCTCCGGGAGGAATACCGGCGTCTGGAAACACTGGTGGAAGAAGGCCGGGAATATATGAGGGGAGGCGCACTGTAGTGGGAGGAAGGACTTACAGGTATTATAACTTTAGGGAATATGAAGGCGGAGCTTTTTCAAGATATCTCGAGGAGATGGCAGGGAAAGGCTGGTATATTGACGGCTATGTGTTTGACGGCGTCTGGCGTTTCAGAAAAGGTAAGCCGTCAAATCGGCATTATAATGCGATTTTGATGCCGGGAAGCAGCAACGTTGATATAGATGAAAGCGGCGATACAGCAGCACACTGGGGCAGATTAAAATCAGAAGCAGCCTGATTTTGTGTGGCTGTTCTTCCCGGCAGTTCGGGTCTGGACAGCGCGGACAACTGGAACGCCCGGCAGATCTTTTATACGGAGGACAAAGCTTTGGTTCCTATCGAGACCGACCCGGAGATTCGTCTGGAGAACCAGAGAAGAATTACATTTTCCTGGGGAAAGGTGCTGGGGCAGCTGTTTATAATGTTTGCTTTATACTGCGGCAAAATAATGGAGATGGTGAGGGAGACGGAAAATACCACAAAAACGGGAAAAGCCATGATTTATACCGTTGCAACCGTTATCGTCGGGACTGTGGCGTTGGTATTTCTCACTATGCAGATTGTCATGCTCTTTCTCGATAAGGATACAGAAGAACGCAGGTACGATCGGATCGCCGAATTCCCGTCTTCATTCGAGGAACTGGGCGGTTACACGTTCGAGGAGGGATGGAGCGAAAAAAGTTAGCAGACTCTGTTGTGCCTTTACCAGAGAGAAAGCGGCGTCATGCGGGATTTAAAGGAAAGCTGGATCGAAGGCGGAACGTCGGTTGTAAGATACCACTACCGGTGGATTGGTACCGCTAAGCTTAAGGAGGAGGATCCTGATTATAATTATATCAGTGAGTGGCCGGACCGGGAGCGTGATTTATACGTTATTTCAAATGAAAAGGAACTTCTGGCCCTTGATTATTCAACCGTGACAGAGCGCGATGTCATAGAGCCGGCTGTGAAGGCTATGGCGGATTAACACTCCGCCAACTCTTTACTTTCAGCCCCCTTTGTAATATAATGACTTAAATTAGCTTTTTCTGCCCTGCAAAAGAACGGAGGAAATCAGATGGAATTTGCAAAGAGGATGGACCGCTTCGGGGAAGGTGTTTTTACGATGCTGGCCCAGATGAAACATAGGAGGCTGGAGGAGGGAAAAGAGATTGTGGATTTGAGTATCGGCGCGCCGAATATTCCGCCTGCCCCCCATATCCTGAAGGTTCTGAGCGAAGAATGTCTGGTGCCTGAGAATTATATTTACGCTATCAGTGATCAGAAGGAACTTTTAAATGCGGTATCCCGGTGGTACAAAAACCGTTACAGTGTGGAGCTTGACCCGGAGACGGAAATCTGTTCTCTTCTGGGCTCCCAGGAGGGCCTGGCCCATATTGCCCTGTCGATTGTGGACGAGGGCGACAGGGTGCTGGTTCCGGATCCCTGCTATCCGATATTTGCGGACGGCCCGTCTCTGGCAGGCGCGTCCCTGTACTATATGCCGCAGAAAAAAGAGAATCATTACGTTATAAATCTGAGCGAGATTCCCGAGGAAGTGGCGATGGAGGCCAGACTGATGCTTGTCTCCTATCCGAACAACCCGACCACGGCTGTGGCGCCTGACAGCTTCTACCGCGAATTGATCACTTTTGCTAAAAAATATAATATAATCGTGCTTCATGATAACGCATACAGCGAGCTTGTCTTTGACGGAAAGAGCTGCGGAAGTTTTCTGCGCTTTCCGGGGGCCAGGGAAGTGGGGGTGGAATTTAACTCTCTTTCCAAGACATACGGGCTAGCCGGTGCGAGAGTGGGCTTTTGCATCGGGAACCGTGAGGTAGTCGGCCGTCTTAAAACGTTAAAATCGAATATGGACTACGGTTTGTTTCTGCCGATCCAAAAGGCGGCGGCAGCGGCAGTCACAGGCGATCAGAGCTGTGTGGCAGTGACCAGGGCAGCCTATGAAAAACGGCGTGATCTGCTCTGTGAAGGGCTGGCGGAGATCGGATGGAAGATTGATAAACCGGAAGCAACAATGTTTGTCTGGGCTAAAGTACCCGGACATTTTGATACCGCTCTCGAATTCGTAAAGGAGTTATTTGAGCAGACCGGGGTTCTCGTGACTCCCGGAAGCGCTTTCGGCCCTTCGGGAGAAGGATATGTCAGGATAGCCCTGGTCCAGGATGAGGAGGCAATCCACCGGGCGGTAAAGGCTATAAAATCGAGTAAAATTTTAGATATCGGACAGGAGCATTAAAGCTGTGTATAAGAAAACAATATGGCATGTGGTACTGGCAGCCTATGTGGTATTTATCTTCTCAAATTCCCTTACACCGGCGGATCTTTCTTCTGAGGAAAGTGGATTTGTTATGCGTCTGGTACATCAGGCGATTGGCGCGGCCGGACTTTCGGCCCCATGGCTGACAGAACACGTTATCAGGAAGTACGCCCATTTTTCAGAATATACGCTTCTTGGAATTCTGCTTTTCCAGAGCATGAGAAATCTGGACTGCGGCGCAGCTTTCAGAAGACAGCTCCATATGCTGCTTATATTTTTTATCCCGTTTGTGGACGAGACATTACAGCTTTTCACAGAAGGACGATCCGGTCAGATCAGCGATGTATGGCTGGATATGAGCGGAGCCGTGACAGGTACAATTCTTTATGCCTGTATTTGTTTCCTGATATCAGGGAAAGCTGAAAAGAGAGAGAAAAATAAAGCGGGGGTTCAGAATAAGTGGAAGAAAAGAACATAAGAATTTTATTACAGTACGACGGAACCCGTTATGACGGGTGGCAGAAGCAGGGCAACACACAGCAGACGGTTCAGGGAAAGCTGGAAGCTGTTCTTTCGTGTCTGGCAGGCGGGCCGGTGGAGGTTCATGGCTCCGGCCGGACGGATGCAGGTGTCCATGCACTGGGTCAGGTGGCTAATTTTCATCTTCCTCTGTCTGTCTTTTGCGGCAGTCAAACAGAAGCTGCCGATATGATCCGAATTAAAAACTATCTGAATGAATATCTGCCGGAAGACATCAGGGTGCTGGTCGCAGAGGAGGCCCGCCCCCGATTTCACAGCCGTCTGAACGCCCTGTCTAAGACCTATATATACAGGATAGAAACAGCGGACAAAAATGATGTGTTTGAGAGGAAATACAGGTACGGACTTGGCAAAGAGCCTGATTTGGAAATAATGAAAAGGGCCGCGTCAATTCTCGTCGGAACCCATGATTTCAGAGCGTTTTCCTCACTCAAAAAGACAAAGAAATCGACGGTGAGAACAATCAACCGAATTGATATACGCAGGGACGGCACGCAGCTTGAAATCCTGCTGGAGGGAAATGGGTTCCTCTACAATATGGTGCGTATTATAGTTGGAACCCTGGTGGAAGCCGGGCTCCTCGAACGGAGCGTGCAGTCCGTTAAAGAGGCTTTGGAAAGCCTTGACAGGAGTCTGGCGGGAAGGACAGCGCCTGCAAAGGGGCTGTTTCTTGCCGCTGTTGCATATGAAGAAAAAATTTTCCAAAGTGTGCAATAAGAAACGGCTCCTTTGCATTAAATTAATAGAAAGGAAATTTAGTCCATGTTTTTGATGGGGATATTTACAACCCTGGAAGAGGCGGTCGCTTATGATAAATTAAGTGATGAGAAACTGCTTTTACGAGTTGCCCAGGGCGACAAAGAGGCATTTCAAAGACTCTATCAGAATACGGATAAAACCATATACGGCTTTATTCTGTCGATTCTGCGAAACCCGCAGGATGCAGAAGAGATCATGCAGGAGACCTATCTGAAAATCTGGACTTCTGCTGCGGGCTATAAATCTCAGGGAAAACCGCTGGCCTGGATGTTTACCATTGCCAGAAACCTCTGCTATATGAAGTTCCGGGATCAGAAAAGAGAAGCCGATATTGGTCTTTCTGACCTTTCAGAAGGAGAATTGGGAGAGTTCTGTCCGCAGATAGAAGATGCTGCCGACAAAATGGTGCTTAAAGCAGCGCTCCATATCCTGAACGAAGAGGAACGGCAGATTGTGCTGTTACATACAACAGCAGGCATGAAACACAGGGAGATTGCAGCGGATCTGGAGATGCCGTTGGCAACTGTGCTGTCCAAATACAATCGTGCCATGAAGAAATTACAGAAACATCTGAGAGAGGAGGGAGAACATTGACCGATCACTCAGACTTACAATGGAATAATGATGAGATAGCGAAACATCTGAAATCGGCAGTGGATACCCTGACTCCCGATATATTAGATAAAATCGATCTGACAACACCTCAGGAAATCCATATCGGACCGTCAAAGGTGACGAGGATATACCGGAGGATGCGCACAGCGGTAACCGTAGCTGCGGCATGCCTGTGTGTAGCCGTTTTGGGTACGGGAGTAGCCATATATCAGAACGGAAGAGTTGATTCGGTTATTGGAATCGATGTCAATCCCAGTATCGAGCTTTCAGTGAACCGTAATGATAAGGTACTGAAGGCGGAGCCGCTGAACAGCGATGCCGAAGAGATCCTGGACAACATGGATTTGGAACATGTGGATGTGGATATCGCGGTAAATGCACTCATCGGATCCATGGTACGTCATGGTTATTTAAGTGATTTGGATAACGCCATACTTGTAACGGTAGCCAATGATGACCGGCAGAAGGCTTCCGAACTGCGCCAGAATGTCGTGGTTGATATTGAGGCCTCATTGGAGGAACACAAGGTACAGGCTGTTGTCTATGATCAGCAGGCCCCTGTCACAGGCGAAGTCAGGGAGCTGGCGCAGAAATATGGAATTTCTTATGGTAAGGCATACTTTCTGCAGGAATTAATTGATGAAAATGATCTCGGCGAAGAGGACATGGAAGCATTCGCCGGAATGACGATGGAGCAGATAGCAAAAGAAATCACTGACCGCGCTTATACGGTGCGCAGGGAGGATGACGGGGAATCGGCTGGGGAAGACACCCTGGGACCAAGCAGCTCCGGACGCGAGAGCAGTACCGCTTCCCGAGCGGAGACAACAGAAGAATCCACACAGGAAAGTTCGTCTGAGCTGCCGTCATCGGAGACAGCTCCAACTCCGCCGCCTACTGAGCCTCATACGACCGCGCCCGCGACATCAACGGAAGCGGGGGAGGAGCCGCAGGAAGGCCAGTCGGGCAAAAAAGCCAAGATCGATTATGTGGATTTTGAAGACGGAAAACTGAATGTCGTATTTAAAGGCAAGGTGAAATGGAAGAACCCGACTGTTTCAGTAAAGGATGAAAACGGCGGAGGCTATTCGGCCATGATCACCGACACCAGTTCCGATTCCTGTGAAATTTCGATAAAAGGCCTGGAGGGCGGTGCCGATTATGAATTTATTCTGGCCGGTGTGGCTCCGAGAGACGGTGGCTCCTATGCAAGCATTAAGGGATACTTCGATACGCCGGATATTGCCGATGAGGTGACGGAAGGCGATGAAGAGGAGACGAAGGAGAGCCAGAAACCGGAAGAAACTGCAGCTCCGGCAGAAATCTCCGGCATACCTGAGACGCTTCCGGCAACTGAACCGGAGAATACCAGCCCGCCGACAGGGGAACAGACCAGACCTCCGGCCCAGAGTGAAGCGGCCGCCGGATAGCATTAGAACGAATTCCACATTTTGTTTAAAAAATTACAAAAAATGCTAAAAAAGCCTTGACGAAATCCATCAATATGATATAATAGATTCCGCAGCCGACATAAAACAGACTGCGGAATCCTAATAAAGATTGGGCCATCGCCAAATGGTAAGGCAACGGACTCTGACTCCGTCATTTTCAAGGTTCGAATCCTTGTGGCCCAGCTGCTGAAAAGAGAAACCCCATATCGCGTAAAAGCGGTACGGAGTTTCTCTTTTTTTATTGAAGACGAAAATCAGTTTCGAGCGTGTTTGAAAATTACTTTCCTTCGGAGTTTTTTCTCCGGATTAACAAGTTTCCCAGCCGGAGTTTTTGACTGGGTATTCGCCCGTTTTTTTGTCTGACTGCCGCTCTGGGCTTTTGTCTGTGATTTTACGGAACTCTTTGCCGTAACTCTTGAAGGGCGCGGCTTCGTCTCTTTCGGAGGAACGACAAATACTGCCATAGGATAGGGATGTGTATCCACGACAGGAATCGCTTTCCCGGTAAGTTTTTCTATATCCTTGACATATGCCTTCTCTTCAATGTCGCTGAAGGAAATAGCCCGTCCGTCCAGCCCGGCCCGTCCGGTTCTTCCGATGCGGTGGATATATGTCTCAGGGATATTGGGAAGATCAAAGTTAATGACACAGGAGAGTTCTTCGATATCGATGCCCCTGGCTGCGATATCTGTAGCCACCAGGACCTGAATCTCGCCCGATTTAAAATGGCTCAGGGCCGTTTGTCTGGCTCCCTGGGACTTATCGCCGTGAATAGCGGCAGCGCTTATCCTGTTTTTTACTAAAAATTTAGCGACACGGTCGGCGCCGTGTTTTGTCCGGGTGAAGACAAGAGTGGAGGTGATGTCCTCATGATTCAGGAGATATACCAGCAGAGAACGCTTATTCTCTTTATCCACATAATACAGGGAAGCATCGATGATATCTACGGTTGATGAGACAGGGGTAACCTCTACTCTGGCCGGATTATGGAGAAGCTTATCCGTCAGCGCCTGGATTTCCGCAGGCATGGTTGCTGAGAAAAGCAAGGTCTGTTTTCTGACCGGCAGCAATGAGATGATTTTTTTTACATCATGGATAAATCCCATATCCAGCATACGGTCTGCTTCATCCAGAACAAAAATTTCCACATAAGCTAAATCAACGAAACCCTGTCCGACTAAATCATTAAGCCGACCCGGTGTGGCAACCAGTATGTCTATACCGCGGCGCAGCTCTTCAATCTGGGGATTTGCGGAAACTCCGCCGAAGATGACGGCACATCTGACGGAGGTGCGGGAGCCGTACTCCTTAAAATTCTCGGCAATCTGCAGGGCGAGTTTCCTGGTAGGTGTAAGAATCAGGGAGCGTATTACCCTTTTTGAATATTTTTTTTCGGACGGCTTCATAAGAATTTGTATAATGGGAAGCGCAAATGCGGCTGTTTTTCCGGTGCCGGTCTGGGCACAGCCCAGCACGTCCCGGCCGGTCAGCACATGGGGAATGGCCTTTTCCTGAATAGGGGAAGGGCTTACATAGCCTTTTTCTTCCAGCGCTTTTAATAGCAGGGGGGATAATTGCAAATCTTTAAAATTCATATAATGGTATTTTCCTTCGTTTCTATGACTAATCAATTGTGAACTCCTTATATTATCACAGAACGGTGATAATTACCAGAGCGAGTTTTTAAACGATAGCCTGCTCACTCCGCGCACAGGTCACTGCCTTTAATTAATTACAGTTTTTAAGGTAAGACACAAAATCACGGACCGCTTTTTCCTGCGTTGCCCAGGAAGTGACAAAACGGATAGCCATATCTCCGTTATCGAATACACGCTCCGTCTCAAATGTATATTCCTTCGCCAGAGTTTCCGCCAGTTTTGCGCTGACAATAGGAAATATCTGGTTGGAGGCAGTGTCGGAGAGGAAGGAAAATCCGCAGTCTTTGAAACCGGCTCTGAGAATGCCGGCCATCTCGTTGGCATGCTGCCCGAGCTCATAGTAAAGTCCGTCGGTGAAGAGCGTCTCAAATTGCAGCCCCAAGAGCCATCCCTTAGCAAGCATCGCGCCTCTCTGCTTTAAATGGTAACGGAAGTGGGATTTCAGCTCCGGATTCACGATTACCAGCGCCTCACCGAACAGCGCTCCGTTCTTCGTGCCGCCGATATAGAATAGATCTGTAAGCGCGGCCAAATCCTCCAGCGTGATATCATTAGAGGCATTCGTCAGCGCCGAGGCCAGTCTGGCGCCGTCCAGGAACAGATAGAGATGGTTCAGGCGGCACAAATGGCTCAGCTCTTCCAGTTCCTGTTTTGTATACTGTGTTCCCAGCTCAGTTGTGTTAGATAGGTAGACTAATTTAGGATGTACGGTAAACTCCGCATTGTGCTGCCGGATGAGCTTAGAAACTTCGGCGGCGTGGATTTTTCCGTCGGCCGACGGTATGGTGAGAATCTTATGTCCGGTAGCTTCCACGGCTCCCGTTTCGTGGCAGTTGATATGGCCGGTTTCGGCGGAGATCACAGCCTCATGAGGGCGTAAGGCCCTTGCAATTGCCAGCAGGTTGGTCTGAGTGCCGCCGGGAATAAAGTGGACATCAATATCTTCCCGTCCGCATTCTTTCCGAATCAGTCCGGCAGCTCTTTCACAGTGTCCGTCTTTTCCGTATCCCGGATTTTGTTCCAGGTTTGTATTCATCATTGCTTCCAAAATGCGCGGATGCGCCCCTTCGCTGTAATCGTTGGCAAAACTGTACATGTCGTTCCTCCTCGTTCTTTCATATATTTATTTTATTTTGAGCGATTGAGGGGAGGTTGTCAAGTAGTTTAGCCACGCAGATGGAGACGCTGCCGGTATGGCCAGGTCATAATTATCAGTAACCGTTTGGTCGGAAGTATGAATCAACGTAACTGTTCGGCCGGATATATGTTTCAGCCAGTACTTCTGGATTGGAAAATGCCTGATATGGACGGCATCCAAACGGCCAGGAATA
>OLPX01000507.1_pt1 | contig 35561 bp, 30 predicted proteins | sample 1672491 | NCBI WGS metagenome assembly OLPX01 (sample SAMEA3136692, study PRJEB25190) | human gut metagenome | biome: human gut; feature: human-associated habitat; material: faeces | place: Austria | collected 2013 | reverse complement strand
TTTGTAGCGGCTCCGGCTGCTCTGGCCTCTGGGAAGGTGGTGCTTCCTGGGGGCCTATTTTTATATCTGCTGAATTGCTCCCGTTACCGCGATTGCATTTCCATGTCGGCTCCTCACCTGACACTCCGCCAGCACGTCGGACATAAGGTCAAGGGACTGGTTTATGCTGTCCAGGGTAATGCTGATCGCCTCCAGGGCGTCAGCTATGCGCTCCATATGGTCCTGCTGCTTTACTGGTGCCATCTTATTCACCTGCCTTTATGAGACTTACCTGGCCGCCGGGCTGAATGACTGTGAGCACATCCACGCCCACAACGTCAGCGGCTTCCTGAGTGAAGTCCAGGTTGAACTCCTCCTCGCCGGTCTTGCCCGTCTGTTTGCGGATCGCTCCCAGCTCCTTTCGGGTGAATCCAAAGAATACTATGTCGTTGATCTTCATTTCTCTTTTTCTCCTTCCTTATTCCTCCATGCTCATATACCCATAGAATCCGTGACTGAGTACGGTGAAAAGCCTTATTCTATGCGGCCTCCACGTACTCACGCAGGTGAGGGAGTACGCCATTTCGTACTCTCGTACTCACGCAAGGTGCAGGAGTACGATAAAACCCTTATAAATACTATATTTTTTACCCTACTCACTCACGGCCCCACTGGGTATAGGATTGGTCAGTTTACAGTAATGAACCTTGGGTTTAAACCCTCTGCTGAAATAGGTTATCTGCCCTTCTTTTTTCAACTCTGCCTTGGCCCTCTCCAGCGTCCCCTTTGAAATTCCCTGGGCCTTCATCATCCCGTCCAGATCTGCCGTCTCCTTCTCGCCGTCCTTCAGATAATCCAGGATGAAAGCTTTGGCGTCTGCCCTCGCAGGGGCCTGGTATGTTGCCGCCTGTGCTGTGGTCACAAAGTCTTTATCCTTCTTATCGGAATAACCCTCAAACTCAATCTTGCCGGAATCCAGCCGAAACAATACCGTTTGGGCCAGCGGGCCGTAATTGCTTTTTTCCTGGGATATGTAGCGCACCCCATCGTTGGCCTCACCTGCAATGAGAACGCTTCTGGCTATGTCCCAGATATCAGCGCTGTCTGCGATCCGCTTACGCCCCCACAAGCCCACTTGCTTATTGGTATGGACTATGATTAAGAATGTCGTGCCGTACTTTTCCCCCAAGCCTATCAATGGGTTTAGACACGCCCTCATAGCATTCCGCTGCCCCATCTGGACCTCGGGAGGAATAAAACTCTGGAGCGGATCAAAAACTACCAACTGGGGGCGATACTCCTTTATGTACTCCTCCAGCAGCGGAGCGTTAAACTTAATATCTGAAAAATGTTCGTCTGTCAGGTCCAGATAAAGAACATGGTCCAGCTTTGCACCTGCTCTCCGCAACCTTCCCTTTAAGGTATATTCAGCGGAATCCTCCGATGAAAAGAAAAGCACCTTCCCTGGCTCGCATTCCTCTGCAAATGGGTTATCCTCATTCAAAAAGCATTGGGAACCGCTGCTAACCGCCGCAGCTATCGCACACCATACAGTTGTTTTACCGGAGCCGCCATCCCCCGCCAGGACTGTAATTTGACCTTTTGGCATGTAATCTGTAATGAGCCATTCCGGCTCCTTTTCTTCCACCTGGTCGATTGAAACCAACTTGACCGGCCCAGGCTTAACCTTTGGCGGCTGCACATTCCAATTACTGCGCTTTGAAAAATCCTTCCCCTGATAGGGAGCCGTCCCCTTCTCATACCGCATGAGCGCTGGGAACACCTCTTTTTCAAGCTCCTGGTCTGTCAGCGGCGGAACACATTTAGCCGCGTTTTCGGCTCTCACAGCGGCCCTGATCGCCTCGTCCGAAAGCCCCTTGGCTTGCTGGCTACATACAAGCTTGACCATGGCATTTGTACGCTCTCCATCCGGTATCTGATCCGGCATTTCTAAAGGCTGCTTGTACCAGCTCTCCGGCACAGGGGAAAGGAACTCATATACCAGTCCATTCGCCTCTGCCAGTGGATAAAGCATTGGGTCTTGCTCCCACTCATAAACGTGCCCGTTGGGGTGAATACTGGGCGGCGCCACAATATAGCCGCCATCCCCTCTAATGTCAATTCCTTCATACAGCCCGGCGCGGTTCTTGACTGTGGCTGTGTCTCTGTAGAAGTAGTGATAACCGCCGCGGCCTGTGATTGCAAGCCACGTTTCATCCGGCAATTTTCCATGCACCGCTTCCCACTCTCTGAGTGTCACACGGCCATCTATGCCCTTGTCCTTGTCCACGTCCAGGTCGATCACCACCAGCCCATCGGAAACCTGTCCTGTGGCGATGCCGATGTTTGCGGCTGGCCACTTGTTCCACCATTCTTCTATCTGCTGCGGTTCTTTGGAAGCGTCCTTAAATCCATGAGGTGTAAGTGGTTGCTTGCTCCTGGGCCTGATCGGGAACACGGCCAGCCCTAACCGGGCATATTGCAAGGCCTGATCCTTCATGCTCTCCATCGTCAAGCGCCTACCTCCTCCTGATCCAGGCCCGTGCGCTCATAGAAATACTTTCTCGGCACCCGGCCCGCCCGGATTATGTACCCCTGGGCCTTCAGCTCCGCATTAAGCTCCTGAATCACCTTATAACCCTGCCTGACGGAATAGCCCATGATCTCGGCTACCTCCTCAGCGTTCATAAACTGTTTACTCACTCTTTAATCTCTCCTTTCATGTGTGCGAACTCCGCACAGTTGTGACGTTACAACTTTTTCAGCTCTGGCCAGAACGCCTCTACCTTCCCAGATCGGGAACCCGCAGGCAAGATTACCCTGGGGTGATGTGATGGTGTTTCCATATTGGCTACGCCTTTAGGCTCCCTCATATTGGGGACACCTAACTCGTCTCGCAAGACGAATGGGGATTTCTACCCCTTCCTATGCCCGCCCGGCATGTTGTTATCAGTTACTCAATAATTTCTTCCGGCTCCACGCCCAGGGCCTTGCTGATCTTTCCCAGCAGTTCCGGGCGGCAGTTCCGGCCATTCATCACCGCAGACATGGTCTGACGGGAGATTCCAGCCTTTAATGCTAATTCCTGTTGTGTGTGCGGCCCTCTTGTCATGAGTAGTTGCACCTTAATTCTATTGAGCTTCACATTATCACCTCCTAAAATCACGCAGATGCATGTTTTTTATTATAATACCATGCATTTGCGTGTTTGTCTATAATTATTTTTTGCATATGCATGATATTTTCTTTACATTTGCGGAATAATATGCTTTAATTGAAGAAAAGGAGGCATTCATAAATGGGGTTTGGCATTGAATTAAAAAGAATACTTAAGAAAAAAGGAATCAAGGTCGCGCAATTATCAAGAGAAACCGGCATACCAGCGAATACCCTATATGCTATCATCAATAGAGATAGTAACAATATTAGCGCAGGTAATTTTAATAGAATTTGCAAGGCTTTAAATTTAGGGCCTGACGAGCAGGCTAATCTTGACATGTGTTTATATCCCGAAAAATGGTTTGGTTCCTCGCGTCCAACATCAACTGACAAAGAAGTAATTAGGGAATACGTGGACATGGATGAAGCTCCGCAAAAAATTGTTACTTATTTTGATAGTGATGAATATACACCCGATGAATTAGCGGAAATCAAGAACTATGCAGAATTTTTAAAGAGTAAGAGAACTACCGAACCAGACAAATAACCTTTTTCTCCTGCAAATGAGAAAAACCATCTTCCATCCCTTCCTATGCCCGCCCGGTCAGGATGAAAGGAAGATGAACAAATGCCACAGTATAAAGACGAGGAACGCGGCTCCTGGTACTGCAAATTCTCCTACCAGGACTGGACTGGCCAGCGCCGGCAGAAATTAAAACGGGGCTTCCCCACCAAACGGGAGGCCGCAGCCTGGGAACGCTCATTCTTAGAGAAGCAGCAGGGCAACCCCGATATGACCTTCCAGGCCCTCTATGACCTCTATATGGAAGATATCGGCCATCGCCTCAAAGCGTCTACCATTAGAAACAAAAAAGCCGCATGTGAGCGGCATATTGTTCCATATTTTAAAGACAAACCTATTAATCAGATCACACCGGCTGACATTCGTAAATGGCAAAACAGCATATTAGCAAGTTCGGCAAAAGATACCTATCAACGCCAGATTTACAACCAGCTAAATGCGGTACTAAATTTTGCAATCCGATACTATGGTCTTTTGCGCAATCCCTGCCAGATCACCGGCCCAATCGGTAAGGCCAGGGCCAGCAGAATGGACTTCTGGACTCACGATGAATTTGATGCATTTATTGCCCAGGTAAAACCTCCCATCCTGCACGCGGCCTTTGAAACGCTGTACTACACCGGCCTCCGCTGCGGCGAGCTGCTTGCACTGACCCGGGAAGATATAGACCTGCAGGCGAAAACCATCAATGTAACAAAGACATATCACCGCGTAAACCGTCAAGATATCATAACATCACCAAAGACAGCCCAGAGTATCCGCACTGTTACAATACCCCCGTTCTTAGTTGACAGTCTGACCGATTATATTAACCGCCTATACGGCATTGGTCCAACAGATCGAGTATTCCAGACTACACAAAGCAAATTAATCACGGCAATGGGGCGCTATAGCAAGGCCGCTGGAGTTAAGCGTATTCGCACCCATGATATCCGTCACAGCCACGTATCACTGTTGATCGAGCTGGGTTTTTCTCCGCTCCTGATCGCGGAGCGGATCGGGGATTCCGTGGATATGGTCAATAATATCTACGGCCATCTCTACCCCAACAAGCATAACGAGGTTGCAGACAAATTGCAACAATTCGTATCAAAGTAGTATCATGCGCAACTTCCAAAGCCTGAGTGTATTGTAAAATCAATATACCAGGCTTTTTTCCCATAATCGTTCGACAAGAAATATACTTTCGCAGATGCAGTCCGCCATCTGCATCACCATGGAGAGCCGCACGCTCTGGAGCATCACCGGGTCATAGTTGCCGCAGCCGCCCACGATTCCGGTAATGGAAATGTCTCCCACCGCTTCCAGCTCCTTGCTCACGCCCAGACCCGGTTTCAAAGCGCCCCGCCCAAGAGTTGCGTAGCCCACGTGGTCCGAACTCCCCACTGAGGCGTCGATGGCCACCACCACGTAATCCGGGTAATTGAGCCGGATATAGCGGGAGTACAAATCCAGGTTCATGGCGTGAACCGGCCGGTCCAGCGTGCCGATCACCGCAGCCCTGCGCAGCTTCCTCGCCCTCAGCTTATGGCCCACCAGGGGCCCTAAACTGTCCCCGGTGGAACGGTCGGTTCCGATGCACAGAAACATCACCCCCACCTTCTCCTTGGCGTCCAGCTCCTCCAGAATCAGCTGATTCAGCCGGGCCGCAAATACATCGGGCCGGAAATCCTTGCGCGTATTAAAATAGTCGATTGTATCCTGTTTCTGTATACTAAACTGTTTCCATAATTTCATAATAGAGTTGTCCACCTGATGATCCGAATAATTGCTGTGAGTCACCGCCGGCGGGCTCAAGCTTTTTTATAGTATAGGCTCCAACTCCGGAAATTATGCCTCCCCGGACGAAGAATGTAACGACACGCATCGCCGCTTCGACGGGTTTCCTTTGATCGACAAGCTTCCCGTCCGCAGGCCGTGTCAACAGGCATATTGCAATAAAAAAAGATGGACGCCCGCAGGTATCCATCCCTCTTTTTCATCGGAAACAGTCGATTTTATCAGCCAAACAGCTTCTCGCTGTACACGCCGTCCGCAATCAGTTTGCGGATGGCGGCCACCACCGCCGCCTTGTCTTCCTTGTAGGTCACACCGAACCATTTGTCCGGGGTGTTAAGCACCCGCACACGGGCCTTGCCGGACTGAACCATCTCATCGATAATCCGTGGCAGAAGGTACTCTGATTTCACATCTCCCTCTTTTAAATGATCCAGGAATTCCGGGAATCCCTGTTCCAGCTCCTCCAGGAATTTCACCGGCAGCCCCCACATGTTCATGGAAACCGGCTGGGACGGGCTCACGGCCACAGGGTTGCCCTGTTCGTCCTCCGCCTTCAGTCCGTCCTCCGTCATGCGGATGTTGTACGTCTCGTTGACCGTCTCAAGATAGCCGTCCGCCCCAGCCCGGCACACGCCGCGGGTCACGCTGCCGTTGTCGCTCAGGGTGTTGGACAGAATGAAGCCGCCCATGCAGATATCGTACACATCCCCGCTCTCGTCCATCTCGCTCACCATGTAGTCGTGGATCAGGCGGAAACCCTCCTTGCCGTAGTAGTCGTCCGCGTTGATCACCAGGAACGGGCAGTTCACCAGGCCCTTGACCATCAGAACGGCCTGGCCGGTCCCCCAGGGCTTGGTCCGCCCCGGCGTCACCTCATAGCCCGCGGGCAGAGCGTCCAGCTCCTGGAACGCGTACTCCACCTTTGCGATCTTCTCGATGCGGTTGCCGATAATCTCCTTAAAATCCTTCTCCAGGTCCCTGCGGATGATGAATACCACCTTGTCGAATCCCGCCTCCAGGGCGTCGTGGATGGAGTAATCCATAATGATCTCCCCATTTGGCCCCACAGGCTCCAGCTGCTTGATCCCACCGCCGAACCGGCTGCCGATGCCAGCCGCCATTATCACTAATGCTGTCTCTTTCATTTTCCTGTATCTCCTCTTTTAAAAACTGACTATAATATAGCACAGGAGGAGGGAAAAGGCAAACGGCTAATTGCGACAGCAGTTTATAATCCTGCGCCGATGATCGGCGCGATAATACTGGCCAGCACGATTATCAAAGCGCCCCCGATCCTTGAGGAGATCTGAGCAAAGGGCATAAGCTCCATCCGCTTTCCGGCTCCCAGAGTCGCCACATCCCCCGAACCACCCATATTGGCCATACACAAACCGGCTGTCATGGCGATTTCAACCTTATTGAAGCCCAGAATACCCGCGATCAGCCAGGGACCGATCACGCAGCCGATCAGAGTTGCCAGAACCATGAGTACAAACCCCAGATTCAGATTGGCGATCACCACGTTCAGGTCTACATAGACAACTCCAATCGTAATCAAAATCGCCGGAATACCGATTTTCATTACCAACTGGTACCACTGTTTCACGTCCTCCTGAACCTGCTCCGGCACGCTCCCGGAAATCTTGCATACTGCGCACAGAATAATCGTCCAAGCGTAGTAGTGAATCCCCGGCACCGCCAGGGCACACATTTTTCCTAACGTATAGAAAATGCCTGTGAGCACAAAACCTCTTCCAAGCGCCCCGAAATCAATCCGGCTCATTTTTTCAGAAGCTGCTGCAATTATATCCTCTTTTTTCATCAATTTGCCATTCCCGGTTGTCTTGGGGAATTTTAAGCCCACGCCGTTTAATAGACCAGCCACCACAATGGCCAGGGCATTGCCCATCACCACCGCCGGCATCATCAGGGACAAATAGTAGGCGCTGTCCTTTGTCATGGACATTCCATAAGTGGCCGCCGTGGGCACAGCGCCCGCTGCCGTTCCACCGCCCATAATCGGAAGTGCTATAAACAGAATCGCCTCGCGCCATCCATATCCGGTTAAAGCGCCCACCAAACCACACATACCAAATGCGCATGCAATTCCCAGCACAATGGGGATAAAATAAAGGATACCTGCGCGCAGCAGAAGCTTTCGGTCCATTGCCAGTATACTGCCGCAAATCAGAGCGCCTACCAGCCAACCATTATAATCCATACTTTTACAAAAATCTGAGACTAACTCAATCGTGGCTTCCGGGAATACCCCAAAATACACCAAAGCCGCTGATCCGAACAGCGCGATAAAGGAGCCTCCCCCGAAATACGTGTTGACAATCGGCAATGCGTCGCCGATATACATCATAAAAAGCCCCAGCACCGTACACACCACGAAGCCCCCCAAAAATCCCTCACATGAGGTTCCTGTCATGATACCTAAAACCGTGATTACCAAAAGTACCAAAAAATACTTCATCGGAAAGAAGCCCACACTGCTATTTTTTAACTGATTCCCCATTTAACACCCCTCCATGAATTGATACAGCGTTTATTGTCCAACCCCTGACTGTTTCAGCCATTCAGGTTCCGCAACCCCAAATCCCCTGGCAATCTCCCGGATTTCCTGAATGATTTCCACCGGGTACACGATGCCATCTTTCATCTGCCGGTCAAAACTTCTGTACTCCAGCTCTCCCGGCAAATATACTTCCTCCGTATTGGCGGCAGCCGGCGACGCCTTTATAAAATCAATCTGCCGGTCCATCCGTTCCTTAAAGACTTGTACATCTGTCATGCGGCTGATATCCACCGCCATGAACAACTGTCCTTTATTTAATCCCCCGTCAAAGTCCCCGTATACCCGCTTTAAAGTGGGTCCAATGGCCCCGTTGCTAATGACTGAGCAGAGCATGCCAATCACAATCGCCATACCGGACCCTTTGTAATCTGCAATCGGCCTCAGGCTTCCCTTTAACGCTTCCTCTGCATCCGTGGTGGGAAAGCCGTTTTGATCCAAAGCCCATGTATCCGGGATAGGGCTGTGGGTTTTGGAGGCCACATCCACTTTCCCCTTTGCCACCACGCTCATCGCCATATCCAACACAACCGGATAATGATTGAAAGCCGGTATCGCATAGCTGTAAGGATTGTTCCCTACCCGGGAATCCGTGCCTCCCCATGGCGCCATCAGATTTCCTCCGCCAATGGTCGCCGAGAAACCGATCATGTCGTACTCCAGGGCCATCCGGGTATAATAGGCACATCTCCCATAATGGTTGCTGCCTCTGGCGGTCACAAAAGACACTCCATACTGCCTGGCCTTCTGGATTGCCAGCTCCATACAAAATTTCCCCACCGTCTGCCCCATAGCGTTATCCCCGTCCACTACGGCCGTGGCATCCCGGTCCACCACAATTACCGGACATCCCTCACGGTTGATACAGTCCGACATAATCCGTTTTGTATACAGCTTAACCCGCTGTATTCCATGTGAGTAAACGCTTCTGGCATCTGCATCCACCAGTGAATCGGCCACCAGTTCCGCTTCCCCACCATTAAGGCCTTCTGCCCTGAAAATATCGCTGATCCAAGCCTTCATTTCCTCAAATGGAACTGTGATCGTCCGATTAAAATGATAATGTGATGTATTGTTCATAAGATACCCCCCTCCGTTATCGGTGTCCCGCCAACAATGATGCATATTCAATGGCATTTAACAGGCTGGCCTCACTTGCCGTCCCCTTACCCGCCTGGTCAAAAGCCGTTCCGTGATCTACAGAAGTCCTGATAATAGGAAGTCCCAGTGTAATATTCACCCCGGATACCGCTTCCCACTTTCCATGTTCCCGATCATAGACAAATCCTGCTACCTTAAGCGGTATATGTCCCTGATCATGGTACATTGCGACCACAATATCGTACCAGCCACCTCTGGCTTTCGGAAACAAGGAATCCGGCGGCACAGGACCTTCTGCAAGAATCCCTTCATCTCTCGCCTCTGTAATTGCAGGTATTATCTCCTCAATCTCCTCCTTTCCAAACAATCCATTCTCACCACTATGTGGATTGAGCCCCGCCACACCGATCTTGGGTTTTTGAATCCCCATCTGCCTGCACGCCTGATCTGCAATTCGGATCACCTCCAGAACGCGCGGTTTTTTGACCAGATCACAGGCTTGACGCAGTGAGACATGGGTAGATACGTGGACCACCCTGAAGTTTTCGTGTACCAACAGCATCGTGTATGATTTCGTGCCTGTCATATGAGCATAAATCTCTGTATGGCCTGAATAATGGTGGCCCGCAAGATTCAGCGCCTCTTTATTCAGTGCATTGGTAACCGTCGCGTCCACTTCCCCGTCCCTAGCCAGACGGATCACCTTCTCCACATAGCGAAATGCCGCCTCTCCGGATATCTTCGACACCTCCGCCCGCAGTAACTCCCCTCTATCCACAATTTTCAAGTCGAAAACATCGATTATCCCCGGTTTAAACCTGCATTTTTCCACTGAATCCACAGGGTGAACCGCAAGATCTTCCCGCCCCGTAATCTTCAGAGCTTCCTCCATTACCCAGGCATCCCCGATCACCAAAGGGCGGATTTTCTCATAGACCGACGGATTCCCCAGAGCCTTCACCGTAATTTCCGGGCCGATGCTCCCCGGATCTCCCATTGTAATTCCAATTACGTTTCTTTTCTCCACCGTTCGCCCTCCTCACCGGCTGCACACACAGCATTGCGCCGTATGATGGTTCCCCAATATCTGTTCCGCCAGGTCGAAAAGCAGCGTCTCTGCCCCGAACCCACCCGATTTTGAAATTACCTGGCACCATATCCCCTGATATTGAAAACGCGACAGAACAATTCCGGGCCCCATCTCCCTGACTGGTTCCATCTCCGCCACCGCAAGGCGCTCCATACAGGCCAGCAGCGTATCGCCGCCTGTGATGAGCAATGAAAAAGGCTCGCCACCTGATATCAGGCCCTCCAACACGCATCCCAGAGACTTCGCAACCCGTTCCCGTACCTCCTTGGCGGTAAGCCCCAACACCCCGGCATAATTGGCGGTCTTTCCGTCTCCGGGCGGGTCGGTACTGTCAATAATACAACATGTGCTCCCTCGGATTCTTGTTTTCCACTCATTCAGAACTCTAATTCCCTTCTCTGCGCTCCAATACCCAGTTTCCAGTTTCTGCTCTGGCGTCAGGCTAAGCCTCAGGAAACCGTTTTGCTGGGCGTAACTCAGTTGCCGAATGGTAATCGGATTCAAGCTGCCACTGATCACCAGGAATTTCCCCGAGAATACCTCCGGCACAGGCGGAACTCCCTTCAATTTCAAAAGTCCAGGTAATACCGCCGCGAATCCGGCGCAACCCGCCATCACGGATAACCCCCCCATGTCAAGCAGTTGTTTTCCAAGTTCTTCCAGCTGTTCGTCCTCCTGGGCGTCCAATACCACAATTTCCGGAGTAACCTGTGTGCCACCAATCTCTTCGTTCCAACGGATCGTTCGGACGGGAACAGAGCTCTGCCGTTGAATCAACTCTGGAATATAGGAGCACTTCACCGGGTCATAAGGATCCTGTCCGAACACGCTCTCCTTCACCGGTATTCCATTAATATAATGATATCCGGCTTCAGTGGTCCTGCCGATTTTGGGAAACGCCGGAAAAAATGGAAGGATATTTTTCTCTGAGGCAGCCAACAAGGCGGTGAGCTCACTGCCGATATTGCCCCTCAGCGCCGAGTCTGTTTTCTTATAAATATAGGGAATCCCACTGGCGATTCCGCGAATCGCGATCCCATATACCACATCATAGGCCTCTTTCGCCGGCAGATGTCTTGTCTCCGCATCCATTACCAAAACCTGAATTCCCGCTTCCACCGCGCAGTAATCATAATTTCGGTCTGTCACAACCCGAGTCTCTGCGCCTTCCCCGGCAAACTGAACGCCTGTGTCCAGTGCTCCGGTAAAATCATCTGCAATGATCAGCAATTCCAGCATCGGTTCACCACCCATTTGTTTTATTTATGAACATATAATTTACTTATATTTGTTTATATTTATAGTATAAACAACCATTATCGCAAAATCAACTGAACATTTTGGATTTTTTGTTTATTTTTTTAACACTTCCATATATTTCCTGTACATATTTGTTCATTTATGATACACTTATTTCAAAACAGAACAAGGGAGGGGAAAATGGACCGAAAAATCCGTATATTAGGAATCGCCCCCTACGAAGCGATGAAAACCGCCATGCAAAAGCTGGCGGCACAGCGGGACGATCTGGAATTGGATGTTTATTCAGGCGATTTGGAATACGGCGCAGAAATAGTCCGGCACAACCTGAACAACGGCTACGATGTCATCATATCCCGAGGAGGGACTGCTGAACTGATCGGGAGGATCACTTATATACCTGTCATTGAGATTTCTCTATCCGTCTATGACATCCTCCGCTCCATCAAACTGGCGGAAAACTACGCGGACCGCTATGCCATTGTTGGCTTCCCCAGCATTACCGGCAGCGCTCATCTTCTATGCGATTTGCTCCAATACAGAATCGATATTGTAACTATCCACGGCTCGGAGGAAGTGGTTGGTACGCTTCAGCGTTTGAAGCAGAACGGATACCGTATGGTAATCTGTGACATGATCACGCACACTACCGCCAAGAATCTGGGGTTAAACGCGATCCTGATCACATCCGGTTCCGAAAGCATTGAGAGCGCGTTCGACCAGGCAGTCAAGGTCAGTACCGGCTATTTGCGGCTTCAGGAGGAAAATCGTTTTCTGGAGGAAGTAGTGAAATTTCACACCGGAGACACCGTCATACTTGACGCCTCCGACGATGTCTGCTTTTCATCCTGGAACCGCGAGAAAGCCGATGAACTTTACGCGCTTTTACGGGGGGAAAGGCCTCAGATCCCCACCACAGGTAGCCACAAGTTTTTTCGGAATATCGATAACACACTGTTTTCCGTCGACAGCCGCATCATTGACAGTATGGGACAGGAGTACGCCGTATTCTACATCACCGCCTCCAAGATCCCAATCAATACAGGGCGATACGGCATCCGCTTTCACTCGCTTCGCGATGCACAAGAGCGTTTTTTTAACAGTTTCTACAGCATTACCGGAGCTATGGGAGATCTGCAGAACTCCATCGATCAGATCGGTCAGAGCACATTTCCCGTGATGATCACTGGGGAGAGCGGAACCGGAAAAGAACAGATTGCAAGGGCTATATATGCTGGAAGTATCTACAACCATAACCCCCTGGTTTCCATAGACTGTGGTCTGATCAATGACCGCGGCTGGGAGTATCTGACAAACCACTACAATTCCCCCTTCACCGATGACCAGAACACGATTTATTTTAAAAATATAGAAGAATTGCCCACCCAAAGAAGCCGCCTGCTGCTCTCGCTAATTATTGATACGGGCTTGTACCGGCGCAACCGGCTGATTTTTTCCTGCACAGGGGAGGACGGGCATCCTCTCCCCGAAGCCTGCCAGGAGTTTATCAAACGGTTGTCCTGCCTAACCGTCTGTCTCCCCCCGCTGCGGGAACGGACTCAGGAAATCCCCACGCTCTCCAGCCTTTATCTGAATACATTAAATCTCACCCTTGGCAAGCAGCTGACCGGGTTTTCTCCGGACGCCATGGATTTACTCAGAGAATATGACTGGCCCCAAAACTATACACAATTCAAACGAGTGATAAATGAATTGGCAGCTATCACCAATTCCCCGTATATTCAGAAATGTGATACCGAGATGGTTCTGACCAAGGAAAAGGCAATCTTCAGACGCAGCATCGGCGGATATCACCGCGCACCAGATTCGAATATCAATCTGAATCGGCCTCTGGACGAAATAACCCGCGATATCATAAACCGCGTAGTGGCCGCTTCCGGCGGTAACCAAACAACTGCCGCCAGACAGTTGGGAATTAGCCGGACCACTCTCTGGCGCTATCTTAACCGAAGCTGACCAAAAAGGCTGCCAGCCGCATATGTTATGTGCTCATAACATTCATGTGGTTGGCAGCCTTTTTCATCTTTCTGATTCTTCAGTCTAAGAGCAGCCCTTATCGCCCCTGCATCTTCCTCAACCGCTCCACATGCATGGTCAGATACGCCAGCTCCTCCCTGGAAATATTCTTAGTTTTCAGTTCCCTCTCCAAAAGCACCTTGATTTTTAAGACCAGCTCATAAGAATCCTTATATTTAAAAATAATCACATCTGTCAGTTCGTTCTCAATCTTCTCCTGGCGCACCGTGCGCTCGATCACATAGCGCAAATGGACCATAAAACGAACGCAGTCGATGGATTTCTTGTCGAGGCGGCGGCCAATCTCATTTTCAAGAAGTGTGATCACCCGATTACAGATCCGGTTGCTTCGGAGCGCGTTTTTCAGCTCCCCGTTGTACCGGGCCGAGTGAATATGAAGAGCGATGAAACCCACCTCTCCCTCGGGCATGGATACATCATAGCGCTCCTCAATTCTTCTGCACACCTCCCCAGCAATCTGAAACTCTTGATCATACAGGGCTTCGATTTCGCTGAGAAAGGGATTGACAATCTGTTCGCCCAGCTTCAAACGCCGCAGTGTGCATGAAATATGGTCGATCAGGCTGATATGGATGGTCTCATGGAGCTCCTCATGGAACGAGCGGGCAATAAGCAAGATCAGCTCTTCGCAAAAATCCACAAATTCTGGCCCATCACCCCGAAAAATCTGCTTGAAATTGTTCTGGTTCTTGTCATCCTCTATGACAAAAACCTTATCCACCACGCTGTTCTTCTCAAACAGCTCTCCAGGCTTTTTCCCAAAACCGATCCCCCTGCCGATGAAAAGCTTTTCCGTCTCCCCATCGCGTATTTGAAGGATATTGTTGTTCAAAGCCTTCTCGATTACATAGCGCTTTCCCATAGTCACCCCCGTTTTCTCTACAGCTTAGTTTTACAGTTCATAAACGTATAATACTCAGGGTAACGAATCTCATTCAGGTTCACAGCACGATCCCACGAGACGCGAAAGGCCAGATATTGCAGCGGCACCACATATTCCAAAACCGTAAAATCGCCCCGGTCCGCAAAGGGAACCCGCATCACATTGTTCCCCTGCCGATCCCGGGACGTAATCAAGATTCCCTCTGTGGTGATCCGTTCTGCAAACTGGTGGAACCGGTCCATGCGGTCTCCCTCCTGATCCGGGCTCTGCAACAGGAAGATGGTACTGTTGCGGTCGATTCCATCATTCGGACCGTGCAGATACTCCTCAAACTCATATCCGTAGGCAGGACAGCGGACTGTCTCAATCAATTTCAGTGATCCTTCCAGGGCCGTCCCGTAATTGCAGCCGTACCCTACCACGGATATCTTTTGCACACCGATCATACGCTCTCGATTTTGCTCATACCAGTCCTTCACAGCCACGCGCACCGCGGAAAGATTGTCAATAGTAGCTGTGACATCCTCCAGACAGCGCCGGTACCCAGCCTCGCTCACCCGTTTGCATCCATAGCCATATTCCAGAGCCAGAAGCTGTAATTGCAGCACAGTAGCCTGATATCCGGCCGTTTTCGGCCCACAGGATTCCACGCCGATTCCCAGATCCAGTAGAACCCCCGCCGCTTTGGCCATGGAACTTTCCGGGTCCGAAGTCAGGGCGATAGTTGGATAACCACACGCTCTCATGCGGCAGACTGCTTCTATCGCCGCCACACTGTTACCGGACTGGGATATTCCTACCACCACTGCGTTATGGTTAAAAAAGCGTTCGTAGTGAAGTACATTGTTGGGATAGGCTAACGTAATCGTTTTGCCCATCATCTGCTGCATAAAATATCTGGCAGATACCGCTGCGGTGTAGGAGCTTCCAGACCCCAGAAGGATCAACTCGCTCCATTCATTTCCGTTTAAAACGGAAACGGCCGGAGCCAGAAGTTCCTTTCTGCGCTCCACAAGGCGTTTCAGATAGTCGGGTGTCCTTTGTATGTATTCATCCATGGAATGTTGATAATGTGCCATTTTCTGTTCCTCCCTCTCAGATGCACGCCGACTCTTTCATCTCGCTTACAATGGGATCCGCCATGGTACCGATCACGATCTGGAAATTGCCACCTCCCATACTGATCACATCCACAGCTCCGGCCCGTTTCAGGACATCCCGATCCACCTGGGTGGAATCTTTCACCGTCAGCCGTATGCGAGTGATGCATGCCTCCAACTCCAGGATATTTTTCGGACCGCCCACAGCGCTGAGAATTTTCTCAGCCTGGGCTCGCACATTGTCCTCGCTGAACATGTCATTCTTCATCCGGGTGCCGGAGAGGGCCTGCGCCCCGGCAACGCCAGGAGTCTTCTGCCCAGTCCCGGAGGGATTTTGCTCACCGGCTCCGCTGGCTTCCGGCTCGTCCTCTCCTCCATCCAGAGAGAAATTTCCAACTCTGCCCGGCGTGGGGATATTCAGCTTTTTAATCAGAAAATAGAATACGCAGAAATACACCACAAACGCAACGATTCCAATCGGAATCATGAGGAGGGGCTTGGTTGCCAGGTTGTATGTCATGATGTAGTCCAAAAGGCCGTTGGAGAAACCAATTCCCATTCTGACGCCCATAGCCACGGACACGGCGTTGAACAAGCCGAACAGCAGCGCGTTTACCACCAGAAGCACTGGTGAGAGGAACAGGAAGCTGAACTCAATGGGTTCCGTGATTCCCGTGATAATCGCGGTCAGAGCCGCGCTTCCCAAAACGCCCGCCACCGCTTTCCGGTTCTCAGGCTTTGCCAGCAACGTCATAGCCAGGGCCACCGCCGGAAATCCGAACATGTACACCGCGTAGCCGCCGGTTACGAACAGCCCTCCGTTGGGATCCCCGGCAAAGAAACGAGTCAGGTCTCCAGTAACCACCTGGCCGGCAGAATCGGTAAATTCCCCCAGTTGAAACAGTACAAAGGAGTTGGACAGATGGTGAAGCCCAAAAGGAAGCAGAAGCCGGTTAATGAAACCATTGATAAAGGATCCTGTGGGACCGGCGGAAATCACCGCCATGCCAAGCTTTTCGATCCCCACCTGTACCGGCGGCCAGACAAATCCCATGGCCGCACCAATCACAACGGACACCAGCGCTGTCACAATGGGAACAAATCGTTTTCCTCCGAAAAATCCCAGCAGCTCCGGTACTTTCACATTGTGGTAACGGTTATAAAGATAGGCGGAGACAAGACCCGCAATGATGCCGGTCACCACGCCGAGATTGATTGTCTCATCAAAGGAAATCGCTACTGCTGTAATCACATACTGACTGATTGCCGCCGCAATGGCGGCTACACCGCTGTTCTTCTGTGCGAAGGTGATGGCGATACTGATGGCAAATACCATGGACAGATTGCCGAAAATGGCATTTCCGGCCGCCTCCATCCAGCTCACGCCCAGAAGATCCCCAGAGCCCAGGCGCAACAGAATTGCCGCTGCGGGCAGCACCGCAATGGGCGTCATCAGGGCTTTCCCCAGTTTTTGCGCCACAGACATAAATGATCCGCTTTTTTTACCCATAATAATATCCTCCTGCTGATTTTACGTTCAGTCCTAAATGCAGCAGCAGGATATTAAAAAGGCGCCTACCCGCAGACAGCATCTGGTTACTGATCAGTACAACTTGTGCGATCAGCTAATGCCCTCACGGTTACACGCTTTTTTCGACAACTATATAGTTAACTAAAAGATATCACACGCTTTTTTGTATGTCAACTCTAAATTCAAAAAAATTCAAAGACCCGATTCCAACGCTTTTCCATACCTGGTTCCAGGCCGATCCCGATAAAACACTCGGGACAAAAACAATGCAAATCCTGCCAGAGTTTGAATTTCAATGGAGGAAAATCCCCCCGCTCGACAATTTTCCGCCCGGTTGCCGCATGGAACAGGCTATACTCATATGACTTCGGACGTTGCTTCCACTGTCCCTCATACAGGCCCCTATCCTCCGACCATACAAACCGCTCCATTCCCATTTCCTGGGTGTCCAGTCGGTAATCCTCGCTAACAGGTTCGAAATTAAAGGCAAAAAAGTTATGACTATATTCCTCCACCCAAAACGGCCTTCCCCCTATGTTGCGCAGCTGGCAGACGATGATTACCCTGTTTTTCACCAGGGATATTGATTTTTCTAAATAATAGCCGTACCCTGTGTCCGACCGGCTTCCACCCCAAAACGTTACCTGGTTGTCCCCGATGCACAATTCGTATTCCTCCGGCTCCAGCTCAGGAAGTTCTCCCCTGCAAATATTCCCCGTCTCGCTATCGTCTCCTGTTCCGCTGCCATTCGCTGCTTTGTGAAAGACTCCCGCTCGTGGCTTTTTAAACTTTCCCACTCCCGGCTTCAGATAATACTCCCCCGCTCCAGCCTCCTGATATCCGATGGGAGCGGAAGCGCAGAACTCGCTGCAAATCCCAAAGCCCATACTATACCCACCCTTTTCCAGACGCTCCCGGGTGAGATAACAGCAGCCATCATTTTTGCGAATTACCTGGCGGACCGTTCCTGCATGGTCAAACCGTCTCTGACTGCTGTCCATAGGCTCCACCACCACCAGCCATTCTTCATTTTCCAGCTTCATCTATTCACCTCACCTGCAGCAGACATGTCTTCCCGGCCGTACAGCGTTCCCTGCCTGTTGGATACACGTTCCAGCTTTTTTCCTGCGTCATCACAATCATTATGGTGGTCAAATCCATATCTTTCAATTCTTCGAACGCCACCTTGACCACAGGAGTTCCTACCTCCACCCGGTCGCCCTGAGCGGCCAGTTTGTAAAATCCCTTTCCCTCGCCTTTTACTGTATCGATCCCGATATGCACCATCACCTCCATCCCGTTGTCGGCCTCTACCACAAAAGCATGTCCCGTATGGAATAGCAGCTTGATTCTTCCCCGCGCAGGTGAACAGACCACGTTATCCTCAGGAATCACCGCCACACCATCCCCAATGGAACGGCTGGAAAAAAGTGGGTCCTGAACTTCTTTCAAATCCACCACTTTACCGCTGACCGGCGCATAACATTTTATTTTTCCAAAGTTAAACATACTTCTCCCCCTTTCCGGCAATAGCCGCACAGCCGAGAAGTCCCGGTTCACGCAGAGACGCCTGCACAAATTCCGTGTTCTTAAGCGGTCCAGGAACCAACTTCCGATAAAGTTCTGTCATCCGGCCAAAAAAACAGTCCTCTGACCTCATACAGCCGCCTCCCAGGACAAACCTCTGGGGGTTGATAACGCAAGCGATATCCGCAAACATTCTGGCCAGGCCTGTAATCATCTCCACCACAATCTCAGCCGCCTTTTCATCTCCCTCCTGAGCCAGTTGAAACACTTCACCCGCATCCCTTATCTCACAGTTGATCCGCTTCCGTGCTTTTTCCAGTATCCCGTCTCCGCCTGAACACCCCTCGGCGCTGCCCGGGGCCAGAGACCGGAAGGACGCTTCCTCTTCCGTCACCAAAACGCTGCCCACCTCTCCGGCAAACCCGTTAAATCCCCGGATAATATTTCCGTTCCAGATGAATCCGCCTCCAATCCCTGTCGAAATCGTAACATAGTACATGGACTCAACTCCCTTCCCCACACCGTAAACATATTCTCCGAAAGCCGCCGCATTTGCATCATTTTCTCCATAAACCGGAATATTCAAAACGTCTCTAAGTTGCTCCACAATGTGAAGCCGCTCCGATCCGGTCGGCAGATTTGTGGCATGAGCCAGGGTTCCGTCCGGCATAAATACACCAGGCAGACAGATCCCCGCAGCAACCGCTGACGTCCTGGCCGTCAGGATGCGACACATGGAAATGATCTGTTCCATCATGCCCTCCCCATGACCTTCCCGGCTGGTTCTCTCCTTTAAAACAGGTGACATCTCCCCCGTCTGGCCAATGAGCGCAGCCCGTATATTTGTACCCCCTACATCGATTCCTAAATAATGACACATTTTATTCAAACACCTCCCTGACACGTTTATGAAATACAAAAAGAGCAGGAACAAGTAATCCCTTACTTGCTCTTGCCCTTTCGGTAACACGCTTGTATCTGTTCACATATTAGCACACAGTCCGGCCTCTGTCAATTCCCAAACACCACATCCTCCGCCAGTCTCCCCAGCACCTCCTCGCACCTTCTCACATCCTCAAACGGCACGGACTCATTGGGTTTGTGGGCCAGTTCCAGGCTGCCGGGGCCGTAGGACATGCAGTTGTGGTTGCCCAGGGTTCCGGCGATCACGGCGGTGTCCGTGTAGCCGTTGAAGGAGCCGACCTCCGCCTCCCGCCCGGTCACCTCCAGCGCGGCCCGGCGCAGAGCGGCCAGAAGAGGCGACTGATCGTCCTTCTCCACGTAAGGCCGGTCCCCGGTGACCACATAGCTTCCCTTCACGCCGGGCACCTCGTCCTGCGCCGTCCTTACCGCCTCGTCCATGATCCGCTTTGCGGCGGCCGTATCCGTGGGCGGCACCAGGCGCATGTCGATCCACACCCGGCAGCGGTCCGGCACCACGTAGGGACGGTAGCCGCCCTCGATCTGGCCGAAGGTCACGGTGGAGATTCCCAGGTCATGGTGGGCCGGGCAGTCCTTGATCCTCCTGCGGATCAGACTCACGGCCTCGGCCATGGCCGCGACGGCGTCCGCACCCTTCCAGGGATTGCTGGCGTGGGCGGTGATTCCCTCCATGGTCAGTTCAAACCACAACCGCCCCTTGTGGGCCACCTGAATCTGCCCGTCCGTGGGTTCGGTGTCCAGATACCAGTCCTGTTTTGTGGCCCAGCCCCACCGGATAGCCGCCTCCACGCCCCGCATGAAATCCTCCTCGTCCACCGTACCGATGAACACCAGGGGACGCGCGGGACGCGCGCCCTGTCCCACCTTTTTCAGAATCCCGGAAAACGCCGTCAGAGCGCAGGCAAGTCCGCTCTTCATATCGCAGGCCCCCCGCCCGTACAGACGTCCGTTCTCCGTCACCGCTCCCAGCGCCGGGCGCGCTTCGTCCCAGCCGTCCCCCAGCATCACGGTGTCCATGTGGCAGATAAAGGTCAAAGCCGGTCCGGGCTTCTCCCCGGGAATCCGGGCCATCACGTTGAAGCGTCCCGGCAGGGCCTCGCGGCGACAGAGCAGAATTTTTCCGTTTTTCTGGTCCGCAGCAGCTTCCGCCCCCAATCCGGCCTCATCCCGCTCGTCCGCCTCCAGCCCCGATTCCAGAATCCGCCCCCTCAGCCATCCGTAGACAAATTCCCCGATCTCTTTCTCATACGCCCCTGGATCGGAGCTGTCGATCCGTACCAGCTCCTTAGCCAGCTCCCAGGCTTCCGACTTGGTTTCCGCTTCATTTACCATTTCCATTTCTCTTCTCCTCCCGCCGCGCCGTCCGTCCTGCGCGTCCGTAAATTAACTATTTGAATCTTTCACCCGCTACGGCGTCCCCGCCGCCCCTCATATCTGGCAAAAATAATAATACTCCACCTTGTCGATCACAACGCTCATATTGGGGTTATCCAGCAGTTTCCGCGTCTTGAGAAGCACCCGCTTAATCGCTTCCCGGTACAATTCCCCATCGTGGATCTCCGCAGGGTTGCGCACCGATGTGATCACATGTCCGGTATTTCCCAGATTGCAGCCCCGGACCTCCCCGCAGATGATGTTGGTGGTCAGCACCGCTCCTGTAACGTAGACCTGCTGTTCCTTGTACACCTCGTCGGCCGCAATCTCCCAGCATTTTCCCACAAATTCATTGGTATAATACTTTGTATCGATCCCATAAAAACTGATAATGTACCGCTCCGTTACCATGGCAGCCCCGCAGCTTTTTATTACCATTGTATTCCGGCTTTCCAGGTTTCGTGTGCGGATTCTGCCGCATTTTCCGTCCCTCTACAGGTCGTCCACCAGCGCCGTGCTCTTGGCGTAGGCCGTGCTCTTGGCCTCGAAAAAGTCCGTTTTCACCATATTGGCGTTGGAATACTGCCCCACCCACTTCATGGACTCCGGCTCCTCCTCGTATCCCTCATAGAGCGGCTCAAAGCCCAGGCTGGTCCAGCGCAGGTTTCCCAGGTAGCGGATGTACTCGGTGACCATTTCCCTTGTAAGCCCGGAAATGCGGTCCCCGATCACGTAGTGGCCCCAGGCGATTTCCTGTTCAACGCCCTCCTCCACCATGGCTTTTAACATCTCCACCGTCTCCGGCGAAAACAGCTGCGGCTCCTCCTTCTTCAGCTCCAGAATCATGTTGCGGAACAACCACAGGTGGGTGTTCTCGTCCCGGTTGATGTAACGGATCTCCTGGACGCTGCCCGGCATTTTCCCGTTTCGTCCCAGGTTGTAGAAGAACATGAACCCGCTGTAAAAGTAAATTCCTTCCAATATGTAGTTGGCCATCATCACCCGCAGCAGAGTCTGAGCGTCCTTCTTGTCCTGGAACTCGTTGTAAAGCTCCCCGATAAAGGTGTTTCTGCGCAACAGATGCTCGTCGTCCTTCCACTGATAGAGAATGGTGTTGCGCTCCACCGGCGAACAGATGGTGTCCAGCATGTAGCTGTAGCTCTGGCTGTGCACCGCCTCCTGGAATCCCTGGATGGTCAGGCACAGGTTCACCTCGTTTGCCGTGATGTACTGCCCAATGTTTGGCAGGTTGGCCGTCTGGATGGAGTCCAGGAAGATGAGGAAGCTGAGGATCTTGTCGTAGGCGGTCCGCTCCGCCTCGGGCAGCTCCGGATAATCCTTGATATCCGAGCTCATGTTAATCTCCTCCGGAATCCAGAAATTGTTCATAGCCTGGCGGTACCAGCCGCTGACCCAGGCATATTTCATATTGTTGAAATCGTTTAAGTTGGTGGTATTTCCCCCGATCATCCGGCGCAGGTTCACCTCCGTGTCGCCCTGGGGGTTAAATAACGGTTTTTTAATCAGTTCTGCCATTGTCTTTCTCCTGTCTTGCCTCTTTCGTTTAGCTGGAACAGCTCTCGCACTCTTCCACTTCCAGCGCCTTGCTGCGCACGTAATAAATGGTCTTGACCCCTTCCTCCCAGGCCTGGATGTAGAGGTTTAACACCTGACGCATGGTGTACTCGTTGGTAATATACAGATTCACGCTCTGTGCCTGGTCGATGTGCCGCTGGCGCGCGCCCGCCGCACGCACGGACCAGGTCTGATCCACCAGATGCGCCTCCTTGTACAGCCAGTAGGTCCGCGGCGTCAGCTCCGGCGCCACCCGGGGCAGAATGGCGTGCTTTTTCTCCTCCAGAAAATACCGCTTCATCACCGGGTCCACCCCCGCGGTGGTGCCGCAGAGAATGCTGGTGCTGCTGGTAGGGGCCACCGCCACTAAGTAGGCGTTTCTCATGCCCTGGCGGGCCACCTTCCGGCGCAGCCCGTCCCATTTTTCCCCGGTATAACCCCGCTTGTCAAAGTAAGCGCCGTTTTCCCAGTCGCTGCCCTTAAAATAGTCGTAGCTGCCCTTCTCCGCCGCCAGATCGCTGCTGGCCTCCACCGCGGCGAAATTGATGCGCTCGAACACCTCGTCCGCAAACCGCAGATGTTCCTCGCTCTCCCAGGCGATGCCGTTCTTTGCCAGCATGTGGTGGTAGCCGCTGACTCCCAGGCCGATGCTGCGGTAGCGCCGGTTGGTGATTTTGGCGTAGGGAAGGGGGTAAAAGTTCAGGCCGATCACATTGTCCAGGGCGCGCACCGCGCTGGCGGTGACCGCCCGCACCGCCGCCTCGTCGGTCACGTCGATATTTCCCAGACACAGGCTGGCCAGGTTGCAGACCACAAATTCACCGGCTTTGGTGGTAGTCACCACCACGGTGTCCCCGTTTTCCTCCCGTATCTCTGTGCTCACCGTCTCGATGCCAGCCATGTTCTGGGCGATCTCCGTGCACAAATTGGAACAGTAAATCATACCCTTGTGGCCGTTGGGATTGGCGCGGTTCACCACGTCCCGGTTGAAGGTAAATGGCGTCCCCGTCTCCACCTGGGAGCGCAGGATCAGCCGAACAATGTCCTTTAACGCCACGGTACGCTTGGAAATGCGCCCGTCCGCCACGCAGTCCAGGTAGCGCCGCTCCCACTCCTCGCCGAAGCTGTCCTCCAGGCTGTAGCCCTTCACCTGTAAAATCTCGTGGGGGCACATGAGATGCCAGGGCTGGTTCAAGTCCTCCTTCGCCATCTTCCAGAACAGGTCCGGGTAGCAGATGGCCGGAAATACGTCGTGGGCCTTCATGCGGTCGTCGCCGTTGTTGGTCCGAAGCTGCAAAAATTCCGGCAGGTCCTTGTGCCAAGCATCCAGGTAAACGGCCACCGCACCCTGGCGCATGCCCAGCTGATCCACGGCCACCGCCGTGTCGTTCACCAGCTTTACCCAGCGGATCACGCCCCCCGCCGCGCCCTCAAAGCCGCGGATGCTGCCGCCCGTGGCCCGGACCTTTCCGAAATAGAGGCCCATGCCGCCGCCAAACTTGCTGACCTGGGCAAAATTGTCGATGCTGCGGTAAATGCCCTCCAGGCTGTCCGGCACCGTGTCGATAAAGCAGCTGGAAAGCTGGTGGAAGGGCTTTCTGGCGTTGGACAGGGTGGGCGTGGCCATGGTAACCTGCATGTTGCTCAGCATATCGTAAAAACGGCGCACCCAGGCCATGCGGCAGTCCGGCTTCTCCTCCATAGCCAGGTGCAGGGCGATTCCCAGGTACATCTCCTGAGGCGTCTCCAAAGGCTGGCGCTTGTGGTTCTGGATCACATAGCGCTTGATCAGCAGATCCAGGCCGGAGTAGGTGAACAGCTTGTTCCGCTCCGGATCCAGAAAGGTCTCCGCCTCCCGAATCTCCGCCTCCGTGTAGTGTTCTAAAATGTAATCGCCGTATAAGCCCTCTTTGGTGAGGTAGACCAGCTTGTCGTAAAAGCCGGAGATTCCAAGCCCGGCCAGCCGTTCCCCAAGCTCCTCCCCGAACTGGCTGTAGCGGATTCTGGCCGCGATGAATTCCCACCGGGGCGCCTCCCGGGAGGTCAGCTCCGCCGCGGACTGGATCAGGCTGTCGTACAGCTCCATCCGCTTCATCCCGGGCTTTCGAAAGCTTCTGAATTTATTGGAAAGGATTTCCAGTTCATATTCCTGCCCTGGAAAATCCTGTCGGATCCCCTCCAGACACGCCTTGACCGCTCCCCCCTCAAAGGGCGCGGCAATGTCCAAAACTGCATGCTCGTCCGGCCTTTGGCCGTAATGATTGGTCTGTTCCATGTTCTCTGTGTCTCCTTCTGCGCCGCCATGGCAAAAATACCCGGCGCGGCGCTCAATTCCCGTCTGATCCGCCGGCCGGAGCCAACGTCACGGGCTCTATTATAAACCATATATCTTGTGGTTACAACCAATATTTTCAAAATTTTATACCAAATCCTGTATTGTTCCAAAACAGGCAATTTTTTCCTACAACGCCGGGATTGTACCTCTTTCAATCAAAAATGTGGTTGCACATACGGGCAATCCGGATATAATCTAAAGTTAGATTCATTAAAATATAACTGCGGCAAAGGGGCCGTAGAGGGAGGACGCTTTCCGGCAGGAAAGGACTGGATTATGAAAGACATTAAGAATCCAATTATGCATACCGTGGCTGAGTATGCGCTGATAACCGCTAGTATTATGCTCATGGTAGTGGGGGTATATTTCTTTAAATTTCCCAATCACTTTGCATTCGGAGGCGTTACCGGTTTTTCCACCGTGATCAGCGCCATGACGCGCTGGTCCGCCAGTGACTTCACCTCCATTGTGAACATGGCACTTTTGGTACTTGGATTTCTGTTTCTGGGCAAAAGCTTCGGCGTGAAAACCGTTTACGCCAGCATCGTGATGTCCGTCGGCCTTTCCGTGCTGGAGCGCGTGTGTCCCCTGGACCGCCCGCTGACCACGGAGCCGCTTTTGGAATTGATGTTCGCCATCTTTCTGCCGGCCATCAGCAGCGCTATCCTGTTCAATATCGGCGCTTCCAGCGGCGGAACCGACATCATCGCCATGATCTTAAAGAAGCACACCAGCTTAAACATCGGCACCGTGCTGATGCTGGTGGACGTGGCCTCGGTGGCCGCCTCGTTCTTCGTCTTCGGACCGGAGACCGGCCTGTTCTCCACCATCGGTCTGGCGGCCAAGTCCCTGGTGATCGACGATGTGATCGAGAACATCAACCTCTGCAAGTGCTTTAACATCATCTGCGACAACCCGGACCCGATCTGCGACTATATTATCAACACGCTGCACCGCAGCGCCACCATTTACCAGGCCCAGGGCGCGTTCACCCACCACAACAAGACCGTGATTATGACCACCATGAGCCGCGGACAGGCGTTGAAGCTTCGCAGCTATATCCGTCAGGTGGAACCCCACGCCTTCATGCTGATCTCCAACTCCAGCGAGATCGTGGGAAAGGGATTCCTGGCCAGCTGATCCGCCGGTTCTTCAATCTGTCACAGACAATCGCACGCAGGCTGTGCCTGCCGCACGTTGTTTCCAAATTTAAAGAAGTGCGCCCGCCGTTTCCGGCGAAACCGCACTTCTTTTTTGCCTTATTTTCCTGCGGGCCGCAAGCCATAAGCCGCTGCCGCGTGAACCGGTCCGGCGCTATCCGGCCCCTTCTATTCCCCAAGCTCCGCCGCCACCCGCTCTAAATCCGCCCGGATTGCGATGCCCTGGGGACAGGCGCTCTCGCATTTTCCGCACTTCTGACACTGATCCGCCCGGGCCGCTTCCCCGATCTCCTGGCGGTAAGCCGCCTTCGCCTTCTCCGGGATGCCAAACATGGCTCCCTCGTTCCAGACGGAGAAATTATAAGGGATATCCACGCCGTAAGGACAGGGCACGCAGTAGCGGCAGCCCGTACAGCCGTTGTTCACCCGCCTGCGAAGCGCGGCGGCCACCTGCTCCACCAACTGGCATTCCGCCCCGGAAAGCGGCTCAAACCGCCCCAGCGTGGCCAGATTGTCCTCCACCTGCTCCGGGGTGGACATTCCGCTTAAAATCACCTTCACCCCCGGATGGCTTGCCACCCAGCGCATGGCCCAGGACGCGCAGGAACGGTTCCCGTCCGCCTCCGCGAACATCCCCGCGATGTCCTCCGGCAGGGAAGCCAGGGTTCCGCCCTTCACCGGCTCCATGACGCTCACCGGGATGCCCAACTTCTCCGCCAGCTCATACCCACGATCGCCCGCCTGCACCTGGCGGTCCATATAATTGTACTGGATCTGACAGAAATCCCACTTCCGGCTGGTCAGAATCGTCTCAAAGGTTTCGTAATTGTCGTGGAAGGAGAATCCCAGATACCGGATCCGGCCCTGCCGCTGCAGCGCTTCGGCCCAGTCGATCAGGCCCAGCCTGCAGATGGTATCCCAGCGATCCCGATTGAGCCCGTGCAGAAGATAAAAATCGATGTAATCCACCTGCAAACGCTCCAGCTGCTCCTCGAACAGGCGCTTGGCGTCCTCCAGGCTCTTTACCAGCCACATGGGCAGCTTGGTGGCCAGATAAACGCTCTTCCGATCATAGCGCTTCAGCAGCCGCCCCATAAACGGCTCGCTCTCCCCCTCGTGATAGGGATAAGCGGTGTCCAGGTAATTGACCCCGTTTCGAATCGCCGCGTCGATCAGCTCTGCCGCCCCATTCTCGTCGATCTTCCCCTCCGGCGTCTTGGGGAACCGCATGCAGCCGAATCCCAGAAGGGACGGCCGCTCCGTTCCCGCCTGCATCTTCATCTCTCTGTATTCCATAGGCATCCTTTCCGGCCGCTGCTCCGGCCATTTCCGCTGTTTTCGCTAATTCATGACATGCATCAATTATACTTTGTCACCAGCCGCCAGGCTGATGATAAGTGATACGTTTCTTTATTATATCAAAGCCTCATCTTAAAATCAAACCCCTTGATTGCCTGAATCGCCAGGCTGTGCTATACTGGAGTTTAGAAAATTATCCACGAAAGAAGGAACCCCTATGGACTTAAAACTGGAGGCCAAGCAGACCCAGACCCTGTCCCAGCACATGATCCAGTCTGCTAAAATTTTACAGATGACTGCTCAGGAACTGAACACCTACGTCAGCGATCTGGCACTGGAAAATCCTGTAATCGACATTACCGAGCCAGCCGCCGGCGGCCGCCAGGAATCCATCGAACAGCAGCAGTGGCTCAACTCCTTTAACGAGGAAAACTACTACCTGTATCAGCGTCAGAACAATGACGACGACTACGATTTCCGCGACTCCTGGAACATCGACTCCACCGACGGGGAGACGCTTCAGGACTATCTCTGGTCCCAGCTGGTGGCGGAGAATTTTTCGGAAGAGGACACCGCGATCATCAAATTCATGCTGGAATGCCTGGACAATAAGGGCTATCTCAGCGAATCCGTGGAGTCCGTTGCCGCCTATTTCCACACGGACGAACAGCGCATCGAGGCGCTTCTTAAGCTGCTTCAGGAGCTGGACCCCGCAGGCGTCTGCGCCCGGAACCTGGAAGAATGCCTGCGTTTGCAGTTAACGCGCCGTCAGCTGGACACACCGGTGCTTTTATCCCTGGTGGACACCTGTCTGGAGCTGGTGGCCAAGAACCAGATCCCGGCCATCGCCCGCAAGCTGCGCCTGACCGCCGCCGAGGCCGCCGGCTGCTGCCAGATCATCAAATCCTTAAACCCCAAGCCCGGCGTCTCCTTCTCCAGCCGGGACCAGCTGCGCTACATCATACCGGATGTGACCATTGTGAAATTCAAGGACCATTTCGACATCCTGTTGAACGAGTCCATGTACCCGGGCATCGGCATCAACAGCTATTACCGGCAGATGAGCCAGAATCCGGAATCCCCGGAGGTCCGTGAGTACCTGACCACCAAGCTGCGCCAGGCGGAGTGGGTGAAGCAGTGCATCGCCCAGCGGAGTAAAACCCTGATGCAGGTCTCCCGGGCGATCCTGGCCCACCAGGAAGAATTTTTCGCCCTGGGCCCCAATCACCTGGCCCCTTTACGCCTGGCCGATATCGCAGGCGAGCTGGACATCCACGAGTCCACGGTCAGCCGGGCGGTCAGCAAAAAATATCTGCAGTGCTCCTGGGGCGTGTACCCCATGAACTATTTCTTCTCCCGGGAGGTCTCCGCGGCCAAGTCCCAGGGGGACTGCTCCGCCCGGGCCATGACCGCCCAGGACATCAAGCGCGCTCTGCGGGAAATCATCGAAGGCGAGGAGAAAAAGAAGCCCTACAGCGACCGGATTCTCGGCGAAAAGCTGGCCGAGCGCGGCATCTCCATCTCCCGCCGCACCGTAGCCAAATACCGGGAGGAGGAGGGCATACCGGACGCCAGCGGGCGCAAAGAGTATCTTTAACCGTTGACACCCCCGCAAGGGGATGAAAAGGAGATCTGCACATGAACAACCGCACAGCGGCATTCGTCCTGCCCCTCCTGCTTCTGCTCCTACTCACCGGCTGCCGTGAAAAGCCCTCCATGATCCGCACCGTCACCTACATGGATCAGGAATACACCGTAGATCAGGAGAAACAGACCATCACCCACAACGGAGACGTCTACCATTACCGGATTTTGGGAAACGAAATCACGCTGGAATACCCCAACCAGGCCACCTACAGCCGGACTGATATGGGCGGGGCCCGCAATACGCTCAGAACCAGCACCACGGGCTGGAGCGGAGACTATGACACCGACCGTTACGTGCCGGGCGATGTTCTGATCGACGTACTGTCCGTCAACTCCCCGCCGTCCCACCGCAGGGGCAATCCCATGATCGGCCTGTTGCTTCTGGCCGTGGGACTGTGGAATACCATTTCCCCTTATTCCTCCTGGTATGTCTCCCACGGCTGGCGCTACAAAAACGCCGAGCCGTCGGATCTGGCCCTTGGACTCACCCGGGCCGGGGGAATATTTGCCATACTGTTGGGAATCCTGGCATTCTTCGTCTGAAAAACGTCGGGGCCGAATGTATTCCGCTCCGCAGCCGGGAGCCCCTCAGAATTTCCCCTTCACCGGCCAAAACAGCCGCCCCCTGCGATCACTAAGCTGATCGCGCCGGGCGCGGCTGTTTTTTATACCGCTTCTGGCCCTCCCTACCGGATCTGATCCAGTATAAACGGGTCTTTTATCTTCTTGTCCTCAGCTAACAGCACGATCTTGGACATGATCTCCGCCGTCTTGGGGTCCTCGTCCACAAAGGGCAGGAACAGCTTGCCCCGGGACTGGCTGTGCACGGGCAGGATGTTCAGCATGGTGCCGCCCTCCTGGTGCACCACGCCGCTTCCCAGCTGCACGGTGTAATTCCCCCGCGTTCCCTTGATGAGGGCGTGGCTTTCCGACAGCGTTACGTTCTTTAAGCCGAACAGCGGCAGGTTGAACTCCACGATGGCCCGGCGCATCTCCACGGTGGAATGGCTGGTCTCCGGGTCCACGCCGCCCGCGTGGGCCACGCTCACCGCCAGATCCACATCCCGCATCACCTCGCTGTAGATGACATCCGGCACCTGGTCAATGGTCAATGCCTCAAAGGTCTTGCGGTTAGAGAACTCCACCCACTCCAGAGTGGGGGCTTCCACGTCGCCCGGGGAGAACCAGTCCGCCAAAGCGTAGATTCTGGCCACGATATTCTCCTTGTAAAAGACCTTCTGCAGCCCTTCCTCGTAATCCGCCACCCAGCGCCGCCCCCGCAGGCAGCCCACCGTCTTTTTCGGCTGAATCTGATAACCTGCGAACAGCCTGGAATACCTCTGCCCCATCTCCTCGGACAGCTTCACGTACAGTTCCCTAAACACCTGCTTGAACGGCTGCTTCACCTTGTTTTCGAAGAGCCTCCGCTGATATTCATGCCAGTTACCTGCGCGGTAGAAGTCCAGCGGATGGGCAATCCTCAGCGTCTCATCCTCACCCAGCCCGGCCTCGGCGCCATCCAGGGCCACGAGCTTTGCCGTAAATTCTCCCATAAGTTCCCCGGCATTTTCTCCCGCAGTCTCCTCTCCCTCTCCGCCAAATCTCAGGAACCCCAGCGTTTCCCCGCCCGCAAATACCAGCGGCTCCATCACCGCCCGCACCACCGGGTTCTCGAATAGCTGCCGCACCTCCCGGACCGCAAATTCCGTCCGGCCCTCCATGGCCTCCTCCATCATGGCCCTGGTCCGGGCGTACTGGTCCTTCAATTTCTTGTTTATGTCCTTCACTTCCAGCACATAAGGCTGTTTCCCCAGCCTGGAAGGCACGGATTTTAACGTCTTTCCGCCCTTCCGGCACAAAATGGCGCTTCTGCCCAGGCCGTCGATCTCCAGCTTCACCTCCACGTCGTCCACAGCCTTCCATTCCATATATGGCCCGTACAGCGAAGTCATCCGTGACTCCACGTTCAGCGTCAGCCTGGTCACATCCGCGTACCCGGCGTTCACGCTTAAGTTCAGGAGCGCGGTCTGCCCCGCCTGACCCTCGCTGGCCCGCCGCTGGGCCCCAAACTGCTTGCTCTCCTTCAAAAACTGCTGGATAAACTGGTAGCGGTCCATCAGGTCGCGCTCCCGGTCCTCCCCGAAGGGAACCAGGCCAAAGCTCATCAGCAGATCCTTGTTGCGCTTTGCGGAAATCTCCGTTTTCAGCTGTTCCAGAGTCACCCGTCCCAGGGCCGCGTCCGCGTACTTTCTGGCCCTGGAGTGCTTCTGCCCGTCGGAAATGTACTTGGCCCCATCGTAGAGCAGGTCAAAATGCTCCGCCCCCAGAAGTTCATAAGCCTCCTTAAACCAGTTCACGTCAAATGCCCCGGCCTGCAATTCCTCCGGCGACAGGGGCGTGTACCGGGCGATCATGGCCTGCTTGCGGTCGTCGAACCGCTCGTCCATATGGGCCATAAAATAATAGCAGCCGCTCTTCATCCCCTTCCACCCCAGATGCTCCTCGATGATATCGATCCACTGGGGCGCGTACATGGCCACCTCCACCAGCCGCCGCTCCCGGATGCGGGTCCCCTTCAGCCCTCTGGCCAAGTCCGCCGCCGTCTCGTTCTCCCCGGGATAGCAGTATTTCAGCAGGCTTCCCAGATTTTCCTTCTTGGTCAGAATCCGGGGGCCGCTAAACCAGCCGTAATAGGACTGCCTTCCCAGGGTGTCGCTGCCCAGGGCCATCAGAATCCGCACCAGATAGTCCACGCCGCATATGTAGGTAATCCCGTGAATGCAGTGGGAAAACTCCGTCTCGCTGTCGCCCCTGCGCAGCTCCACATCCACGATGCGCCCCACCAGGCGGTCGTAGACCGTCTTACAGAGCGCGCCCTCCTCCGTGTTGTCCCGCATATAAGCGCAGCCCTTTTCCTTCATCTCCTCGCAGAACGCCTCCCCCAGAAAATCCACGGTACTTCGGTAATTCTCCGGCCGCAGGCTGTCCCCCTTCATAAACTGGCATAGCGCGTCAAGGCAGTACGTGATATCCAGATACTCCATCACCGCCTTGCACAGAATGTCCACGGAAACAAGCCCCAGACGGCAGGCCTTCAAGAACCAGAAAAAGCGGATCGGCGTCATAGATTCCCGGTTCTCCCACAAAAAACGCCTCATACTCCGTTCCTCAGCGCATTTCAGTTCAAACCGGCAGGCCGTCCAGAACGCCTGGGTAAACTCCTCGTCCGTTTCCCAGTATTTCAGCCCCTCAAAATATGGGTCCAACAGGGGCAGGGTGTTGACCCCCGCAGAGGAGCTGTACTCCGTGCCGCCCCAGCCCTGGTACTTGAAACTAATCCGCTTATTCTTCGGTCCCACCACCTTAGTCAGCGCCGTGATGACCTCCACGCTCTCCTTAAACAGCCGCGGGCGGTCCAGGAATTCCGTCCGGTAGACCAGCCGCACCTGGCTCACCTGCCCCTGGTATTTTAAGGAAAATGCCTCAGGCTTAAATGGAATCTTCCCAAACACCGCCTCATAGGCCCATTTTCCCGCGCCGTAGAGATTTCCCCGCAAAAACAGCAGCGCCTCCATCTCCACCAGCACGTCGTAGTTCCTGATCTCCTCCTGGTAAAACGTGCGGAACACGTCCTCCAGCGGATAATATTCCAGCCGGTAAAGCCGCTCTTTTGCCCCGGCCAGCCACTGATATTTTGCGCCTAACAGGGTTTTCTCCCCGGCCGACGACTCGTACTCATAATCCCGGTACCGGTCGATCAGATCGTCCAGCTTTTTGATAATCCCGATCACCTGTTTTTCCGGCAGCGGCAGGCAGTTCCCGATCACGCTGCGGTCCGGCTCCCGCTCCGGCACCGAAATCTCCGCAGCCGGATCATAGAGGGCAAATTCCCCGTCTGCGGAATCCTCCGCCCGGTCCCCGCCCTGCCCGGACAGCTCCCGGATCAGAATCTTCTCCTTGTCCGTGGGCGACTCGATGGACTGCTCCAGACCGGCCAGGGACGCGGCCAATTCCTTCCGCCCAGAGTCCTTGCGGATCTGCATCAGCATATCCAGGGCCGCAGTGCGTTTCTCCTCCTTCTTGTCCGCCAAAAGGCGGCCCAGAGAAGCCTTAAGCCCCTCGTCCTCCCGCGTCATCAGCAAATCGATCAGCTGCTTGCGCAGGGCGCTGCGCTTGAACCGCAGCATGTCCTCGATCAGCGCAAAATCCCCGTCCTCCAGCGTCAGGCGTTTCACCAGCTGGAACGCCTTGTTCGACGTCATTTCCTCCGCATTTCCCACATAACCGATCAAAATTTCCCTCTGCCGTGCATTGGACGGCTCATAGAGCAGCAGGTTGATCAGGCGGCTCCGGTACGCCCCGTACCCGTCCGCAGTCACGTCCTTCAGCCGCTCTCCGCACCAGGTAATCTTCTCCTCGTCCTGGAGCACATAGGCGGTCAACGCCATCTGGCAGATCACCTGGGCTGGCGCAAGGGACACCTGATACCACGGGAAAATGCAGGGGGCGTAGGTCACGCCTTTTTTCGGAAGCTGCCCCAGTATCTCCCCAAGGTTACCATACAAGGTCTCCGCCTCCTGCCGCCCCTCGTAGAAATCCTCCAAACGCGGCGCCACGGGCTTTCGGATATCATAATACCCATACCGGACGCCCTCCCGCTTCTCAAACAGCCTGTCCACATTCCCGGAAAGAGTGCAGGTCAGCGCGCCCATAAAGCAGGCGGCCAGCTCCAGATCCCCGTCATACCCCAGGATCACATGCTTCGCAATCCGGCTCTTAAACCGGTCGTCACATAGCAGCTGATTATAGAAGGAAGCCGTCAGACGCTGGTTTTTCGTTCCATGGTCGATCAACTCCCGCATGGACCCGATGGCCGTGTCAATATCCCGGAATCCCTCGGCCCACAGCGCCGCGCTGATGGCGATGGAATCGTTGGTGTTCAGCTGTTCCCGCAAAAAAGCCTCGTCCCGCAGGCATCGCCCCATAAGTCCCAGCAGTTTGCCGTTCACCCGGTCCACGCTGTTCTCATCGAAAATGCCGATCCAGGTGGAAACCGCCCGCTTCACGGAGGCGAACCGGATCAGATCATTTTCCTCGATCACCTGAAGCAGCGTCAAAAACGCCTCCACCGTGCCCTCGTCCATGGCCTCGCAGATCGCCTGGCGCAGCCCCTCCTGGAGCCGGGCCGCCAGCAGCAGATCGCCCAGCATCCGGTGCAGCTCCCGGTCGTCCGAGCGCAGAATCCCCAAAATCATTTCCCGCGTCAGATAGGCGGTATTATTCTCGCTGTAAATCAGCTCCTTCAGCGCGCCGATCACCGCCTGGTTGCCCCGGTCGATCTCCGCCGCGTACAGATAGCTGAAGCACTTCCGGAAATGCACCCAGTCAGCCCTGGTATAATCCAGTTTCTCCGGCTCCAGACGCTGCAAAATCACGTCCTCCAGCTTGGTCCCGCAGTAAAACAGCTTCTCATACGTGGAAAGCAGCGTAAACGCGACCATCATCTGCGGCCCGTACCCCGCCGTACGCACCGGACGGCGGTTCCATCCCCTGGAATAGGGGAACCGGTTCAGCTTATCCACAATATACAGAAAGCTCTCCTGCATTTCCCTGGGCACAAAAGCGTCCAGCAGCCCGCCGTGGGCCCGGGTCCCCGGCAGCCACCCCTTCTTCCCGAACCAGCCCGATGGCCTCATCCCCGGGTCCTGATAGAACAATTCCACCACCTCCCGGATTCCCGGGTCCGTGGTATTGCAGTACCGTCCCCCGCTCTTCACCAGCGCCTCGGCGATCTTCTTATCCTGGCCGGTGAGCCGCCTGATCCGCTCCTTCAGCCGCTCAGTCCGCATTTTGGTAATATTCTGTCTCGAATTATAATTGAACTCCGCTTCCGCCATCTCACCACATCCTTCCCGCCAGCATCGTCAGCCGCACAAACGTCAAACTGTCCTCATCCGTGATCCGAATCTCCTCATCCAGCCGTTCCAGGGGCCGGTCGTTCAGGAAAATCCGGTAAATTCCGTCCTCGAAGGATTGCAGCGCGTTCTCCACCGCCTGCTGCAAATCCGCCTCCTTCTCCCCGTAATTGACCCCGAACCCGATCTTGCCCGCCTGGGCGCTGTCCTCGATCTGCTCCTTTGTCAGGCACCGGATCAGCTCCGCGGACTCCTTGCGCCGGTTATAATCCCCCACGCAGACCGCCGTCACCCCCCGGATCAACTCCTCCACCGTGCCCGGGCAACCGGGAATCTCATACCGCACCTCCCGCACCCCGTTTTGCTTCTTCCCAATCCGTTTTACATTCACCCTGATCTCCAAGTCTCCGCCTCCTCGCCGCATATCTCTATGGTATCAAAATGCCTCTATCTTCTATTGAATGGGAATATCCGGGAATTGTCAAGCATTTCCTGCACAAAATGACCTCCCCGGCGGATACAACACGTTCTTTCCGATCACCTTAAATTATTTGAAATATTTCATCTAAAAATATTGACAAAACCCCCGTTACTGGGTAAAATATTAACGTTGTCAGTTCAACCGACAAAATTGCCCAGATAGCTCAGTTGGTAGAGCAGAGGACTGAAAATCCTCGTGTCGCTGG
>OLPX01000500.1_pt1 | contig 35858 bp, 31 predicted proteins | sample 1672491 | NCBI WGS metagenome assembly OLPX01 (sample SAMEA3136692, study PRJEB25190) | human gut metagenome | biome: human gut; feature: human-associated habitat; material: faeces | place: Austria | collected 2013 | reverse complement strand
CCGTAGCGGATATTGTCCATGACCGTTCCGGTGAACAGATGGGTGTCCTGAAGCACCATTCCCAGGGAACGCCGCAGGTCCGCCTTGCGGATCTTGTTGATGTTGATGCCGTCGTAGCGGATTTTCCCGTCCTGGATATCGTAAAAACGGTTGATCAGGTTGGTGATCGTGGTCTTTCCCGCGCCGGTGGAGCCCACAAAGGCAATCTTCTGGCCCGGGGTGGCGAACAGCTTGATGTTGTGGAGCACAATCTTATTCTCATCGTAACCGAAATCCACGTCGTTGAACGTCACATCGCCCTCCAGCTTGGTGTAGGTGACGGTTCCGTCCGCCTGGTGGGGATGACGCCACGCCCAGATTCCGGTGCGCTCCTCTGTCTCCGTCAGACTGCCGTCCTGCCGGTATTTGGCGTTGACCAGCTCCACATAGCCGTCGTCGGTCTCAGGCGTCTCATCCAGCAGGTCAAACACCCGCTCCGCTCCGGCCATGGCCATGACGATGCTGTTCATCTGCTGGCTGATCTGGGTGATGGGCTGGGTAAAGTTTTTGTTCAGGGTCAGAAAGGACACCAGAGCTCCCAAGGTCAGTCCGTTTAAGCCTTTGATGGCCAGCGCCGCCCCCACCACGGCGCAGAGCACGTAGCTGATGTTTCCCAGGTTGGCGTTGATGGGCATCATGATGTTGGCGAACTTGTTGGCGTTGTTGGCGCTGTCCCTCAGCCGGTTGTTGATCCGCCTGAAATCCTCCAGCGTCTTCTCCTCGTGGCAGAACACCTTGACCACCTTCTGCCCCTCCATCATCTCCTCGATGTAGCCGTTGACCGCCCCGATGTCCCGCTGCTGCCGCCCGAAGTACACGCCGGACTTTCCGCTTAAGCGGGAGGTGGTAAAGAGCATCACCGCGACCATACAGAGCGTGATCAGGGTCAGCGGCACGTCCAGGGTCATCATGCTGACAAACGCGATCACAATGGTCACGCCCGAGTTGATCACCTGAGGGATGCTCTGGCTCAAAAGCTGCCGCAGGGTGTCCACGTCGTTGGTGTAGATGGACATAATGTCGCCGTGGGCGTGGGTGTCGAAATATTTGATGGGCAGCGATTCCATATGGGTGAACAGCTCCACCCGCAGGTTGCGCATGGTGCCCTGGCTCACGGTGACCATGATCCGGTTGTAACCGTAGGAGCAGAGAATTCCCAGCAGATACGTGCCTGCCAGGGAAAGCAGCGCCGCCGCCAGCGGCCCGAACCGGGGATGATCGGTTCCTGCCAGGGGCAGAATGTAGTCGTCGATCAGCACCTGCATAAACAGGATTCCCCGCTGGGTTGCCAGGGCGGCCCCCAAAATGCAGGCAACAGCTGCCATAAAATGGAATTTATAGGATTTCAGCATATAAGCCAACACCCGTTTCATCACCGGGAGTGGATTGGCCGCGCCTTTACCTCCTCCCGGAGCCGCCGTGCCTTTCGGCTTGCCTATGGTTTTCATCCTGCGCTCAGCCATTTTCCTCGCCTTCCTTTCCAATTCCTCCGGGCTGGTCGAAATCGCCGCCGCCCTTCATCTGTGTCTCATAAATTTCCCGGTAAATGATATTGCCCGACAACAGGTTTTCATGGGTGTCAAACCCGCTGATGCGCCCTTCGTTCAGCACCAGAATGCGGTCCGCGTGTTCCACGCTGGAAACGCGCTGGGCGATGATGATCTTGGTGGTTCCGGGAATGTGCTCGGCAAAGGCCGCGCGGATTTTGGCGTCCGTGGCCGTGTCCACCGCGCTGGTGGAGTCGTCCAGAATCAGCACCTTGGGCTTTTTCAAAAGGGCTCTGGCGATGCACAGGCGCTGCTTCTGCCCGCCGGAGACGTTGGAGCCGCCCTGCTCGATATGGGTGTCATACCCGTCGGGAAGCCGGCTTATGAACTCGTCGGCGCAGGCCAGACGGCAGACCTCCTCGCACTCCTGCCGGGTGGCCTGCTCTTTTCCCCAGCGCAGATTGTCCAGGATGGTGCCGGTGAACAGCACGTTTTTCTGCAACACCACGGCCACCTGGTCCCGAAGCGCCTCCATATCATAGCGGCGCACGTCGATTCCTCCCACCCGCACACTGCCCTGCGTCGCGTCGTAGAGGCGGCTGATCAGGTTCACCAGGCTGGATTTGCCGCTGCCGGTTCCACCGATCACGCCCACGGTCTCGCCGGAGCGGATGTGCAGGTCGATGTCCGCCAGCGTTTCCTTGCCGCTGCCGCCATGCTTGTAGGAAAAGCTCACATGATCGAAGTCGATGGACCCGTCGGGAATCTCCGTAATGGGACGGTCCGGGTTTACCAAATCCGGCTGTTCCTCCAGGATTTCCACAATCCGCCGCCCGCTGGCCGCGCTCATGGTCACCATCACGAAAATCATGGACAGCATCATCAGCGACATCAAAATGCTCATAATGTAGCTGAACATGCTGGTCAGCTGGCCGGTGGTCATATCGCCTCCCACCACCAGGTGGGCGCCGAACCAGGACAGCGACAGCACGCAGCCGTAGACCACCAGCATCATGGTGGGGTTGTTGAAGGCCAGAATGGACTCGGCCTTCACGAACATGCGGTAAAGCTGTCCGGCCGCGTCGGTAAATTTCCGGTTCTCGTGATCCTCGCGGACAAAAGCCTTCACCACGCGGATGGCGGACACATTTTCCTGCACGCTGGCGTTTAACGCGTCGTATTTGCGGAATACGACGTCGAAAATTTTCGTGGTGCACTTCACGATGAGGGCCAGCACGCAGCCCAGCACGATGATGGCGGTCACGAACACCAGGCTCAACCTAGCGTTGGTCGCAAAGCACATGGCCATGCTGCACAGCAGCATGAAGGGCGCGCGCACCGCGATCCTCAGAATCATCTGGTAGGAGTTCTGCACGTTGGTTACATCCGTGGTCATGCGAGTCACCAGGCCGGCGGTGCTGAATTTGTCAATGTTAGAAAATGAAAAACGCTGGATATTTTCGTACATCCCATCCCGCAGATTGCAGGCAAAGCCCGAGGCCGCGCTGGCTGCGAAGGTCCCGGCCAGGGCCCCGCAGGCCAGGCTGCAAAACGCGATGGCCAGCATCAGGCCGCCGTACTGAAGCACCTTGGTCATATTTCCGGCTTCAATTCCCTGGTCGATCAGCGATGCGGTGATGAATGGAATCAGCACCTCCATCAGCACTTCCAGGGCGGTGAACACCGGGGTCAGGATGGAGTCTCTGCGGTACTGCTTCACCTGGCCCAGTAAGGTCATTATCATAAATCTGCCTCCTCTTTTATCATGGTTTGAACGTTTTCATACATTCGCTGCAAAAGCCCGGCAAAGGCTTCTGCCTCTTCTTCCGTGAAATCACGGTAAATCTTTTGCACCACACGGTCTACCCTGCGCTCCATTTTCTGGTGGAGCAGGCCGGACCTGCCGGTGGGTTCAATGCGTTTTTGCCGGTCATCCGACGGTTCGGCGGTAAGGGTCACAAAGCCCTTGGCCTTCAGCTTCTTGACCAGGGCGCTGACCGCGGCGCGGGAGACGCCTAAGTCCCGGTGGAGATCCGTGGAGTACACGGCCTTCCCCCTGTGCTCCTCCAGATACCCCAGGACGTCGCACTGGGCCGCTGTCAGATCCATCTCCGCCATATCCGCGTTGATGGAGGATTCCAGCCCCAGGTTCACTTTTTTCAACAGGCGCAGCGCCCGCCGTCCTTCCATTTGGTCCATTTGCCGCCTTCCTTTCTGTCCGGCAGAACCGGTTGGCCCGGCCGGATTGTTCGGATGTAAACAATTCGCATATGAACTGTTTTACACCAAAGCTTCTTGAAAGTGAATTCAAAAAATGTTATTATTAATAAAAAACTTCTATTAATGTTTATGCAGTTCTTTTATTATATGGAATTTTGGCAGATTTGCCGTTGAAACATTGATTTGAAAAATATGGGAGGTATTGCCATGAACACCACACAACTGGAATGCTTTGTAACCGTGGCGGAGAACCTGAATTTCGCCCGGGCCGCATCCATTCTGCACATCACCCAGCCGGCGGTAACCCACCAGATCGTTTCCCTGGAGGGGGAGCTGGATGCAAAGCTCTTTATCCGCACCACCCGCTCTGTAAAGCTGACGCCCGAGGGCTGGAGCTTTCTGGCGGACGCCAAGAACATCCTCAACATGACCTACGGGGCCAAGGCCAAGCTGGCTCACCAGGCCCGGGAGGAGGTGCGCTTTTTCGGCATCGGCTGCCACAGCGCCCTGGAGCTGGCCCTGCTTCCCCCCGTGCTGCAACAGATGCGCGAACGGTATCCCCAGGTGCACCCGTACATCAATCTGATTCCCTTTCGCTCCCTGCAAAACCTGCTGGACGAGGAATCCATAAATGTGATGATGAGCTTTCAGGCGGAGCACGTAAAAAAGGAGCCGGGCACCTTTCTCGAACTGGCAAAGGTGCCCGTCTCCTGTGTGATCGCTCCCTCCCATCCCTTTGCAGGCCGCAGCCGCCTATACCTGGAGGAGCTGCGCCAGGGCGGAATGGTTTTGTGCGAGCCGGGCAAGAATCCGGCGGCCATCGCCCGGGTGCAGGGGCAGCTCATCGGCTACCACCCGCCGGAGGAGCTGTATTTTACGGAAAATCCCGCCTGCGCCCTGACGTTAGTGGAGGCCGGCCTGGGCTTCACCCTGCTGCCGGACGTGGCCGCCATGCGCCACCCACGCCTGATTTACGTTCCCGTGGAGGACGCCGGGGCGCTCTCCTACGGCCTGTATTATAAATCCCTAAAGGACCAGCCGGTGCTAAAGGACTTTATCGGCTTCATGCGCGAGCCCTTCGCCGCCAAGGCCGGAGGCGCTTAAGGCTTCATCCCCACGCCGCCCTGGATGAACAGCGTATCGCCGGTTATGTACTTGGCGTCGTAGCTGGCCAGGAACACACAGACCTTGCCGATATCCTTCTGGGCGTCGCCGTAACGGCCTAACGGAATCTCATCCAGATTCTTCCGGAACATCTCCGGGTTTTCCTGGCCCCACTGCGCCAGCTTGTCGGTCATCACCAACGGAAGCACCACGTTTACGTTGATATCGTAGGCGCCCCACTCGTTGGCGGCCACCCGGGAGAGGCCGCGGATGCCCTCCTTGGCGGCGGCGTAGGAGCTCTGTCCCGGTTTCCCGGAGATGCCCGCGCCGGAGGCGAAGTTGATCACCGATCCCTTGGTCTCCTTGAGGAATGGGAAGGCGTATTTCATGTAGAAAAATGTGGCGTACAGGCCGGAGTAGATGGCCTTGTCAAAGTCGGCCTGGGTGTGCTCCACCAGGGTCAGGCCCGAAGCGGAGGTCTGGGCGCTGTTGATCAGCACATTCAGCTTGCCGAAATGGGCTGCGCCCTTTTCCACCGCTTCCTTTACCTCGTCCTCCTTGGAACCGTCCGCCACGCAGGTAAATACCTCGGTTCCGAAATCGTGTTCCAGCTCCGCCTTGGTCCGCTCCATTCCGCCCGGAAAAATATCCGTCAGTATCATCTTGGCGCCCTCATCCGCAAACGCACGGGCCACGCCCCTGGCGATTCCTCCGCCGCCGCCTGTCAAAAGTACAACCCGGTCTTCCATTCTTCTCAAATGCTGCATAGCTGATCCTCCTTTTCTTTCTCTTCGTCCGGCCGCCCTGAGCGCCCCGGACCGGTAACAATTCCCAATCAGTCTCTTGTACTGTTTTCATTATATCGGGTATAAATTTTTTGTCAATGACAGGATTTTTTGTTTGTTATTTATCTATCTCAGGAAAAATGTGCATAAAATTCAGTATTTTTAAGTCTTTTGCGCGTAGCCGTGCGACGTTTTATTGTGCAAATGATCAAAAATATTTTTAGTTTTGAGTTTTAATTAACAATATTTTTTAGTTATTTTGAGGGAGAGGTAGTGGCATCACCCAACATTTTCGAATCGGTTTGACCGGTATTCGGCGCAAAAACGCCGTGGATTCTGTACGTTTACGTGCTAAAAACCGCCGTAGGTTCTGCCCATCTGCGCGCTAAAAACCGCCGGGGATTCCGCGCAGCTGCGCGCCGAATCCACCGGCGGTTCTCATTTTCATCTATTGTCAGTCCCCATTCAGACCACAGCGGGACTTTCCAGACGCTTCCCGATATATGCGGGCATCTGGTCCGGGTGCATCCCCAGCGCCGCAGCCAGCTCCCCGTAGAGCAGCTTCTGTGCGCGCTTCATATTCTCCTCGTCCCGGACAGCCAGGCGGTTTCCCTTGCCCTTTCTGACCTGTCCCACCTCAAAAATCCCCTTGATCATTGCGGCCAGCTCCCGGTGGTTCCCGGAAAGCAGAATCTGCTTGTATACCTGGGCTTTTTCCTTTTCGCCGATATCCCTGCGCCCCTCGATGGCGGGAAGCTGTTCGATGAAGGCCTCCGCCTCCTCCCGGCTCATGATGGGCCTCATCTTCACCTTTTCATTGTCGACCGGCACATAGATCACCGAGTCTTTTTCAAACACCGGTACAAGCGAATAATACACCCGGTCGTTTTTCAGGAACTCCAGCCGGGAAATCTCCTCGATCCGGCATACGCCTGCGGTTTCATAGAGAATCAAATCTCCTTTTTCAAACATTTCATCACCTTTCCAATCTTACGCCGCTCTTGTGACCATAGGTTACCGCCTTTATACGATTATACCAGATTTCAGACCTCCCTGTAATAGGCGGTTTTCCCGAAATTCCCCGAGCTGCGCATTGTGCATAATTACAGTTCCCGGGCCGGTTCTCTACCTTCAAACGTCAAAAAGCCGCCGCACAGAACTCTGTACGGCGGCTTTTTGACGTTTGTCTTACATGGTCAGGCAGGCACCACGGTCACGCGTCCCCGTCTGGCCAGCGCGATGGCTATATGGCAGCCCTCCATCGTGGCGCAGACTTTGTCCGCCAGCGTGATGATCCATGCCTCCCGATTCCTTGGAAGAGGCCCCAGAGGGAACATGTGGCTCAAAATCGCTTCCCGCTCCCGGTCGCTGATGCCAAAGAGCGCTTCGCTGTTCTTTGCCGCGGCTTTGGGGTGGTAGTACGCCTGGGATTCTCCCGTGGGCGTCACCGCCTTGAAGTCGTAGGGGCAGAAGTCGTGCAGCAGACCGGCCCTGGCGGCCGCCCGCGCATCACAGCCCAGCTTCCCGGCAATCAGCCAGGACAGGTAGGATACATTGAGACTGTGCATGAACCGGTTGGTCCAATGGTGATGGACGTACTGGCTCAGCCGCAAAAATTCGCTGTTTGTGAGGATGTTCCACACATCCTCCAAATACTCCGGGGCGATATCCTCCGACAATTCAATATCCATCGGCTATCACTCGCTTTCACTTTCTGATAATTCCATTATGAGGGATGTGCCGGGAAATTGCAAGGGGGTGCGCGGAATTTCGTGGAAACGCCGGATCTCCGGCGTCCCACCGCGGGGTGGACAGGCGCCGTGTCACAGCAGATGCTTTCTCAATTCCGCGCCGTCCATTGGGCTTAAATAGGCCGGGGCCACGTCGAACACGGTCTTGCAGCCCTTCTGTCCCTCTGCGGCCATGCGGTAAGCCGCCCGGGCGTAAGCGACGATCACCGAGGCGGTGAACTCCGGGTTGGAGTCCAGCTTCAGGCTGTACTCGATCACATGGCTGTGCTCGCTGTCCCAGCCGGTGTGCCCGCTGCGGATCACAAAACCGCCGTGGGGGATCCCGCTGTGGTCGCGCTGCAGCTCCTCCTCGCTGATAAAATGCACCGTGGTGTCATAATCCGCAAAGTAATTGGGCATGTTCACGATCTCTTCCTCGATGCGCTTTAAGTCAGCTCCCTCCTCGGCCACCACATAGCAGTCGCGGGTGTGCTTCTGCCGGGTGGTGAGCTCCGGGTTCTCCCCGGCCCGGACCGACGCTAAGGCGCTGTCCACGGGTACGGTATACTGCCTGGCGTCCTTCACCCCCTGAACCCGGCGGATGGCGTCGGAATGCCCCTGGCTCACGCCCTTGCCCCAGAAGGTGTAGTCCCTGCCCTCCGGCAGCACCGCGCCAGCCAGCAGGCGGTTTAAGGAAAACATTCCAGGATCCCAGCCCACGGAAATGATGCCCACATGGCCGCTCTCCCCGGCCGCCGCGTCCACAGCCTCGAAATGCTGCGGGATATTGGCGTGGGTGTCAAAGCTGTCCACCACGTTGAAGTGCCGTGCAAACTCGGGCGTCTGCACCGGCAGGTCGGTGGCGCTGCCGCCGCAGAGGATCATCACGTCGATCTGGCCCTTCATTCCCGCGGCTTCCTCCACCGGCAGCACCTTCACGCCGGGAGTGAGAATCTTCACGCCCGCCGGATCGCGCCGGGTAAACACCGCCGCCAGCTCCATGTCCGGATTGTGCTTCACCGCGCACTCCACGCCTTTTCCCAGATTACCATAGCCTAAAATTCCGATTCTGATTGTCACGTCTCATCTTCCCTTTCTTGTGCGTTTCCTTTTGGCAAAAATTCGTAACGGCTCAGACATCCGATGTGTAGTTTCCCACCATCTGAACCGTTGCAAAAATTTAAAAACAGTATAACACTGTAATGCGGTAAATTACAATGGGCGAAATGGAAAATTTTTGTGAACTGTTCAGAGGGCAGCCCGGTATCCCGCCTGGGGGTCCGGCTCCCGCTCCCGAAACAGCGCGGCCACCGCGGCTTCGTACTCTCCCGCCGACTTCGCTTTCTTGATCTTCTTCCCGTACCGGTCCGCCTCCGGGAACATACAGATCAGATAGGTCCACATTTCCTTCATCTTGAACAGCACGTTGCGCTCCTCCGGGATCGCAAGGCGGTAACCCTCGTACAAGGCCCGGTGGAAGGCCGCCAGACGCGAGGCGGTCAGGGGCGCTTCTTCTATCCCTCTTATCCGCTCCGCCAGGGCCGGGTTGGCCAGAAGCCCACGGCCCAGCATGACGCGTTCCACAGACGGGAACCGGGACGCCGCGCTGCGAAATGCCTCTTCGGTAAAGATGTCCCCATTGTAGCACAGGGGCGCCCTGCTCTCCTTCACCGCGTACCCGAAGGACTCCCGGTCCGGAGTATTTTTATAAAAATCTGTCCGCAGCCTGGGGTGCACAATCAGCTCACGGATGGGATAGCGGTTGAAAATCTCCATCAGCTCAGGAAATTCCTCCGGCGCGGCTATGCCGATCCGGGTCTTGACGGAGATTTCCAGGTCCACCTCCTGAAAAATCTGGTCCAGAAAGCGGTTTAACGCCTCCTGCCTTGCCAGAAATCCGGCCCCCTTGTACTTGGAGACCACGGTGCCGGAGGGGCAGCCCAGGTTTAAGTTCACCTCCCGGTAGCCTCTGGCCTTCATCTCCCCTGCGGCCCAGATAAAGTCCTCAGCGCGGTTGGTGAGAATCTGAGGCACCAGTGGAATTCCCTCGTTGTGCTCCGGCCTCACGTCCTTCTCCTCTTTAGCGGTAAACCTGTGGTTCTGATTGGGCGACAAAAAAGGCGTGAAATATTTGTCCACGCCGCCGAAGCAGGCGCGGTGGGCGTTCCGATACACGTATCCTGTCAGCCCCTCCATTGGGGCGAAATATAGGTTCATAGCGTTATTCTCCAAACGATCGTCAGGGATTGTAAATAATCATGTGCAGCAACACCGGTTCCGCTCCGATATTTTTATAGGAATGGACGGCGTCGGCCTTAAACCGTATGCTTCCCCCTTTCTCTACCTGAAAGCTCCTGCCTCCGGTGCAGATTTCAATTTTTCCTGAAAATATGGTAATAAACTCCGCGGCCCCTTTCAGATGGGGTTCCGACTCCCAATAGCTCCCCTCCTCCAATTCCAGGTAGTACACCGCGAACCTGCGGTTTTCATCATCCGGGAAAATGGAATAATTTTTCACCTTTCCCCCGTCCTCCAGCAGCGGCTGCAGGTCCGATGTTTTAACCAGTTCATAGGGGCTTTTGGGGCGCACGGTGAGTGCATCAAAGGGCACCTTCATTCCATTTGAAATCTTCCACAGGGTGGATATGGTTGGATTGCCGCCGCCCCGCTCAATCTGCGCGAGCATGCTTTTGCTGACGCCGCTCAGCTTCGATAGTTCGTCCATGCTCAGTTTTCTCTCCTCGCGAAGCCTTTTAATATTCTTAGCGACGATTTGATTCATCTGATCCAAAAAAGCGCTCCTCTCCATTGACATTATATCGCACATATTGTATTATTATATTGTACATGTGCGATATAATATTCTTTTTGTATCATTATACAATTTTAAAAAATGTTTGTAAAGAGGAACCTTGTCCATGAACGCACCAGAAAGGGGTCAGATATGTTTCATTTATATGATTTTTTAATTTACTGTTTTATCACCGCCTACACGCCGGGAGCGAACAATCTCCTCGCGATGAGCAATGCCATCCGGCTGGGTTTCCGGCGGAGCCTTCGCTTTCTCTTTGGGATTCTGGCCGGTTTTACAGCGGTTATGTTCCTCTGCACGGCCTTCAGCGCGACGCTCTATTCACTGCTTCCAAAAGTGAAAATCATCATGCAGATACTGGGCGCGGCCTACATGCTGTATCTGGCCCGGAAAGTCTGGAAAAGCTCTGCGGACTTAGAAACCGGAGGCGGAAAGGAGACCGGCTTCCTTTCGGGTATGGTACTCCAGTTTGCGAATCCTAAAATCTATATCTATGCGATCACGGCAATGTCCCTGTACATATTGCCCGTATACCAGACAACGCTGTCCTTAGCCGGGTTCGCCGTCATACTCTCCCTGATCGGAGCCTCCGGTTGTTTTATATGGGCAGTGTTTGGCGCCGCGTTCTGCAAATTCTTTTCCAGGCACGCCAAACCGGTCAATACCGTGATGGCCCTTCTTTTGGTCTACTGCGCCGTTGCAATCTTTCATTAGCATCGCAATTTGCCCGCCTGCTTTTCACAGCAGACGGGCAAACATTTTTCATGGATAATTATTTGATCAGCCCGGCCATGGTCGGCAGCGCCATGCTGACCGCCGGTATGTAGGTCACTAACACCAGGCCTACCAGGATGGAGGCGTAGTACATCAGCATATAGGGCATCACCTTGGCCAGAGAGGTTTTTCCCACCTTGATGGCCACAAACAGGGTGTTGCCCACCGGGGGCGTAATGTTTCCGATGCACAGGTTGTACACCAGGATCAGGCCGAACTGCACGGGATGCATGCCAAAGGTCCTGACAATGGGCAGAAACAGCGGGGTGAAGATCAGGATGGCGGGCGTCACGTCCATAAAGGTGCCCGCGATCAACAGGATCACGTTCATGATTAACAGGATGATCACCGGGCTGTTGGTCATGCCCAGAAGCGCCGCGCTGATGGCCTGGGGGATCTGGGTGAAGGCCATCACCCATCCCAGGATGTTGGAAACGCCGATGAGGAACACGATCATGCCGCTCATCTTGGCGCTGTCTACCAGAATCTTCCAAAAGCTTTTCCAGGTAATGTTCCGGTAGCAGATGCCCAGTACCAGGGCGTAGACCACGGCGATGGCTGAGCCCTCGGTGGCGGTGAACACTCCTGCGATGATTCCGCCGATGACCACCACGATCAGGGACAGGGCGGGAATGGCCTTTAAGGTGGCGATTCCCAGCTGCTTCCAGTCAAATTTCCCCGGAGTGCCCGCATACCCCTTCTTGCGGGCAATGATCACCGCCACCACCACGCAGCAGATGGCCCAGAGAATTCCAGGGATGTATCCGGCCAGAAACAGAGCCGCCACGGAGGTTCCCCCGGAAACCAGGGAGTAGGTGATGAGCGCGTTGCTGGGCGGGATCAGAAGGCCCGAGGGGGCGCTTGATCCGTTGGTTGCGGCGCAGACGGCCCGCTCATACCCCTGTTTGTCCTCCCCCTCCTGGACCATGCTGCTTACGGCGGCCGCGGCTGCGGAGGCGGAACCGGAGATCGCGCCGAACAGCGCGTTGGCGCCCACGTTGGTCACCAGCAGGGCACCGGGAAGCTTGCCTAAGATAGCCAGCACAAAATCCACCAGCCGTTTGGCGATGCCGCCCTGGTTCATCAGGTTGCCCGCCAGGACGAAAAAGGGGATCGCCGTCAGGCTGAATTTGCTCATGCCCACAAAGGTTCTCTGGGCCGCGGTCAGCACGGACACGTCCAGCGATACCATCTGCACGATGGCGGCCAGGGCGGAAATTCCAATCGCATAGGAGATCGGGACTCCTGCGATCAGCAGCACCGCCAACACAAGTATAATGATTGCCAAAGACTCCATTGCCATAATTTACGCCTCCTCCTTTTTCAGATTGTCCACCAGGCTGTCCTCCTCGCTGGTGGGCAGAACGGGGATATTTCCCTTGACGATGTCGTAGATATTCATAGCCGTGTAAACCATGTTCAGCACTCCGCACAGCGGCAGCACGATGTAGAACACGCCGATGGCAACCCCGAGGGAGGAAGTCATCTGTCCCATGGCCAGACTGGTGATCTGGACGCCGCCGAACACCAGGATGACGGCGGAGAAGGCGAAGGCCACCAGCTCAGCAAAGACGGAAAATGCCGTCTTAAGGCCGCCGGGCAGCCGCTCCACGATGACCGGGATATTCATGTGTCCCCGCTCGCTGGTCACCAGGCTGGCTCCCAGCAGAGCCATCCAGGCGAACAGGTAGGACACCAGCTCCTCGGACCAGGAGGAGGGATTTTGCAGCAGATACCGTGTGACAACCTGCCAGCAGGTCAGAACGACCATGGCCAAAAAGCTTACGCCCGCCAGGCCGTTCAGTAAATGTGTCAATGCGTTTCGCAACTGTTTCATCACTTGTCCCCCCCTGTCTTTGTATCCGCCGGATACTGAAGATTGTAGACCTGAATCTGATCATAGATGGGCTGCAGCGCCGGATTGTTGCCGATCACGGTCTCGTGCAGCGGCCTGCACGCCTCCACAAAGGGCTGCTGGTCCGGGTACACAAACTGCACCTGCTGGTCGTTCTGCGCCCGCTCCTTGGCGTTCTCCACGGCCTTCACCCACTCTTCCCGCTCCACCTGGTTCACCAGCTTAAAGCCCTCCTCAAACACGGCCCGGTCCTCCTCGGACAGGCTTTCCATGAAGGCGTTGTTGCCGATCAGGATGTCCGGCACCATCTGGTGCATGTCGTAGGAATAGTATTTGCAGATATCGCCGTGGCCGTTGTCGGTCAGGGCCATCTCATTGTTCTCCGCCCCGTCGATGATCCCGGACTGGAGCGCCGTGTAGACGTCGCCGAACCCCATGGGCGTGGCGGAACCGCCAAGCAGCCGCATCATCTCGATGTTGGTCGGGGACTGCTGCACGCGGATCTTGAGTCCCTTCAAATCCCCGGGCTTCTCAATGGGCTTGTTGATGGTGTAAAAATTCCGGGTGCCCGCGTCCAGCCAGGTCACAGCCGTAAAGCCCGCCTTCTTGGTGGAATCGAAGATCGGCTCCGTCACGTTCGGGTCGTCCATGGCCTTGTGGTAGGCCTCGGGGCTGGCGAACAGATAGGGCAGATTGAAAATTTCGTAGTTCTTGCTGAATGTCTCCAGAATGGCGTTGCTGGCCACGCAGAAGTCGATGGCTCCGGTCTGGGTCAGCTGCACCATGTCCGTCTGGGACCCCAAAAGCTCGCTGGGGTACACCTCCACCACGTACTTGTCCCCCAGCTTTTCATTGATAAAATCCTGAAACGCCGTGAGCGCGAGGTGGGTCGGATGGTTGGTGGACTGGTTGTGACCGATCCGGATGGTTCTCTTTTCCTGGGTGCTCCCGCAGCCGCTTAAGGTCAGGCACGCAAGCGCAGCGCAGCAGGCCAGTGACAATACTTTTGTCAGTTTCCTCCTCATAGTTTCATCCCTCCTGATGATTGCTTCTATCCGGTCCCGCTCCCCGGCGGAACCATTTCGATGGGGATTCTAACACAGGAAAAACGCTTTGAAAACCCTTTAAAACAAAGCTTAGCAGCATTCTAGCATATCTGGTAAAGAATTAATTTTTGCCCCCAAAAGAGGACAAAATTTTCCACGTTGCGGGGCTGGGAATCGCGGGATTCCGGCATGAAATATGTTTGTGAGAGCGTGGACGCGGTGTATGGTCCGGCAACAATCGCCTGCAGGCTGCGCCAGCGGCCCATTGCATTCAAAAAAGCGCCGCCCGGCAACTGAAATCCAGCTGCCGGACGGCGCTTAAGGTCTTTCGATTTGCTTATATCCTAGATCAGGTTCCACCCCGCCGCCTCTCGGCCCTTTCGTGCGAGAATCCCCTTTTCTCCATGTTCCATCACGTCCTCATACTCCCCGGCCGTCAGCAGCATGACCCACAGCAGGTTCACCGGCTCGCCCATAAAATCCGGGTAGGACGGTCCACGGTTCACCGGACACAGGGCGGGATTCAGCAGCAGCACGGCGGCGTAGCCCGGCGCGGCCTCGCAGGGAATCGTGTGCCCGTGCCCCAGCCATCCGATCTCCCGCCAGGGAAGGGCCGCCTGGGCCGCCACGTAGCTGAGCATGGCCCGCGCCCTGCCCTCGTCCGTGCCGGGCGGAAACGCGATCCCCAGCTCGAACCGGCGGTATTTCCATGAATCCTCCTGGAAATACTGCTCAATCTTCGGCTGGGACAGCGCGCCGTTTCCCAGTGTGAAGGCGTAGCGGTTCCCGCCCTTCTCCCCGGTAACCAGCGCCCGGGGCGGAAACTGTCCGCCGTCGATGGCGAAATACTGCCGGTGGGGCCCGAAATAGTCTTCCAGCGCCGCCAGCTGCTCCCCCTGAAGCTCCTGGAAATAATCCCCCTCCATAGCCTCCCAGTAGGCGCGGCTGCGGTCCGCCCTCAGGGACAGGGCCGGAAGGGCCGTTTTCAGCTCCCAGGCAAAGGGCCCCATCCCCCTGGCAAACAGGGAATACCCCGGGAAATCCTCTCCCGCCCAGCCTGGAATCGCCGCAATCATCCGCCCTCCCTCGAAGAGAAAGGCTGCGTCCCCCTCCTCGAACCAGACAATGGACAGCCTGTCCCAATCCAGCTCTATGCCCCCGGGATCGTGATCCACGAATTCCAGCGGCATCCGGGGCGCTTCCCCGCTGTCCATGGCGGCGTAATCCATCTCTTCCATGGCCGGCCGGCGGTTGCACACCCAGCAGCTCCTTATCTCCGCCATCTCCGTGCCCGGATAGATCCAGAGATAGAAATAGACCGCGCTGTCATTGGCTTCCACAAACGCCTGCATGTTGCAGAGCGGGGACCATTGCTCCAACAATGTTTCCGTGTCGTTCATATGATACATCCTCCCTCTGTTTTGCTGCGGGGCCCGGCCGCGGTCACAGGTCAAAAAGCTCCTGCAAAACGGCCAGAATCCCCTCGTGGTCATTGTCCGGGGCCGTATGGGCCACGCGCTCCCGCACCTCCGCGGGGGCGTTGGCCATGGCGTAGCCTCTTCCCGCGGCCTGGAGCATATCTACGTCGTTTAAACCGTCGCCAAACGCGATGGATTCCTCAACCGGTATTCCAAAATGGGAACAGAGCCAGCAAAGACCCGCTGACTTTTTTACCGTCCCCTCCATAATCTCTAAATATTCAGGCTTGGAAGCCACCATAAACAAATCCGGGCATACCTGGCGGATTCGCTCCTGCGCGCTGCGGATTTCCCGAGGCTCTCCCATCAGCAAAAATTTATGTACGCCACCCAAAGTTGCAAATTGTTCCGTCACAGATCCTACGGAGGCCTTAAGGCCGGTGATAGCCTCCTCACCGCGCACCCACGTATTCTGATCGTCATCCACAATCCATTTGCTGCCGCCGTAGGTACTGCAGCTAAGCTGCGGATATTCCCGATCAAACATGTCCTTCATTGCAACCGCCCGCTCGAATTGAATCATCTTTTCTGAGAGTATATTTCCGTCTGCATCTAAAATCTGTCCACTGCAATAACTCACCATCGGCGCATGATTCCCCAACTCCCGCTTAATCGGCTCCATCCCCTCCGGGCTGCGCGCCGAGATCAGCACAAACGGAATTCCCCGCTGCTCCAGCTCAAGGATCGCTTCCCTGGTTTTTACCGGCACCCGGTTTTGGCTGTCCAGCAGCGTCCCGTCGATATCGCTGAATATGATTTTAAAATGTCCTGTCATCACCTGTCCTCCTTCTGTCCGGCGCGTTCGTTCCCCGCTCCGGCCATGTGTCCTATCTATCTTACCATCACCGCAGTGTTTTGCAAAGCAAAAAGTGGTTTCTGCGCGCTCCACGGCCTTCAAAAAACAGATTGCAGTTTCTCCCCGCAGCTTCTATAATAAACATATGTAACCGTGCGGTCCCCTCGCCGCCACGAAACGAGACGTTAGAAATTGGAGAATTCACAGATGAGCAGCTTTCTAGTGGCGGTAAACGCCGTCGTTCCCTTCCTGATCTACATTTCCTTCGGCTACGGAGTCCGGCGCAGCGGCCTGGCCGACGAAGCCTTCCTCGGCCGGTTGAACCAACTGGTTTTTAAGGCATTTTTTCCGATCCTGATGTTCAACAACCTGTACAAAATCGAGACCGGTTTTACGTTAAACCCAAAGCTGGTGGTATTTGCCGTCGCCGGTATTCTGATCCTGCAGGCGGTTCTGCTCCTTACCGTACCCAGGCTGGTCCGGGAAAATCCCCGGCGCGGCGTGATTATCCAGGCCATCTACCGCAGCAACTTTGTACTCTTTGGCATCCCACTGACCGCCAGCATCTACGGCGCGGGGGGAACCACCCTGGCGTCCATGATGATCGCCATCGTCATTCCCATCTACAATGTGACCGCCGTGTTCATTTTGGAGCTCTTCCGCGGCGGAAAGCCCCGCCCTGCGGTTCTGCTGAAAAATGTGTGCACGAACCCGCTGATTCTGGGCGCTGCCGCCGGATTTGCGGCCTTTATTCTGGGGCTGCGCCTGCCCACCTGTGTGGAGAAGCCCGTGGGGCAGTTCGCGGACCTGACCACCCCTTTAGCTCTTTTCGTGCTGGGCGGCACCATGCATTTTTCCTCCATCCGCGGCAACGCCAGGTATCTGGTGCCTGCGCTGGCGGTCAAACTGGTGCTGCTGCCCGCCGTGATCTTCGCCCTGGCGCTGGCTTTGGGTTTTGACAGCCTGGAGCGCTTCGTCCTCTTCACCATGTTCGCCACCCCCATCGCCGCATCCTCCTACTCCATGGCGGAGAATATGGGCGGAGACGGCGAGCTGGCCGGCGAGTTTGTGGTTTTGAGCACCGCGGTATCCGTGATCACAATCTTTTTGTGGGTGTTCGTTCTCAGGGAAATGGGACTGGTCGGCTGACCGGTCCTTTTTTAAGCTTCCCCCTCCTCCGGTTCTCCGGCATAGGGGTTCACATGCACCATGCAGTGTTTGACCTGGGGAAATTCCGCCTCGATGGCATCGTGCACCCGGTGGGCAATGCCGTGGGCCTGGTCCAAACGCAGGGACGGGTCCGCGGAAATCTCAATGTCCACATAGACCCGCGGCCCGAACATGCGGGTGCGGATATCGTCGACGCCCAGAACCGGTTCCGTCTCCAGCGCCGCCCTGCGCATGGCCTCCACCGTGCCGTCATCGCAGGATTTATCCACCATCCGGTCCACCGCGTCCCGGAAAATCTCCGCCGCGGCCTTCACAATAAAGATACAGATCACCAGACTGGCCACCGGGTCCAACACCGCGATCCCCATCCTGGCCCCGGCGATTCCCACCAGGGCGCCCACGGAGGAAAGGGCGTCCGATCGATGATGCCAGGCGTCCGCCATCAGCGCCTGGGAGTCGATCTTCCCAGCCGCAGCTCTGGTATACCAGTACATCCACTCTTTCACCACAATGGATACCACCGCCGCAATCAGCGCCAGCCGCCCCGGAACCGCCGGACCGCCCGCGCGCTGGACCACAACGGTTTTCACCGCCTCGATGCCCACTCCCGCCCCGGTGGCAAACAGGACCGCGGCCAGCAGGACCGCGGCCACGCATTCCATGCGCTCATGGCCGTAGGGATGTTCCTTGTCGGACTGGCGGTCCGCCATCGCCACCCCGGCCATCACAATCAAGGTGCTGAGCACATCTGAAGCCGTGTGAATCCCGTCGGAAATCATGGCTCCGGAATGCGCGGCCACGCCCGCGAACAGCTTGAACGCGGACAGCACAAGATTGATCGCAATGCTGACCCGCGACACATACATCGCGGTCTGTCTTCCGCTACGAATTTTCCGTTTTATTCCAATTGATTTCATCCAATCTCCCTCCCAGCGTCAAGTTCCGCCGCTTTTTCGCAGAAACGCAGCAGTTTACAGGTGCAAAAAGGCATCCGCGGAACAATCTGAAAAACCATTGTCCCGCAGATGCCGCCTGATCCACCTGCTGCCGCTTACGCGGCCCGGCCCGCGCGCTGCCGCCCGCGGCCTGTTTCCTTTATGCCATTATGATTCCTCAGCGCGCCGGCTGATTCTGTAATTCATTCTATGACGGGAGGGCGCGTCCGGTTCCGGCCCGGAGCTCCATTTTACCAAAATCACAAAAAACGCGCTGTCTGAGCGTTTTGTATGCTCAGACAACGCGTGATTGCAGCCGGGCCGTTCACAGCCCGTTGTGGCGGATCACATCCTGATACCAGTAAAAGCTGTCCTTGGGAATCCTGCGCAGGTTCCGCAGCTCCCGGTCGTCGCGGTTCACATAGATCAGGCCATAACGCTTTTTGAAGCCCTGGTGGGAGCTCAGCAGGTCCATGACGGACCATGGACAGTATCCGAAGAGCTCCACTCCGTCGGCGATAGCGTCCGCGCAGGCTTCAATGTGGCTCTTTAAATAGGCGATCCGGTAGGGATCGTGCACCTGTCCGTCCGCGCTCAGCACGTCGGTTGCTCCCAGGCCGTTTTCCGTAATAATCATGGGCAGCCGGTACTTGCGGTAATACTCATTGAGCACCAGGCGCAATCCCATGGGATCAATCTGCGCGCCGTATTCGCTGGCTTCCAGAAACGGATTTTTCTCGTCCCGAAAATATCCGAACTGGTCGAAGTCCACCTCGTTGCCCCGAAACTGCCGCAGCCCCGCCGGGTGGGAGGGATCGGACGGCAGATAGGAGGCGCACAGGGTCCGGTAGTAGTTTACCCCCAGATAATCGATCCTTGCGCCTGCAAGCAGCGCCTCGTCCCCCGGTCTGGTTTCCGGCATGATATTGCGCTCTTTAAGATAGCGTTGGTAATAGCCCGGATAACGCCCGGCGGTGTACATTTCCAGGGCATACTCCGTCTTGAACCGGTCGTTGCTGCGGGCGGCCCATACATCCCTGGGATTTGGGGTGGCGGGGTAGGTGCAGGTAGAGGATATTGCAGGTCCCACAAACGCGCCGGGTGCCAGCTCCCGGCAGGCCCGGACAGCCAGGGCGTGGGCCAAAAACATGTGGTAGTCCATCTGCGCCCGCTGCCGGTCCGCCTCCCACGGATCCCCGGCCCGGATATTCATGCGCTCGTCCACCCGGATCATCAGATTCTGCTCATTGTGCACCTGCCAGTATTTCACCCGGTTCCCGTAACGCGAAAAACAGATTCTCGCGTACCGCTCAAAAGCGTGGACGCATTCCCGGCTCTCCCATCCATTATATTGCTCCACCAGGCGGTAGGGAAGGTCAAAATGGTACAACGTCACAAGCGGTTCGATGCCGTGATATTTCAGCCGGTCGATGACCTGGTCGTAGAATTCCAGTCCGGCCTCATTGACCGGGCCGTCCCCCTCGGGAATGATCCTGGCCCAGGACAATGAAAACCGGTACGCCTTCAGCCCCAGCCGGGCAAATAGCTCAATATCCTCCTGAAACCGGTGGTAAAAGTCGCTGGCCACCCGGGTGTCCGCCTGGAGATGGGCGCGCTTTGCGGCATTGACGTCCGCCACCGACCGCCCCTTGCCATCCTCCGCCGCCGCGCCCTCGATCTGAAAGGCTGAGGAGGACGCGCCCCACAGGAAATGTTCCGGAAATTTTCGTGCCTTATATTCTGTCACCATCTGCCCCCTCGTTCTTCATTTTGTTCCCGGCCCGGGGCCGGCAATTCCTCAAATCCCACCAGATAGGTGAGCGCGGCCGCTCCGAAAAAGGCCGCCCCGATGCCCGCCAGGTAAAATGCGAACCTCGTCATACCGTATGCCGCGTAGGTAAAGACCGTCAGCACGCCGTTGTTGGCAAAAGCGTCGCCGTAGACATTTCCGATCCCCATGATCGCGCCGCCCACCGCCCCGCAGATCACCGCGCAGACCATGGGCTTTTTTAACCGCAGGTTGCAGCCGTAGATCGCAGGCTCGGTCACTCCCACCACCGAGGCGGTCAGGGCGGCGGATGCGGCGATCTGTCTCAGCTCCCGGTTTCCGGTCTTAAGGCACACTCCCAGGGCAGCACCGCCCTGGGCGAAATTGGCCGCCCCTGCAAAGGCCAGCAGGTTTTGCCGCCCGTTCACCGCCACATCGTTGAGCCCGATGGGAAGCAGCGCCCGGTGCGCTCCGAAAATGACGCAGACACCCCAGAGCCCGCCTACCAGCGCGCCGCCCAGAACCGTGCTGAACCCCATCATTGTGTCGTAGAGATACTGGATCCCATTGCCAACATAAATTCCCACAGGTCCCAAAACCACCAGGGTGAGCGGCAGGATCACAAGCAGCTCCAGCCCGGGCACCGCAATCAGCCGGACGATCTCCGGGATGACGCGGGTGAGCCACCGCTCCAGAGCCGCCATGCACAAAATGGCAAGAATGATGGGGATAACGGACTCCGTGTAGGAGAACACCTTGACCGAGGCGCCGATCTGCCAGGCATTTTTCAGCACCGGCAGGCCAAAAATGGTGGTGGCCTGCTCCGTGTTCTGGATCAGCGCATCCATCTGTGGGTACACCAGCGAGGCGCCCACCACCATGGCCATCACCCGGTTGCAGCGGAACGCCTTTGCGCAGGTCATTGCCAGGAAAATGGGCATAAAATAGAAAATCACCTGGCTGGCCGCGTTCAGAATCACGTAGGTGTCCGTGGCCGCCAGATCGATGCCGTAGCGCTCCAGCAAAAGCCGCGCCGCAGTCAGCAGCCCTTTGATCAGCCCCGACGCCGCGATGGCCGGGATCAGGGGTGTGAAAATTTCCGCCACTTTCTGCAGAATCCGATCCCCGATGGGGCGTCGGGGTGGGGGCCGCCCCCCTGCTCCTCTTCTCCCTCAGCATTTCTTCCAATTCCTGGTAAATTCCCTGCACCTTCGTGCCGCAGACCACCTGGTACTGCCCGCCCGCTCTGACCACGGAGATGACGCCCTCCGCCCGGCTCACCTCCTCGTCCCTGGGAATGTTTTCATCCTTCAGGACAAAGCGCAGGCGCGTAAAACAATGGGTGACCTCCTCCACATTGTCCGCGCCTCCCACAAGATTTAAAATTGTCTCCGCCACTCTTCTCTTATCCATGCTGGACTTCACCTGACCTTCCGCAAATCATACGGTTAGTATTGCGGACTTTGCCCATTTTATTCCGCCAGGGCCCGAACCTGGGTTCCCAGGTCCATGCTGACCATCAGCGCCCGGTTGACGCGCAGCAGATCGGAGAAATCCAAATGTCCTATGTAGTCCCGCAGTCTGCTCTTGTCGATGGTGCGCACCTGTTCCAACAGAATCATGGAATCCTTCTGCAGCCCGTACCGGCTCTGCTCGATCAGCACGTGGGTGGGCAGATTGTGCTTGTCCATACGGCTGGTGATCGCCGCCACGATCACGGTGGGACTGAATTTGTTGCCCACATTGTTCTGAATCACCAGAACAGGCCGCACGCCTCCCTGTTCGCTTCCCACTACCGGGGAGAGGTCCGCAAAATAAATGTCGCCTTTATATAATAATTTCATGAATATTCCTCCTCCTGCACCGCACTTGCAGGACCTCGCCCGCCTGCGCAGCTGCAATCAATTCCTATCCTTGATTCTCTCCGGCTTTTTCCATTTTATTCAGACCCGCAGGATTCTTTTTTGCGGCGGCCCCCGCATCCAAAAGAGCCGCCGATGTCTCCATCAGCGGCTCATCCGCGGCCCTTGGTCCAATTCATCCGGGCCAAAATCCTTATTCTTCCAACTCTTTATTTTTCCGTGTCCGCTTCACCTTGTACATCGCCGTGTCCGCGCACTTGAGCAGGCTCCCGTAATCCTCCCCGTCCTCGGGATAAAACGCGCAGCCGGCGGAAAAACGCACCGGAATGGACTCCCCGCCGGTCAGCTCCGCCGTCTCCACATTCATCACATTGCGAAGCCGTTCGACCAGCGCTTCCAGCTCCTCCCGGTTGGAGCAGCCGTACAGGAACGCGGCAAACTCGTCGCCGCTCAAGCGGGCCAGCACGCTCTTCTCGCTGCAGACGGACCGGAAAATCCTCGCCACGCCCTGCAGATAGCGGTCCCCGTTCTGGTGCCCGTACCGGTCGTTGACCTGCTTGAGATTGTCCGCATCCGCCATGAGCATCGCGCAGGCCCCCAGCTCGTTGGGGCTGCCAAACAGCTCCTCCATGCGCCGGTAAAACGCCCGCCGGTTGTACAGGCCGGTAAGCAGGTCAATGTCCCGCTCCTGCTCGATGCGCCTGCGCTCCCGGATATCCTCCGTCACATCCACGATCAGTCCCAAAACGCTGTACTCCCGGAAATACGTCTCCAGGCGGACAAACCGCTCCGGCTCCCCGGACAGGACGTACACGCCCTTCTCCCCGCTCAGCGGGTTCTGGCGTATGGCTTCCAGATGTTCCTCAAACAGGGCGTGATCGGCAAACAGCTGTTTCGCCTCATCCCCCGCCAGCCCCAGGATTCCGGCCACCCTGCTGGTGACCATCACCCGCCTCATCCTCTGATTGTATTCATAGACGCCGATGGGCACCTGGGCCACGTCCAGAATCTGCGACAGCTTGTTGGTATTATCCCGGATGCTGCGCACCATCAGATTGATGCGCCCGCTGAGCTCCGAGAACTCCGGAGTGCTGTCCTCCTCCACCGTGGTCTCCAGATTTCCCACGGTGATCTCCGTCAGCTTCCGGTTGATGGCGGAGATTCCGTCCACAATGTAGCGGTCAATGTAGTTGGAGATCGACACGATCATCAGCAGCGCCACCAACACCAGATACAGCGCCACCAGGGCGGTACTCCGGTTCACTCCCCGGTACAGCGCCGAGCTGCTCCGCGCCATCCCCAAAATCACCGAGCCGGACGGCGCGAACACGCAGTAGCTGTCCACCCCGTCAAGCTCCGCCCGCACTCCCTTTCGGCTGCTCAAAACCTGTTCCGGCCCCAGGCCCACATCTTCTAATTCTTTTCCGACAAGCGCCTCCTGGGTGGCTCCCAGAATCTGGAAGTTATCCGGGTCCACGGCAAAGATTACAGACCCGTTCTCCACTGTCACCAAAGAGAAAATGTAGGACAGCTCGTTCTTCTTCATGGCCTCCAGCACGCGGGTCGGCTCCAGACCGATCTGCACGATCCCCTGCCCGTCCGGCCTCCACACCGCCGCGTACTGCATGAGCTTGTTCTCCGCGGTGTTGGGCGTGATATCCTGGCACAGCTCCAGGCTGCGGTCCGCCAGCATGGGCAGGAAAAAGCGCATCTGCTCGCCGGAATTGAAATTATAGCCGTAATACTTGGGTTCGGAACCCGCGTACAGATTCCCCTGCGTGTCAAAGAGGTGCAGTTCGTCCACCTGCAGCAGACCGGCGATCTTCTTCATCTCCATCTGATCCGGGATCACCTCCGGACGGCTCTGTAAAATGTAGGCCGCCGCCTTGGCCCGTATAAAGCAGTCCTGCTTCAGTTCCTGCCTGGCTCTGGCCGTGTCCTGTTCGTTCTGTTCCAGAATCCGCTCGATCTGCTTAAAATTGTCCAGCGCTTCCTCATACATGCCGCTCCGGGCGCTCTGAATCTGTACAAAATAATTCAGGAACAGGGTCAGCAGCATGGCGGTTAAAATCACCATACACAGCCGTCTGCGAATCATCCGCTTCATCCTGCTACCCCCTTTCCCTCCGCCAAACTGCTGCAGGCAGAATTTCCCAAATTTTTGCCGTTCCCGGCAGCTATCTGCCTCTATTATAATTGTCCGGCAGCCCAAAGGGAAGGAAAAATTTCCCCCTTTCGAAAATCTTATGGATTCTGCGGATGACGGACGGACAAAAATGCGATATAATCAATCAAGGAAACGCATCCACCGCGGCCGAAGGGTTGGCGGCGCGAAAACGGATGCAGACATAAATTACAACATTGGCGGGGAATATCCATGGATTTAATCAATCAATTTATTGAAAATTATAAACGTAAACTAAATTTTTATGAGGCGGCGGGACGCCTTGCGGCCAGACAGCTGGAGGCTTCCCTCCAGTCCGCCGGCATCCGGGCCATGGTGACCTCCCGGGCAAAGGCGCCCGGCCGCCTCAAAAGCAAGGTTCTGATCCGGAATTCCAGAAGAGCCGTACCCTATAAAAATATGCGCGAAATCTATGAGGATATCGCCGACCTGTCCGGGGTCCGCGTGTCTCTGTATTTCCCGGGCGACCGCGACAAGACGGACAGTCTGGTATGCGACCTGTTCACGGTCCTGGAGACCAAACAGTTCCCGGAGCAGTCCAAGCCGCCCACCTACAACAAACGTTTTTCCGGCTACTGGGCCAACCACTACCGCGCCCGCATGCGGGAGGACTCCCTTGAGCCCTCTCAGAAAAAGTACGCCGAGGCGCGCATCGAGATTCAGGTAGCTTCCGTTCTCATGCACGCCTGGTCCGAGGTGGAGCACGACCTGGTGTACAAGCCCCTCCAGGGCACCCTCTCCGACGAGGAGCTGGCGATCCTGGACGAGCTGAACGGCCTGGTGCTGGCCGGAGAGATCGCCCTGGAACGCCTCCAGAGCGCAGGCAACGAGCGGGTGCGCAACAAAAACGCCGCCTTCTCCAGCCAGTATGAGCTGGCCTCCTACCTGTACAATTATCTGAGCAACAATTTCCGTCCCGAGGACATCGAGCTGCGCATGGGAAACATCGAGCTGCTGTTCCGCCTGATCAGCCGCCTCAAAATGAACACGGTCAAGGAGATCCAGCCCGTCCTCAAATCCGTGAAATTTGAGAAGGACCGCCGCAACATTTCCCAGCAGATCATCGATCAGATCATCACCGGAAATGAAAAGCGCTACGCTATTTACCAGGAGCTGCGGGACGGCCGGGAGGGCGGAGGCGAGGACAGCCGCCAGGCCGCCAGCTATTTCTTCAGCCAGTGGGTGCCTTTGGAGCGCATGCTCAACCGCATCTCCAACCGGAATTCCCAGAAGCTGCGGGGCGCATTCAATATCAACACCTTGAACCGGATGAACGTGCTGGACAAGGACTGCCTAAACCGCATCGTTTCCCTGCGCAAGAGCCGCAACATGCTGATCCACGATATCGAGGTGCCGGAGGCCGACTTCATCACCAAACAGGGGGACGAGGCCCGGGAGCTGCTGGAAAAGCTTGGGGAACAATTCCCCTCCTGAGACTGAATTCAATACCGCAAATTTAAAAAACGGCCGGGCACATGGATGGTGTGCCCAGCCGTTTTATAAATTTTCGGAAATGCCCGGACCGCCTGTTTTCAGCGGCTACACCGCCTTTTCCACCCGGTAAACCGTGTATCCGGCCGTTTTCACCGCCGCCTTCAGCTCCTGCTCGCCGTACTCCCGTTTCATTCGCACGTCGGCCTGCTCTTCCCCCAGGTCCACCTGAGCCCACACGCCATCCAAGGCGTTTAAGGCGTTCTCCACCCGGGCCGCGCAGCTGCCGCAGGACATTCCATCCACTTTGAGCAGCACCCGGTAGGGATAGTGGGACTTGTCCCGATCCTTCACCTTATTGATCTTCACCCCGGGCCGGGCGGAAACGCCGCAGCAGCCGGAGGTGAGACGCTTTAAATAGCTCCTCAGTCCGAACACAATCATGATAATAAGCAGTAAACACAGAATCGCGGTTGACATGGATATCCTCCTTTTCGCATATAGGCGCCGTGTGATGGCGGCAATGTATGTTCGAATGAAACTTGCGGACCGTTGGCAGGCGGCGGACCGGCTTTGTTAGGTTTGGCTAACCTCTGCCGATAAAAAAAGCGGCGGGAGATTTTATTGGCCGGTCCTTCCGATTCTGTTTTTAGGTTAGCATTGATTAACCCGATTGTCAACCGCTTTTTCCGATCCATAGACGGATATTCTGTGGAGGTATCCATACCGGGGAAGTGTACGGATGGGAAGGGGCCGCTCCATTGCCCAACGCCCCTTCCATCGATACGATTCCTCTCAACCGTCAACGGTTTTATCTACGCCTGATCCTCCGAAATCCGCTCAAACACAGACGCCGGCTGTTTGCATCTCGGGCAGGTAAAATCCTCAGGCAGCGGCCCTTCCTGTATGTAACCGCACACGGTACAGCGCCAGCGCTCCGGCCGGGCATCGGGCTTTCCGTCCTCGTTGGACTCTGTCTCCGGCTCCTCCTCGTTGGCGGGCAACAGCTCCAGCAGGCGTTTGACCGCCTCCACGGGAACGTCGGCGTAGTCCGGGCGATCCAGCAGAGACCGCAGGAAACGGTTGGCGTTTCCGCTCTGGGGCAGCATGTATCCCGCCTCCCGCAGAATGTCCTCGGCCATCAGCCGGTTGGATTTCTCCAGAGCGCGGGCCAACTGGTCCAGCGCCGGGCTGTGGGTGGATCGCCCCAGCTCCCGGGCGATGGACTCCTGGGCCGTCTTGCTGCCGGAGAGCGCGTTCAGCTTGTTTAAAACCGCAGCCTCCTTGGGCTGCTGAGGCGGCATGTCCACCGGAACCATGGAGATTGCCTTGGAGGGACAGGACTCGGCGCAGGCGCCGCAACCGATACATGTTTCGCGGTCAATGATGCTGTTCTCCGTGTCCGCGGCCCCTGTGGGGCAGACATACAGGCACAGACAGTCCTTAGTACAAAGGCGCAGGTTGCGCATGGCAAATTTCTTCATCATTTTATGCCCTCCTTTCGATCTGGCTGAACTTCCAGCCCGGAACCTTGCAAACGGGGCAGAGCTCCGGCGGATTGTCGCCTACATAGACGAAGCCGCAGATATCGCACACATAGAGATTGGTGTGCTCCAGCATGGCTTCCCCCTCTTTCTCCCAGCGCTTCAAAAGGGCATCCAGAATCCTTGTGACCTTCCCGCTCCACACCAGCGCCCGCTGCGCGCCCCGGTCCCCATTTTCCTTTGCCGCGGCCTCAGCCTGTGGAAAGCCCACGCTCAGATCCCGCCCGACCCGCTCCAAAAGCCCGGAGAGCTCCGCGCTCTCAGGCACAGGCGTCTTTGCCTTGAAGTAATCCGCCAGCTGCGTGAACAGCGCCGACTCCTCCGCCCGGTACTGCTTCTCACAGCCCCTGGCCAGATTGGAGCACAGAGCCGACAGCTCCCCTGCGGAGAGTTCCCGCAGCTCCTCGTCCCCGCTGCCCTCCTTCGGCCCACGCGCCTCTTCTCCGCCGTCCCGTTCGCTCACCGCATCCGGCTCCGCCGGCTTCACCGTCCCATTTTCCGAGCCTTTTTGCGGCTCCACCGGGTTGAACAGATCTTTGGACGCGCCGCAGAGGGGACAGACCCATCCCTCCGGCAAATCCTCCCACCGGGTCCCCGGCCCGATTCCCGCCGCCGGTATCCCCGCCGCCTCATCGTAGACATATCCGCAAATCGAACAGACATACTTTTTCACCTTGTGACCTCCTTTATGCAAAATGTATCGCTCCATCAGTTGCTTATGGGAGAAGTATAGCAGAAGCAGACAAACCGTTCTGTAACTTGGTCACAAAATTAATAATAATTACTATTTTTATTTTATTGCGAATGATTGAAAACGTTTCCCTAACACAGCAAACGGCCCGGCGCTTTCGATCCTGACAGCGCCGGGCCGCTTGCGCAGGCTTACGCGCAAGAAAAATTCGCCCTGTCTACCGCATTGCGTCCTCCATGACCCGCAGCACATTTTTGTAAAACACCAGCTCCACCTCCGATTCTGTGAACCCTCTCTTCCTCAGCGCCTCCGCCAGCAATTCCATACCCGCGCTGTCCGCGATCTCCAGATTGCCCTCGATGCCGTCGAAGTCCGTTCCGATGGCCACGCACTGAATTCCGCCCTTGTCCCGCAGATAGGCCGCGTGCTCCGCGATCAGTGCCGCGGTGCTGTCCGGGCAGTTAGTATCGGCGTTTAAAAACTCCGGCCCGAAATTCAGGCCCGCCACGCCGCCCCTCTCCCCCAGTACGCGGATCATCTCATCCGTCAGGTTCCGCGGATGGGGCGACAGTTCCCTGGCATTGGAGTGGGACGCGATAAAGGGCTTCCGGCAGATTCCTGCCACGTCGTAAAAACCTCCGTCGGACAGATGGGACACGTCCACCAGCATCCCTAACTCCTGCATGTATTCCACCGCGGATTTCCCGAACTCCGTCAACCCTCTTCCCATGATCTCAGGGTCCCGGCTGTTGGGAAATCCAAAGCAGTTTTCAGCGTTCCAGGTCAGGTTCATGGCCCTCACGCCCATATCGTAGTATCGCTTCACATTTTCCAGCTTTCCGTCCACCGTCCGGCCGTCCTCCACGGTGAGCACCGCCGACATTTTCCCGGCGTCCCGGTTGGCTCTCAGCTCGCCGGCGTTTCGGGCGATGGCGATCACATCCCCATGCCGCTCCAGGTTATCGCAAAAATAGCGGTACAGGGTCCGGATGTACTCCTCGTCCGAAACCGCCTGAATCCCATGCATGTCATAGCGGTCCCTGGGGATCACAAAAATGGCGAAAAACTGCGCCAGTGCGTTTCCCTCCTTCATCCGCCTGAAATCCACCGCCGTGTATTGGCTCTCAAAAAGCTCCGCCCACTCCCTGTCCTCGTAAAACAGCGTCATCAGGGAATCGCAGTGCATATCGATATATTGCATCCCTTACCTCCATTTCCGCCCGTCCTGCTGCCCGCCGCGCAGCGCCACGCATTCGTTCTCCGCCAGCGCGGCCCTCAGGTTCTTCATGGCCGCAGGAGCGGCCGCGGCGTTTATCAAATGCTTCATCTGAATATACCTCTGTCCCGAGTCTTATCTACGCTCTATTTTTTTAACCGTAAATCCTGTTTTCGCGTAAATCAAATCAATGACCGGCGTGATGTAATTCAAAAAGCAGTATGGTATAAACGCAAACGGCGACACGCCCAACATCTGGGACGCGTAAATCGCATTGGAATTCCATGGGATCAGCACGGCCCCGAAGGTTCCCGCGTCCTCCAGCGTCCGGGACAGGTTCTCCGGCGCGATCCGGTTCGCCACAAAAATATCTTTCATCAGGGTTGCCGTCACGATGGAGGCGAACAGCATGGAGGAGCCGATGGCGTTGGTCACGTAGGTGAGCACCGCCGTGCAGGCGATGATCCTGAAGGTGGAATTGCCGCATTTTTTGATCAGCGGATTCACCAGCACGCTGAGCACGCCCGTCTTGTCCAGCATCCCCGAGATGCAGAGCGCCAGGAAAATCGCCAGAAATGCGCTCATCATGCTCATAATACCGCCCCGGTTCAGCAGGATGTCCACAAACTCGCTGCCCGTGCTGATCACAAAGCCGTTTACCATAAAGTCCAGCAGCGTTTTCAACGCCACCTGCTGGTGGAACACCGCCACGAACATGCCGGAAATGGTTCCGATCATAAGCGCGATGATGCTCGGCGTGTTCTTCACCAGCAAAATCAATACGATGCCGATGGGCAGAAACTCCAGCCAGGTAAATCTGTAAAACTGGGTAAATGTTGCCATGATCTGGTTGGCGGTGCTGGTGTCGTAGACCCCGGAAATATTGCGCAGGCCCAGGATCACAAACAGCACCGCCGTGATCGCGTAGGCCGGCACCGTGGTCCAGAGCATATGCTTCACGTGGGTCATCACATCGGTTCCGGACACGGAAGCCGCCAGAATGGTGCTGTCCGACAGCGGAGACATTTTATCCCCAAAGTACGCGCCGCAGATGATTGCGCCCGCCGTCATGGGCGAGGGGATGCCCATTGCGTTTCCGATCCCGATCAGGGCCAGGCCCACGGTCCCCAGGGTTCCCCAGGAGGTGCCGGTGGCCAGAGAGGTGAAGGACGCCAGAATCAGCGCCGACAACAGGAATATTTTCGGGGAAATGAACTTGAGCCCCAGATAGATGATCATGGGGATGGTCCCGCTGGCGATCCACACCGCGATCATGGCCCCGATCACGATGAGCACCACATTGGGTTCAAAGGATGCCACGGCCATATCCCAGGCCATGTCCTGCAATTCCCCGTATTTGTACCCCAGACGCAAAAGCAGCGGAACTACCACGATCCAGGAAAGTAAAAACATCAGTTCCAGCGGGGCCTCGAAGAAAATCAGGCCGAACGCCACAAATCCGAACACGCATCCCGTCACCAGCGCGGCGTATCCGATCGATACCGGATACTTGAAATTCTTTGACAGGAGCTGATCGCGCTCCTCCTGCTCCTCCGGCTCGGAACTCTTAATCGTTCGATCTACCATTACCCTTCTCCTTTTCCGCCGGGCGGGCTCCCATTGTCCCGCCCGGTGGCTGTCACGTATTTTATATCTGCGGATGGCTCTTATTTAGGCCGCTTTTCGCTGGCTTTCTTCATACACTCCAGCGCCTTCTCCAGAACCGCAGTCTGGGTGGCGACGTTCAGGCGGATAAATCCCATGCCGGGCTTCCCGTAGTTGGCCCCGTTGTTCAGCTTCACGCCCGCATCCTGGAACAGGTGCACCAGCTCAAAGGGCGTCAGGTTCCAGGCCCTGAAGTCGATCCACAGAAGGTAGCTGGCCTCCGGCTCGATCACCTTCACCTCGGGCATGTTTTCCGCGATAAAGGATTTCACCAGCTCGATATTTTTCCTGAAATACTCGTTCTGCTGGTCCACATAGTATTCGCACTGGTTGTACGCCGTGATCAGCGCCTCGATGCCCACGTAGTTGTAGTCGAAATGATAGTCTTCGTACACCACGTTGTACTGGTCTCTCAATGCCTTGTTTTTGATCACCACGTAGGCGGAGTAGAAGCAGGCCAGGTTAAAGGTCTTGCTGGGGGAGCCCATGACGATCACGTTGTCCCCGATCTCCTCCGACAGGGAGAAATAGGGGATGTGCCGGTGGGGCGCGTACACGATATCGCCGTGGATCTCGTCGCTGACGATCAGGGTGTTGTTCTTCTTACAAATCTCGTACATGCGCATAAGCTCGTCCCTGGTCCACACGCGGCCCACGGGGTTGGCGGGGTTGCACACCAGCAAAATTCGCACCCGGGGATCGGAGGTTTTCTTGTCCAGGTCCTCAAAATCGATCTCATAGCGGCCGTCCTTCAGGATCAGGTCGTTGGTCTCCACAAAACGGCCCGCGCCCTGAATGACCACGTTAAAGGTGTTGTAAACCGGGGGCTGCAGGAGAATCTTGTCGCCGGGGCGGGTGTAGGCGTTTAAAATCATCCAGAGCGCGCCGGTCATCAGCCCCTGGGAGTGGCGGACCGCCTCGGACTCCAGCGTAATTTTGTAGCGCTTCCGGTACCAGCCGCAGACCGCGTCCGCGAAACGGCGCTGGGGCAGGTAGCCGTAGGCGAACACGCCAAAGTCCACCCGCTCGCGCACCGCGTCGATCACTTCCCGGGGCGCTTTAAAATCGGTGTCCGCAACGCCCAGGGGGATGTATTTCCCACTCTCGCCCTCGTAGTCCCACTTGAAGGAATCGGTGTTCACGCGGTTGATCGGTTCGTCAAAATTATGTACACAGCTCATGTTATTTACCTTCTCTTTCTTTGATCTATTTTCAGTTTTATTTAATTTTCTTTTTCATATGGGCCAGCAGGAAACAGCAGCCCACGCCCAACACCGCGAATACCATCATGGCGATGAAAATATAGCGGTAGCCCTGGATTCCCGGATACGCGTCCATAAAGTAGCCGTACAGGGTGAAAATGAACAGGTCGGGGGTATTTCCCACAATGGAGAGAATACCGGCCGCCGCGCCGGACATCACGATGGGGATCTTGATCTCGTCGGTGGTGGCGTAATAGGTTCCGCGGATGGTCATCATAACCGCCGCCAGCACCAGCATAAGTCCCACTACCACCACGATTCCCATGGTTGTGGGGATCACCAGGTAGATTCCGGTCAGGATCGTGCCCAAGGTCAGGGCGATCTTCAAATAGTTGATGGAGGATCCCATCTTGTCGGCGATCATACCGCCGATTGGAGCCGCGATAAAGGCGATCAGGTACTGGCGGACAATGTTTACCGCAACGCCCATGCTGACGGACATGCCGCAAATCTCGGTCAGATAGGATGAAAAATAGCTCAGGCCGTTATAGAAGGAATACCCGAAGAATACGATCCCGCCCGCAACCCACACTCTAGGAAGCTTAGCCACGTGCACCAGGCCGTCCAGGGCCTCTTTGGCGTTTACCTTGCCCTCCACGTCATTTTTCTCGATCAGGAAAAAGCAGACGATGCCCAGGCCGCACAGCGCGATGGCGTAAAAAATCATGGTGGCGCGCAGTCCCATTCTGCCCTCGCCGAAATTGGTGAACATCCACAGCGCTGCGAAGGAAATGATGGTGGCGAACAGTCCGCGGCCGCCTTCCAGAAGTCCGAACATTCGCCCCTGTTCCTCAGCGGTTCCGATCATGCGGGTGCCCTTGATCATGGCTTCCCAGAACAATAGCGTTATGGTGATTCCCATGACCGCCTGTATGATCAGCACGCTGGTAAACGGCGGATACGTGGCCAGCCAGAAGCCGCACAGGCCGGTGGAAATCAGGGATACCGGTATCAGATATTTTACGGGGACAAGGTCCGTGATCCATCCGCCCGGCAGGTACGCGATAAACTGGGTCACCGCAAAGGCCGTCATCATCAGGCCGAACTGGGTGTTGGTGAAGCCGAAGGCCTCCTGCATCGCCACATAGAACACATCGCGCAAATAGGCCAGCTTGAATATGGTACCCCCCGCCATGCAGATTGCGATCAGCGTGGCCCATTGCTTAAAACTTTTTTTCATACTTGACTCCTTCCATCTGTTGCGTATAAATTTTTGTATTGTACATGTACGCTGATATAACAAGCAAATACCATGCCAAAAATTAAAAGCGCCTAAATGGAGGGTTTTTCCGATTTTCTAAATCTCTGCGCGCAAAAAGTGACAATTTTTTTGGCGCCAAATTATTTTACACTGCCAAAAAAATTGTCACTATGCAATCAAAGTCCGTACTTTTTGATTTTGTGCTGCAGGGCCTGACGGGTGATCATAAGCTCCCTGGCCGCCGCGGACACATTTCCGCCCAGGCGCGCCAATGTGGCGGAGAGGATGGATTTCTCGTAGGCGTCCATGGCCTCCTTTAACGGAAGGGACAGCGGCTCCGGTGATTGGCCGGGGCTGCCCGGGAAACCGCCGGGCCCGTGGGCGGGCGGCGGCAAGGCGCGGAAATCCCCCGGAGCGGCTGGAACCTTGGTTGTGAAATCCACGGTATCCGCGGAGCCTGCGGCTGAGGAAACCGGAGAATCCACAGTCTCCCAAGCGGCCGGGTCCGCCGCCATGGGAGCCACCGCTCCTGCGGTCCCCGGCTCCGCAAAGAAACTGCGGTAATAAGGCGAGATGTGTTCCAGGCGGAGCACGTCCAGATTCTGCTCGGATACGGAATAGGCGCTCTCAACCACATGCTGGAGCTCCCGCACATTTCCCGGCCACTGGTAGCGGAGAAAGCGTTCCATCAGCCCGGAGTCAACGCGCCGGATGTGCTGGCCGTACTCCTTGTTGTACCGGGTGATAAAGCAGCCGCACAGCAGCGGAATGTCGCTCTTGCGGCTGCGCAGGGGCGGAATGTGCAGAATGCAGGAGGACAGGCGGTAGTACAGGTCCCGCCTCAGTTTTCCGTTCTCAATGCACTCCAGCGGGTCCTCGTTGAGGGCGCAGAGAATGCGGCAGTTGATGGACAACTCCTTCTCCGAGCCGATGCGCCGGACGGTCTTGTTCTCAATCACCTTTAAAAGCTTGGCCTGAAGCGCGATGTCCATGCTGTTGATCTCGTCCAGAAACAGGGTGCCGTTCTCCGCCTGCTCGAACAGCCCCGCCATGTTGTTGGCCCCGGTGTAGGACCCCTTCACCGTGCCGAAAAACATGCTCTCCAGCAGGGTGGCCGGGATGGCGGCGCAGTTCACGGAGATAAACGGCCCGTTCTGAAACACGCTGTAGTTGTGAATGCTCTGGGCGAACAGCTCTTTGCCCGTGCCCGTCTCCCCGTAAATCAGCACGTTGGTCTGGTTCTGGGCCACGTGCTTGGCGTTGGAGATGGCCTCCACAAAATTGATGTCGTTGCCCAGGATGCTGCTGAAGGTGTATTTGGTGCCGTTGCGTGGCTTTTCCTCCTCAAAATGGGTGTACAGCTCCAGGCTCTGCTCCATGGTCTTTTTCATCACGGGCAGGTTCTTGATCAGGGAGTACACGGCCACGGTGCGGTTTTTGTAATTCACCGGAAACATCCGCTCAATGACGTTTAAAACCTTGTGGCTCTCCTTCACCACATACTGGTTGAAGTATTCGTTGGCCGCGATCCCCGTATTCAGCACGATGGCGTGGCGGCTGTGCTTGGGCGTGTTCTCCGTCGGGCAGTAAAGCTCCTCCATGCTCTTGTGCAGGGACTTCTTCGCGTCCACGCCCTCGATCACCTCGGCCGCCCGGTTGATGAAGATCACCTTGTTCTCGTCGTCCGAGATCACCACCGCCTCCTCCACCTGATTCAGCACCGCCTCATAAATCCGGTTCATCATCTCCGGGGTATATTCGGCCCCGCTCCCAGCCCGGCCTTCCTCCCGCTCCCCGTCCCTGGCTTCCGTCTCATTCTGCATGATGAGCTGCCCCTTTCGCCTTTGTCTCCCTGTTTTCCGTTACCTGGGCGGCCACCGCAGCGGCCTCCCTGGCGATCTCCAGTTCCTCGTTGGTCTTGACCACCAGCACGTTGACCCGCGAAGCGCCGTCGGAGATGCGCACCGCCTCCCCCTGTTCCCGGTTTTTCACCTCGTCGATGGCGATGCCCAGAAATTCCAGATATTCGCAAATCTGCTCCCGGATGTCGGAGTCGTTCTCCCCCACCCCGGCGGTGAACACGATGTTGTCCACCCCGTTCATGGCCGCCGCGTAGCTGCCGATGTATTTGGCCACCCGGTACACGAAAATCTCCCGGGCCAGGGCCGCCTTGTCGTTGTATTTGATCTCCGCGTCCTTCAGCTCTCTAAAATCGCTGGAAAAATTGCTGGAAATCCCCAGTACCCCCGACTCCTGATTCAAAATGGTCATGATCTGCTGGAAATCCAGATTTTCCTTCTTGGCCAGGTATTCCAGCGCTCCGGCGTCCACATCCCCGCAGCGGGTGCCCATCACCAGGCCCTCCAAAGGCGTGAAGCCCATGGAATTGTCCACCACCTGGCCGTATTTCACCGCGCAGATGCTGGCGCCGTTGCCCAGATGGCAGACGATGGTCTTCACACGCCTGTAGTCCTGGCCCATGAACTCCGCCGCCCGGCGGGACACGTATTTGTGGCTGATGCCGTGGAAGCCGTAGCGGCGTATTTTCAGTTTCTCATAAAAACGGTAGGGAAGGCCGTAGAGAAATGCTTTTGGCTCCATGGTCTGGTTAAACGCAGTGTCGAACACCCCCACCATCAGGATGTCCGGCATCAGCTCCCGGCAGGCCGCCACGCCCACCAGATTGGCCGGGTTGTGCAGGGGCGCCAGGTCGTTGCACTCGGTCATGGCCTGGATCACCTCCCCGGTGATAACCACGGAACCGGTAAATTTCTCGCCCCCGTGGACCAGCCGGTGCCCCAC
>OLPX01000496.1_pt1 | contig 35943 bp, 34 predicted proteins | sample 1672491 | NCBI WGS metagenome assembly OLPX01 (sample SAMEA3136692, study PRJEB25190) | human gut metagenome | biome: human gut; feature: human-associated habitat; material: faeces | place: Austria | collected 2013 | reverse complement strand
AGAGATGACGTATGATGATGCCCAGTATTTTTAAAGATGAACTGTTTACCCCGTGGATGGATTTCAGAATGCCGGATGTGGAGAAAGCCTTATATGGAAAACGCAGCGGCCACATGATGAAAACTGATATCAAGGAAAAGGATGACAGCTATGAAGTAGCCGTTGACCTTCCCGGCTTCCGGAAGGACGAGATGAAGGTGGAGCTGAAGAATGGATATCTGACAATCAGCGCAGCCAAAGGGCTTGACAGAGATGAAAAGGATAAAAAAGGTAAATTCATCCGGAAGGAACGCTATGAAGGCAATATGAGCAGGAGCTTTTATGTGGGTGGGAATGTTACCGAAGGTGACATCTATGCGAAATATAAAAACGGCATCCTGACGCTGGATATCCCGAAGAAAAGTCCGGAGGAAGAGAAGAAACGCTATGTGACAATCGAAGGATGACAGGTAAGGCCGTCAATATTCCCCGGAAGCAATTCCGGGGATGTTTTATAGATGGGAGAGGGCTCGCCGGAGCGGGTCTTGATGACAGGAGGTGATGAGATTGACAGCCAAAAGGGATTATTATGAAGTGCTTGGAGTCGGCAGAAATGCGGATACTGAGACAATTAAAAAAGCATACCGTAAGCTTGCGAAGAAATACCATCCGGACTCGAATGCCGGCAATGCGGAGGCAGAGCAGAAGTTCAAGGACATAACAGAAGCATATACAGTGTTGAGCGATGCTGAGAAGAAGAAATTATACGATCAGTTTGGATTCGCTGCATTTGAGGAAGGCTTTTCGGCAGAAAATGCAGGGGGATTTTCTGGGCGTGGAAATGGCTTCGGAGGCTTTGATTTCGGGCAGGATGGAAACGGCTCTTACCGTGAATATCATTTTGAAAACGGAAACATGGATGATATTTTTGGGGATATCTTCGGAGATATGTTCCACGGTCAGGGCGGATCAACCAGAAGAGGACGGTCAGGCTTCGGAAGCGGATTTTCCGGAAATTCCGGATTCCGGGGATATCAGGATTTCGGCGGCAGGCAGAACACTGGACGGGGCAGCGATCTGCGTTCAGAGGTCAGTGTCAGCTTTAAAGAAGCTGTTTTTGGCTGTGACAGAATGCTGCAGCTTTCTGATCCAAATGGAAAGTCCCAGAAGCTTCAGGTGCACATTCCGGCAGGAATTGAAGATGGAAAGAGCATTCGCCTGAAGGGGAAGGGAAATCCCGGATACGGAGGCGGAGCATCAGGCGATCTTTTTTTGAAGGTTCATGTGGAACCGGAAACCGGATGGGAGAGAAAAGGTCAGGATATTTATACGATAGCAGAAATTCCTTTTATGACAGCAGTGCTGGGAGGAGAAGCGAAATTTTCTACTTTGTACGGAGATGTGATGTGCAGGATTCCGGCCGGAACTCAGTGCGGCGGAAAAATCAGGCTGAGAGGAAAAGGGGTTCCTTCCATGCAGAATCCTTCTGTAAAAGGCGACCAGTATGTGACCATACAGATCCAGGTGCCAAAGGCGGTAAGCAGAGAGGCGGCCCAGAAACTGAAAGAATACGGAATGGCAATGGACAGAAGCTGTTCAGGCAGACGGGGAAGCGCAGTATAAAGCGCTTCCTTTTTCTTCTGCATACAAAAGATTTTTGGGATACCTTGATAACAGAAATGAAATCGCTTATAATTTGGCAAAGAGGTGATATGTTTGGAAGAATTTCGGAAGGAACCTGCAACGCTTACATTGATCATTATAAATATTGTGGTGTTTCTTATGGTGGAATTTACGGGACTTTCTCAGGATACGCTTCATATGCTGGACTGGGGAGCAGCCTATACGCCGCTGATCGTAGAAAAAGGGGAAGTTTATCGTCTGTTTACCAGTATGTTTCTTCATTTTGGGATTGAACACCTGATCAATAATATGCTGGTACTTTTTGTCCTGGGAAGCCGTCTGGAAAGAGTGATCGGAAAGCTGCGTTTTATCGTGATTTATCTGGCTGGAGGTATGACGGGAAGTGTACTTTCTCTTGTCTGGGATTTGAGACAGGGGGAATATGCAGTATCGGCAGGAGCCTCCGGCGCAGTTTTTGCGGTAATGGGAGCTATGATTTATGTGGTGATACGGAATAAAGGACGCCTGGAGGATCTGTCTGTGCGTCAGATTCTTGTTATGGCCGTCTTTTCTCTGTATTTTGGATTCGCCAGCAGCGGCGTAGATAACGCCGCGCATACAGGGGGACTTGCAGCAGGCTTTCTGCTGGCGGTTTTTTGTTATCACAGGCGGAAAAAGATCTGAAATTCAGTGCCTTTACCCGGTACGCTTCGAACCTTCAGACTGCCTCCGTGCGCCTCAATGATCTGGCGGGTGACAGGAAGCCCAAGTCCCGTTCCTGTGGGCTTGTAGGTAACGAAGGGATTGAATACATTTTTTATCTGGCTGTCTGTCATTCCGCATCCATTGTCACGGACGGAAATACAGATGCCGTCAGTAACAGCGGCTGCCGTAACAGAGATAACGCCGTGAGAGTGCTGAATGGATTCCTGGGCATTTCTGAGAAGGTTCAGAAGCGCCTGATGGATTTTTGTCTGGTCCAGACAAAGAAGGGGAAGGGTCTGGGGAATATCTGTTTCCAGAGTGATTCCAAGGTAGTCCAGCGCAGGGCGGAAAGAGCGGATAATACTTTTTAAAAGGAGGGTAATATCTGTCTGTACAGGGGAAAGATGCTCTGCGTTGTTGTAACGGGACAGTTCATTCAGCAGCTCCCGGATATATTCCAGATTTTCCATGATACCGTACCAGCCGTCATAAGAATTCAGTTCCGGATGAGCGGAAGCGAGCATCTGGAGTTCACTCTGAATCAATGCTACCGGATTACGTATTTCATGGGTAAATTTTGATAAAGTCATTTGCAGCTCTTTTTTCTGCTGTTCTAAAGTTAAATTTTCCTGCATAATCTGTCACCTCGTTTGCAGTGTACCATTCCGGCCTGTTTCGGGCAAGAAATTTCATGTTGAAAAAATCGACAAAGTACGAGAGAATAGAAGAAACAATATTTCATAATTCAAAGGAGGAGTATATTATGGAAAACTGTATTTTTTGTAAAATCGCAAATGGTGAAATTCCCTCTGCAACGTTGTATGAGGATGAAGAATTTCGAGTGATCCTCGATCTGGGTCCGGCAAGTAAAGGACACGCTCTGATTCTGCCAAAAGTTCATGCGGCAAATATTTATGAGCTTCCGGATGCAACAGCAGGAAAAGCCATGATCCTGGCAAAGCATATGGCAGAGAAACTGACAAATGCACTGGAATGTGACGGATTTAATATTGTGCAGAACAATGGAGAGATCGCAGGACAAACAGTATTTCACTTTCATATGCATTTGATCCCGAGATATCAGGGAGACGGTGTAGAGCTTACCTGGAAGCCGGGCAGCCTCACTGATGAGGACAGAGATGAGATTCTGGCAAAACTGAAATAGGAATCAGGTATTGTACAAAAGATGAAAAACGAGGATTTTAATGATATTTATAGGAAATACCATAGATTCTCTGTAAAAAGCGCTTACAGGCTTGTAAAGGACAGAATGCTGGCAGAAGATATCAGTCAGGAAGTGTTTTATCATCTCTATGAGATTATGGATACTCTGGATCTCGGTAATGAAGAAAAACTGAGAGCGCTGATATTTATAGCAACTGTCAATAAAACAAAAGATTATTTTAAGAAACCATGGAAAAGGCAGGAACATGTTGCTCTGGAGGACTGGAAACGCAGAAAGCCTTCTGAGGAGAAAATGGATCCTGAAAAGATCATGCTGAACCGGGAAGAGATTGAGTACAGAAAACAGGTGCTGCTCAAACTTCGCAGGGTAAATCCTGTAAATTATAATATTCTGGTTATGGTGAAATATTTTGGGATTTCTCCGGATTCTGTGGCAGAGGAGTACGGTATCACAAGAAACAATGTGAATAACCGTATCCTCCGGACAAGAAAATGGATGAAAGCAGAGCTTGAAAAGCTGCACAAAAGACATTAAACAATTATTGGACTATCTGGATCCTGCACATTCTTCAATCATGGAAACGATATGGTGAATGGAATCCATCTGGCTGCCTGCCGACATTGCCTGTTCATATTTATGACGGTCGGCATACAGATTTCGGATCACTGACAGAAGCTTTTCGTCAGTGATCTCTTCCTCTTCAAGAACCATACTGTAGCCCTGACGTTCAAAGGAACGGGCGTTAAGAATCTGATCGCCTCTGCTGGCATTGGCGGAAAGCGGAATCAGAAGGTTTGGCTTATGAAGAGCGCTGATCTCGCAGATGGCATTGGCTCCGGCTCTGGAAATTACAATATCAGCCAGGGCAAAAAGATCAGAAAGCTCTTTTTTGATATATTCAAACTGGACATATCCTTCTGTTCCTTTCAGTGATTCGTCTGTTTTGCCTTTTCCGCAGAGGTGGATCACCTGGAATTCCTTCAGAAGCTCAGGAAGAATGCTGCGGATGTGTTCATTTACTGACGCGGCTCCAAGACTTCCTCCGATCACCATCAGCACAGGTTTATCGGAAGTAAAACCGCAGAAAAGGCGTCCGGCTTCTTTATCTCCGCTGAGAAGCTCTTCGCGGATAGGAGTTCCGGTAAGAACTGCTTTTTCCTGAGGAAGACTTTTTACTGTTTCCGGGAAATTACAGCATATTTTTGAGGCGGAAGAAAGACAGAGCTTATTGGCAAGTCCGGGAGTCATATCGGATTCGTGGATGATCGCCGGGATTTTGCGCTTCTTTGCAGCGATCACAACAGGAACAGTCACAAAGCCGCCTTTGGAAAATACCACGTCCGGTTTCAGCTGTTTCAGCAGTTTTTTCGCCTCATGAAAGCCCTTTAATACACGGAAGGGATCTGTGAAATTTTTTACATCAAAGTAACGTCTTAATTTTCCGGAAGAAATACCGTAATAGGGAATACCAAGCTCTTCGATCAGCTTTTTTTCGATTCCGTCATAGGAACCAATATAGGAAATCTGGTATTCGGCTTCTTTGAGAGCAGGAATAAGAGCAATGTTTGGAGTGACATGTCCGGCAGTACCTCCGCCGGTAAGTACAATATGTTTCATAGGGGATTCCTCCTGAATAAATCTTTTTGTTACCAATAAATATGAACCAATGGGAAAGAATTGTCAAGAACACAAAATTTTATTGCAGAAGGCAATCCAGAATGAGATTCAGCCGGTTAGAGGGAACGGTAGAGATAATGAAGATCAGTTGGTTAGAGGGAACAAGAAGAGAGAACGAAGAACATCCGGTTAGAGGGAACAGAAGAGCGAATGAATACCAGCTGGTTAGAGGAAACAGAAGAGATAATGAAAATCAGTCGATTATCGGGGACAGCATAGAGAATGAAGAACATCCGATTAGCGGGAACAGAAGAGATAATGAAGACTGGCCGGTTAGAGGGAGCAGTAACAGAGACAAAATTCCGTTGGTTTCTGAAAATAGTCATGGGGCAGTTCAGAGAAATTATGGAGAGCAGGAAAATCAATACAAATGTCTGAGAATACAGCACTGGGAGAAAACCATGGAAAATAAAGATAAAAGGAATGGAAAACAACAGAATAATCAGGCATCAGACAGAGAAAAAAAGGTATTTTTAGATGAGCAGTATGTGAAAACAGCTGCGCAGATGGAACGGGAACTTTTTGCAGACAAAGATTTTGAAGACTATGAGCCTGAGGACAGTGAAGCAGAAGCCCGTTCATATGAAAAACTGGTCAACAGACTGAGGAAAGAGGGGGTATACAGAGAAGAGTTTGCGGATATGGCAGAGTTTCCAGGCATAGAAGAAGTGGGCCCAGAAGAAGCTCCGGGAACAGAAGAAGCCATGGATGAAGAAGTTGAAGATATAAAAGCTCCACAGTTTTCTTCTTCCGGCAGAAAAAAATATGCCAGGGTACATGTGGGAAAAGTGGCTGGTGTTGCGCTTCTGTGCTGCGCCTGTATATTTGCTGCCAGTATGACAAGCCAGGCAAACAGAAATTATCTGGTGAACAATATACGTGTGTGGAGCGGAAATGATACAAAGACTGTAGTTGGTAATAGTGAGCAGAATGAAAATGTGGATACGGCAGAGTATGAAGCTGTGGAAGAAATTGAGAAACAGCTGGGAGTAGAAATGCCGGAATTTTATTACAGACCAAATGGATTTGAGTTTGTGAGTTATGAGATAGATACGACAGTAGATGTTGCCCGGATTGAATATCAATATGAAGATAATATTATTATGTTTGTGATTGACAGACAGGATTCCAATACTGCAAGCAGGATTACCAGTGTTGGAGAAACAAAAACGGTAGATATTGTTTATGGAACAGAAGATCAAGAGATAGTTCTAGAAAAAATTCAGGGAAAACATGATAAAAAACCTAGTTATTCTGCTCAATGGAAGATGAACGATATTGTGTATTATATATCTGGAAAAATAGAAGAACAGGAATTAAGAAAAATATTAGAACAAATGAAATTTTAGAGTGATTTTTAAAAAGTTTTGTCGTATTACTTATGTAAGGGTTGGTTGCAGAGGAAAGGAGGGATAACAATCAGTAGATGGAAACAGATGCTGGGGATTGGTTTGGTGGCTGGAATCCTTGCACTGGGAAATGTGACAATGGTTTCTGCTCAACCGCTCAGTATTATGGATGAGGTAGAAACGACAGCAGATTATGCGGAAGATACCAGTTACAGCCTGCTTCGTGGAAATCATCTGAATCTGGGAACAGTAAAGGTTCAGAGGATATCCAGTAATGAAATTGGTATTTATGGCGTGACTCAGTGTCATCATACCTGCGACAAGGTATATTTATCCTTGTACCTTGAGCGTAAGGTAAACGGAAGTTACGGTACTTACAAGTACTGGGAATTTACTGCAGATGATGCTACAAGCCTCAGCCGAGGATTAAATGTTGCAGTTCCCAGCGGTACTTATTATCGTGTGCGCGGCTATCATGCTGCCAAGGACGGAACTACGAAAGAGTCAACATCTACGCTTACTCAGGGCATACTGATTAAGTAATCATGCGGATTTCCGGGGTATAAGGGACGATACTCCTGGGAAGAAACAAATTTTTGGACATACAAAACGAAAAACTGAATAGCGGAGCATGGGTGCAGACTGCAGGATGTACAGAAAAAAGAACTGTCAACCGCCATTACCATCAGGCAGCGCGAAATGCTCGCATTAGTAACTGGTAAACAATGAGATTACGACAAAACATTTGTTAGACGTGTAAAAAATAACTCGTCAACGAATACGACAAACCTTTGAGGGCAGGGCAGGATCTGAGTATTCTGTCCTGTCTTCTTTTTGAAAAACAACTGTTAAAATCACGGAGAATCGTGTATAATAATTATAAAATATTCCAATTTAATAAAGATTGTCTGACAAAGGGGGCTTGCATATGAAGATTACATTTATCGGTGCAACGCACGAAGTGACAGGAAGCTGTTACTATCTGGAAGCGGCGGGAAAAAAGTTTCTGGTAGACTGTGGTATGGAGCAGGGGCCGGATTATTATGAAAACAGGGATATTCCGGGAAATCCTGCTGATCTTGATTTTGTGCTGCTGACCCATGCTCATATGGATCATTCCGGTAATCTTCCTGCAATTTATGCCAAAGGCTTTCAGGGACCGGTTTATGCCACAGATGCCACCTGCAATCTTTGCGACATTATGCTTCGCGACAGCGCTCATATACAGATGTTTGAGGCTGAGTGGAGAAACCGTAAGGGACGCCGTCAGGGCAAGCCGGAATTTATTCCTGCGTATACTATGGAAGACGCAATGGGAGTGATCCGGAATTTTGTTTCCTGTCCTTATGAAAAAACAGTGAAGCCTGCAGAGGGAATTGAGGTACGGTTTGTAGATGCGGGGCATCTTCTGGGATCGGCAAGTATTGAGATTACGATCACAGAAGAGGACACAAAGAAAAAAATTGTCTTTTCCGGGGATATTGGAAATACAAATCAACCGTTGATCAAAGATCCTACCTGGCTTCACGAGGCAGATTATGTAGTTATGGAATCCACTTATGGTGACAGAAGCCATGGAGACAGACCGGACTATGTAGGTCTTCTCAGTGAGGTTATTCAGAGAACCTTTGACAGGGGAGGAAATCTGGTGATTCCTTCTTTTGCTGTAGGACGTACACAGGAAATGCTGTATTTTATCCGGCAGATCAAAGAAGAGGGAAGAGTGAAGGGCCACGGGAACTTTAAGGTATATGTGGACAGCCCGCTGGCAAACGAAGCAACAACGATCTTTGGGGAACACAGATATGACTGTTTTGATGAGGAGGCCGTTGCCCTGACCAGAAAGGGAATTAACCCTTTAAGCTTTCCGGGGCTGAAAACTTCTGTTACCAGTGATGATTCCCGGGCAATCAACTTTGACGAGGACTGCAAGGTGATCATATCCGCAAGCGGAATGTGCGATGCCGGCCGTATCAAGCATCATCTGAAGCACAATCTATGGAATAAAAAGAATACGATTCTTTTTGTGGGATATCAGGCAGTGGGAACACTGGGAAGAGCTCTTCTGGAAGGAGCAACAGAGGTGAAGCTGTTTGGAGAGGAAATCCATGTGGAGGCAGAAACCTGTCAGATGCCGGGAATCAGTGGTCAGGCAGATGTGAACGGTCTTCTTGACTGGATCGGAGCCTTTGAAAGTAAACCTCAGAAGGTATTTGTAACTCACGGAGACGATACGGTTACGGAACTTTTTGCCGACAGGCTCAGGGAAGAAAAAGGACTGGATGCAGTGGCGCCTTTCAGCGGAACAGTTTATGATCTGAAGGATAATGTATGCATTTATGAGACAACGGGAGTGAAGCTTGAAAGAATACACATTTCCTCCAGAAGCAGTAAAGCGGCCAGAGCCTTTGAAAAACTGGTTGCAATGGGTCAGAGGCTTCTGTCTGTTATTAAAAAGAATGAGGGATGTCCAAATAAAGATCTGGATCGTTTTGCCAGAGAAATCCAGTCCCTTTGTGATAAATGGGACAGAAAAGACGGATAACAGAAAAACGGCTGCGGAATCCTGATGGGATTCTGCAGCCGCTTTTATCTTCTGTTGCAAATAAATCAGGCCAGAGCTTCCTTTAAAGCTTTTGATAACTGATCCGGGCAGGATGTAGGACGTACACCGCAGCGGATTCCCTCAAGGCGGCGGATTGCTTCCTCCGCCTCCATGCCTTCTACAAGACGGGCAACGCCCTGAGTATTTCCGGAGCAGCCGCCCTGGAATTTTACATTGTGTATTTTTTTCTGGTCGTCCAGCTCAAATTCAATGGCGCTGGAGCATACGCCGCTTGTTTTGTATCTCATTTGTTTTCCTCCTGATGTAATTGGATTTTAAGTACTGTTCATTTAGAAATATCACGCCTGATGTAATCCGGCATGCAGATGTGAACAGCAACAGTTTTCTGTAACACATTATAGCAGAATTTAAAAAAAGTTTCCATATAAACGAAACTTTTGTTATAATGTATCATGAATAGGCAGGCTGCGGTTTACAGCCGCTGTCCTGCCAGGTATTTTGGCATATATCCAAATACCGGAATATACAATCAAAATGCCATTGCCGATGATTCGGAATGCATTTTGCTTAAACTGATAAAACAGGTTACAGACCATAAGACAGGAGAATTTTGTTATGAGATGTATTGGAATTATAGGAGCAATGAGCGATGAGGTTGCAGGACTGAAGGCTCTTATGCAGGATACACAGATTATAAGAAAGGCTTCCATGGAGTTCTACTCAGGAATCCTGGAAGGAAAAAAAGTAGTTGTTGTACAGTCCGGCATCGGAAAAGTCAATGCAGCTGTCTGTACACAGATCCTGATCGATGACTTTCAGGCAGAGGTTGTGATCAACACAGGAATTGCAGGAAGTCTGAATAATGAGATTAATATTGGAGACATTGTAGTTTCTACCGATCTGGTTCATCATGATGTGGATGCAGGCGCTTTTGGATATAAAAAAGGACAGGTTCCGGATATGGACGTATTTTCTTTTGGAAGCGACGACGCTCTTCGCAGTCTGGCAGTAAAGGTGTGCAGAGAGGTAAATCCGGATATTCAGGTATTTGAGGGAAGAATTGCTTCCGGAGATCAGTTTGTGGCAGATCAGGGAGTAAAGGACGTTATTGTCAGCGAATTTGGAGCTTATGCAGTTGAAATGGAAGGAGCTGCTATCGCACATGCCGCATATCTGAACCATGTGCCGTGTCTGGTGGTCCGCGCGATTTCTGACAAGGCAGACGGAAGTGCGGAAGTAGATTATCCTGCTTTTGAGAAGCTGGCGATTGAGCACAGCATGAAGCTTACCAGAAGAATACTGAGAGAGATGCAGGCATAAAAAGTCACATCTGAGCTTTTGTCGCATAGTTTAAAGAAGAAGTCTGGAATAAGCAGGAGCCTGTCTATGTATTATGATGAATTTTTTCCGTTTTACGCAGCATATGCAGATCCTTTACTTTATGAAAGAGAAAATATACAGGAAAAGGAATTTGCGCTGATGAAATCCTGGTATCCGGAAAGTGTCCGCAGGCTGCAGGAAAGGGTGGAACAGGAATGTCAGCTTCTGGATTATGAAGGAAGCCGTATTTATGACGAGTATCCGGATCGATGGATGCTGCGCCGGATGTGCAGGGATATCAGGGAAACAGAAGAAAATACAATGGAGGCTCAGATGGTGTCTTCGGAAAAGCTGGAAGAACTGACAGAGGTGCTTCTGTACCAGGAGATATCCAGAAGACGATGCAGAAGGCGAAGATGCCGCGGATACTGAAACAGGCAGGACAGAACGCCTGAATAAAGGCGAGAAAGAGTTATACAGAAATGATGAAAACATTACAGGAATTTTTGGAGGAGCAGATCAGTGAGGAGCTGATCCTTGCCGTACTCAGCGGCAGCAGAAAAAAGGAAATTCCCTCAAGAGTGAGAATACGTCCGGTGGAGCTGAAGGGCAGGATCCTGTATCAGGCCTCATCCACAGTGGGGACAAAGGTTCTTCACGAAAATTATACCAGAAAAGAGCTTCTTGCCTATATGGAGCAGGCTCTTGCAGGAGATTATTCTCAGCTGCAGGTACAGGGCAGCAGCGCGGACGGCAGTGTTCTTGTAAGCAAAAAAGGAAAACAGACCATTAAAGTGAAGCCCCATGCTGTAAAAAAGCCTGCAAAAATACTTTCGCACAACAGGGTAAAGCAGTATATCCTTCCGGAAGGAAAGCCGGTTCCTTTTCTGGTGGATCTGGGAGTTATGAGCCCGGAGGGAAAGGTTCATGTTTCTGCTTATGATAAATATAAACAGATCAACCGTTTTCTGGAATTTATAGAGGATATCCTTCCCCGCCTTTCCAGGGACAGAGAGATTACGATTGTGGATTTTGGCTGCGGAAAATCATATCTGACCTTTGCCATGTATTATTTTTTACGGGAGCTGAGAGGGTATGATGTGAATATCATCGGGCTTGACCTGAAGGCAGATGTGATTGAAAACTGCAGCCGTCTGGCGGAAAGCTACGGATATGACAAACTGCATTTCTGTCAGGGGGATATAGCCGGATATGAAGGTCTCCAGAAGGTGGATATGGTAGTTACCCTGCATGCCTGCGACAAGGCAACGGATTATGCTCTGGCAAAGGCTGTGGAGTGGGATGCAGAAGTGATTTTTTCCGTACCCTGCTGTCAGCATGAGCTGAACAGTAAGATCAGCAGCGAGCTTCTGGAGCCGGTTTTAAAATACGGTATTTTAAAAGAAAGGATGTCTGCTCTTATTACAGACGGAATCCGGGCAAATCTTCTGGAATCCAAAGGATATTCCACACAGATCCTGGAATTTATTGATATGGAGCACACACCTAAGAATCTGCTGATCCGGGCAGTAAAAAGCGGAAAAGAGCAGAGCACAGACAAGCTGAAAAAAATGACAGAGGCTCTTAATGGGGAGCTTACGCTGGAGCAGCTTCTTTATCCCCGAGATAATGAGAAGGGAGCGGTGTAAAGGCAGATGAAAAAGTTTTTTCGCAAGTTTGCAGTGCTCCTTCTGGTGTTTGTGCTGGGAGTGGCCGGAACTGCGTTTTTGATGAACAGCCGGTCAACAGATGACCGTTCCGATATGAATAATCCGGTTCTTCCGGAGGTTATGACTGAGTTCGGAGGAACTCTTTCCAATCTGATGCATGGATACAGACAGCCCATGCAGGCTGATTTTGTCAGGGAATGCATTACGCCCCTTGATACCACCCGTACGGTATCTCTGGCAGTGGATCCCCATGAATCAGAGGTAAAAAGCCTTTCCTATGAAATCAGAAGCTCAGACGGAACAAAGGTGATCGAAAACAGAAAGATCAGCGCCCTGGAATCTTCCGGAGACGGGTATCTCAGAACTTCAGTACAGATCAGCGCAGGTCTTCTGATGAATCAGGAATATTCCATGCAGATTACCCTGGATACAGATTCAGGCGAGGCTTACTATTATACGAGGGTAGTTTCCAGGACGGCAACCAATGTTGCGGACTATGTGGCTTTTGCATCATCCTTTGCCCAGAAGTGCATGGATAAGACTACTGCAGATGAACTGGGGACATACCTGGAAGCAACTGAAACATCAGCCCGCAATTTTGCAGATATTTCCATTACTTCATCCCTGGCAAATGTAAGCTGGGGGAATTTACATCCTCAGATATCCAGAGCAGGGATTCCGGTGATCAAGGATATTAATGAGACCACTGCCAGTATTTCTCTGGAATATGAGATCATGGCTGCCAATGATGAAGGAAAAGCAGAATATTATAATGTGACAGATTTTTACAGAATGCGTTATACGGAAACACGTATTATGCTTCTTGATTTTACAAGATCTGCCCATCAGATCTTTAATCCGGAGCTTTCTGTGATCAGCGATAAAGGCCTGCTTCTTGGAGTTGGAGATAAGAATGTCTCCTACATGGCAAACAAAGACGCTTCGGTAGTGGCCTTTGTCCGGGAAGGCGAGCTGTGGACCTATGCGCCGGAAAGCGGGAAATTTGTGGATGTATTCAGCTTTCGCAGAAATGTTGACAGCGATTCCAGAGATGCAGATATGAACCATGACATTAAGCTTCTTGGCGTAGAAGAAAACGGCGATGTGGATTTTATGGTTTATGGATATATGAGCCGCGGAAATCATGAAGGATACAGCGGCGTTGGCATTTATCATTATAACAGCGACCAGAACATGGTAGAGGAAAAGGTATTTATACCAAGTACGGAGTCCTATGAATTTCTCAAGGATGATCTGGGGATCCTTTCTTATGTAAACAAGGATAACCAGCTGTTCCTGGTAATGGCAAAGGATCTTTACCAGATCAACATTGACGAAAGCAGTTATAAGGTGCTGGCAGAGGGAATCAACAGAGATAATTTTGTGGTTTCTGATACCAATGCCCATGCAGCCTGGATCGTGTCCGAAGGAGAAAATGCAGGTCAGATACAGATGATGGATTTTGATTCCCAGAAGGTAAGAATGATCGCGCCGGGCCAGGATCAGGAGCTTCGTACGCTGGGATTTATGAATGAAGACCTGATTTACGGAATACTTCACAGCGGAGATATTCTCACAGATGAAAACGGTCATAGCACAGAAGGGCTGACATCGTTTCGGATCGAGGATTTTGAGGGCAATCTGAAAAAAGAATATCACCAGGAGGGAATGTATATCGTCAATCCTTCTGTGGGACAGACTTTGATGGAGTTTCAGCTTGCTGCAAAAGGAAAGCAGGGATATTCTGTCCGGAAAAAGGACAATATCATGAATAACGGAAACAAAACTGCCAAGCTGGTAGCCGCAGAGCAGACCAGCTCCGACCGCCAGGGAATCATGACCCGGCTGACCTTTGAGGACAAACCGGAATCAGACAAGCCTCTGGTTCTCAGAGCCAAGATGCGCAGTGTGAAAGAGCATATTGTGGAGCTTGAGGTGGAAACACCGGAGGAAGAGTTGTACTATGTATATGGAAAGGGTGGTTTGGACAGCACCTGGACAGACCCTGCACAGGCAGTAAAGCGCGCGGATTCTCAGATGGGAGTTGTTCTGAACCGGGCCCAGCAGTATGTATGGGAGAGAGGAAATCTGAAAACACAGATTACCTTGAATACAGAGGATATTCCGGAAATTATCCGGACAGGCTCCTGGGATAAAAAGGTTCTTCAGGACGGAATGGGAGATACCGGAAAAATAATCGACCTTTCCGGCTGCAGTCTGGAAAATGTTCTGTATGAGATCAGCGCCCAGAGAGCTGTGATTGCAAAAACAGGAGAAAATTCCAGTACTGTGATCGTGGGGTACGATGAATATAATACCTGGCTTCTTGATCCGGCTACCGGAGAGGTGAAGCCTTATGGAATGCAGGACAGCACAAAGCTGTTTCAGAAGGCAGGAAATATTTTTATTACTTATCTGGAAGCTGTGACCTATTGACAGGTCATGGCATTCCTGAAAATAAATTAAAAAAGAAGAGAATTCTTCAGAAACAGGAGGCAGCATTATGCAGAAAGAACTGATGGAAAAATTTGTGGAGGTTTATGGCGAAGGCGGAGAAATCCGTGAGTACTTTGCGCCGGGAAGAGTAAATCTGATTGGAGAACATACAGATTACAATGGCGGACATGTATTTCCCTGCGCCCTGACTCTGGGTACATATGGACTGGCCCGCAAAAGAGACGACAGAAAACTGCGTTTTTACTCTGTAAACTTCTCCAGGCTTGGTGTGATCGAATCTTCTCTGGATGATCTGATTCCCTCTGATCAGGCAGGATGGACAAACTATCCGAAGGGCGTTATGTGGGCGTTTGAAAAAAGAAACATCAAGCTGGAGCATGGTGTGGATTTCCTGATCTACGGAAATATTCCAAATGGTTCCGGACTTTCTTCTTCTGCGTCTCTGGAAGTTCTTACAGGTCTGATGCTGAAGGATATGTTTGGCGTTGCGGAACTTTCCATGCAGGATCTGGCTCTGATCGGACAGTATTCAGAGAACAATTTCAATGGAATGAACTGTGGTATTATGGATCAGTTTGCAAGCGCCATGGGCAAAAAAGACTGCGCGATCTTCCTTGATACAAGCACTCTGGAATTTGAATATGCTCCGGTACAGCTGAAAGACGCCAGAATTGTTATTACAAACAGTAAGGTAAAACACAGTCTGGTGGGATCTGCCTATAATGACAGAAGAAACGAATGTGAGACAGCTCTTGAAGAACTTCAGAAAGAATTGGATATCAGAACTCTGGGGGATCTCAGCGAGGAAGAGTTTGAAGCTCATAAATCAGCCATCACAAGCAACATCTGCAGAAAACGTGCAAAACATGCAGTTTATGAAAATCAGCGTACAATCAAAGCAGTAAATGCGCTGAAAGCAGACAATGTGGAAGAGTTCGGAAAACTGATGAATGCTTCTCATGTTTCTCTTCGTGACGATTATGAGGTTTCCTGTGAGGAGATCGATATTCTGGTAGACCTGGCATGGCAGATTCCGGGAGTGATCGGTTCCCGTATTACAGGAGGCGGTTTCGGCGGCTGCACAGTAAGTATTGTGAAAAATGACGCAGTGGATCATTTTATTGATACCATCGGAAAACAGTACAAAGAAAAAGTAGGACATGAAGCAGAGTTTTATGTAGTAGACATCGGTGACGGAGCTCATGTGATCGCATAAAATCAGGGGGATAAAAACATGTTAAGTAAAAGCATCAGAAAACTGGTACAGTATGGAATTGAGACAGGACTGACACCTGAATGTGAAAAAAATTATACAATCAATCTCCTCCTGGATGTCTTTCGTGAAGAGGAATATACAGAACCGGAAGAAGTACCGGAAAATGTGGATCTGGAGGAAACTCTGGGAGAGCTTCTGGATGAGGCTGTGAAACGTGGACTGATCGAGGACAGTGTTGTATACCGTGATCTTTTTGATACACGCCTTATGAACTGTCTGATGCCAAGACCTGCTCAGGTTCAGAAAGAATTCTGGGACAGATATCAGAACAGCCCTCAGGAGGCTACGGATTATTTTTACAAATTAAGCCAGGACAGCGATTATATCCGTCGCTATCGTGTAAAAAAAGACCAGAAATGGACAGTGGAAAGTCCTTATGGAGATATTGATATTACAATCAATCTGTCAAAACCGGAAAAGGATCCAAAGGCCATTGCAGCAGCAAAAAATGCAAAGGCAAGCAGTTACCCCAAATGTCTTCTCTGTCCTGAAAATGAAGGCTACGCAGGCCGTGTGAACCATCCGGCAAGGGAAAACCACAGAATCATTCCTATTACAGTAAATGACAGTCCGTGGGGCTTCCAGTATTCACCGTATGTATATTACAATGAGCACTGTATTGTATTTAACAGTCAGCATACTCCCATGAAGATCGAGAGAAATACCTTTATCAAGCTTTTTGATTTTGTAAAGCTGTTTCCTCATTATTTCCTGGGCTCCAATGCGGATCTTCCGATCGTAGGCGGATCTATTTTAACCCATGATCATTTCCAGGGAGGCCATTATACCTTTGCCATGGCAAAAGCACCCATTGAGAAAAATGTAGTGATTCCGGGATATGAAGATGTAGAGGCAGGAATTGTAAAATGGCCGCTGTCTGTTCTTCGAATCCGTCATAAGGATGAAAAACGTCTGATCGATCTTGCTTCTCATATTCTGGAAGTATGGAGAGGATATACAGATGAGGAAGCCTTTGTGTTTGCGGAAACAGACGGGGAACCCCACAATACCATTACGCCCATTGCCCGTAAAAGAGATGATCTGTTTGAGCTTGACCTGACGCTGAGAAATAATATTACTACAGAGGAAAATCCTCTGGGCGTATATCATCCTCATGCAGAGTACCACCACATCAAAAAAGAAAACATCGGTCTCATTGAGGTTATGGGCCTTGCAGTACTGCCGGCGCGTCTGAAAGAAGAGCTGGAGCTTCTGGAAGAGTACATTCTGGAAGGAAAAGACATTTCCTCCAATGAAAAGATTGAAAAACATGCCTCATGGGTACAGCAGTTCCTTCCAAAATATAAGGATCTGAACAGAGACAATATCCATGAGATCCTTCAGAAGGAAGTTGGAAATGTGTTTGTTCATGTACTGGAGGATGCCGGCGTTTATAAATGCACAGAGGAAGGCAGATCCGCCTTTATGCGTTTTGTAGAAAAACTCTGATATTTTCTGAGGCAGGAGTTCCGTTCCCGGGAACCGGGCGGATTTCCGTAAAACTCCTGCATTTACACCTTGCAGGAACACAGTGAATAGGATATACTAGAAAGCGAAACGGATGTTTGTACATCTGCTTCGCTTTTTATATCATGAGTTATCATTAAACAGAGAGAGGAAATAGATTATGAAACTTACAACTGTAAAAGAAATTTACACAGACCGGGAAACCTTTCTGGATCAGGAAGTGACCGTAGGCGGCTGGGTACGCAGCGTCCGTGGCTCCAAGGCATTTGGATTTATTGTACTTCATGACGGTTCCTGTTTTGATACACTTCAGGTAGTCTATCATGATACCATGGATAATTTTGCGGAGATCAGCAAGCTCAATGTGGGAGCTGCCATTATTGTAAAGGGAACTCTGGTTGCAACACCGGAGGCTAAACAGCCTTTTGAGATCCAGGCATCAGAAGTACAGGTGGAGGGAGCGTCTGCGCCTGATTATCCTCTTCAGAAGAAACGCCACACCATGGAATACCTGAGAACAATGACACATTTAAGACCAAGGACAAATACCTTCCAGGCAGTGTTCCGTGTCCGTTCTCTCTGCGCTTATGCGATCCACAAGTTTTTCCAGGAGAGAGGCTTTGTATATGTCCATACACCTCTGATCACAGGAAGCGACTGTGAGGGAGCAGGAGAAATGTTCCGTGTTACCACTCTGGATCCTCAGAATCCGCCTGTAGATGAGAACGGAAAGATTGATTACACTCAGGATTTCTTTGGAAAAGAGACAAACCTTACAGTAAGCGGACAGCTGAACGGTGAAACCTATGCTCAGGCATTCCGCAACATTTATACTTTTGGACCTACTTTCCGTGCAGAAAACTCCAACACCACCCGTCATGCGGCTGAGTTCTGGATGATCGAGCCGGAGTGTGCGTTTGCAGACCTGAATGACAACATGGATCTTGCTGAGGATATGCTGAAATATGTGATCCGCTATGTGCTGGAGAACGCTCCTCAGGAGATGAATTTCTTTAATTCCTTTGTAGATAAAGGACTTCTGGACCGCCTGAACCATGTGATCGATTCTGAGTTCGGACATGTAACCTATACAGAGGCGATCGAGCTTCTGGAAAAGAACAATGACAAATTTGACTACAAGGTATTCTGGGGCTGCGACCTTCAGACAGAGCATGAGCGTTATCTGACAGAGCAGATCTTTAAGAAACCTGTATTTGTAACAGATTATCCCAAGGAGATCAAGGCTTTCTACATGAAACAGAATGAGGATGGAAAAACCGTTGCTGCTATGGACTGCCTTGTTCCGGGAATCGGAGAGATCATTGGCGGAAGCCAGAGAGAGGACGATTACGATAAGCTGAAAGCCCGCATGGATGAGCTTGGTCTGAAAGCAGAGGACTATCAGTTCTACATGGATCTGCGTAAATACGGATCTACCCGTCATTCCGGTTTTGGACTGGGATTTGAGCGCTGCGTTATGTATCTGACAGGAATGGGCAATATCCGCGACGTAATTCCTTTCCCGAGAACAGTAAACAACTGCGATTTATAAGGAGTCATCAATGATAAGATTTATTCATCTTGCAGATGTTCATCTGGGGGCAGTTCCCGACAGGGGCTGCCCGTGGAGCCATGAGCGGGAGGAAGAGATCTGGGAAACTTTCCGCCGGGTCATTGCGTCTGTACGCAGAGATCCGGTGGATTTGTTATTTATAGCAGGAGATCTTTTTCACCGGCAGCCGCTTCTGAAAGAGCTGAAAGAGGTTAATTACCTTTTTTCTACCATACCCAAAACCAGAGTGTTCCTGATGGCAGGCAACCACGACTATATAAAGAAAAATTCTTTTTACCGGGGATTTGCCTGGGAACCTAATGTGACGTTTTTTGACAGTGAGAAAATGAGCTGCGCATATGTGGAAGAGCTGCAGACGTTTGTTTACGGAATGAGTTATGAGCATCAGGAGATAAAAGAACCTCTGTATGACAGCTGGCAGCCGGAGCAGGAACAGGGCTTTCATGTGCTTCTTGCTCACGGCGGCGATGAGAAGCATATTCCCATGGATGCAAAAAAAATTCTTTCCTCAGGCTTTACTTATCTGGCTCTTGGGCACATTCATAAGCCTCAGGCAATGGTAAGGGGAAAAGCCCTGTATCCCGGAGCTCTGGAACCCATTGACCGAAACGATACAGGAGATCACGGTTATATTGAGGGAAGCTATGACAATGGCAGAATGCGTCTGAAATTTGTTCCTTTTGCATCCAGAAGCTATCAGAATCTTCTTCTTACCCTGGATGAGACCTCCACTCAGTATTCTCTGGAGGAGATGCTGAAGGGAGAGATCCTGAAACGGGGCGGAAAAAATATTTACAGACTGATTCTCAGGGGAAGACGCGCTCCTGAATTTATTCTTCTTACAGAACGGCTGAAAAAGCTGGGAAATATTGTGGAGGTTCTGGATGAATCCAGACCTGCTTATGATCTGGAAGAGCTGTACAGAAAGTATACAGGAACTCTGATCGGAGACTATATTGGACATTTTATGGGAAGAGAGCTGACTGTGGTGGAGGAAAAGGCCTTGTATCACGGGCTCCAGGCATTGCTGGAAACCAGCATACTGAATTAACGGCGGGAAAGAATTATGATCATAAAACGAATTACAGTCAGAAATTTTGGAAAGCTTCAGGACAGGACCATGGAGTTTTCAGATGGAATCAACGTACTGTACGGTGACAACGAAAGCGGCAAAACGACTACGCATACCTTTGTGAGAAGCATGCTTTACGGAATTCAGAGACAGAGAGGACGCGCTGCCCGTAAGGATGCTTACAGTCTGTATCTGCCATGGGAAAATTCTGCCGATTATGGGGGAACACTGTGGTTTGAAAACGGCGGAAAGAATTTTCGTCTTACAAGAAACTTTTATAAGGAAAATCCCACAACAGAATTTCTCTGCGAGGATGACGGGGAGATTCTGGATGTGGCTCAGGGAGATCTGGACGCTGTGCTTGGCGGCATCAGTGAGACGGTTTATGAAAATACAGTTTCAGTGGCTCAGCTGAAAAGTACCACAGGCCCGGAGCTGGTAAGAGAAGTCCAGAACTATATGGCAAGCTACCAGGGAGCCGGAGACAGCTCCGTAGATCTGGGACGGACCATGCAGATGCTGAAAATGGCCAGAAAAGGCTATCAGGTACAGGCAGAACAGAAAAAAAGGGAAAACCAGCGGGAAAAGGAAAAAATTTCCTCCGGAATGGAGTATATCAGACAAGAGCTTGAAGAACTGCAGGAAAAAGAAGCCAGAGTTTCCGGACAGGAAAAAAGCTTTTATATAGGCGGCGACGGAAGCGGAATCGGCGATCTGGAAACGGGGATCGCAGCGCTTTACAGGAAGCGGAAAGTTCTGGAGTTTGTGATAACGACAGCTCTTATATTCGGAATCGGCGGAGCTCTGGCAGTAGCCGGAATCACAAAAAGCCTGATTACTGCCATGGTCATTGGTGTGATCGGCATTGCGGCAGGAGTCGGCGCCTATCTTGTGAGACTGCGTGTATCTGAGGAAACAGAAAAAAAAGAATGGCAGAAAAACCGCCTTCTTGCAAGACAGGAGAAGCTTTCCTGGAGCCGGGAAAATATCAGAGAAGCCCGGAAGGAAAAGGAAACGGCCCTGGAAAACGCTGCGGCAGAATACAGAGAGGCTGAAGAGTACGTTTATTTTCCTCTTGCAGAAGAGATGGAAATAGAATCTCTGAATCTGGCTATGACAGTGATCGATCAGATTTCAAGGGATATTCACCGACAGGTGGGAGGAAAGCTCAGGAGACGGATCTCCGGAATCCTTTCTGAGATCACAGGAGGCAGGTATACGGAAATTCTTATGGATGCAGATCTCCATATGACAGTAAATACCGGAGAGCGTACCGTGCCTCTGGAAAGCCTCAGCAGAGGAACTGTGGAACAGATCTACTTTTCCCTGAGAATGGCAGCAGGAGAGCTTCTGTGCGGCAGAGAGCAGCTTCCTGTGTTCCTGGATGAGGTATTTGGCATGTATGATGAGGAACGCCTTACCTCTGTGCTGAAATGGCTGGCAAAAGAGAAGCGCCAGGTGATCATCTGCAGCTGCAGACAGAGAGAAATGGAAATTCTGGAAAAGAATGGAATCTCTTATAATAAGATAGTGCTGTAAACGAATAAGGAAAGAATAAGGAAAGAATAAGGAAAAGCCCTCTGGCAGTCACGGGACTGCTCAGGGGGCTTTTTCTGCGGTGTCAGTGTATTGCTCAGGCGTCTGTCGTGCAGACTTCTGAGTGATTATTTATACTGATCCATGTAGTTGCTTACGCAGCGTTTGATACGGTCTACCGGATTCAGAAGATGACTGACAGACATATCGTGGTTCAGGGTATCAATAATAAGAGCAATATATTTACTCATATCGCAGGTGATATAATACGGCTTTTCAAGAAGCTCCGGTGTCTGGTATACCAGATTGGTAGTAAGAAGCTTGTCAAATACACCGTTTTTGAAGCCCTCGTCAAATTTGTCCAGACCATCTGTAAACAGACCGAAGGTAGAGCAGATATAGATTCTTCCTGCTCCTCTCTTTTTAAGAAGGGATGCGATTTTGAGAACAGTGTCTCCGGAAGAGATCATATCGTCGATCAGGATCATATCCTTGCCTTCCAGCTTTGGCCCCAGGAATTCATAGGCAGCGATGGGATGACGTCCGTTCACACGTTTGGAGTAATCCAGACGTTTATAGTACATACCCATATCAACTCCAAGGATGTTGGCAAGATAAATGGCGCGGTTCATGCTTCCCTCGTCAGGGCTGATGATAGCAAAATGCTCATTGTCAATATGAAGACCCTCTTCGTTTCTGAGAAGAGCTTTGATAAACTGATAGGATGGCTGAACAGTTTCAAAGCCGTGAAGAGGAGTTGCGTTCTGAACACGGGCGTCATGGGCGTCAAAGGTGATGATGTTTTCCACACCCATTCCGGTCAGCTCCTGAAGAGCTGTGGCGCAGTCCAGTGATTCACGTCCTACACGTTTGTTCTGGCGGCTCTCATAAAGGTAAGGCATGATAACATTAACTCTTCTGGCCTTTCCGCCGATTGCTCCGATCACACGTTTCAGATCCTGGAAGTGATCGTCAGGGGACATCAGGTTGGTAAAGCCGCTGATGCGGTAGGTCATGCTGTAGTTGCATACGTCTACCATCAGATAAATGTCATCGCCGCGGACAGACTCTGTGATCACGGATTTTCCTTCTCCGGAACCAAAACGGGGAGTCTGGACACCAAGAATATAGGAGTCTCTCTGATAACCCTCAAAAGCAAAGGAATTAAGCTCCTGATGATTTCTTTCCTGTCTCCATTTTACAAGCCAGTCATTGACTTTGGCGCCAAGGGACTGACAGCTTTCCAGAGGGATCAGCCCCAGTCTTCCTACAGGGAGTGTTGTGAGATCTTTGGTGCTTAACTGTGCCATTCTTTTTTTTCCTCCTAAAAATATTTTCTGTATGCGGATATCTTTTCCAATGAGTTTCAGCATCTGAAAATTGCTTGCGATCCGGGAAAAGGTTCTCTCGGAATAGGTGGCAGAAAAATCCTCCAGTTTCAGATTGGTAGAGATGATCGTGGATTTTCTGCGGGCAAGCCGCTCATTGATGCACAAAAAAAGTTGAGAAGATACAAAGCTGTTGGTAAGCTCTGTACCAAGGTCGTCAATGATCAGAAGATCACAGTCGTAAATAAAATCTTCTCCCGGATCAGTTTCCGACTTTCTGGCAAAAGTATTCTGAGCCAGCTTGTCAAAAAGATCAAAAGCTGAAAAATAAAGCACGCAGTGGGCGGTTTTCAGCAGTTCACAGGCAATGCAGTGGGAGAGGAAGGTTTTGCCTACTCCGGTGCTGCCGTACAGAAAAAGATTCTGGCAGCCGGAATCAAAATTGCGTACAAAATTCACAGCAGTATCATAAGCATGTTTTGCTGTGTCTCTTGCTGTCAGTCCGGTTGCCTCGTTTTTTATTGTATCAGAATACCAGTCAAAAGAAAAGTGCTCAAAATTTTCTTTTTCCAGAATTTCTGCAAGATTGGACTGAGTATAAAGAAGTTCGATCTCTGCTTTTTTGAAGCAGGAGCATTTGCCTGTGTCTGTGTAGCCGGTATCCTGGCAGCGGGGACAGAGGTAATGGGGCTCCAGATAATCTTCAGGAAAGCCGTTTTCCCTGAGAAGAGAACGACGTTCCTGTGCCAGACGGGCTACAGATTTTTTCAGGTCTTCTACAGTGCTGCTCTGTCCGCAGAGAAGAGAACGTGCCTTCTGGGCGCTGAGAGAAGCAACCTCACGGTCAATCTCTGCCAGCCGGGGAGCTTTTGTAAAGGCGCAGGAGCGTCGCTTTTCCAGATCGTGCATAACCTGGGTCTGTCTCCGGTTGTATTCTCTCATAATAATATCATACTGAAAGTTCTGTAAAGACACGTCATCCCTCCTTGCCTGAAAATTACTGATTCAGCAGACGCTTTTCATATTCGTCAAAATTATATTCCCGCTGCTGAAAATTATTAAAGCGGTTGCCGGAAGCAGGGGCGGCAGGCTTGGACTGCTTTTTGTCCTGTTTCCGTTTCTTGTGCTCTGCATCCAGAGCCTGGATATCCTCCAGAGTTTTTACCTGTTTCTTTTTCCAGCCTTCCAGGATCTTGTCCGTATACTGGAAGCTAGCCTGACCTGTCTGGAGAACGGTTCTGGTACAGGCTTCCTGAATGATGGCAATGGAAAAACCATAAGTTTTCAGCCAGGTGTCCATCAGTGTGATCTCTGTTTCCACAGGGCTCCGGTTGGTGATTCCCAGAGCTTTCAGAATGGAATAATAATCCTTGCTGTACCGGGCGTTGGCTTTTTTGGCCTCCGCCACAGTGGAGATTCCCTCCTGGGCCCAGGCAAGGGCAACGGTTTCCATATAACGGATGCTTTTGTGGCTGCGGCTGACGCAGTATTCAATCAGGTATTCGATCAGATCTGCGGAAAAGCCCAGACCGTCATAGAAGAAAAGGATTTTCTGTATTTCTGTAGGGGACAGGGTTTTGCCCAGATACTGTTCTGCAATATAAAGAAGCTGGATAATATCTTCGTTCTGTTTCAGTTCTTTTACCCGGTCCGCTGTAAGTGGAGCCGCTTTTGGAGGAACCGGCTGTCTGACAGTGGCAGCAGCCGTCTCATCCTCAGCGGAGGATCTTGCCTTTGGCAAAAGAAGCGCGATTCCCCGCAGAGTTTTATCCGCAGCAAAATCCAGGGCAAGAAGCTCCTGTCTGGACCAGTATTTCAATGCGCGCAGAATATCCCTTTCTGTACAGAGCAGGTGGTCGGCCATCTGTTCCAACGTGAAAGAAACCGGAGTAGTGGACAGCGCCCGTAAAAGATAAATGTAAACCTTTACAAACTCACCATTGGCCTCCGGCATGTAGTCATCTATAAAAATATTGGACAGAAGCGTAACCTCTGACTGGGAGGGCTTCTGCAGTGTAATCATGCTCATGAACGATCTCCCGCTTTCTGAATCTTTTAAGTCATCTGCATTATAGCACAAGATTTTTCAAATGAGAATAGGGTATTTTACGGGGAAATCTTTCCACATAAAAATGTGGATAATGTGGATAATGTGGACAACGAATTATCTCGAATATTTGCCACAAATCTCGGAAACCGCGTATTTTGTTGCTTTTTCATTAAAAATAGATAAAATTGATGTAGAAGAATGTCGGATAACAGGGGCATAAAAAATCCACATGTCCGGCACGGGGGATATGTGCATAAACATGTGGATAATGTGGATAACTTAGTTTCCGAGAAGCTGTTCTCCTATATTTACAACGTCTCCGGCCCCCATAGTTATCAACAGGTCACCCTGTGTACAATTTTCAAGTAAAAAATTCTCGATTTCATCAAAAGTCGGGAAATATTCGCAGGAAGTTCCAAGTTCTGCAATTTTCTCTCTCAGATCTTCTGAAGAAATTCCAAGAGTATCAGTTTCTCTTGCCGCATAGATATCTGCCAGAACCACATGGTCAGCCAGAGAAAGGGCTTTTGCAAATTCAGGAAGAAGAGCCTTGGTGCGGGTGTAAGTATGGGGCTGGAACACGCACCAGATCTTTTTGTGAGGATAATTTGCAGCCGCATGGAGAGTGGCTTCAATTTCAGTAGGATGATGGGCATAGTCGTCAATGATGGTCACTCCGCCGATCTGCCCCTTGTACTGGAAACGCCGGTCTGTGCCTGTAAAGCTGTGCAGTCCCTCTGAGATCACCTCCCAGGAAAGATTTAAAAGCCGGGCAGCGGCAACAGCAGAAAGAGCATTGGAAACATTATGTACTCCCGGAACGCTGAGAGAGCAGACACCAAGAGCCTGTCCCCTGTGGCACACGGTAAAGGATGCATGTCCAAACTCGTCATAGGTAATATCAGTAGCTGTATAATCTGCCTCATGTTCCAGACTGTAGGTAAGTACCTGGCAGGACAGTCCTTCTGTGATTTTTTCATATTGCGGTGTATCTGCGTTGATGATCAGAGTTCCGTCCTCTGGAAGAAGCTCTGCAAATTTGCGGAAAGAGCAGCGGATATCTTCAATATCCTTGAAGAAATCCAGATGATCCGCATCAATATTCAGGATAATGCTGATCTTCGGAAAAAAGCTTAGAAAGCTGTTTGTATACTCACAGGCTTCGGTCAGGAAGGTCTCTGACTGTCCTACACGGATATTTCCTCCGATAGCTGGAAGAATGCCGCCTACGCTGATAGTAGGATCGCAGTCACCTTTCAGCAGAATGTGGGAAAGCATGGAGGTAGTGGTTGTTTTGCCGTGGGTTCCTGCTACTGCAACAGGGGTGTCATAATTGCGCATGATCTGTCCCAGAAGCTGGGCTCTTGTAAGCATGGGCAGGTTCATTTCCTGTGCTTTTCTGAATTCCGGATTGTCCGGGTGGATTGCTGCAGTGTACACAACAGCCTGAACGGTGTCGGAAATGTTGGAGGCCCGCTGTCCGTAGTAGATTTTTGCGCCTTTTTCTTCCAGAGTCCTGGTAAGAGGGCTTTCTTTTGCGTCAGAGCCGGAGATGGTAAATCCCTCTTCAAGAAGAACCTCAGCCAGTCCGCTCATACTGATACCGCCGATGCCGATAAAATGAACGGCTATCGGTTTTTTGAAGTCTATCTGATACATAGTATTATTCTCCTGTTCATTCATGAATATGTTCCTATTATAACCCTATCGGCCTTAAATGAAAAGTGTTTCTTAAAGGGCAGAATGTAATTCCGAAAGGCGATCAGGAAGGTATTTTGACCAGGCTGCCGGGGTGAGAGAGTACAGGGGAAAAACATGTGCAATAGCTCCAAAAAAATACAAATAAACAGCAAAAATATTGTAAAAAATGTTCACTAATAAGGGGAAGTATGATATAATTAAAAAATCATAACATACAAGGGGTGAGTGCATGATGATGAAGAAGGAAATGATTGCCATGCTTCTGGCTGGCGGTCAGGGCAGCAGACTTGGTGTGTTGACAGAAAAGGTTGCAAAACCGGCTGTCGCATTTGGCGGAAAGTACCGTATCATTGATTTTCCGCTGAGCAACTGCATCAATTCAGGCATTGATACAGTGGGAGTTCTGACACAGTATCAGCCGCTGCGTTTAAATACTCATATTGGAATCGGTATTCCGTGGGATCTGGACAGAAATGAAGGCGGAGTCACAGTTCTTCCTCCCTACGAAAAGAGTACAAGCAGTGAGTGGTATACGGGAACTGCCAATGCGATTTTTCAGAATCTGGATTACATGGAACAGTATAATCCGGATTATGTTCTGATTTTATCAGGAGATCATATTTATAAGATGGACTATGAGGTAATGCTGGACTTCCACAAGGCAAATAAAGCAGACATTACCATTGCATGTATGCCTGTTCCTATTGAAGAGGCAAGCCGTTTCGGGATCATGGTAACAGATGAAACCGGAAGGGTAACAGAATTTGAGGAAAAACCGGAGAAGCCGAGCAGCAATCTTGCGTCTATGGGAATTTATATTTTCAGCTGGCCGGTTCTCAAGGAGGCTCTGATCGCTCTGAAGGATCAGAACAGCTGCGATTTCGGAAAGCATATTCTTCCATACTGCAAGGACAAGGGGCAGAGGCTTTTTGCCTATGAGTATAATGGCTACTGGAAAGATGTGGGAACTCTGGGTTCTTACTGGGAAGCCAATATGGAACTGATCGATATTATACCAGAATTTAATCTTTATGAGGAATTCTGGAAAATTTATACAAGAGGAGATATTATCCCTCCTCAGTATATTGCGGCAGAAGCGGTAACAGACAGATGTCTGATCGGTGAAGGCGCTGAAATTTACGGCGAGGTACATCATTCTGTGATCGGTCCAAATGTCGTTATTGAAAAAGGCTGTGTGATCCGGGATTCTATTATCATGCGCAATTCTGTAGTCGGTGAAGGAACAGTAATGGATAAAGCAATTGTGGCCGAGGATGTTGTGATCGGAAAGAATGTAACGCTTGGCTGTGGAGAAGAGGCGCCAAATGTGCTGAAGCCTGCGGTATATTCCTTTGGGATTGCCACAGTAGGCGAGCACAGTGTGATACCTGACAATGTAAAAATCGGTAAAAATACAGCGGTGTCCGGAGTTACTGTGACGGAAGACTATCCGGAGGGAATACTGAAAAGCGGACAGAACATTAAGACAAAGGATGGTGAGAGGGCATGAGAGCAATTGGAATTATTCTGGCAGGCGGAAACAACAACCGTATGAGGGAGCTGTCAAACAAAAGAGCCATTGCAGCCATGCCTGTAGCGGGAAGCTACCGCGCCATTGACTTTGCATTAAGCAATATGGCAAATTCCCATATTCAGAAGGTGGCAGTACTGACTCAGTATAACGCCAGATCACTGAATGAACATCTGAGTTCCTCAAAATGGTGGGATTTCGGAAGAAAGCAGGGTGGGCTTTTTGTGTTCACACCTACTATCACAAAAGAAAACAGTCTGTGGTATCAGGGAACAGCGGATGCTATTTATCAGAATATTACATTCCTGAAAAACAGCCATGAGCCTTATGTTGTTATTGCTTCAGGAGATGGAATTTATAAACTGGATTATAATAAGGTGCTGGAATTCCACATTGCCAAAAGAGCTGATATTACGGTTGTGTGTACAGAGTGCAGAGATCAGAGCGAAGTAGAGCGGTTTGGCGTGATCCGCATGAATGATGACTGCAGGATTGAGGAGTTTGAGGAAAAACCTATTATTTCTTCTTATAATACTGTGTCTACAGGTATTTATGTAATACGAAGAAGACAGCTGATCGAACTGCTTGAAAGAGCTGCTCAGGAAGACAGACATGATTTTGTAAACGATATTCTGATCCGTTACAAGAATCTGAAACGAATTTATGGATATAAGATTGATTCCTACTGGAGCAATATTTCCACGGCAGAAGCATATTACAGAACAAATATGGCATTTCTGGAGCCGGGAATCCGCAATTATTTCTTCAGACAGGAACCGGCGGTAAAAACAAAGATCGACGATCTTCCTCCGGCAAAATATAATGCAGGAGCTTCTGTGAAAAACAGTCTTGTTGCCAGTGGCTGTATCATCAATGGAACAGTAGAAAATTCTGTTCTGTTTAAGGGTGTGTTTGTGGGCAACAACTGTGTGATACGAAATTCTGTGATCCTCAATGACGTATATATAGGAGATAATACACACATTGAGAACTGTATTGTAGAAAGCCGGGATACGATCCGGGCAGACTCTGATTATCGAGGAGAAGACGGAGTCAGAATCGTGGTAGAAAAAAATGATCGCTACGTAATTTGATAAACGGAATTTCTGATCGCGGCTTATGGGGCAGTAAAACAGATTTCCGGTCAGTTGGCGTATACAAAATGAAAGGGGCAGAAAAAGATGAATATTACAGATGTACGTGTGAGAAAAGTTGCAAAAGAAGGAAAAATGAAAGCAGTTGTATCCATTACAATTGATGATGAGTTTGTAGTACATGATATCAAAGTGATCGAGGGTGAAAAGGGACTGTTTATTGCAATGCCCAGCCGTAAAGCGGCAGACGGAGAATACCGTGACATTGCACATCCTATTAATTCCACAACAAGAGACAGAATACAGACGCTGATCCTTGACAAATATCAGGAGGTTATGAACGAGACGGACGCGCAGGAAGAGGCAGCAGAGGAATAACACCGGATATCTGTAATAAAAACGAAATGATTTAGTAGAAGAGATGTTCTGAAGCAGAATTTATCAAAAAAAATTACTTCAGAATGTCTCTTTTTTTGCGTGTATCCGCCAAAATATTACATACTTGTTACAAAAATAAAATAAAAGTATTGATTTTTGAATGAAATGTTGTTATACTTGTCCTACGAAAAAAATTATGAGGTGTTTATATGAAGATGAAGAAAGTTCTTTCACTGCTGTTGACCGGCGCCCTGACTGTTTCCATGGGGACAAGCGTTTTTGCATCCACAGAAGACCAGATCGCAGCCGCACAGGCACAAAAGCAGGAGGCACAGGCGGGACTTGCTCAGGCACAGGCAAACATCAGCAGCCTGGAAAGCAAGAAACAGGAACTGGAATCCTATATGGCAGAACTGGACGCACAATATAATGAACTGACAAATACAATTTCACAGCTCAGTGTGGAAGCAGCTGAAAAAGAAGAAGAGCTGAAAAAGGTTCAGACAGAGCTGGAAAGGGCAAAGAAAACAGCAGAGAATCAGTATGAGGCAATGAAGCTTCGTATTGTTTATATGTATGAAAACGGCGGAAACTCCATGCTGGAAACACTTCTGTCATCAGAAAGCCTGGCAGATTTTCTGAATCAGGCGGATAATATTTCAAAAATTTCCGAGTATGACAGAAATATGCTGAAGCAGTATGAGGCAACCCAGGAAAATATCCAGGTACAGGAGGAAAAGGTAGAAGAGGAATCCAGCTCTATTAACAGCCTCCTTTCCGAAAAAAGCGCCAAGCAGCAGGAAGTGCAGTCTCTGGTTGCAACTACCGGTGACAGCATCAACTCCTATATCAGCCAGATCAGCGCAAGCCAGGAAGAGGCAAATGTTCTGATGGCCCAGGTAAACAGCGCAGACAGCAGTATTGCAACTCTGATGGAGCAGGCTGAGCAGGAAAAAGCTGCCGCGCAGGCCGCTGCACAGGCAGCAGCAGAGCAGGAAGCTGCTTCCCAGGAAAGCGAAGAACCGAAATATGACCCGGAAACAGATACCACAGATTCTGAAAGCAGCTCTACAAGCAGTGACGTTACCGTAGAGGAGGTTGCTCCGGAAGAAGATGCAGAAGAATATACAGAAGAGTACACAGAGGATACGGAAACCGAGCCGGAAGCTCCGTCTGATACAGAGGGAAGCTCTGATTCCTCAGGTTCCGGACAGGGTACATATCTTGGAAACTTTATGCTGACAGCTTACTGTAACTGCGCACAGTGCTGCGGAACAGCAGGAAATGCCACTGCCAGCGGTGTGATGCCGTCAGCAGGCCATACAGTAGCTATGGCGGGAGTTCCCTTTGGAACACAGCTTCTGATCAATGGAACTGTTTATACTGTTGAGGATCTGGGAACCCCTTACGGACATGTGGATATTTATTTTGGAAGCCATGAAGAGGCATTAAGCTTTGGGCTGCAGTATGCAGATGTATACCAGCTGAACTAAAACCATACAGGAATATCATGAAGAGACTGCCAGAGATGACGGTCTCTTTTATTCTTTACCCGGAAAACAGTACATTCTGTAACATTTTCCCGGTAAATAAAAGATTCTTTGTGAGGATTCTGAGAGTTTGAGACGGACCTGTCCGCTTATTCAGGGAATATTCTCACGGAAGAAGTAAAAAACGAAAAAAGGAGAAAGATATTAATGGAGCTTGTAAGTGGAAGACCGCAGAACACAGAGGGAAGACTGGAGAAAGAAATCAGAACGTATGACTTTCTGGATTCTATAGGGATTCATTATGAAAGAGTGGATCATGAGCCGGCTATGACCATAGAGGCCTGTGAGGAGGTTGATAAAATACTGGGCGCTGTAATCTGTAAAAATCTTTTTTTGTGCAACAGACAGGAAACAGACTTTTATCTTCTGCTGATGCCCGGGGATAAAAAGTTCAAAACAAAGGATCTTTCAGCTCAGATCAATTCCTCAAGGCTTTCTTTTGCAAAGCCTGAATATATGGAACAGTTTCTGGATATTACTCCAGGTTCAGCCAGTATTCTGGGGCTGATGAACGACAGAGATAACCGGGTACAGCTTCTGATCGACGAGGACGTGCTGAAAGGAGAATATATAGGATGTCATCCCTGTATCAATACTTCAAGTCTCAGAATCAGCACAAAAGATATGACAGAAAAAATAATACCGGAATTGAAGCATAATCCAAAGCTGGTTCGTTTACCTTAGTATAGAGGAAAAAGTCTCAGAGCAGTACTGTGGGAATCAGTAAAAACGAAATATGAATTTTTTATAAAACATGGAGATTTCAGCAATTTTGGCATTGATTAAATAAGATAATACGTTATACTATTATCTACAGAAGAATATACGCTGAAAATGGTTTTGAGGCGGTGGACCGCCTGGCGGGAAAGGGTGATAATTTGGATTATCTGAGGAAGTCAAAACATATATGGATCATTCCGGCATATGGGATTTTTTATATGATTTCTTTTATGCTTGTGGAAAAAATCAGTACAGAAACCCATCTGATTCATTCTTTTGTGGATGATCTGATTCCGTTTTGTGAATACTTTATTATTCCCTATGTGCTGTGGTTTCTTGTAGTTCTCGGAAGCGTCATGTATTTTGCATTGGGAAGTCCGGGCAAAAAAGAGTATTATCAGTATATGGCGACCCTGGGTGTGGGAATGACTCTGTTTCTTATTATCTCCTTTGTGTATCCCAATGGCCAGAATCTCAGACCTGAACTGACAGGAGAGGGTCCTTTTATTCAGGCTGTGCAGCTTTTGTACCAGACAGATACCCCCACAAATATTTTTCCGAGTATTCATGTATTTAATGCAGTTGCCTGTTGTGTGGCTCTTCTGAATAACAAAAAATGCAGACAGAACAAAATCTTTACAGCCGGAAATATTGTGCTGACTGTATCAATCGTTCTTTCCACTATGTTTTTAAAGCAGCACAGTGTGGAAGATGTAGTTACCGCTCTGATCCTCAATGTGATCTGTTATCAGATATTTTACAGGATCATTCCGGAAAATATGCATAAGTTTGAGAGGATGCTTACCAGAAAACAGATCTGTACAGCGCCTAATCTGCTGACCGTCGGCAGACTTGCCCTTGCTCTTGTATTTATGGCCCTGATTGAGCGGTACAGACTGATGGGAGAAAAAGCTCTGCTTGCAGTGATGCTTCTGGCAATTATAGCTGTGGATATACTGGCCGGGAAGCTTGCACGGAGACCGGAACAGGTAAGCGATATAGGAAGACTTATGGAGCTTCTGGCAGACCGGGTCTGTCAGTTTGTGATCCTTTCCTGTCTGATTCCGAAGTATTCACTGGCAAAGATGCTTCTGGTATTATTCTTTATTAAAGAAAGTTATACAGCAGTCCTTGGCTGGAGAGTGATTTTATATGCAGATAAAGAGGCTCAATCTCCCTGGTATGATACCATGACTAAGGCAGTGTTCTACATAGTGGCGCTGATTCTTTTTGCAGGACCTCGAATTCCGGCATCAACAGCCGGTATTCTGATCGGTGCCTGCGGAATCTGTATGATGGCAGCCTTTGTAATGAACATAGAAGAGATCCGCGTTGCAGAGGAAAAATTCCGACACTCTGTTGGAGAAAAAGTTCCGGGCAGGATCGGATAAAAAATAAAATAATCGGGTAGATATGAGGGTGCAGCTTTTATCAGGCTGCACCCTTTTTAAAAAAAGAAGATTGGTGTAGATTCATGTAGAACTTTCAGAGAAAATAGGATATAATATAGTTCAGAATCATACGGAACGCCGTATTAAGGCTGTGAAAACCGAAGAATTCTGAAGTTTTCAGTATAAAATTTAATGGAGGTTCAACATGGAAAACGTATATATTATGGAGCATCCGCTGATTCAGCACAAAATTTCTCTGCTCCGTGACAAAAGCACTGGAACAAATGAGTTTCGTAAGCTGATCGAGGAGATTGCGGTTCTTATGGGATTTGAGGCGCTGAGAGATCTTCCTCTGGAGGATGTGGAAGTGGAAACTCCTCTGGAAACATGTATGACACCGATGATCGCAGGTAAAAAGCTTGCAGTTGTGCCTGTGCTTCGCGCCGGCCTTGGAATGGTTAATGGAATCACAACTCTGGTACCGTCTGCAAAGATCGGACATATTGGATTGTACAGAGATCCGGAGACACACGAACCTCATGAATATTACTGCAAATTGCCGGATCCCATTGATCAGAGACTGATCGTGGTAACAGATCCCATGCTTGCAACCGGCGGTTCTGCTGTGGCTGCAGTAGATTTTATCAAAGAGCATGGCGGAAAGAATATTAAATGTATGTTTATTATCGCAGCTCCGGAAGGTCTGGAGCGCCTGCATAAAGCTCATCCTGACGTGCAGATCTACGTAGGTCATGTGGATCGTGAGCTGAACGAAAACGCATATATCTGCCCGGGTCTGGGAGATGCAGGAGACCGGATTTTCGGTACAAAATAAAATTAGAACAAGTACAACAAAAACGGATGGTGTATTTTCGGAGAGCGTGTTTTCCGGGACACGATCCGTTTTTCTGTGTAAAAAGAAAGAGAGCCTGATACCTGTTTTTGCCGAAAAGAAAATAGTTTTGCACAAAGACATCAGGGATAACGGTATCAGAAAACATATCATAAGAAACAGTATAAGAACAGGCAGAAAGGAACTGGATTTATGACAAAAAAGCAGAGGGCTCTGGAAGTAATTCAGAGACTGAAAGACGAATATCCTGATGCAGGATGCACCCTGGATTATGATCAGGCGTGGAAGCTTCTGGTCAGTGTACGCCTTGCAGCGCAGTGTACAGATGCCAGAGTAAACGTAGTGGTAGAAGATCTTTATGCAAAATATCCGGATGTAGAAGCGCTGGCAAAAGCGGAGCCGGAGGAAATTGAAGCGATCGTAAAGCCATGCGGACTGGGAAAAAGTAAGGCAAGAGATATCAGCGCCTGTATGAGGATCCTCCATGAACAGTATGAGGATAATATTCCCACAACTTTCGAAGAACTGCTGAAGCTTCCGGGGGTGGGAAGAAAAAGTGCAAATCTGATTATGGGGGATGTGTTTGGAAAGCCTGCCATTGTAACAGATACGCACTGTATCCGTCTGACCAACAGAATAGGACTGGTAGACAATATCAAAGAACCAAAAAAAGTGGAAATGGCTTTATGGAAGATCATTCCTCCGGAGGAGGGAAGTGATTTTTGCCACAGACTTGTTTATCACGGAAGAGATGTGTGTACTGCGCGAACCAAACCCCATTGTGACAAATGCTGTCTGGAGGACATCTGCAAGAAAAATATCTGACAGGGAAGGAGAACTGGAATATGGCGTTGACGGCAGTACATCATATTGCATTACTTGTATCTGATTATCAGAAGTCAAAAGAATTCTATGTAGACAAGCTGGGATTTCATATTGTAAGAGAAAATTTCCGGGAAGACAGAGGCGATTACAAGCTGGATCTTGTTCTGAACGGGGTTGAACTTGAGATTTTTGCCCCGGCACAAAAAGACCATGAGCATAAAATCCATCCGGAAAGACCAAATTTCCCTGAAGCGTATGGTCTGAGGCATCTTGCCTTCACAGTTACAGACATTGAAAAGACAGCTGCAGAGCTCAGGGAAAAAGGCATTGAAACAGAGCCTGTCCGGGTGGATGAATTTTCAGGGGGGAAGTTTACCTTTTTTAAAGATCCGGACGGACTGCCGCTGGAGCTGCATGAATAATTTGAAAGAAAGTGGTGGACACATAATGACTAAAAAGCATATGGAGGATTCCCGTACAGAAAATACATATCTGATTATGCCAAAGCATATCAACTGTTACGGAAGGCTGTTTGGTGGTATTCTGATGCAGTGGATTGACGAGGTGGCCGGAATTGTGGCGCACCGCCATGCGGGAAGTATTGTAACAACAGCCTGTGTGGATAATCTGAATTTTAAGGCAGGGGCTTATCTGGGAGATACGGTGGTTTTGGTAGGAAGAGTGACTTACGTAGGGAAAACTTCTATGGAAGTGCGGATAGATACCTACGCGGAGGATCCAGATGGAATGCGCAGGATGATAAACAGGGCTTATGAAGTCCTGGTATCAATTGATGAAGAAGGAAATAAGCTTGAGGTCCCCGGACTGTTTGTGGAAACAGAAGCTCAGAAGGCAGAGTGGGAAGGCGGACAAAAACGTTATGCGCTAAGAAAACAGAGACGAAAAGAGGGTTTTTAACAATAGAATCTATGGATAAAAAAGAGGAAAATTCTGAATTTTATAATACAAATGATTTTTCTTGAAAAATTTCCAGATAAGTAGTACACTCGGGATATAAAAATACAGAAACGGATAAAAGCAAAACGAAACAGAAAGGAGAAATCAA
>OLPX01000494.1_pt1 | contig 36144 bp, 35 predicted proteins | sample 1672491 | NCBI WGS metagenome assembly OLPX01 (sample SAMEA3136692, study PRJEB25190) | human gut metagenome | biome: human gut; feature: human-associated habitat; material: faeces | place: Austria | collected 2013 | reverse complement strand
GCGGTATATCACATTGGCCGATATCAGACAGAGCACCAGAAACAGGATCAGCACCGGCGACAGGTACTGGAGCACCGTAGCCGTACCGGCATTGGAGGTCTGCACCGCCATAAAATAGCTGAGCTGGCAGAAGGTGATGCCGCAAAGGGCAAACACCAGCAGATGGCGCACGTCCCGTTTGTGTTTAAAAATCCGCAGATTATTTTTCCGATTTAAAATAAAGCCGTTGATGATCAGCATGAGACCGGCAAAGAGCAGTCTCAGCGCCACCAGCCAGGGGGCCTCGACGCCCCGTCGCTCGAAGAGGAACTGGCCGCAGCAGCCGGAGAGTCCCCAGCACGCTCCGCCCACGATGGTCATCACCGAGCCCATAAACTCCCTGGAGCGCTTCTGATCCGAAGTTTTGCCCACGGCGGGGATTTGTCGTGTTTTCATAATTCGTTTCCTACCTTTTCCATGTCTCTATTTATACTGTGAAAACGTATTTCTGTCAACATTTTCCCGGGAACTCTTGCCGAATCCGGGGATCTATACTATAATAAACCGTTGGAATCGCCCGCAGGTTTTGCCCGCGGCCCATTCCATTCAAATAAATCCGTACAATATAAGAGACAGGAATGGAGGTACAAGACAGATGGGATTCACATTTGTCAATGAGCTGCCCACGCCGGATATGATCCGCGAGCAGTTTCCCCTGGCGCCGAACCTGGCGGAAGCCAAGCTTCAGAGGGATGAGGAAATCAAAAACGTATTGACAGGGGAAAGCGATAAGTTTATCGTGCTCATCGGCCCCTGTTCCGCAGACAACGAGGACTCTGTGGTGGACTATACGTCCAGGCTGGTCAAGGTTCAGGAAAAAACAAAAGACCGTCTGATCATTATTCCCAGAGTTTACACCAATAAACCCCGGACCACCGGCGAGGGCTACATGGGTATGATCCATCAGCCGGACCCGGAGAAGAAACCGGACATGTTCGAGGGTATTCTGGCAATCCGCCACATGCACATGCGGGTGATGCGGGAAACGGGCTTCTCCACCGCGGATGAGATGCTCTACCCGGAAAACATGCGCTATCTTTCGGATCTGATGTCCTACGTGGCCGTGGGCGCCCGCTCCGTGGAAAACCAGTTCCACCGCCTGGTGGCCAGCGGCTGCGATGTGCCGGTGGGCATGAAGAACCCCACCAGCGGCGACCTGACCGTGATGCTCAACTCCGTTGTGGCGGCCCAGCTGCCCCACGACTTCATCTTCCGCGGCTGGGAGGTGCAGTGTCCGGGCAACCCACTGACACACACCATCCTGCGCGGCGCGGTGAACAAGCACGGGCAGAGCATCCCCAACTACCACTACGAGGACCTGCGGCTTCTGTTCGACCTGTACGGCAAGCGCAACTTAAAGAATCCGGCCTGCATCGTGGATACCAACCACAGCAACTCCAACAAACATTACCAGGAGCAGATCCGCATCGCCAAGGAGGTGCTGCACAGCCGCCGTCACTCCGCAGATATCAAGCAGATGGTGAAGGGCCTGATGATCGAGAGCTACATCGAGCCCGGCAGCCAGAAGATCGGCGAGCACTGCTACGGCAAGTCCATCACCGACCCCTGTCTGGGCTGGGAGGACAGCGAGCGTCTGCTGTACGAGATCGCGGACACGCTGGATTAAGATTCCTATGGAATCCTGCGCCCGGCCGGCAGCGTAATACCGGCATATCAATAAGGATCGAAAAGGCGTCCTGAGCGGTTGATCTCCGCTCAGGACGCCTTTTTGACGGCCTTTGGGGCCAGTGGTTTTAGAAATGGTTTCAGCCGTCCGCCCGCTCGATGCGGATCCGGTATTTTCCTACGCCCCAGGCCATGGTTCGCCTGCTGCCTTTCCGTCTGTTTCCCGTCTCCCATATCAGGTCCTGATAGCGGTAAATGCTGAGCAGGATTCCAAAGAGCGCGTACACCGCCACGGTGTGGAGCCTTCCATAGGTGAGAAACGGGATACCGGCGGCGGGCATCAGCCCCAGCCCCAGATTGTACAGCAGATAGCGGGCGCTCTCCAGCGCCAGGATCGCCGCGCAGCCGAAGCCGACCATCTGCCCCAGCTGGTTTTTCTGCCGCTTCACCATGATGAACAGGCTGACCAGAAACAGGGCCAGAATTGCCAACAGCACGCCGGCCGCCAGCCACCCCCACACGGATGCGGTCTGGAGCAGCGCGTAGTCGTACTGTACGCCCGGCAGTCGGTGAATCGGCGTGCGCTCGGGCATTTGTCCTCCCACCAGCTCAAGCCGCCCCGCAATCTCCCGGGCTACGCCCGTCTGGTACCCGTAGGCGCGGTCGGCGGACTGAGGATTCAATATCACCTCCAGCCGGCGGAGCTGGTAGTCGCTGAGGTTCAGCGCCACCCCCGCGCCCAGGCACGCCGCCAACCCACAGGTGGCCGCCGCCGGAAGGGCTCTGTAGCGGATTCCATACCAGTTGCGGTACAGGGACATGATGAGCAGCAGGGAGCAGACAAAAAGCACGTCGATGGTGACGCTGATTCCCCCTCTGATCCTGCACAGGGCCAGCCAGGCCGCGGCTCCCAGCCAGAGGAGGGCGCAGACGTATCCCCGGATTCCGCTCCCCCTGTAGCAATAGAGTATGCCTCCGTAGAGGGGGATAAAAACGTACATTATAACCTTCATATAGGAATGCGCTCCCGCCACCACCGGGGCAAGACCGGGCATGCAGACAATGGCCACGGCGGCGATAAACAGCGCGCCTGCGGCCTTAGCGTACCGGCTGAGCAGGCTGTAATCGCAGAAATAGAGGGCCGCCATCACCGCCAGTCCCATCAGGGTGTAGGCGCATTGGTGGTAAAATGCCTGGATGGTGATGCTGTTGCCGGTAAGCTCACTCCCGCCGTAGCGGTAGATGCAGATATACTGGGCCAAAAGACCGGCTGCGCTCAGTGCGGCGATCACTCCCAAAAATTTCCATCCATTTCTGGGCCGGTGAATCCGGTCCATGTCGATCCCCACCTCCACCGGATCGCCCATCTGGCGGACCGCCTGCTCCAAAGCCTCCTGCTCCTCCATACCGGAGTCCACATAGGTCTGGGCCTGATCCCGGATGTGGGCCTCCAGCTCCTCTCTCACCGCCTGCCTGGCCCTGCCGCTGCGAATCTGGCCGGACAGGGCGTCCAGGTACTCATGCATTTCCATACAGCGCACCTCCCATCACCTGGTTCACGGCCTGGGAGTAGGTCTTCCACTCCTGCTTTTTCTCCGCCAGAACGCTCCGCCCCTTTTGGGTGATGGAATAATACCTGCGAATCTTTCCCTGGCTCTCCGTCTCGTAACACTGCAGCAAGCCCTTGGATTCCAGGCCGTGGAGCAGCGGGTACATGGTGCCCGCCTTCAGATTGAACACGTTTTCCGACCGCTTCCTCAAAGTTTCAATGATCTCATAGCCGTACATATCCCGCTCCGACATAAGCTGCAAAAGGAGCATGGATGTGTTGCCGGACAGGGACTTTTTCTCTTCCGCCATCTGATACCGCCTCCGTTCCTGCTCGTACCGTGTCCGGTACGTTTTTTATATAGATGATCGATCTATTATTGATTATATATCGATTATCTATATATGTCAAGACTTGCGATTCCGGTATTGGGTTGGAGTCGTCCCTTTATGCAGGCGGAAGCAGCGGCTGAAATAATTAAGGTTGGCAAAACCCACGTAAGACGCTATGTTCTGGACCGGCAGCCCGGTGAATTTTAAAAGCTCCGCCGCTTTCTCCACCCTGGCCCCGGCGATATAGTTGGAGACGGACTCCCCTATCTCGCGGTTGAATGTTCGGGAGAGATAGGAGGGGCTGACCCTGATCCCCTCAGCGATCTGCTTCAGGGTCAAAGGTTCCGCCAGGTGAAGGCGTATGTAGGTGACGGCCCGGCGCACCAGCGGGGAATACTGGTCCAGGCGCTCGGTGCGCACAAACCGGCAGTACGCGCCGATCATGTGGAACTTGATATCCTCCACCTCCTCCATCCGGTAGGCGTTCTCGATCAACAGGGCGAAGTTGGAGGAAATGATATCCAGGTACACCGGGTGAATCCCCGCCAGCTCCGCGCTCTTGCGCAGCATGGTGTTCAGGGAAAATCCCAGGTTCTTGGAGGTGCGGATGGGGTCCTCAGTCCGCACGATGGAGCGGCTGGCCCGTGAGAACTGCCGGTAATAGTGCAGCGCCTTATCCGTGTTCCCCTGCCGCACCTCCTGTAGCATCAGCTTCTCGTAGCGGTAGCGTTCCTCCAAAAGCTCCATCACCGCCTCCTCCCCGCCGCTCTGGTACAGAGGCGATTGTTCCTTCTTCTCACGCGGTTCGTAGTGGCGGTAGAGAACATCCCCCTCCTCCCCGGTCACCGCCTTCACCGCCGTGCGCATGGCCCCGATCATCACCGAAGTGCTCACAATGGGCAAGCCCAGGCAGAATTGCCGGAAGGGCACCATCAGGGACAGGCTCTGGCCGTTCTCCTGAAGAATCCGTTCGCAGTACGGTTCGTCCGGCTTTACCGCAAGGTATGGCCCGGCTACAAAGGCGTGGAAAGCGGCGGCCTCCGCAGATGGCTCTCCCCTCTCCCCCTCATAAAGAAACATCTGAAAATTCAGCCCTGCGAAATCAGTCATGTGGTAAATCACCGACGGCTCCAGGGACTCCAGCATTTCCCGGCTGAGGAAGAACGGAAAGCTGTTCTTCATAAAATCCGGCAAAAAACGCTTAAACCCCGCCTCCAGCTCGCCGGCCCCGGCCCGGCAGCACAGCACCGGAACCTGGAGAAGCGCTTCGATAAATTGTCCAGCCAGCCCGGCCCGCTCATGTTCCTCCAGCATTTTCTATTTTCCTCCTATTTCCGCGGCAAAATAGACAAAAATCCATTTCATTTTCTGTCAAAACCGCCGAATCCAAATGACAATATATTGCTAATTTGTATTATATATTTCTAACACTAAAAAAACAAGTGTGTTAAAATGTTGTTACGAACAAAAAGCCGGCGAACAAAGAAAAATGTGATAGGAGAATCTACAATGGGAAACAGTAAAGGTGCAGCAAACCAATATAACAATGCCAGGCTGTGGCAGATCGGCTTTTTCTCGCTGAACAACTGTGCCACAAACATCGCCATGTTCCTGATGATGCAGTATTCATATTTCACCCAGAACGTGCTGGGGCTGGCGGCGGCCATCATCGGCCTGATCGCAACGGGCACCCGCATTTTCGACGCAATCACCGACCCCCTGGTGGGCGTGCTGGTGGACCGCACCAACGGCCGCTTCGGCAAATTCCGTCCCTACATGCTGATCGGCAACGTGATCATCTGGGCCAGCCTGATCGTGATTTTTAACACGCCGGCCCACTGGTCCATCCACCAGAAATACCTGTTCACCACCCTGTTTTATGTGATCTACATCATCGGCTACACCTGTCAGACCGTGGTGACCAAGGCCGGCCAGGCCGTGCTGACCAACAACCCAAGGCAGCGCCCCATCTTTTCCGGCTTTGACAGCGTCCTGACCCAGATGGCCAGCGCTCTGGTGCCCATGCTGATCACCACGATCCTGGCTGAGAAATACTCCGTTGGCGAGTTCGTTGGCGAGAGCGGCAAGGGCCTGGGCATGATCAACCCCGCCATGTGGAAGGAGGCCGTGCTGGTGCTGGCCGTTATCTCCTTCATTTTCACCATCCTGGCCATCATCGGAATCAGCGAGAAGGACCGCCCGGAATTTTTCGGCCAGTCCGGCGCGCAGCCCAAACTCAAATTCCGGGATTATAAGGACATTGTGGTTCACAACCGCCCCATCCAGATGCTGATCATCTCCGCTGCCACCGACAAGCTGGGCCAGCTGCTGATGAGCGGAACCATGACCTACCTCTTCGCCAACATGCTGCTGGATTCCAAGCTGCAGGGCGTATTTTCCAGCATGCTGATCGCTCCCCTGGTGGCGATCTCCATCGGCGGCGTGTTCGTTTCCCGGAAATTCGGCTTGAAGCGCACCTTCCTGGTGGGCACCTGGGGTTCCATGATCATGCTGGCCGTCATGTTCGTCATCCGCCCCAATCCGGAGGTTCCCGCCGTATTCCTGGCCCTGTTCCTGGTGCAGAAATGCCTGGCCAGCATGGGCAACGCCGGAATCATCCCTATGATCGCGGACTGCACGGACTACGAGACCTACCGCAGCGGCCGGTTCGTACCCGGCATGATGGGAACCATGTTCTCCTTTATTGACAAGATCATTTCCTCCTTCTCCGCTATGATCCAGGGCTTCGCGCTGACCCTGGCGGGCGTGGGAAATGTGGTGATAAAACCCAACGAACCGGTGAACGCCACCTTCAACATGGCAATCATGGTCTGCTTCTGCATTGTGCCGATCCTGGGCCACATCGCCACCATCATTGCCATGCGCTGGTACGACCTGGACAAGGACAAAATGGCGGAAATCCAGGCGGAGCTGGACAGACGCAGAAACAGCGGGGCCGCGGCTTAAACGCGGGCTGACATTCCCAGCCCGGCGCACCCTGTGTGGAATGATACTCCGCTAACAGCCTCACAATCAATCATTAAGAAATGGAGCTAGCTATGAATAAAGCCACTGAACGAATCCGCTACTATCAGAACGAGAACGGCCCTGTGATCGGCGTCACCGTGAAGCCGGTAATCGAGCGGGACGGCCGCATTTTCAAGGACCATACCGGCGACGGCCTGCTGACCGCCTGGAAGGACTGGCGCAATCCGCCCGCCGCCCGGGCCGCCTCCCTGGCCGCAGAGCTGAGCCCGGAGGAAAAGATCGGCCTGCTCTTTGTGAACACCCGGAAAATGGGCCTCTTACAGGAGGACAAGACCAAGGTGGACGAGACCGGGCTGCTGGACGAGGAGATCGTGGAGCAGGACGAGTCCATTTTCAATGTGGAAAAGACCTACGGCACCACCTATACCATCCAGAAAATGGGAATCCGTCATCTGATCTTCCGCCAGAATCCCCAGACCGCGGACATGGCCGACTGGATCAACCAGTTAAACCAGACAGCTGAGGAGACCGCCCACGGCATCCCCATGGTGATCACCTCCAACTCCCGCAACGAGAACGGCGAGGTGGTGTTCGGCATGAACGACGCGGCGGGGGTATTTCCAGCCTGGCCGGGCACCATGGGAATCGCCGCGGCCGTGAAGGGAAATGGACCCGGACTGGTGGATACCTTCGCGGAGTGCATCCGCCGGGAATGGGACGCGGTGGGTCTGAAGAAGGGCTACATGTACATGGCGGACGCCATGACGGACCCCCGCTGGCAGCGCACCTACGGCACCTTTGGCGAGGACCCGGCCCTGATCACGGAAATGATCTCCCGCCTGGTGCCCGGAATCCAGGGCAGCGAATCCGGCGTCACACCGGAGGGCGTGGCCGTCACCATCAAGCATTTCCCGGGCGGCGGGGCCAGGGAAAATGGCTTTGACCCCCATTACGAGCAGGGACAGTGGAACGTGTACCAGACTGAGGGCAGCCTGGGCGACTACCACCTGCCCGCCTTCAAGGCCGCGGTGGAGAAAAAGGCTTCCTCCATCATGCCCTACTACGCCAAACCGGCGGCGGAGAAAAGCCTCCCTCAGTACGATCTGAACGGCAGGCCGGTTCCCATGACGCCGGTGGGATTTGCCTTTAACCGTTTCTTCATCCAGGACCTGCTCCGGGGGCAGATGGGCTTTACAGGCTACGTCAACAGCGATTCCGGGATCACCAACAAGATGGCCTGGGGCGTGGAGGAGCTGGACGGCCCGTCCCGGGTGGCGCTGGCTGTGAACACCGGGGTGGATCTCATCAGCGGCTCCCTGGACGTGGACGCGGCCAGGGAGGCCTGTGAGCGCTGGAAACACGGCTATTACACCGGACAGGGCCATCCGGTCCCCAAGGGCTACCGTCCGGAACAGCTGACCCTGTCCGAGGAGGCCCTGACCCGGGCCGCAGCCAGGACGCTGGAGGAGGAATTTGCCCTGGGCCTCTTTGAGAACCCCTACCGAGACCCGGCAGAAGCTGCGAAGGTTATAGCCGACCGCGATCACTGGGACGCGGCTTACGACGTGCACCGCAAATCCGTGGTGCTGCTAAAGGACAAGGGCGTGCTGCCCCTGGCCGGGGAACGGCTGGAAGGAAAACGAATCTATGTGGAGTGCTTCCGCAAGGACGGAAAGGCCGCGGCCGCCGAGACGGAAAAGCTGCGGGAATCCCTGGCCAAGGACCGTGGCCTGGCTCTGGCTGAAAATGCCGGGGATGCGGACCTCGCCCTGCTCTTCATCTCCCCCAGCTCCGGCGAATACTTCCACGCCACCAGCGGTTACCTGGAGCTGGATATCTGCGAGGATAAGGAAGTGACGGATGTGGACAGCCTGGGGCGCCCCGCGGATACCCTCCACCGGGAGACCACCCTGGCCGGGGCGCCCCGAATCCGGGAGATCGCTGGGGCGGTGCGGCAAAAAGGCGGTAAGGTGATCTCCTGCGTGAATTTCACCCTGGCCTGGATGGTGGGAAATGTAGAGCCGTACTCGGACGCCCTGCTGGCGGGCTTTGACACCTGCACGGACGCTCTGCTGGACGTGATTCTGGGAATTTGCCGCCCCACCGGACGGCTGCCCATCACCCTTCCGAAAAACGACGCGGTTCTGGCGGTGGACAAGGACGGCGTGTGCGTTTCCCACAACGACGTGCCCGGATTTGTGAAAGACCGCTATATGCCGGATTCCATGAAGGACGAGAACGGAAAGGCGTATGCCTACCGGGACGAGATGGGGAATTATTATGAGATGGATTTTGGATTGAGCTGTTAAAGAGGCGGGACCCGGCGGACCGCATGGCGCGCAGCGCAAACGAACGGATCGACGAACAACAAGCCCGCGTAAAAGGACGATTTATTACCTTTTACGCGGGCTTGTTATTATTGAATGCAATGGGCCGCTGGCGCAGCCTACGGGCGATTGCTGAATGAAATTTTCGTTTAAGCGGCCAACGCCGTTATCCCAAAGTACGCCAGCACAATCACGCCCAGAATAATCCGGTAATAGCCGAAGAACTTGAAATCGTTCTTGCGCACGTAGTTCATCAGGAACTTGATGGAGTACACGGACACCAGAAAGGCGATGAGCATGCCGAACACGGTGTAAAAAATCTGCGGGCCGGTGAAGGAATTGCCGTCCAGGAAGTATTTCACCAGCTTTAAGAAGCTGGCCCCGAACATCACGGGGATTCCTAAGAAGAAGGAAAACTCCGCAGCGGCCCCCCTGGAGCAGCCCAGGATCATGGCTCCCAGGATCGTGGCCCCGGAACGGGAGGTGCCCGGAACCAGGCTCAGCACCTGAAACATGCCGATGTAAAAGGCGGTCTGAATCGGAATCTGACCCACCTTTTGCAGATCAGAGTTGGCATATCTGCGGCTGTTCTCCACCAGAATAAACAGCACGCCGTAAATGATCAGCATGGCTGCCACCACGTAGGCGTTAAACAGGTGGGCCTCCATCCAGTCGTCCAGAAGCAGCCCCAGCACCGCCGCCGGCACGCAGGCTACCACGATCTTGATCCACAGCGCCCAGGTGGCGTCCCGCTGCCGGGACGTTTTCTGCCGGCTGAAGGGATTTAAACGGTTGAAATACATGATCACCACCGCCAGAATCGCCCCCAGCTGGATCACCACCCGGAACACCTCCTTAAATGCCTCCGGCTGGTTCAGGCGAATGATCTCATCCACCAAAATCATGTGCCCGGTACTGCTGATGGGCAGCCACTCGGTGAAACCCTCCACGATTCCCAACACGATTATTTTTAATGTCTCAACTAAACTCATCGCATGTTCTCCTTACCGCCCAAATATTACATTGTACCTTGCCGGCAGCCAACGGCTGTCGATCAGAGATACGTTTCCTTAATTATACCTTGTCGGCAGCCAAGGGCTGTCGATTAGAGATACGTTTCCTTAATTATATGTGATATTTTTCCATCCTATACCCGGCGCTCCTCTCAGATATTTTCAATCTGCCAGTCGATGGGTTCAAGTCCGTGCCCGGTCAAAAACTGGTTGGTCTTGCTGAAAGGCCGGCTGCCGAAAAAGCCTCTGAACGCGGACAACGGGCTGGGATGAGCCGCTTCCAGGATCAGGTGTTTGGGATTGTTCAGCATCATCTTCTTGCTCTGAGCGGGGCGCCCCCAAAGTATAAACACCATGGGGCGGTCCTGCTGGTTGAGGATGCGGATGGCCGCGTTGGTGAACTCCTCCCAGCCGATGTCCTGGTGGGAATTGGCGCGGTGGGCCCGCACGGTGAGCACCGTGTTCAGCAGCATCACGCCCTGGTCCGCCCATTTTTTCAGATAACCGTTGTTGGGAATGTAGCAACCCAGATCGTCATGAAGCTCCTGGTAAATGTTGACCAGGGACGGGGGCACCTCCACCCCGAGCTTCACGGAGAAGCTCAGGCCGTGGGCCTGGCCGTCGTTGTGGTAGGGGTCCTGCCCCAGAATCACCACCTTCACCTTGGACAGTGGCGTGAAGGCAAAAGCATTGAAAATATCGTCCGGGGCCGGAAATACTTTCCGCGTCTCGTACTCGTGTTTCACCGTGGTGTACAGTTTCCTGTAATAAGGCTTTTTGAATTCGCCGCTCAGCGGTTCCAGCCAGTCGTTATCGATTGCCGCCATATGGTTTTGTCTCTCCTTTGTCGTTGGTTAAAGCCGGACACTGATTCCCCGGTCCGCCAGGTACTGCTTCAGATCGCGTATTTCCAGCTCCTTGTAATGGAACAGGGAGGCCGCCAGGGCCGCGTCCGCCCTTCCCACTGTCAGGGCGTCGTAAAAATGCGCCTTGGTCCCGGCCCCGCCGGAGGCGATCACCGGCACGGACACCGCGTCCGACACCGCGGCGGTCAGCTCGTTGTCGTAGCCCGCCTTAGTGCCGTCGCAGTCCATGCTGGTCAGGAGAATCTCTCCCGCGCCCAGCCGGTCCACGGTTCTGGCCCACTCCAGGGCGTCGATTCCCATGTCCACCCGGCCGCCGTTTTTATAAATGTTCCAGCCGCTGCCGTCCGGCCGCCGCTTGGCGTCGATGGCCACCACCACACACTGCCTGCCGAATTTGTCCGCGGCCTCCGAGATCAGGCGCGGATTGGCGATTGCCGCGGAATTGACGGAAATCTTGTCCGCCCCCTCCCGCAGCAGCATGCGGAAATCCTCCACCGTGCGGATGCCTCCGCCCACGGTAAAGGGGATGAACACCGTCTCCGCCACCCGGCGCACCATGTCCACCACAGTCTTACGGTTGTCCGAGGAGGCAGTGATGTCCAGAAATACCAGCTCGTCGGCCCCAGCCTTGTCGTAGGCCGCCGCGATCTCCACCGGATCGCCCGCGTCCCGCAGGTTCACAAAATTCACACCTTTTACAACGCGCCCGTCGTTCACATCCAGGCACGGGATAATTCTCTTGGTAAACATCGGTCCACTCCTTCTTGTCGGCTAAAGGTTGATGAAGTTCTTTAAAATCGCCAGGCCCACCTCTCCGCTCTTTTCCGGATGGAACTGGCAGGCGAACACATTCCCCCGCTCCACAGAGGCATGGATGTCCGTGCTGTACCAGGTGGAGGCGGCCACGATGGACGGGTCCGCGGCTTTTAAATAATAGGAATGGACAAAATAGACATAAGCCCCATTATCGATGCCGGAAAAGAGTCTGGCACCCGGGCGGATTTCCAGGGAATTCCAGCCCATGTGAGGCACCTTCAGGCCGGGGCTGTCCGGTATTTTGAGAATCCGGCCGGGCAGAAGCCCCAGGCCTTCCACGCCGAGGGTCTCGTCGCTGCTCTCAAACAGGAGCTGAAGCCCCAGACAGATTCCCAGAAAGGGCGTTCCCTGCTCCGCCACCCGGCGGATCACCTCCACCAGATCATATTGGCGGAGCTTTTCCATGGCATCCCCGAAGGAACCCACTCCCGGCAGAATCACTTTGTCCGCGGCCAGAATCTCCTCCGGTCTGCGGGTGATCACCGGCGTTTCTCCCAACGCCGCCAGCGCCTTTTCCACGCTGCGCAGGTTGCCTGCATCGTAATCGATAATCGCTATCATGGGCATTTACCTCTCTGTCCGGTTTTTTCGTATTTTAGCACATTAACGCAGCGCTGTCCATGAAAACCGGTAAAATCCGTGGGCAGCCGGGGCGGACAAGTGCGGATTCACCGGCCCGCCGCTTCCGCCGCCAGACCGGAAACCCAATCCACGGAGTCCATGGCCACGCGGCCTGCCCGCTCTCCCACCTCGCCGGGAAGCTGGCTCAAAGTTTTGTGGACCCGCAGCAGGTAGGATTTCTGATTCACATAGACGATTTTCTCAAAGGGCCAGCGGATCACGGTAGGGTTGTCAAAACCCACGCCCAACTCCAGCATCACCAGGCTGTGGTTCAGGGTTCCCGCCTGCCAGGTCTTGTAGGCCGCCCAGCGGGGCAGGTAGCCCTCCTCGATGTAGGTTTCCGCCTGAATGGTGTTGCCGGTCAACGGCGCGCCGCAGTGGGGGCAGATGTCCTCCGGGACCTCCCCCTCCTCCCAGATATCCTTGGTGCACGCGCCGGAGCACTGCCGCCAATGGATGTTGCCGCAGGGGGCCACGATCCGCTTCCCGTCAAAGGGCGTGTCATACACGGCTCCGTCGGTGACCGTGGTGACCAGATAGTAATCCTTATCCTTCACCAGTTCAAACAACGCCTCGTAGGCCGCACGCAGGCGATTCTGGACCGGGTCGTCCAAAAGGCGGCGTTCCCGCACCGGGCGGCCGTCGTCCGCCAGCTTCCACTCCCCGCCCAGGCCGATCACCACCTTCTCCGCCTCCTGCAGGCGGGTCAGAAGTTCCGGATAGCGTTCATTTGTCTCTATTTTCATGTTCTCATCTCCTGTGATGCCTGGTATCAGCGCTCGTCCCGGCCGGAGCGGTCGCCGAAGCGTTCCCGGCGCAGGCGCTCGAATTCTTCCTCGGACACGCCGCTCTCTCTCAGCCTCTGGCGGCGGCGTTCCCGGCGTCGGGCCAGTTCCTCTTTCTCCCGTTTCTTCTCACGCCAGATATAGAATCCCAGTCCCACCGCGGCCACAACTGCCAGAACTGCGGCAATGGTCAGCAAAATGGTGGGAAGGCTCATGTGAAAGCCTTTCTCCGAATCCTGCGGCTGGACTGAGGCCGGGGTCTCGGAAGGGCTCTCCTGCTGGGCGGCATTGGACCGCGCTATCTGCTCCTGGCGTTCGATCTCCGCCAGCTCCGACCTGGAAAACAGCCAGGCGCTGCCCACCTTCCGTTCGTTGTACCGGTACTCCACCAGTGCAACCGCGCCCTTGGGGTGGTCCTTAGGCAGCTCCGTCACCAGGTCGCGGTCCGCATCCGAAAATGCGGCGCCCTTCGGCACCGTGATCACGGCGACGCTGTCCAGATAGAGATCGGACGGTTCGTATGATTTGGCTCCCACCTGCACCGGCCCTTCGCCGGTGGTGTAGGCGGTCTCATGTTCCGCGATATTGATGTTGTCGAAATTGGCAAAGCCGAATTCCAGCAGGCTCTTGGAGTCCAGATAATACTGGGGCTGGGTGCCTTTTAGCACAACGGCGATCAACCGCCTCCCGTCCCGCTCCGTCAGGGTCACCAGGGTGTTTCCGGCGATGGAGGTGTAGCCGGTTTTTCCGGCCATGGTGCCCTCGCAGTAATACTGGCTGGAGGTGTCCTCGGCCATGATCAGCCGGTGTTCCATGTTAAAGCTGGCTCCGTTTGGATTGTTGGCGGTGGCTCCGATGGAATAGCTCTTGGATGAGTCGATCTTCAGCAGCGTTTCGTTGTTGAACGCCTCCCTGGCGATCAGCGCCATGTCGTAGGCGCTCACGTACTGATTGTCGTCGTTTAAGCCCGAGGGATTGGCAAAATGACTCTCCGTGCAGCCGATCTCTGCAATCCGGTCGTTCATCATCTCTACGAACGCCTCCCTGGAACCGGCAACGTGCTCCGCCAGGGCGTTGGCCGCCTGGTTGCTGGAGAGCAGAAGCAGCATGTACAGGCAGTCCTCCACACTCAGCTCATCCCCTGTCTCCATGTGCAGCTTGTTGCCGCTGCCCGACTCCACGTCGTAAACCGCGGACTGGGAGAACGTGACCATGTCGTCCAGCTTGCTGTTCTCAATCACCACCAGGGCGGTGAGAAGTTTTGTGATGCTGGCCGGAGCAAAGGGCAGATGGATGTTCTGACCGAATAGAACGGCTCCGGAATCCTGGTCCATAACTATGCCCGCTTCCGCCATAATTCCCGTATCTGAAGGCCACTCAGGGCGCGCGAAGGCGCTGAAGCTGGCAGCCGCACTCATTGCCGCCGCCAGAATTAAACAGGTGATTCTCTTTATTTTTCGGTTCATTCTTTTTCCCCTAACACGCGATTGCTGCCGCAAATGGGCATACTACCAAAACAGTTTACCATTTTCGGCATTAATCGTCAATCAATCGCGTTACATTTCGGGAAGATTTAGGGTGGGAAATGATGGAGCATAAAGCAGCCTTGCTAAAAGGCCTAGCTACGCAAAAGGACCGTCACCCGGCTGACACGCAACCAAACAACGGCCCTCTTAACATGATCGGTATATAAAAGCCCCTATTTTCTCAGATCACCACTCTGCAACAGTGCCGTCCGCATTCCTCCAGACCGGATTTCTCCATCGGTGTCCCTTCCCAGCCATTTCTGCCACATAATCTTCGTTGATTTCTACGCCTAGCCCGGGCCCTCCAGGAATCGATACCACACCGTTCTCATATGCAAACAATTTACAATCATCTAAATAATCCAAAAGATCGCTGCCTTCATTATAATGAATGCCCAGGCTCTGCTCCTGGATAACCGCGTTTGGCGAACATGCATCTACCTGCAGACAGGCCGCCAGCGCAATGGGACCCAGAGGACAGTGGGGAGCCAGCGCCATGTCATAAGCTTCCCCCATAGCTGCAATCTTCCTGGCCTCCAGAATACCGCCCGTATGGGACAGATCCGGCTGAAGGATATCCACCACGCCCTGCTCCAATATCTTTTTAAAATCCCAGCGCGTGAAAAGCCGTTCCCCGGTGGCGATGGGAGCGCTGCTATACCGGGCAAGCTCGGCAAATGCCTCGTAGTTTTCACAGAGCACCGGCTCCTCGATAAACATCAAATGGTACTGATCCAGTTCGCGCCCCAAAACCTTTGCCATTGGCTTGTGCACCCGCCCGTGGAAATCCACCGCAATCCCAAACTCCGGCCCGCAGGCCTGCCGAATGGCCTCAATCCTTTGGCAGACCGCCTCCACCTTTCCAAAGGAATCGATATAATGAAGTTCCTCTGTGGCGTTCATTTTCACCGCCCTGAATCCCAATTCCTGTTGACGCTTAGCAGCCGCTCCCACATCTGCGGGCCGGTCACCGCCGATCCAGCAATAAACCTCAATATGTTTCCGGCAAATTCCGCCCAGAAATTCATATACCGGCATGTTGTAAAATTTTCCCTTGATATCCCATAACGCCTGCTCGATCCCCGAAATAGCGCTGCAAAGAATACCGCCGCCCCGATAAAAGGCCCCGCGGTACAGAACCTGCCAGATATCCTCAATCTGGCGCGGATCACGCCCTATAAGGTAATCCATCATCTCGTCCACACAGGCCGCTACCGTATCCGCTTTTCCTTCCAGTACAGGCTCTCCCCAGCCGCAAATCCCTTCATCCGTCTCAATTTTTAGAAACAGCCATCTGGGCGGCACCTGATACATTTTAAATCCTGTGATTTTCATACGGTTCCTCCTGGCTGCCGCGCACTGCACGGCTTCTGTATAGATATGTGCGAAGCTCTTCCATTCCGTATGCCCGCGCAAGTTCTCCCACATTCACGTCTTCCGCAGGAGCGCTCAGCACAAACCACTGCTCCCTTGGATAAGTCTGCTCCAGCCGTACCCCCGGATTTTCTGCAAGAAGGATCCCCCTCTTCTCGAGATTGAAATTTTCGTGGAACAGCCTGCGGTCCAGATCCAGGCACACCTTCGTCACGGTAATGGAGTCGCTGCGGTTATAAATCAACTCATCCCCGGTAATGTCATAGACAGCCGTATCCCGATACCTTGTTGCGGACAGGATATAATAGTGATGGGTCATGGCATGAGCCTGCAGCGCTCTTCCCGCTGAGTAATCGCTGGGCCACAATACGAGCTGCGCGCCCTGCCGATCCAGCGCCTCCCAAAGCTCCGGGAAATTCACATCAAAGCAGACGGCGATGCCACATGTTCCAAAATCCGCCTGAAATATACCCGGCTTATTTCCCGGCGAACAGGGCGGCTCCCGCTGAAACTCATCCCAGTAGGGGTACATCTTATCGTATCGGAAGCACACCTCTCCCCTCCGGTCAAAAACCACAGCGCTGTTCAGACGTTTTTCTCCATCTTTGTAATAAACCGGACACACGAGATAGGTATTCAACTCCCTGGCCGCTTGGGAGGCCCGCTGAAGAACCGGGCCTTCCTCCGTATCCATAGGATAGAGATCACCAAGCCAAAGCTCGGGCAGCAGTACCAGATCTGTGTTCTCATCCGCCTGGGAGTAGATGGTGCGCCAAACCGTTTCCTGCGGTTCATCCCGAAAGCTTAATGCCAGCAGATTTACCCGCTTGCTCATTTTCCTCCCCCGCTTTCCTCTTATTGATTGGTGGTCTCAAAGTCGGCCGCATTCTCTTCGGTAATGGCAATGAAGGGGATCATATATTCCGCTTCCAGGGTTTTTCCGTCGCGGACCATCATAGCACACTGGTAAGCCTGCTCTCCCTGTCCCTTGGCATCCTGGAACACCGTCATCGTCAGAACTCCGTCCTTAACCGCCTGCAATGCATCCGGAATCGCATCCACTCCGCAGGTCATAATCTCGCTTTCACGGCCGGAAGCCTTGATGGCCTCCAGCGCGCCCATAATCATCTCGTCATTCTGGCTGAGAACTGCATCAATCTGGGGATAATTCTGAAGCCAGTCCTCCATCATCGTCATACCCTGGGCCCTCTGCCAGTTTCCGCTCTGCTCTGCCAGCACCTCGATGTCCGGGCGCTCCTTTAAAATGGATTCCGCCCAGCCGCGGCTTCGTTCAGTCTGTCCCGAATGCCCCAGCGTCCCCAGCATCAGGCAGATTTTAGCGTTCTCGGGAAGCTTATCCTTGAAAAATTCTCCCTGCATCACGCCTGCATCGTAATCATTGGAGCCAATATAGGTATATTCTCCACCGGTGGTTCTCGTATTAATCTGAATCACAGGAATCCCAGCCTCATTGGCCTGAATTACCACATCGTTCAGCGCTTCTGTATCAAAGGGCTGCAAAATGATCACATCCACTTTTTCTGTAATAAAGTTCTCAATCTGGGAAATTTGGTTTGCGATATCTCCCCGGGCATCCTGGATCTTGTACACAATGTCTGGATTCTCCTTCGCCTTGGCTTCAAAAGCCTCCGTAAAATTCTTAGGAAACTGTCCCGACAGATCACCTACTGAAAATCCGATGGTAAATGTTTTTGTGCTTTGGGATTCCTCCACTTTCGCAGTTTCCGTCTGCGCCTGCGAAGGGGCGTTTGCCTCTGGCGCGGGTTTACTGCCACATCCGGTTAATCCCGCTATAACAGCCGCTGTCAGAAATAAAGACATCCATTTTTTCATATCATTTCCTCCTCTTATTTTGAATACGGCCATATCAGCCGCTTTTTCGCAGGCTGTGCCCGCATGTTGTGTTCTCAAGCACCGCCTAACGCGGCGCGTTTGATTCTTTATGGATTTTTAGCATTTTTGGCCTCCGCATCAATCAGGATAGCCGCGAGGATAATCAATCCCTTAATAATCTGCTGAAAATAGGCATTGACATTGAACAGATTCATTACGTTGGTCATGACTCCTATGATCAGCGCTCCAATGATGGTGCCGTACAAAGAGCCTGAGCCGCCGGTTAAACTGGTGCCACCCAACACGACCATGGTCATTGCGTCGAATTCATACCCTACCGCCGTGGCGGGCTGCCCTGACGCTATGCGGGCTGAAAGAATAATTCCGCTGACCGCCGAAAGAAAGCCGCTGGCCAGCATGAGCCCGAGCTTCAGCCCCTTAACATTGATTCCGGCCGCCACCGCTGCCTGCTCGTTGCCGCCCATGGCGAACATGTAACGCCCCCATCTGGTCCTGTACATCACAAACCAGGTAATAAGGATCACCACCAGGAAAATGAGGATCGGGACGGGGATGCCCTTAATACTCCCCTGACCGATAAACTTGTAAGCCTTGGGAAGGTTTGGGATAGGCTTTCCGTCAGCCAGCACCAGTGCAGCTCCTCTGGCCATAATCTGAACCGCAAGGGTAATGATAAACGCTGGAAGCCGGTATTTTGCCAGAACTATGCCGCTGATCAGGCCGCAGATGAGACCGGTACCCAGGGCCGCTGCTATCGCTGTTATAATACCTCCCGCAGTACCGTTAGCCACCACAATTTTCGCAGCCACAACTCCGGTCAGGGCGATCACCGAACCTGGAGCCAAATCTGTCTGCCCCGCAATAAACAACATGGTGATGCCGCAGGCCACTATGCCCACGACCGTGATCTGCCGTAGTATATTCATCAAATTGGCTATGGTAAAAAAGGTCTCGTTGAAGCTTCCTGCGAACAGACAGCCTGCAACCAGTATGATAGTGACGCCTTGCTTTTTGATCATCTGAAGTATTTTTTGTTTCCTGGCGGCAGCCGGATCTACATTGGATTTTGCTCCCATCTCAGTTCCCTCCTGTTGCAAAATGCATAACCTGTTCCTGAGTTGCTTCAGACCGGTCTAACTCGCCGGTCATCTTGCCCTCATAGATCATAATAATTCTATGGCTCATTCCCAGAATTTCCGGCAACTCCGAGGATATCATGACAATAGACGCCCCTTCTGAAGCCAGGCTGTTCATCAACTCATATATTTCATATTTGGCCGCAACATCTACGCCTCGGGTAGGCTCATCCATAATCAGGATTTTAGGTTTGCCGATCAGCCACTTCGCGATGACCACCTTCTGCTGGTTCCCTCCTGACAGCGACTGCGCCGGCATCCAAGGGCCTGCCGCTTTTACCCGTAATCTGCCAAACATGGCCTTTACAGACTCACGCTCCGGCTTTAAACGCAGGCTGCCGCCTTTGGTAAAATGCTTCAGGTGCGGAAGCGTGGCGTTTTCTCCAATGGGTCTGCACAGTACCAGTCCCAGCTGTTTGCGGTCCTCCGACACCATAGCGATACCATTTTGAATGGACTCCTTCACGTTCCGGTTCCTAATCCGCTTTCCTTCCACAAATATTTCGCCAGAATCCAGCTTGTCCAGCCCTACAATGGCCCTGGCGATCTCCGTCCTTCCTGCTCCTACCAGGCCGGATATCCCCAGGATTTCTCCGCGTCTCACCTTAAAACTGATGTCGGAAAACACGTTTTCCCTGCACAGGCTCTTTACCTCGAACTGTATATCCCCCACGTTTGAAGTGACGGGCGGATAGATGTCCTCCATACTTCTTCCCACCATCTTGGCGATCAGGCTGCTGCGTGTGACATTTTTGACCGGCTGGCTGTCCACCCACTCTCCATCCCGCAGCACGGTAACCTCGTCGCATATCTCAAATATCTCGTCCATCCGGTGGCTGATATAAATAATTGCAACCCCCTGTTCCCGCAGTTGGCGGATTGTTTTAAACAGCTTTGCCACTTCATCCTCAGTCAGCGCGCTGGTGGGCTCGTCCATTATGATGATATTTGACTTTTTAGAAACAGCCTTCAAAATTTCAATCAGCTGAATCTTAGCCACGCTCAAATTACGGATTGGCTGCCTGACGTCAATGTCCATGCCGGCCTCCGAAAGCATCCGCTCTGCCCGTTTATAGAGATCCTTGAAATTCACGGTCAGCCTGTTTTTCATCGGCTCGTCGCCCAGAAACATGTTTTCGGCCACTGTCATTTCCGGTATGAAATTCAATTCCTGATGAATCATTGCAATTCCCAGCGACTGGGCCTGTCTGGTACTCTCACAGACAATGGGGCTCCCATTCAGCAGGATCTCCCCGGAATCCCGTTTGTAGAGACCGATCAGAATTTTCATCAGTGTGGATTTGCCCGCACCATTTTCTCCCATCAATGCATGCACACTGCCTTTTTTAATATTTAAATGAACCCGCTTCAATACCTGGACGCCGCTGAACGATTTGCATATATCCCGCATAACAAGTAAATCGTCTGCCGCCATATATCCCCCTCCCATCATATACCTGTATATATTTTGTTATCTTATTTCCACTCCTTTTGATACCTGTCTACAACAACAATAGCAAAGTCAAAATCATATGTCAAGTTTATTTGTGTTAAACGTTAAAAATACTATATTTTTTATAAAAAAATTATGCATTTATATATATCATCTCTAAAAGCATTCTATTTTTTGTTGACACATCGTACAGTCAATGCTAAAATGTATACTACAGGTATATGTATGATTAAAATGGACTGCTGGCATAACCGCCTCAAGGCAGTTATTTAAGGAGAATGTATTTATGGAAACATCACCAGATGCAAAGAGGATTCCCCTGTATCAACAGGCTTATCAGACATTAAAAGAACGTATTATAAGCGGCGCATACCCGGATGGAACTTATCTGCCTTCTGAACGGGAGCTCTGCGAAGAGTTTTCACTGAACCGTATTACCCTGCGAAAATCCCTGGAACTTCTGGCCGAACAGGGAATGATCAAAAAGCAGGCAGGAAAGGGAACTCTGGTTCTTCCTTGTTGTGAAGAGGCACTGAATTATGACTCTGCGGAAACAAAGTATATCGCATTTGCATTGTGTACGGATGACCAGTCCCGGGATCGTTTCAGCGAACCCTTTCAATCAGGACTCTTTTACTATCTGGAGCGTGAATGCTCCGGCCTCGGATATCATCTTCTGTACAAAACAGTGACTCCGTCTGACCACATACAGAGCATGCTGCAGGGAATCCATATCTCCTATATCATATTCTCCAGCCAAGTACGGCCGGAGCTATTGGACGAGGCCTACACGCTTGGGATTCCCGCCCTGATTGTCAACAACCACGATGATCGTTTTACATCTGTTCAGATTGACAACTTTTCCGGAGCCAGGATGATCACCCAATATCTGATCGATTCCGGCCATAAAAAAATAGCAGTTCTAACCGGACCGGATACCTATACCACCAGCATGCAAAGGCTATCCGGTTGGAAAGCTGCTCTAAAATCCGGAGGACTCAGCCCCAAACAAATGCTTGTGATCAAGGGGGACTGGGATTTTTCATCAGGCTATGACGCAGGGAAACAGATTGCTCAATTACCTGCAGTCAGCCGCCCGGATGCAGTCTTTGCATTTAACGACGATATGGCCATGGGTGTTCTGAAAGCGCTGTTGGAAAGCAATATCAGCGTCCCCTCCGATATCAGTCTGGTAGGATTTGACGATGTACCGACCTGCGTTCAGGTAAGTCCCGCGCTGACCACTGTACACGTGGATCTCCATGCCATTGCCACGGCGATCATACAACAGCTTTTTTACACCTTTCGACAGAAGGGAAAGGTACCGCCATTAAGCATCACCGTTCCCGTATCAATTATAATCCGGGATTCGTCTTACCGCAGATAGCGCACAATATTTAACCACTCCATTTCATACCTGTCTAAAAATTTTGAAAGGATGGTTAATATAAATATGAAATACCATATACTTGGCAAATCTGATGTAAATGCCAGCGTGCTGGGCATGGGCTGCTGGGCTTACGGAGGCGGCGACTACTGGGGCGCCCAATCCCAGCGGGATGTGGAAGCAGTAGTCCGTCAGGCCCTGGATCTCGGCATCAATTTTTTTGACACCGCAGAGATGTACAATGACGGAGCCAGCGAACGTTCCCTGGGACAAGCGCTTCACGAAGTCCGGCATAAAGCGGTGATCGCCTCCAAGATCGGTCCCGCATTCTGCCGGGACATCCGCGCTCATCTGGAAGGCAGCCTGCGGCGTCTGGGAACCGATTATCTGGATGTCTATATGCTTCATTGGCCCATCAATGATGCCGGCATTAAACATTTTACTGCTGATCCTGAGATTTTAAAAAATCCTCCCACGATTGAGGAGGCCTGCAGCCAATTAATCCGTCTAAAGGAAGAAGGCCTGATCCGCAGCATTGGGGTCAGCAACTTCGGATTCAAGCAGATAGCGGAAATTCTGGCCTGCGGCATTGAGGTGGATGTCAACGAGATGCCTTATAATCTGGTTTCAAGAGCTATAGAGGAAAAAATCGTACCTTTCTGCCTGGAAAATCAGATCTCTCTGATTGGCTCTATGGCTTTACAGCAAGGACTTTTGGCAGGCATTTACGAGACAGTGGAGCAGGTTCCCGCACATCAGGCACACTCCAGACACTTTTCACAAATGCGCGGTGGCGAACAGGCACGGCACGGCGAGGAGGGCGCAGAAAACGAAGTCTTCGAAGTTGTGGCCCTTTTGAAATTCCTGGCAGGACAGATGGGTATCTCCTGCGCCCAGCTGGCCCTGGCCTGGATCCTCAATAAACCGTTCATGCACTGCACTCTGGTAGGTTCAAGGAATACCTGGGAGCTGCTCTCAAATATCCAGGCCTGTGAACTGACGCTCCCGCAGGATGTAATCGACAAACTGGACGCTGCAAGTCTCCCTGTTTTACAAAAACTAGGGGATAGCCCTGATTACTATGAAAACCGGAACAATAGCAGAATTTATTGAGGAGGCACCTATGCTAAGAGGTATCGATCCTATCATATCCCCCTCTCTGATTGAAGCCCTGATGGCCATGGGACATGGTGATGAAATTGTTTTTGCAGACAGTAATTTTCCCTCTTCCTCACAATGCCGGCGGACAATCTATTGCTGCGGTCACAGGATTCCCCGGCTGGTTCGCGCCATACTTCCCCTCTTCCCGCTGGACTATGCTGTAGATTACTGCGGAATCCTTATGCAGACAACGCCACTCTACCCACATCGCCCTGTTGTATGGGAGATGTACCGCAGTCTCTTTGATGAAGCCGGTGAAAAAGATAAAGACTTTTTGTTCCTGGATAAGCCAGCATTCTACGAGCGGGCCAGAAACGCCTACGCGGTCGTCGCTACCGGGGAAGCGGCACCATTTTCTAATTTGATCATACGCAAAGGGATTATCGTTGCTGAGACATCTGATGATGAGGCAGATATGCCGTGATTAAAAAAGAACGAACGCCGGAGTGGGATATCGGCATTCGTTCTTTTTTATTTATCTTAATTTTCTAGGCTTTTGCACCTCTTACAGATTCCCTCTCACCCCATCCACCACAAAAGTCAAAAATTCCCGCACCATATAATGTGGCAGCACCACGCCGGAGTAGGGGGCTGCGACACCACAAACGGTGTGGCCACCCTGCTTTTTGGCGATGGAAACGGCACGGTAAACATGGAAGTTGTTGGTCAGTATGCCCACCCGGAACGGGCCGCCCTCGATCAGCTCGTAGCTGAAGCGGATGTTCTCGGCGGTGCTCTCGGACCGGTTCTCCCGCACGATCCGCTCCGGCGGCACACCCAGGCGAAACAGCTCCCGCTCCATGCATTCAGCCTCCGTGATCTCCTCCCCCGGCCCCTGTCCGCCGGAGACGATGGCCACAGTCCCGGGATTCTCGCTCAGGTAGCGGGCGGCCGCATCGATGCGGTAGCGCAGGGCCTGTCCCGGCTCCCTGCCCTTCACCGCGGCTCCCAGGACGATCAGGTAGTCCAGATCCGCCTGTCCCTTTGCGGCGAAACCGGAAGCGACGCGAAACTGCACAAGGAAGAAAACAGCCAGAAACAGCAGAACTGCCAAGCGGGCGGCGGCCCGCACAAAAAACGGCATCGCAGCCCAGATTCCGCCAAGCCATCCCAGGCCGAGAGCTGTGAACCCCAGCCCGGCCACAGCCCAGATCCAGAGAACCGATATTTTAAATCCGCCGTAAAATCCGCAGACCAGGTAATAACACCAGCAGATGATACCTGCTGCCAGAAACAGTTTTTCCTTCATGCTGCAACTCCCGTCGTCTGATATTCTTTAATACTATATCAGATGCAGGGCGGGGCTTCAATCGTTTCTGCGGATTTTGATAACTTCTGCCGGTTTTTGCGGTTTGACGCTCCCGCGCCGATTCTCCCCCGTCACCCTTCCATCCGCTTCATCACAGCCCCCGCCAATATCTCCGCCCCATACTCCATTGCCTTATGGTTGAAACACATATCCTGGTGGTGGAGTCCCGGCGCGGCGTCCGATCCAAGGCCCAGAAACGCTGCTTTGCAGTGCGGCAGCCTCTGGATATAGAAGTGGAAGTCCTCGCCGCCGGGGCTGACAATAGGCGGCATGACGTTTTCATTTCCCAGCACCTCCCCGATCACCAGGCGCAGGTCCTCCACCATCCCACCGTCGAATTCAGCGGCCGGGACGCCCTCGCTGATATGGATTTCCGCCTCGGCCCCGTTGGCACCGGCGGCCAGAGCGGCGCAGCTTCTGAGCTTATCCTTCAGCTCCGCCATCACCTGGTTGGACTGGGCGCGCATGTCAAAGCTGATCTCCGCCTTGTCCGGGATAATGTTGACCGCCTTTCCACCCCCGAAAAACCGCGTGACCTTCACAGAATGGCTGACTCTCGGGTCCACACGGATCATATTGACCGCGTTCACAATGGCCACCGCCGCCTCCACGGCGTTGATCCCCTGCTGGGGCCTGGCCCCGTGGGCGGCCCGGCCTCTGACAATGATGTCCGCCCGGCTGCTCGCTCCGTGGTACACCGCCGGGGAAGCCTGACCGAAGTCCAGCTCCTCCTTCGGGCGGATATGCAGCCCCATCATCTCGTCCACGTCGTCCGCAAGCCCGCTGTCGATGATGCTTTGAGAACCGGCCAGCGTCTCCTCCGCGGGCTGGAAAATGATCTTGAGCCTGCCGCAGGAAATCCCCCTCTCCGCCAGCATCCTGGCCGCAGTCATGACCATAGCACTGTGGGAATCGTGACCGCAGGTGTGCCTTGCTACATTTACCCCGTCGATCACGTAGGGCAGAGCGTCCATGTCCGCCCGGAGCGCTACGGTCTTTCCCGGCTGTCCGCTATCCAGAATCCCGATCACCCCCGTTTTCCCACCCACGCCGCGGATCACCTGAAAACCACAGTTTTCCAGCTCAGACGCAAGAAAGGCCGACGTATTGTGCTCCTCCATCCCCAGTTCCGGATGGCTGTGGAGAAATTCAAACAGTTGATACACATAGTCGATATATGTTTGTTCCATACCCTATCCCCCTTTTCCTTACAATCGCGCGGCGCTCCCGGCCTGCGCGCTCCTCAGCTGAAAAGCCCTTCCATCCGGTCGTACCGGTACACCAGATATCCGCTCTCCCCGTCCACAATTTTCCGGCACTTGTGCCGCACGCCCCGCCTGTCCTCATAGGACAGCGGAACCGCATAGACCGGCTTGTAGATGAGCTCCATGAACTCATGCTCGATCACGGGGATCACCCGTTTCCTGCGCACCATGTGCTGTTCCAGCTTGCGGACAATAGCCTCCCGGGCCTCTCTCTCGTCAAACCTCGGAACAAGAACGAAGTCCCCGGGAATCTCCTGCTCACTGGCGGACGGAGCGCCCAGGGCGACCCCCGCCTCCCCGGTAATGCCCTCCATCGCCATGATCTGCCGCCCTCCCATTTTCCCCCGAAGTCCGCCGGGAATGGCAAAACAAATCTGCATGATGTAATACGGCACGTAGCGGACCAGGATCGCCTCCCGGTCCACAGATACCACTTTGTAGGAGGGGGACCAGAATGCAAGGCCCTTTTTCTCCAGCGACGCGGCGGCGATTGCCACCGCCCGGTCCGCGCTTATGTTGGACGCGGATGCCAATATGGTCATGTTCTCTCCCCCTTCCAATTCCATTTTCTTCCTATTCCAGATAGAAAATCTCCCTGGTTTTTTCATCGATGGGCTTTGTGAATGTGCTCACCGCCAGAATCACAATCAAAGAAACGATGCTGCCGAATATGCCCGGCCAGATGCCGAAGGGCCAGTTGGAAAAGCTGTTGTACATGATATAGCCCGCCGCGTACCAGGCCAGAGCCGCAGCAGCGCCCGCCGCCATTGCGCAGAACCCTGCCGACTTGGTGGTCCCAGGGGACCACAGGGCGAAGAGAACCGGAACGGTAAATGCGCCCGCCCAGGTGTTGAAGGAGAAAGCCACCAGCCACTGAATGGCCGTAAAGGGCTTGAACGCCATTGCCATGGCAACAGCCGCCACCACCACCGTGATGGCCCGTCCCACGCGCAGCTGCTGCTTTGCGGAGGCCTTGGGGTTAATATATCCGATATAAAGTCCCTCCGCAGCCGCAGAGCAGAGAAGCAGGGTGGAATCGACGGAGGACATGATGGCCGCGATAACGGCGGAGATCAGGATGCCGCCGAGGATCGGGGTCATGTAAGTGCCAATCAGCGTGGGAACCAGACGGTCCGTGGACTCCAGGCCCGGAAGCAGGGTGATTCCGCAGAGACCGATCAGGCCGCAGGCGGAGAGCACGAAAATGTTAAAGAACACCGAGTATCCCAGCGCGCCCCGCAGCGCCTTTAAATCCTTGGGGATCAGGAAACGCACCACCGAAGTGATGCTGCCGCCCACCATCAGGATGGACCAGGTGATGATACAGCAGATGACCCAGGTTTTGCTGGCCTTTCCCGTCAGCCTCAGAAGATCCGGGTCCGTGGCCGCGATGCCCTCGTGCATGGCGGTAAAGCCGCCCGCCCTTGTGAGCAGAATAGCCGCCAGGATGCCGAAGCCCGCGATCATAATGATGCCCTGGATATAATCGGTCAGCGCCACGGAGTTCATGCCGCCGGACATGGTGTAGATGGTCAGCACCACCGCGATCATGGGGATCGCCACATTGTAGGGAATCCCGGTCAGACTCTGCACCGAACTGCCCGCGGCCGCGAATTGGGATATGATGGTGGGGATCGCAAACACGATGATGAGCAGCTCATAGAGAATCTTGGACGCGTTCCCGAATCTGGCGCAGAAAATATCGCCGTAATCGATGGCGTCCACACGCTCGCTGATTTTACGCACCCGCTCGCCGGTGAGTAAGAAGGTAAACCAGGGAGCCGCGGCTGCGGCCATAGGGGTTCCCATGTAGCTGTAACCCTGGGTGTAGACGGTGGCCGGCATACCGATGGTGGAGCCGGAGCTAAGCTGGGTGGACGAGTAACTGAAACCCGTGACCGCTGCGCTTACGTTCCGGTCACTGGTATAGTAGCTCTTGGAGTTGGTCACTTTTTTGGAACTGATAAAGCCGATGACCAGCATGCCCGCCAGGTAAACCAGGAGTATCACGATATAGATCATTTCATCTCCCATCACTCATCCTCCTTCTTTCTCTCTTTTATAATGTAAATGGTTGTGGCCACCGCCACGAATATGTACGGGCACCACATCACCAGAAACGACTCCAGCGGCACGCCGAACACATAGATATCAAACTGAAACTGGACAAATATCCCGCAGAACACCAGAAGTCCGGCCTGCAGCGCGATGGTCGTCCAGGGAACCTTGATCCACTTCTTTTCGTTCTTTTCCATACGCTTCCCTCCGTTTGTACTCAGACTACATCATCAGACTGCCGCCGTTGATGTCCAGACAGTGCCCCGTCACATAACCGGCCTCCTCCGAGGCCATGAACAGGATTCCCGCCGCGATCTCCTCGCTGGTGCCCCTACGTCCCGCCGGAATCTTCTTCAGTGTGGCCGCCTTCTGCTCCGGCGTATTGGTGTTCCAGTTGTCCTCGATGTACTGTGTGGACTTAATCAGGCCTGGGGCCACGCCGTTGATCTGGATGTTAAAAGGCGCGCATTCCAGGGCCAGCTGGCGCATGAGTCCAAGCTGGGCCGCCTTGCTGGGCGCGTAAGGGATTCGGCCGAACTCGGAACGGCTGGTGGTTCTGCCCGCGCCGGAGGACACGATAATAATTTTTCCGGCCCGTTTCTCCTTCATCATGGGGATCACCTTCCGGCAGAGGTAAAACGCGCCGTAGAGATTGCGCTTCACAACGCCGTCGAATTCCTCATCCGTGTACTCCTCGATGTTTCCCGAGTGCACCGCGCCGTGGGTTCCGCCCGCGTTATCCACCATCACGTCCACGGTCCCGAAATCGGCCGTCACCTCATCGATCATGGAATCCACGGACTCCCGGCTGCTGACATCACAGTAATAAGCCTTCGCCTTCCCGCCCGCGTCCGTAATCTCATTCACCGTTTTCTCCGCCAGCTCCATGTTCACGTCGGTCACGGCCACCACCGCGCCCTGATCGCTGAACATCTTTGCCGCGGCCGCGCCGATCCCGGCCGCGGCCCCTGTGATCACGACCACCTTACCGTCAAATCGAAACATACCTGCCACCATCCTTTCCTCTTCCTGTTGTGTTCACATTGGTTGTCTATTCCTGACCGGACAGCCCTCACAAAAGCTCCAGAATCTGTCCGCAGTATTCCATCACCCGGTTGTACCCCTTTTGAAGCTGGGTCAGATACAGATAATACCGGCTGGAGCCCTCCATGCTGGCGGCCAGCCGTTCGCCGCACTCCAGATTCGGCAGGGGGTAGAGAGGGCCGCAAAGGTCAAAATCGTACACATCGGTCTCGTGGTAGACCAGGCGGACAATGTTCCGGCAGAGCTTCATCTGCCGGTTCATCAGCGCTTCCGCCTCTTCGCCCGGCTCCGCCGTGGACCGGCACAGCGCGTCAAAGTCAGCCGCCTTCCCGGCGATCTCGTCCAGGCGCTTCTGCAGGGGCGAAAAATCGAAGGTTCCCGCAAGCTTATCCTGAAGCCGGTCCACGGTCTGCTTCATTTCCTCCACCGCCCTTCCGATCACAAAGGGCAGGACCGGAGCGGTCAGAAGCCGCCAGAGCACGGCCGCATACAGCCTGCAGTCCCGCACCAGAAGCTCAGGGTTGATCTTGTCGATGGTGTCGTGCTCCGTGTGCCACCACCAGCCAAGCCCCCCGGCCTTGCTTCCCTCGCCGTAGCGGAAGGACAGGGAGTCCCCAACGGTTGAAATATCCTGCTCGGAGAATGTCCCGAAAATGGAGGTAATGCCCACGCCGAAGAAGGACTGGTCCGCGTTTCTCGCCATGCGTTTGCCGGAAAATGCCATGCCGGTCTGTCCTTCGATCACGTCCTTTGCCAGGTCCCAGGCCTGGGCCATGACCGGCGGCTCCTCCACCACCACAGCGTTCTCCCCGCCCACGGAATCGATGTTGAGATGGGCCGCGCAGCGATCCCTCAATTCCTCAAAATGGTGGTCCGCATACCAGGCCGAGCCCGCGTACTTGCCCTGGGAGTGGCCGGACCAGAACGCGATCCGAAGCCCCCTTGCCAGCTTATCCTTTCTCTGGGCCATCAGCCTGGCGCACTCGATCATGGTGGCGTTGGCGCTGCCGTTGTCCATGGCGCCGTAGTCCCAGGAATCGATGTGCCCGGAGAAGAGAATAAACTTGTCGCTCCTCGGGCATTCCAGATCCGCGATCAGAAGCGGGCATTTTCTCCATTCATTTACCACCGTGGACTCCACTCTCACCTTCACGTGGCCCTCTTTTAAGAGGCGGCGGATTTCCGCTCCGTCGGGTTTGGTGATGGAGACCACCGGGACCGCGGGGAGGGTATCCAGACGGTTCTGCGTGGGGTTTCCCCAAATGTCGGAGGCCGGGCCGTTGTGGATGTTCCGGTCGTGAAGGAACAGCACCGCCACTGCGCCTTTTTTCTCGGCCTCCTTGATCTTCACCGCGTTTGCCAGCCCGTCCATCAGCACCACCTTACCCCGGTAATCGGCCTCGGTGCAGTCGGCGGCCTCGGCCACGATCCCGCCGATGGGGGTGGACGGGGTGAAGCAGGCGCTGATCCCCTTAAAGGCCCTCTCCACCGGGCTTTCAATGGTCACGAAGGCCTTCACCGGATAGCTGATGTATCCCATGTACTCAGGCATCTCCGTATGATATCCGAAGGAGTCCAGCAGCCCTTGCAGATACTTCAGGCTGTCCACCTCCTCCTGAAGGCTGGAAATACGGACCCAGCGCGATACGCCCCTGGTATATTCCATCAAAGCGTCCCTGCTCACCTCATGGAGTATCTGAGTTTCTTCCTCGTTCATTTGCCGCAGATACATACTGCACCTCCTCAATTTTTTTAATATTTTTTGTAAAAAAGTCCCAATGGAGAAAAATTTTTACCTTTCTTTCCGTTGAGACTTATTTTTTAATACAAAATTGATTTTATATTGAAATTTTTCGTTTTATTGATTATACTACAGGAGATATCAGGAAGTAAAATTATAATTCTTGGGATGGTTATAGATATTTTCTATATTTATATGGAGGGGGAGCAAAATGGCAGTCAATTTTGAATACTACAAGGTCTTTTACTATGTCGCAAAGTATCAGAGTCTTTCCCTGGCTGCGCAGATGCTCCATCTCACCCAGCCCACGGTCAGCCATTATATCCAGGCGCTGGAGTCGGAACTGAGCGTCAAGCTGTTCGTACGCTCCAAGAAGGGCGTAACCCTCACGCCGGAAGCCACCGTTATGCTGCACAACGTGGCGCAGGCGGTGGAACACATTTCCAAAGCCGAGGACAACCTGGAGAATTTCAAGTCTATGGACACGGGCAGCATCCACATCACCGCCAGCGAGGTGGGGTTTCTCACCGGCATCGTCCCCGTGATCAAGGAATTTCACCGCGACTATCCCGGCATCTCCTTTAAAATCTCCACAGACTACACTCCCACCGCCATCGAGCGGCTGAAAGCGGGCCTGGCGGATTTTATCGTGGTCACCGATCCGGTAGACAAGCTGGATCACTCCATTGCGCTCTACCGGCTCTTTCCCATACAGGATATCGTGGTCTGCGGGCCGGAATTCGCGTATCTGACCAAGCGGGCCCGGACCCTGGAGGAGCTGGCGGATTTTCTCTGCATCCACAACGAGATTCCCTCGGTCAATCCCCAGTACGCCAAAAAGCTGGAGCCCTATTTCATCAACAACAGCCTGTCTGTCACCGGAAGTCTGGCCATCGAATACTATACGTTCCAGAAGGCCCTGCTCCTTCAGAATCTGGGCCTGGGCGTGCTGCCGGACGTAATGGTCAAAAAAGAGCTGGCGGAGGGTTCCCTTCTGAGGGTTCCTCTCGCCAGCCCGATTCCGCTGCGCTATGTAAATCTCTTGTTCCGTTCGGATCTGAATCTGCCTGCCGCCAGCAGAATCTTTGTTACCTATTTAAAAGAGCATTTTGGGTCATTGCAGGGATCTTAAGAGCTTGATATTCTCCTCCCGGATCCATTTGTTCTCCTCCGGGGAAAGGTTGGGATCGTCCAGATCGTAGCACCTACAGGGCAGCTCCCCGCATTTGCCGCAGTGGGCCATCTTTTTCTGGATGACGCAGCACTCGTACTTCTCACAGACGGTTCTGCCAACGTACTCCGCCCAGAAAACCTTTCCCTCGACCGCCTGGCAGCCGGGACACTGGCCGGGGTAGTATTCGCATTCGGAGCAGATGACTCCGCAGCAGCTCATGTTTTTTTCCATAGATCTTCTCCTTTGTGGTTCGGCTCCTTCTCCGCCTTTTTCGGTTTGGAAGCTTTGGGCTTTTTCGGTTTGGGGGCGGGCAGCTCCCCGCAGGTCGCGCGGACCAGCTTTGCCAGAAACTCCCGGTCCTCCACCTCCTCTACCGTCAGGAGGTTTGATCCCTCGTGGGGAGAGGCGATCTCAGCGTCCGGCAGCAGCCGTCTGCCCGCCTCTGTGACTTTTAAGTAAAGCTGATTTCCCTCAACCGTGCCAAAAAATTTCCCGTCGCAGTACAGGCCGTATTCGCCGAACAGCTTGCGGTAGGTGATCGCCCCCGCGCCGCTCAGCTGGCCCGCCACAAATTCCATGTATTCCCGGGTGGATGCCATTTGGTACGCCTCCTTTTATTTTTTGTTATGCGATTGCCATGGGGCGGTTTGTCCCCGTCTATGCCGCTGGGCGGTCTGCCCCCGCTCTTACCGCAACGCGATATACATGTGGATCTCCGCCTGCTCCATGTCGCTGTTCTGGTATTCCTCGTAGTCCCCGGTGTAGGCGCGGTCCAGATCCATGGTCCAGAGGGCCTGCCAGAAGTCGGAAACCGCCTGGTGCATATCGCCTTTGACTATAAATTTAGCGTAGCGGCCCGCCGGGATGCGCTTTACCGTCAGGCCCTCCGGGAGCTGCTCATCGGTGGTCACCTCGAAACCCACGGTGATATCGTAATCCCCGCTTACGTCGGAGGCGTAATCGCTGTAAAGCCCCACGGACTTGTCGTTCGCTTTGTTGGGCATGGAGAGGTGAAGTCCCTCCCCGTAAAGTCTTGTCCACAGACCCCCGATCACCTGGGGCATATCCGGCGCGCTGTTGTTGGTGCGCGCGCACAGACCTGCGATTATTTTCTCATTCATATCTAAAATCTCATATTCCATCTTTGTCACCTTGGTCCCTTTCGTTTTGGATACTACCATTCTACCACCCTAAACAGGACATCTATACGTCACCATTATATTTTTTTATAATATCCCTTACCAGCTCCCGAAAACGCGGGCGCAGTTCCTCCGGTTCCAGCAGCTCCACCGTGGGGCCGAAGCTGAGGAGCCAGCCAAACAGCGATTCCATGTCCGTAAATCCGCAGGTGAACAGCAGCCGCCCATTCTCGGTCTCCTCAAAGCTCTCCGGGCCGTACTCCTCCATCAGCCGCCATTTCATCGACGGCTCAAACAGGGCCGTGGCCTGGATAGCCGCGGGAAATACCTTTTCAGGGCTGGGGTCGTAGGGCGGATAATCCCGGGGCGAAAACGTCTCTCCGGTCTCGCAGAGCCGGGTCATGCGGTGTAGCTTGAACAGACGGTAATCCTGCCGGTCCAGGCAATATCCCCACACGTACCAGGAGGACCACTGGAAAATGAGCACGTAAGGCTCAATTTTCCGCCGTCCCTCTCCCCGGGGCGAAACGTAGTCGAACCCGATCAGACGGTGCTCCTCCGCGGCCGACAAAATCAGCTCGATCTTAGGCGCCAGTGCTTCCTTGTAGAAGGAGGATAAGTCGATGGCAATATGGCTGTCCGCCGCCAGAATCAGGCCCTGTTTGACCGAGAGCTTGTCCATGAGCTGCTGGTATTTGTTGCTGCCGGACACGCTGTCCAGGCTTTTGAGGCCGGTGAGAATGGACTGCATTTCCCTTGAAGTGAGCAGCGTCCGGTCCACCCGGTAGCCGTCCATGATGGAAATGCCTCCCTCCCGCCCCTGGGCCGTCACGATGGGGATTCCCGCCTTGCAAAGCGCCTCCACGTCCCGGATAATGGTCCGGCGGGAGACCTCGAATTTCTCCGCCAGATAGGGGGCGGTGACTTTTTCCTGCTGAAGCAGGATGGATAAGATGCCGATCAGCCGGTCAATTTTCATCCTTGTTCCGTTTTCCTTTCCCGCGCGGCCGTTCCCTTTCCTTTTTCCTGAGTCGTTCTCTTTCCTTTTTCCGGGGCCGGACCGGGCGTCAGGCCCATGGAGCGCAGCTTGAGGAATACCAGCTCCTCCAGGTCCCGTTCCACCGCCTGATCCCGTATCTCCAGGTACAGCCAGCGGCTTCCCTGGAAAATTCTGGTGTCGCGGAATTTTCCCTGAATATAAGGGGTGAAATCTCCTAGCCGCGCTTCCATCTCCGCCATGGCGTCGCCGCCGATGAGGATCATGCAGATAAAATACCCGTCCAGAGGATAAAGGGTGCACACGTTTTTGCCGTTTTTCTTGAATTTGATATTCCAGCCCGGCTGCATGGTACAGCCGCTGTACTCCAGCTTTGGGGCCGCCGGGCAGTTCTCTGCCATAAAGCCCATGAAGTCTTCGGAGAGCAGTCCGCCCGCAAAGGTCCCGGCCTCCTCCAGGGTGGGCTTGCGGTCCTTTCCGTATAATCGATTCCATTCCATTGTTGTTCCTCCTGCCATGTCTGGGTGTGGTTTTCCATTTCCATGTTTATCATGCCACAATTAACATGACATCTATGTGTCACTATTATAAAGGAATGGCTGAAAATTGGGAAGAGAATTTTCAGAAAGCTGAAAATGCTTGCATTGTGTATTTTTCTGCTTTAAAATTAGATATTATTTCGCAACTGTTCAGTAGGTCTGCGCACTTGCTGCGCTGACCGTACGAAAATCTAAGCTTGCAGGCAAAAATCCCATCGACGAAGTCGATTTTAAATGGATTTTTGCTCGTATCTGCGAAGGTACTGAACAGATACATTATTTCAAGAAAAGGAGAGCGCATTTGCGCGGTGAAAACATGAAGCAGTCAGCAGATTTACGGCGTTTACTGGAATCCATCGACCGGAAAAGCTATCCGGCTTATAAATCGGCCCAGGGGATTTACGCGTTTGAGAGCTATACCCTGTCCATCGATCACGTACAGGGGGACCCCTTCGCCTCCCCCTCCAAGGTGAGCATCACAGTGCCCCACGCCAGGGCCGGTTACCCCGGGGCTTATTTTGACACACCCTGGAAGAAAACGGCGCTGGAGGACTATCTGGTCCGGCAGTTCGGGCGGGAAATCGCCCAGTTCAACTTCAAGGCCAAGGGCTCGGGCAAGAGCGGCCTGATCGCCATCAGCAGTCCCGGACCGGAGATTCTCTCCCGGACGGCATGCGAGATCACAAAGACGGGCATTACCGCCCGTTTTGAGGTGGGCTTCCCGGCTTTCGGGCGGACCATCAACTCCGGGGAGCTGATCAAAATCCTCTTTGAATTCCTGCCCCGCTGTGTAAAGAGCGTATTTTTCCACGCCAGCCGGAATCCGAAGGAGGTAAAGGCGGTGGCGGAGCTGGCGGAGGACCAGCAGTTCATCCGGGAGGAGCTTAAGCGCCGGAGCCTGGTCGCCTTTGTGGCGGACGGCGCGGTACTGCCCCGGGAGAGCGGCGTTTCCAGCCGTCCCATGAAGGGCGGGGTAGCGTTTTCCTCGCCGGAGAGCCTGCGGGTGGAGATGGAGCTGCCCCACAGGGGACGGATCACCGGAATGGGGATCAAGGAGGGAATCACGCTGATCGTGGGCGGCGGTTACCACGGGAAATCCACGCTGCTCAAGGCCCTGGAGCTGGGCGTCTACAACCACGTTGCCGGGGACGGCAGGGAGTATGTGATCACGGACGATACGGCCCTCAAACTGCGGGCCGAGGATGGGCGCAGCATCAACAACGTGGACATTTCCCTGTTCATCAACGACCTGCCCAATAAAAAGGATACCCGCCGCTTCTCCACGCCGGACGCCAGCGGCAGCACCTCCCAGGCGGCCGGGGTCGTCGAGGGCTGGGAGGCCGGAAGCCGGGTGTTTTTGATCGACGAGGATACCTCGGCCACCAACTTCATGCTGCGGGACGAGCTGATGCAGCACATCATCAGCCGGGACAAGGAGCCCATCACCCCCTTTATCGAGCGGGCCAGGGATCTGTTCGTGAAGGCCGGGATCTCTACGGTGCTGGTGGCGGGCAGCTCCGGCGCTTACTTCTATATCGCGGATACCATTATCCAGATGGACTGCTACGTGCCCCTGGATATCACGGAAAAGACCAAAAAGGCCTGCGCGGAATACGGGGAGGATCCCACCAAGGCGGCCCCCGGTTTCTCGCTTCCCGCGCCCGGGCGGAAGCTGGCTGTGGCGACGGCAGGAAAGAGTATGGCCAGCAACACCGGACGGCAGTCGGCGGAGAGCCGCGGCGGGTATGGGGCTGCGGACGGGGACGAGGATGAAGGATTCGGTGGAAATGGACGTGGCGGTGACCGCGACGGCGGGCGCGGCGGCTATGGCAGCGGCGGAAGCGCTGCGGCAGTTTATGAAAGAAGATCATATTACTGCCTGGGACGAACGCTGGGAGCGGGGACTGATGCGGCATCTGATTGTAAAGACAGCCTTTGGAACCGGTGAGGTAATGGTCGTCCTAGTTATCAACGGAAAAGGAATTCCCAACGCCGCCAAGCTCA